>Ga0315274_10002322_pt1 | contig 28802 bp, 26 predicted proteins | sample YL17G02_20_MG_FD_203700 | JGI IMG/M metagenome (GOLD analysis project Ga0315274, IMG submission 203700) | Sediment microbial communities from Yellowstone Lake, YNP, Wyoming, USA - YL17G02_20 | ecosystem: Environmental > Aquatic > Freshwater > Lake > Sediment | place: USA: Wyoming | collected...
TATCCGTCGCAGGCTCTTCTTTTACCTCCTGCACATGCGCAAATTCCATTTTCAAAACCTCCTAGAGAAGCCTTAAGTGACCCCTCTCGAAAGTAGAGGGGGCACTTAAAATATCCTTATAGAATAAAGGAGGTTTTTAGTCTATATCTTCATATTTATAACACTCGTACGTCCCGAAAGGCTTTCTTGAATCATTAATAAAACTTGTCTTCAAATAAGCTCTGTCTGCACAGCAGATTAAAGTGTCTCTGTAGTTGGAGTAACAGCTTAGGTTTGTGTAGCCTGTTTTTTCATACCTAATATTCTCAAGATGGATAGCGTTATGGAACTTGTGGTAGATATATGCACATTGAAGCGCAAAGATAATGAGGAGAATTAAAAGCAGGTACGAAAGCATGTTCTCTACTTTGAGCTTCATTAACCTCTGCCTTCCTGTGAGCTTTGTATTTTGAGTAAGGTAGAGGTTCAGAATCCTTACCGCAAATCTATAGAGGTGCTTCAATTTAATCCATCCCATCTTAAAAACATTCCTTTGATCCATCAAACCTATTAAAACCAGCCAGATATTTAAAGATTCCTATCCTCACGCTTGCCTTGCCTCTTACAAAATCCCCTTTTAATCCAAATAATTAGAGCTGTTCTCCACCCGTATCCCTTTTGGCTCCTAGTAGGATTCATTCCTAAAAAGTAAAATTTTTTCGTTCTCACCCTTAAATTTACCCTGTTTACAAGACTTATTTAATAGAGGGATGGAAACAGAAAACAACACACCATAAAAAAATACTCTTCGTCTCCAATATTTATTCCCCATCCCAGACAAATAAATAAGAAGGGGGAAAAAGATCATCAAAAATAGAGAAAGGGGGTGGTAACCGTAATTCAAACTAAGTCATAGGTATTCTTTTAGAAACAGTCTTTATTGGCGCAATAATCTTTAATTTTATTGACAGGAGGAATTGCAATGGATAGATTAAGAATCAAAAGTTATAAAAAGGGAGAATTTCATGTAAAGGGAGGTGATAACGGAGGAATGAAAAGCGGTGGGTCTTCGGAAAAGGAGGCCTGCAATGAGTAAGGATAAAGGTTTGTTCAAGAGAAGTAAAACGTGGTACATAAGGTATAAACATCAAGGGATACTTTACAGAGAGGCAGTGAGTGAGAGCAAGACCGAAGCAAAAGAGGCTCTTGCAGCAAGAAAGACTCAGTTAAGGGAAGGTAAGTTCTTTGATATGAGATGCAAGAGCAAATATATCACATGGGAAAAGTTAGTGGAAAAATTTAAAGAATTCGCCAAAGATAATGTTAAGGCAAAAACCTTCAAAGGCTATTCAGACAGTATTGAAAACTTTAATCCCTATGCTAAAGAAAAGCCTATTAATCAAATTACAGCTTGGTTGGTTGAGAAATTCAAAAGTGATAGAAAAAAGCTTGGGAGAAAACCATCAACTATCAATCGAGATCTTGCCTGTTTAAAAAGAATGTTCAATCTGGCTCTCAAGTGGAGACTAGCAACTGAGAATCCCCTTCATCAAGTAGAATTTCTCAAAGAAAACAACCAGAGGAAACGGTATTTGGAAAAGGACGAATTAAAAGCTTTGCTCAAAGCTTGTGAGTATGAGCCATCCAAATTCAGACGAAAAACTACTAAGAAACCTTTAACGGTTTTAAGGTAAATAGTGGAGCTTGCAGTTCATACAGGCTTGAGAAAAAATGAATTACTCATGAGAAAGTGGAAAGACATCGTTGTAGTTGAAGGAATAAAGTGTTTTTATGTTGGGGAAACGAAGAATGGAGAACCTCGGCTAGTTCCTTTAAGTGACCGAGCAATTGAGGTATTAAGCCAAATTCCTAAAACTGCTAATAATGAGTACATTTTTGCAAGCCCTGTAAAAGAAGGTAAACCCATCAAAGAAATAAAAAAGGCATTCAGTAAGGCATTAAAAATAGCTGGGATTGAAGATTTCAGATTTCATGACTTAAGGCACACTTTTGCCTCTCACTATCAGATGGCAACAAAAGACGAGAGAACCTTAAGTGAGTTGCTCGGTCATAAGAGTTCGACGATGACTAAAAGATATACGCATCTTTCTTTAAGGCATATGAAGGATGGTATTGATGCTCTCGATAAAAGGTTAAATGAAAGTATCCCAAAAGTGACACAAGCAAGCAGTTAGAGAAAAAGGGCAGGGGATGAAAAATCCTAACTGCCCTTTTTTATTTGACTTTTTGGTGGGCCGTGCAGGAGTCGAACCTGCGACCTACTGATTAAGAGTCAGTTGCTCTACCAATTGAGCTAACGGCCCATTTATGTTTTAGAAAGTATATGAGATATCACAGTGTAGCAGATGTTTCAAGGACTTTTTATCTCGCTTTTGGGAGGAAAGTCGGTAATACTTCCAAGAGCTTTTGTAGTGCCCGGGCGCGGTGGCTGATGCTGTTTTTCTCCTCTGGTGTGATTTCAGAAAAGGTTTGATTATACTCAGGTACTAAAAAAACAGGATCGTAGCCAAAGCCGTAGTGTCCCCGGGGTTCGTTGGTGATAAGTCCCCTGCATTCCCCCTCCACAAAATCTGTCTTCCCTTCAGGTGTTGCTACCACCAGCACACATTTAAAACACGCACCACGCTTCTCAGGGCGTACTCCCTCAAGTTCTTTCAGTAACTTTGCGTTGTTCTCTCTGTCGCTTGCCTTCTCTCCTGCAAAGCGAGAGGAAAAGACAGCTGGTCTTCCCCCCAGTGCCTCTACTTCAATACCTGAATCATCGGCAACAGCGAGCTTACCCGTATACCGTGCCACAATGGTTGCCTTCTTGAGCGCATTCTCGTAGAAACTTGTGCCGTCTTCTACAATAGGAGAGATAGGGGGAAAGTCTTTGAGTGAGAGAATAGTAACAGGAAAGTCCTTTAAGAGGTCTTTAAATTCCTTTAGCTTGTTTTGATTGAGAGTAGCAATGACAAGGTCCATAAGCTTTTAAATCCAAAATTCGAATATCGAAATTCTGAACTATAATAAATTCTAAATTCGAAATCCGAAAACCTAAACAATTTCAAAATTCAAATGTTCAAAATGTAAAACAAAATATGAAGTGTGGTTGAGATGCTAAAAATGTTTTGGTGATTTGAATTTGGATCATTAGAATTTGTTCAGAATTTAGAATTAGTGCTTAGGATTTACAATGTTAATAGTCCATAGTCGACAGTCGATGGTCCACAGTAAGAAATAAATTCAAAACCACATAAGGCTGACAAGCTGGCACGCCTGAAAGCCCAAAGACACATCATTAAGTGTTTTTTCACAGGAAACGTGAGGGAAGGGAGGCAGCCTTACCACTTACAAAGCGGTCAGGAGGGACTAAATGGCAGTAATCTGAACGCCTCCTCTTCCCTTTTTTAACTCTGCTACCGTTCAACTTTTAAGAATAGAGCGTGCAATCACCAGCCGCTGTATCTCTGAGGTTCCCTCATAGATGGTGGTGACCCGTGCATCCCGGTAGTATCGTTCCACAGGATATTCTTCTACATACCCATAGCCGCCCAGCATCTGGACTGCGCGGTAACAGGCACGGTTGGCTGATTCACTGGCAAAGAGCTTCCCCATGGCAGCCTCACATCCATAGGGCTGACCTGTCTCTTTGAGAAAGGCAGCTCTCAGGATGAGGAGCTGGGCAGCCTCAAGTTCGGTGTAAGAGTCTGCGATCATCCATTGCAGCGCCTGAAAAGAGGCAATGGGGTGTCCAAACTGTATTCTCTCTTTAGCATAGCTGGTAGCAAAATCCATAGCCCCTCGACCTATCCCTACCGCCAGGGAGCCAATACCTATTCGTCCACCTGACAGCTCAGTTAAGGCAATGCGGTAGCCATCGTTTAATCTCCCCAGGAGATTTTCTTTGGGTATCTGGCAGTTTTCAAAAATAACCTCGTTAGTGGCTGAACCCCGCTGACCCATCTTCTCTTCATTCTTGCCTATGGTAAAACCAGGAGTGCCTCGTTCCACGATGAAGGTACTCATGCCCTTTCCCCTTGGTGCCTGTTTGTCTGTTACTGCCCAGACAATGATGAGTCCTGCATACTCAGCGCTGGTGATAAATAGTTTGCTACCATTGATCAGGTACCCGTTTTTGTTCTCGAAGGCGGTCGTTTTCATGCCCGTAGGGTCAGAGCCTGCCGAAGATTCGGTGAGCCCAAAAGAGCCTGCCACATACTCTCCACTTAAAAGCTTAGGCAGATACTTTTGCTTCTGGGATTCGGTACCAAATTCCACCAGCAATTCGGCAACCATGTTGGTGACAGACATGGTGACGGCGGTAGAGGCGCACACCTTGCCTATTTCAGTTAATGCGAGACTGTAGGCAACTGCACCTGCTTCGACTCCACCATAGTGCTCTGGCACCGCAAGCCCCATGAAACCAAGCCCTGCCATTTTTTTAATATTACTGATGAGGATCGAAAAGTCTTTGGTCTTGTCGAGCGTGGAGGCAACAGGTTCCAGCTCTTTTTTAGCAAACTCGCGGGCAGTCTTTTGGATCATCAGCTGTTCATCTTTAAAATTAAAATCCATTTTCCTATCCTACTGGTTAGTAAAGCGAGGCTTTCGCTTTTCTAAGAATGCACTAATACCTTCCTTCCGGTCTTCTGTGGTAAAGCACTGAGAGAAGGCATCAACCTCTAATTTACACGCCTCTCTAAGATCTTTATCAAAGCCAGCTTCAATAACCTTTTTAGCGAGTGCGAGCGCAATGGGACCCTTCTCTGCAATCTTATGTGCCAGTTTCTTAGCTTCAGAGATGAGCTCATCTGAGGGGACTACTTTATTTACTATCCCCATCTCGTGAGCACGCTGGGCAGAAATAGGTTCACCAGTAAAGATAAGCTCTTTTGCAAAGGTTTTTCCCACCAGCCGTGAAAGTCTCTGGGTACCGCCAAACCCCTGAATCAGACCGAGATTCACTTCAGGTAAGCCTAACAGAGCGGTGGTTGAGGCAAAAATTATATCACAGGCAAGTGCCAGCTCCAGCCCCCCTCCCAGCGCATATCCATTGACGGCTGCGATCACCGGTTTTATCCCGTTTTGAATCGCATCCATGGTCTTATGTCCTGCAAGAGAGAATTGAGACGCCTGTTCAGGGGTGAACTCTTTCATTTCTGCGATATCTGCACCGGCAATAAATGCTTTGCCACTGCCGGTGATGATGAGTACCTTAATGCCTTGCTCAGAGTTGAGCTCATTAATAGCCTCATATAGTTCAGCAAGTGTATCCATAGTGAGTGCATTGAGCACCCGAGGTCTATTAATGGTTACTAGTGCGATCTCCGCATTTTTGGAGATGATTAAGTTTTTTTTGGGCATAGGAGAGGTGCCCTCGGATAAGTTGTGATAGGTAAAAAAGGCATAAAAGCTTAAAAATACTAATCTTTTTAAAAATATGTCGTCGAAGTTAGCACAGGATAATTCTCATTGTCAAGGCTTTTCTCCTGTGGTATGTAGGTGTAAGATATGGGATGTGAGATATGAGATATGAGATATGAGATGTGAGATAAAAACAAACTAAGGAATTTAGAGATTCAGGAATTGGAAATATGGGATGTGAGTAATGTATGAAACTTAACTGGTGTTTCATGTGTCTGCTGCTTACCCTGGCATTAAGCTTACAGGGTAGAGCTCAGGGTGATCCCTTTAAGGAGGCTCGTGAGAGAATGGTCACCTATGACCTTAAGGGGAGAGATATCACTGATGAGAAGGTACTCAAGGCAATGGGCAAGGTTGAAAGGCACCTCTTTGTTGAAAAAGATCTCTTAGAGGTTGCCTATAATGACTACCCCTTATCCATCGGGGATGGTCAAACCATATCTCAGCCCTATATTGTAGCACTGATGACGCAGTGGGTGAATTTAAAACCAACGGATAAGGTGTTAGAGATTGGGACCGGTTCCGGGTATCAGGCTGCAGTCTTGGGGGAGCTTGTTGATCAGGTATACTCCATAGAGATTAGAGAAACGTTAGCCGCCCAGGCGTCTAAAAGATTACGGGAGCTTGGCTACCAGAAGGTAAAGGTAAGGCATGGGGATGGCTACTTTGGCTGGCAGGAGTATGCCCCCTTTGACGCGATCATAGTAACCTGTGCCGCTAATCACATCCCCCCGCCACTGCTCAGTCAGTTAAAGGAGGGAGGAAGGCTCATCATACCCCTGGGAAGTACCTTTTTTTATCAAACATTAACGCTGATCACTAAGGTAGGAGGAGAACATAAGGTGCGGCAGATCTCAGGAGTGAGGTTCGTTCCCATGACGGGGGAAGCAGAAAAGAAGTGAGGGGCTGAACATGGTATGAAGGTTGTCACTTCAGTGTGGTTAATTCCGTTTCAACAGTAGCGAGTATTTGTCCCACCGAGATATCTTCGCCCTCTACAATCTTATCATTGAGATTTCGATTGAGGAGGAGCTCCCTTACGTTAGAGAACATCTTCTTGCAAAATTCTTTTTTCCCTTGTTTTTTATAGATAGTGCCTAGGTAGTAGTAGCCCAGTACAAAGCGGGGGTCTATATAGGTGGACTTCTTAAAAAGGTTGATGGCCTCATCACTATTTCCTTCTTCGAGCTTGAGCAGGGCTAAGAGGTGGTAAGCTTCAGTGAGCAAGGGATCACAGGTTATGGATTTTGTTAAGCAGTGTATGGCATCCGCTCTATTGTTTTGCTGAGCTGATATCCGGGCAAGGAAAAAGTAGGCGCGTGCGTTGTGGGGGTTGAGCTTGAGAACTTCCATAAACTTTTCAATAGCGTGGTTATAAGCCTCCGTTTCCAGGCACTGAATGGCTTCACGGAAGATTTCGGTTTCCTGCTTGCCCAGTTCCCTTGGTACTTTGTTCTCTGGTGGTGAGGGCTCTGAGTGGGTGAGAGGTGAAGATGTTCCCTGAGTACTTTTCGAATCGCCTTGCCTCACGCGAATGCTCGGTACGAGGTAGTGGGGAGTACCCTTAAGCAGTGGTGAGTGATCCCGTAGTTTCTTTTTTTGGTAGACAATCACCTCGGGGAAAATTCTGGTGGTAAAGGTGCGGTACACTTCAGCGGAATATTCTGCAGGTCCCACCAGGAGGTATCCGCCTTCTCCCAGAGAGTGATAGAATTTATCAACTACCTTTTTAGTGGTTTCGGGGGTAAAGTAAATAGTGACATTGCGGCAGAGAATCAAGTCCATTTCATTGGTGAGGGTGAGGAGAGAAGGATAGGTGTTGTCCATCAAGTTGAGCGGTTTGAAGGTTACCATATCTTTGAACTTTTTCTTAATAAGGTAGCTCTCATCTCGGTGAAGGAAATTTTTCTTTATGACCTCCATAGGTACTTCTCTGAAAGACCATCGGCCATATATCCCCTGCTGGGCCTTTTCCAGTGACTCCCGGTTGATATCCGTTGCGAGGATCAGGATATCCCACTGGGTAAGATCTGGCAGTAGCTCTGCGAGCAGGATTGCCAGGGAATAAGGTTCCTCACCTGTTGAGCATCCCGCACTCCAGATTCGTATCTGCCGCTCACCTCTCTTCCTGCTTATAATTTCAGGGATAAGTACTTCCTTAAGAATTTTGAAGTGCGGGGAAATTCTAAAGAAATAGGTTTCCCCTATGGTCAGACAGGTAATCATCTGGTTTAGGATGGCATCGGTGCGGGGAGAGGGTAAGTGGAGCATGGTGTAAAATTGATCCGCATTTTCACAGGATGAAGAAGTAATGAGCTGGGAGAGGATGGTTTTTAAATCTTCGATCTTATTTTGGCAAAGACAGAGCCCGGTCTTGTGCTGGATAAAATCGATCAGCTTGGTGAAAAACGCTTCCTCCAGATCGTGCTGGTCTCTTGCGAGGTGACTCTTAATAGGGTTAGCCATCATCATAACACCTTACCTTATTTATAATAGTACTCCTCCACTCATGATGACTCGGTTACGCCCCTGCTCTTTCGCTTTATACAGGGCAGCGTCTGCCGCCGTGATAAAATTTTTCATAGTGTTCATGCCAGGAGATGCGGTGGCAACCCCCACACTGATGGTTATCTCGTGGGGCTTCAACTGTTCGTGAAAAAGCTGTTCCTCTACCTTTTCTCTCAATTTTTCAGCGACAACCTTGGCCTGCGCTCCATCGGTTTGAGGTAGTATTACCGCAAACTCCTCTCCCCCATATCGCGCAACGGTGTCAAGCTCTCTGGTGTGTATGGCGAGCTCTCGCGCGATTCCTGCGAGTACGATATCCCCGAGCTGGTGCCCATGTCTATCGTTAATATTTTTAAAGTGATCAACGTCAATCATCAGCAGCGAGAGGGAGATATGATATCGCTGTGATCTCAGCCACTCATTTTCAAGCACCTCATGAAAGTGACGGTGGTTATATACCTTGGTCAACCCATCGGTGATAGAGAGTAAACGGTTATTCTCATAGAGCAGGAGGAGATCAAGCAGGGTGGAGAAGTCTTCGGTCAAGAGTTCGAGCGTTTTTTTGTTGTTTTCGAAGGCATCGTGGTCATAGGAAAAGAGGGCGAGTTCTCCCAACACTACATCCTGGTGAGCGATGGGAATGGCGAGCGAGGTGTTAATAGGTTCGCGGGTGGGCTTATCCTTATCCCCTTTCTCTATGATGTTCCATTTTTGCTGTTGTTTTCCTGCGACATCTCTTACCCGCGTGAGCAGGAATTTTTTAATTTTCTTCACCTCCTCCTCAGAGAGGTGGTCAAAGAGGGTCAGGATAAAGTTCACTTTAAAATCGCTAAAAATAATCATCGCTAGGGCACCGCAGTCCACCACGCTTTTCAAAAGCTCAAAGTACTCCTCGAGCAGCTTTTCTCTACTATAGACGTAGTGCGCAAGCTTTCTAATCTCATTGGTTAAGGTAGCATCAAAGAGAAGGTTGTCCAGCAGCACGTTCACTTTATTGTGGATTAAGGTACTCTCATGATTCTGATGATTGCCTACCCCCTTCCCGCGATAGACCGAAAAGGGATCTCCCCGTTGTGCGAGCAGGGTGTTGACCTGTTCTAGTAACTCCTGGGGATTTGCCTCTTTACAGATGTAGGAATCTGCACCCGCACGTATCCCCCAAAACTTGTCTTGAGATTGCCCGAGGTTGGTTAAGAGGATGATAGGTACCTGAGAAGTAAAGTCTTCGTTTTTAAGCAATCTGCACAATTGGTACCCGTTCAAATCGGGCATCACGATATCTGAGATAATAAGCTGGGGAAGCTCGGAGTAGGTTTTATTAATTCCCTCTACTCCGTTCTCGGCGGTGACTACATGAAAACCCTGTTTTTCTAAAAAGAGCTTGATCACCATCCTCTGGGTAGGGCTGTCATCAATCACCAGTATTTTATTGCTATTAGTCACGTTGCCCCTCCTTCACGCTGAGGTACTAGTGAAAGCTCAAGAGATTAATAATTTCTGAGGCTATCCTCTCCAGGGGACAGACCATATCCACTACCCCTACATCGATGGCAGATTTGGGCATACCAAAGATCACTGATGTTCTTTCATCCTGGGCGATAGTTTTACCCCCCTGTTCCTTAATCGCCTTCAATCCTTCTGTTCCATCCCTCCCCATGCCCGTGAGTAAGACGCCGATGCTCTGGTCGCGGTAGGCACCTGCTACCTGTTGCATCATGAAATCCACCGAAGGTCGATGACCCCGGAGGGGAGGGTCTTTGCAGAGCACGATCCGATTTGTTTTATCGATGCCGAGGTGTGTATCATCAGGGGGGAAATAGGCTACCCCTTTTGCGAGTAGTTCCCCATGCTCAGCGATTTTTACTCTAATGGAACAATCCTTACTCAGCCAGTTGACCATCCCTTGGATGAATCCACTAAAAATGTGCTGGACGATGAGAATGGGGAGCGGGAACCCCGGGACAAAATTTTTCAAAATGTTACAGATTGCCGGTGGTCCTCCCGTTGAAGCTCCCATCGCGAGTATGCGGTTATCTTCTGGAGTAGTGATTTTCTGTGTCACCTGAGTGTCTTTTTTACCGCTGCGGATAAGGTGGATGGGCTTTACTTTGGCGACAATCTTTATCTTACGGATAAGTTCGGTGGTATAGGTGAGGTCACCGTGGTTGAGCTGGAGTACGGGTTTTTCCATTATATCAAGCGCACCCGCCCGCAGCGCATCAAAACCACTATGGGGGTCATCATCTTTGATTAAAGAACTGAGGATGAGGATGGGGGTGGGTATGGTACTCATAATTACCCGAGTTGCCTCCAGGCCATCCATCACCGGCATGGTAATGTCCATGATGATGACATCAGGTTTCAACTCTGCGGTGAGCTGGATAGATTCTCTTCCATTGCAAGCCCATCCCACCACCTCAATCTCGGGATCAGCTTTGAAGATGCTTTTCAGTATTTCTGCGACGGAAGGAGAGTCTTCGGTGATAAGTAGTCTAATCATAGGTCAGTCCCTCACTACAGCAGTCGTTTAATGGTGTCGAGAAGATTGTTCTGGTCAAAGCTACTCTTCACGATGTAGGCGTCTGCACCTACCTCCACCCCCCGACTCTTCTCCGCAGGTGATTCGAGCGAGGTGAGCAGAATTACGGGAATGTGCTGGTAGTTGTGGTCAGACTTTACCTTGTGGGTAAAGGTGAACCCATCCATATGTGGCATCTGAATGTCGGTGACAATTACATCACATTTCTGATTCATTAGTTTTACATACCCCTCTTGGCCATCGGCAGCAGCGACTACCTCATACCCTGCCGATTCGAGTATACTCACCTCGAGGGTTCGGGTGGTCAGGGAGTCTTCGATGACGAGAATAGTCTTCTTAGCTTCTTCCTTTACCTCTCCCCCTTTCCTTCGTTTCTTTCTTAACTTCTGGTATTGTGCTGATTCAATGAGGTCAGAGACATTGAGGATGAGAGATACTTTTCCATTACCGAGGATGGTGGCACCTGAAATGTTTCGTACCCTCTCTAAATACGAGCTCAGGGGTTTTGCTACCACCGCATCTTCACCCACCAGCTTATCGACGAGAAAAGCAACACGCTTCTCCGCTGACCCCATAATAACCACGGGGCGTTTTCTCTCATCTGGTGACTCTTCGCCGGAGGGAAGCTCCAGGATCTCTTCCATGTGCACCACTGGAATGGGACGTTGATTATAGGTGATTGCCTCCTGACCCTCGAGGGTAAAGATTTGTTCAGGTAGCACTTCTACGGTAGATTCTATGGAAGAGGTAGGGATAGAGTAGGTTGCCTCCCGGACCTGCACTTTAAGCGTTTGGAGGGTTACCATGGTGAGGGGAAGCTTCATGGTGAAGGTAGTACCCACACCCGGTTTTGAATCAACGTTGACGAGTCCCTTTAATTTTTCAATATTGTTTTTCACCACGTCCATTCCCACCCCCCTGCCCGAGACGTCAGTTAAAATCTTGCTGGTGGAGAAGCCGGGTTGGAAGATGAGATCGTACAGCTGATGTTCACTCATCTGCTCGAGCTGGGAGGTGGTAAAGAGATTCTTTTTTACGGCAGCTTTCTTAATGAGTTCCAGTGGTATGCCGTTACCATCGTCCTCAACAGAAACAAGCACGGAATCTCCTTGCTGGGAGGCATGGATACGGATTACCCCCTCGGCGGGCTTCCCCTTCTTCTTCCTCTCCTCAGGCCTTTCAATACCATGATCGATTGCATTTCTTATGAGGTGAATGAGCGGGTCCTTGATGTTCTCTAAGATGTTTTTGTCTAATTCAACTTCTCCTCCCTCTATTTCGAGCCGGGCTTCCTTTTCCTCTTCAACTGCGAGGTCTCGAACCATCCTCGGTAAAACCTCCACCGCTGTGTAGAAGGGGAGCATCCGGGTCTTTTTGATATCCTTTTGCAGCTCATCGGTGATGAGTGACATCTGATTCCGATCTTCTGCAAGGTCATGGTGGATTCGATTTAATTGGGTGTCGAACTCGAGTGCTCTCTGGTGTGCTTTATTGAAGAGATTTCTAAAGGAGTTAAGGGTGGCAGGGGTGAGTTCTTCACCTCCCACGCTCACTATTTTTTGAGCGTGCTGCAGTTTATTGTAAACATCCGCCGAGAGGTCGGTGAGTACCTTTACCTCGTGGAGCCTCTGATCAAGTTTAATTTTGGTGATGAGAAGTTCCCCTATTTGATTCATCAGGTTGTCAAGCTTCTTAGTTGCCACCCGGATGGTTTCATGGATAGTGACATCTGCCTTTCTGCGCCCTACCGGTGAGTCCTGGGATTCAGCAGCGCTATCAGTTTTCCGTCTCTCCCACCGATAGTCCTGAGCGGTGGGGGGAGTGGATTCAGCGGTGGTGGGAGAAGGAGGTGGTGGTGGCACCTCTTGATGGTGCTCGGGGGATTCCTGCGCAGGTGAGACAGGTGGTTTCTTTGAGGGATCTTTTTTTGCGGTGGCAGGTGAAGCGCTCTCACGCGGAGGAAACTGCTCCTCTTTTTTGGGGGTGGTGAAGTGGGAGAGGTATTCTAAAATTTCTTCAAAGTGTATCTCTCGCTCTTCTTTGCCTTGATGGAGAGATTCTATGACCTCGCCTAAAAAGTCCACGCCCCGATAGAGCGCACTCATGACTGCCTTGTCGATAGCGGTTTCTCCCTTCTGAATTTTTCCCAAGAGGGTTTCGAGCACGTGCGCTACCTTTTCGATGGAAGAAAATCCCATCATTCGTGCGGAACCTTTTATGCTATGGGCGTGGCGAAAGAGCTCACTTAAGAGGGAAGGTTGAGGGGGTTCTTTCTCCAGGATAAGGAACCCCTCGTTGAGTTTCTGGATGTGTTCCCTAGACTCTTCTTTAAAAATAGCGAATATGCGTATAAATTCTTCTCGGTTTAATTCCATTGCCTATGCTTCACGGTGAGGTGGTGGGAGCGTTCATGTTTTGTAGCTCTGAATCATTCCCTGTAGTTCACGACTCAGTGAGTGGAGTTGCAGTGCTTCCTTGAGTGTCTTTGTAGCTGCGGTCGCCGTTTCCCTCATCCCCTCATTGAGGGTCGACATGGTCTCAGCAACCTGGTTGATTCCTAAAGACTGCTGTCGAGCGGAGAGCGTGATTTCCTGAACCGCATCAACCGTTTCCCCCATAGAGGCAATTACCTCCCCTAGGAGGTGACTTGTCTCCAGGATACATTTCATTCCCTCTTCAACGCCCTTGGTTCCTTGCTCGGCTGCTGCCATAGTGACTTTGGTGGAGAGGTGAATTTTCTGAGTGAGGAGGGAAATCTTAGCGGCAGCCTTTTGAATTTGATCGGCTAAATTGCGTACCTCTGTGGCAACTACCGAGAATCCTCTTCCCTGTTCCCCTGCTCTCGCCGCCTCGATATCTGCATTGATGGCAAGCATATCAGTTCGGTTGGCAATGCTGTTCACCTCATCCGCGATTTTTCTGATTCGTTGTGCGCCTTTGCTCAGCGTGAGAATATTGGCAGCGATACGTTGTACCTCTTCCTGAATCGCATGAGCTTCCTCGCTGCTCTTTCTCACCGCGTCCTGACCGTCAGAGAGAATCAAAAGCACTTCTCGGGATCTTTGGGTTACTAGGCCGGCCTTTTCGCTCACCTGGTGGGAAGAGTAGTTCAGCTCTTCGATGGTAGTGGTAATCTCACTGACCGAGGAGGCTTCTTTGACGGCAATGGTTTCCTGCTGGTGTGCCGCAATAGAAATTTCATGGGACGCAGAGCTGTATGATTCAATAGCAGCTCTGGTTTTTTCGATGGTGTGTTTCCAGGTGTTACCCATAGTGGTGAGCAGGTGAATGAGTTCACCTGCTTCATCGTGAGAACTCCGAATCATCCTTTGAGTGAAATCACCGTGCGTCACCTGTTCTATCAAGGTCGTTGCCCGATTAAGTGGGATTACGAGGGATCGAGTTTGTAGCACTCCTAAGGTAATTCCCACAAGCATGAGAGCAAAACTCACACTCATAATGAGTAGAGTAGTTCTGCGAACTTCTTTATACATCGACTGAAGGGAAAACCCGGAGATGAGAAACCCGAGCGCTACCTCTTGCCCTGCGAGATCATACCCGGTAATAGGGGAGATCACATGAACCTTATCTGCTCGTGGATATACCTCTGTTTTTTTCGGTGTATGGTCAAAAAGGACTGAGGCACGAAGGGCGTCCTCAGGATTAAAGAGGATGTGGGGCGTAGTGGATTGAGCAGTGTTCACCATGACCACGTAGGAGAGATCCCCGTGGAGAGAGAGTTCCTTTACCACCCCCTCGTAGGAACCGTTGTCAGGTGAGGCGGTGTACACCCCTATCTGTCCTAGGGTGAGGGCGGCCCGTTCATTGAGCTGAGAGAGTAGTTTTTGCTTTTCCTGCAACGAGAGTGATTTTAAACTTCGTGAGAGAAATACGCACACCACCAAGAAGAGAAGCAGTACCACCACAGAGTTAAAGAGGATGATAAGTACCCTTACCGGAATTCTGTTAAGGAGCGTGGAGAAAGGTCGCATGGGAATCTTTACCTTCTTCGTATGCTGTTTCTTGCGTGAGTGGGAACAGGGTTTTTAACGTTACCTATCGAGTAGGGCTCACCACTTCACACACCCTCATTCTCTCGTGCTTCATCATTTTCTCGACATTGAGGAGGGTGAGAGGTTTTTCTTTAGTAAGCACCTCTCCCTCAATACATTCTTCTCTGATTCCTTTTAGGGTGGTGAGCGGGGAAACGATTTGTTTCACTCCCACATCCACAATATGCTCTACCTTATTGACTACGAGCCCTGCGGTCTCACCGTCAACCTCTATCACAATAGCCATGACTGAGGGGGAGGGTGAACCTCTTTCTACTCCGAGGAATTGGCAGAGGTCAATGAGGGTGAGAATGGTTCCCCTCAGGTTAATGATACCAGCAAAGTGAACAGGGGTGCAGGGTAGTACGTTGATGGTGCTGACAGTAATAATTTCGAGTGCGTGGCGTATGCGAATACAGTATGTTTCATTTCCCAGCGCAAAGGTGAGTATCCTCACCTTCTCTTCTGGTGTCCTCTCATTGATCCTTTTACTTAAGTATTCTGCTCTCTGTTTGAAAAGTGCTGTCTTCTCTGCTGGTGGCACTTTGAAGAGGGAGTGGAGATCTTCCTCGAGTTGTTTAAGACGCTCAAGCACCCTTTCTCGTAACTCATGGGAGCGCCGCTCATTGAACTGGTAGCACTCACATTTCTTACAGCTGTCAATCTTCGAGGTGATCGTCTCAGGGGTCTTACCTGCGAGTGTTCCTGAGATGTAGTAGCAGGCATTGGTGCTATCATTGAGGTACATGGGACAAAGCATCTGGTTACACCCTTTGAGTTTCCAACAGTGGGCTACTCGTACTGATTTCTGAGATTCACCAGTGCGTGGCTCGGTATTCATAAGAGTTCTCCCCCACCGTGCTCCTCACCCGAGGTGGACGTAAGGAAGCATGAGAAAGGTATGATTCCTCGAATAGGTTACCTATTTATATCGTCACTTTGGGGGGGAAACTAAAGAACTTATGAAGAAGCGGTGGCGATTTTTTGGAGGGCATCAATGTCTTTCTTACTGAGCAACTTTTCCGGTTCCAGAAGGATAAAAAGACCTTTCTCGGTGCGGCCCCACCCTGCAATGTACTCCTGGGCAATTCCTTTGATCACCTCAGGGGAACTAGAAATTTCATGAGAGGGAAATTCTGTCACAAACGATCCCGCATCGACGATCAACCCGGCAGCGAGAGTGGCAACTTTCACTACCACCACCGCGTCGTCCAGCTCATAGGGCCTAGTTGCTAATCCCAACCGCACCTTGAGATCGATGATGGGGAGTATGGTACCTCGGAGATCAATCACTCCCTTGATAAAGGGCAGGGTAGCTCCAATCTGGGTAAGTTCAGGCAGTGGGATCAGTTCCTCAACGATGGAGATATCGAGGGCATAGAGCTGATTGTTTAAGGGGAAAATAAGTAAATTGACTGTGGAGGGCTGCTTTTCTTCATCCTGTGTCATAGGTAGCTGCCTCAGGTGGTAGGTAAGTACTCATTACATTACTAGCAGAAAAAGGTAGATAACTCAAGAAATTTATCGTCGGTCTTTGAAGTGCGGTATCAGTTACTATCTATTTTATTGACAATTAGCTAGTGAGCATATAACTTACCGTTACCTACTTAGGGAGGTACGTACCTTATGTCTATAATAACAACGAGGGTGCGGTGGTTACCCTGGGGTATGTTACTGGTGTGGCTTGGTTCTTTGGTCACGCTCTCTTATGCTGCGGGTGAAGAGTGGGGGCCGTGGGGGGGTGATCGTCGCTATACCCAGGAGGTTACCACAGCGCGTTCTCTCCGACACTCCTCACACCCGGTTTCCACCATCACCACCCTTCCCTTAAGCCTCCTCATCACCTTCTTTCAGGAAATTATCTCGCCGGTTGATGGTGCAACCTGTGATTTCTATCCTACCTGTTCTGCCTATGCGAAACAGGCATTAAAAAAGCATGGGCTCTTGCTAGGGCTCGCGATGGCCAGTGAGAGGATTACCCGTGACCATGCTCCCCACGGCTATGAGCTCATCCACAAGTTCGGCAGGGATTATCTCTATGATCCAGTTGAGCATAATGATTTTTGGTTCCGCACCACGGAAGGTAAGGTGAGGTGAACTCTCTCCTTTTTTTACTCGCAACCCGGGTTTTGCTCACCCTCTGGTTACTCAACCTTTTTCCTTTGGTATCGATGGGGTGGTCAGGTGAGGCAGGTGGATACCGTGATGCTGCTTCCCTGAAGGGATTTGCTGAGACTCTTTTCCTTGAGGGTCACTACTATCCTGCCATGATGGAGTATGAGAGGTTTTGCTATTTCCACCCCCACCACCCTGAGAAGCCACGGGCACAATTTAATAGTGCACGAGCGATGAAGATAACGGGGGACTATCCGTCTGCCCTCGCCATTTTTACTGCGCTTGCTTTTGACAGCCAGAATGGTGCGCTTACGATAGAGGCATCTTTTGAGCGGGCTGAGGTGTTGTTTTTAATGGAGGAGTACCCTTCTGCACTTACCCAGTATGAAGCGTTTCTCACTGGTTATCCAGATCACCCGTTAGCCGAGCGTGCTCGCAGTGCCATCAAGAAACTATACCAGGTAACTCACTGACATTACCTGTAGGTTTTTAAGTCATAGGAGCTTGACACTATCCACAATGAAGAAGTTTTTATGCGTTAGTCTTATTACCGTTGGATTACTGGTGCTGGTGGGCACTCCAGTTGCCTGCGCCCAGGAGGAGGAAGAGAAGACGCTTCTGGGTTTTGCAGACTACCTGTTTGAAAAGGGCCACTACTACCAGGCGGTCACGGAGTATGAGCGTTTTATCTACTTTAATCCTCACCACCCCTCGGTCTCTCACGCACGGCTAAAGATTGCCTACTGTTATAAGAAGGGGGAACAGTATGAGCGTGCCATCGAGTTGTTCCGTAATCTGGTGGACGAGTATCGTGGAGAGGAGGTGGGAAAAGAAGCTGCCTACCAGGTGGGCGAGTGCTACAGTGCGCGTGGCGAGGATGAGGTCGCCGTAATTGAGTTTAAAAACTTTATTGCAGACTATCCCCACCACCCCTTGGCGGAAAAGGCCCGATGGGAAATGGCGTGGGCCTATATCTCACTGGAAGACTATCCTTCCGCCCGCCAGCAACTTCTCCTCTTTGAAGCACAGAGTATCTACCGAGCACCTTCTCAGGAATTAAGCGATGCCCTCACTGAGCTCCCCCACCTCTCCCACAAATCACCACTGGTCGCGGGCCTTCTGGCGGCGGTGATTCCAGGAGCGGGCCACTTCTACATGGGCAGGAAGAAACAAGCGCTCTTTTCTTTTATCACCAATGCCTTGCTCTTCTATGGTACGTATGAGGCCTTCGGTAGGGAGCTCTACACCGCGGGTGGCTTCCTCTCATTTTTTAGCCTCAACTACTATAGCGGTAATATCTTTGGGGCATTAAATGAAGCCCACAAATTTAACAGGGGGGTCCGGGAGGAGTATTTGAAGGGGTACCGAAAGAAGTACCACCTCTCCCTCAATCTCAAAGGGGGAAGAGAGGGAGCGATGGTGGGAGTGGCCTTGCACTTTTAAATTTCCTGTTTCGCGTTCCGCGTTGCGTGTTACGGGTTCTGTTTTTTACTCATGGTTTTTTAACTTGCAACCAGCAACACGCAGATTTAATGGTCTTTGACCACTTCCCCCCGCTCGTTGAGGGTTGTTACTTTACATCCTTCGGGTGGGGTGAACTGAAAGGTCGCCTCGGGCAGGGATTCATTGAGCTTGATGTTTCTTAGTACTAGCTGCCTGATCACTTTTCCCTTATCGGTGTGGAGGATGGTGTCTACCTTACGAGGCAACCAGATACCAGGTATAATTTCCAGAAAATTTTCATTCTCTGTTTCACTCACCAGCTTACCATCTTCTCCGTAGAGCCCCCTCTTCACTATGGTTTCTCTCTCCCGATCTATCCATAAGAGCAGTTTCACCTGGCTGGCAGTATCCCCTTGGGGTTTACACTGGATAAGGTAACAGGTTCGTCCTTTAACTGTTTCCTCTCTCAGCAATTGCAGGCGGTCTCCAAATTGTGAACTGATGGAAAGTCCCCACCCCTCTATCTCATAGGGTCTGAGCAGGTACCCGATGAGTACCATTTTCGCTTTCTCTTCTAAGCCTTTAATCTTTCTCCTCACTATCTTCTTCTCTTCAACAAAGTGCTGCCAGGCATCGTCCTGAGTGATGATCAGGGTAACCTTTTTAGGGAGGGTGATTTCAATCCTGGTAAAAAGAGGGGTATGGAAGGAATATCTCCACTCTTCCCGTGACTCCACCAGCTCACCCCGATAGTGGAATCGACTCACATCAACCTGATAGTTTTCTATCTTGGCGTAATTGTACTCCATTTTTGCGATGAGCTCCTGAGCAGACATCTCGGCTGAAATGCTTCCTCCCTGCCATAGGAGCACAACCATGAAGATGGGGCATGCTGCGCTCTTTTGTAACCATTGAAGGGTTCTCTCTTGGTTCATGGTGGGTAACCTCCTCCACCGTGGTGAAAGGGAAGGTAAGAAAAAGGCCCTCCTTTTTACGAGAGGGCCTTTACTGAGGTAAACTTAGCTACGAGTTACTTGAGTGGTTTCTTTGTCTTTACCGCCACTCCTTTTGCCGTGCTCACACCAAAGCCGCACACATAGGGAACGTACCCCATATAGCAGGGTTGAATGATGGGAGATTCAAAATCTACATTGATTACTGCATTGGCACCTACTGCTTTGGCTTCCTCTGCGAGTGATTTACAGAGCGCTTCATCCAGATTGGTGGGCTCAATATCAGCGAAGATTTTGAACCCAATCTTAGCCACATGAATAGCTGCCACAGGCGTATAAGGTGTTTCGATATCCCCATTGGTCATCCAGATATCATCGGGGAGCATGCACTTGTCGGAAGCAGCACACCCTATGAGCACTACAAACGCACAAAAAACAAGTCCTAACTTTTTCACTCAGATCACCTCCTCTCCCTCTAAGATCGAAATGTAGTCTACTACCTACTCCACTACTTCTCCATGTTTTTCCAAATGACCATATAATTATGGTAAAACGAATTTTTGTCAAGTAAAAAGTAGGAAAGTAGTACTATTTTTACTCACCTACTCTACCCACTATCTCTCTAAAGAAGAATGATTAAGCTGGGAATTTGCCTGCTTGAGAATCCTGCTTTCAGGATTTTTTTTGAGTGCCTCATCCAGCTCCTTTTTCGCTTTCTCACTAGTGCCTCGTTCCTTCACGTAACAGGCGTCCATCTTTTTCGCATGGTAGTAACAGCGCAGCGCCTTAAAATAGTTACCCTGTTTGAAATGAACGACGCCCAGATTATACATCGCCTTGACGTGAGAGGGGTTATGTTCTAAGGCTTTCTCAAAATAGTATCTCGATTCCTCGTACTGTCCACGTGTAAGACACAGTGCACCCAGATTATTGTAAGCGGTCGCATAGGTGGGGTCGAGGTGTAGGGCGGCAGCATAGTATTTTTCTGCCAGCTCATAGTCTCCCCTGCGATGGTAGCAGAATCCGAGACTGTTGTGGAATCTCGCATTGTGAGGTTCTTTCTCTACAAGGAGCTGGAAGGCAGCTACCTGCTCATCTTCTGGGAGTTGATCTATCTCTGCGAAGATTACCTCTCCCTGAGCCCTCAGAGGGACAAGCGTGAAGCAACCAAAGAGTATCCAGGTGAGTAGACAACATCTGCTCAATGGTTTTTCCTGTGGTAGTTATGGTGTTGGTGGTTGCTATACCTTGTGTTCATATGGTTAGATGAGGTCAAAAGCAATGAGTCGGCTCACCCTATCATAGCCACTCTGTATTATCAAGGTTTTTATACCAGGGGTGAGTGAGATGTAGCATTCGTTTCTCACCTGTGTGGTAGGGGAGGTATGAGTCGCTGGTAAAAAGCAGTTGCGCATCTCAGCTAATGATGTTAGTTTCTTACCTATAAAACTCTGAGAATTCATCTCTTGAGAATTCTCTCATAAAGGTTCCTTCTCCTTTCGAGGGGAGAAGGTCAGGATGAGGGGTGGTAAAGATTCAACGCCCCCTCACCTCAATCCTCTCCCCGAAGAGGAGAGGAAGCAGATGGTCAGGATAGTTGTAAAATGTATTAAAATTTCAAATATCTTTAGCTAGTGTCTGAACGAAAACCCTCACCCATTACATCAGCTGTCATTTCGAAAGAGCGAAGCGACTGAGAAATCTCAAGCAAATTCATAGATTTCTCCCTTCAGTCGAAATGACAATAGGGCCAAAACAGGGGTTTTCGTTCAGACACTAGCTAGATCTTAGACTTGAACCCTCGAATCCTTAAAACCCTCGTAAGTAATCAAATGGAAAAGATTCTAAAAAAGAAACTCGAGCAACTACAGCACATTTTGAAAGATATGAGAAGCGTGCTGGTGGCATACTCAGGAGGGGTGGATAGTACCCTATTACTCAAAGTAGCCAAGGATACCCTGGGCGACCGAGTGCTGGCAGTAACCGCAACCTCTCCTACCTTTCCCTCACGAGAACAGCGTGCGGCGCGAAGGCTGGCGAGGGCACTCAAGGTAACGCACCACTGTATCAAAACCCACGAATGGGAGGGTGAAGATTTTATTCGAAACACGCCTCGCCGCTGCTACTATTGTAAGAAAGAACTTTTCTCCGGTTTACAATCTATTGCCTTAGACAAGGGGTGTCGATGGGTAGTGGAGGCCTCAAACCGGGATGATGAGAAAGACTTCCGACCAGGATTGAGAGCACTGAAAGAGCTCGGCATTAGAAGCCCTCTCCGAGAAGCTGGTTTCAGCAAAAGAGAGATTCGGCAGCTCTCAAAGAAGCTTGGTCTTTCCACCTTTGATAAGCCAGCTGCTGCCTGTCTTGCCTCACGCATTCCCTATGGTGAACCAATAGACAGGGAAAAGCTGCGTGTGGTGGAGCAGGCCGAAGAGTACCTCCACTCCCTCACCTTCGCTCAGTGCAGGGTGAGACACCACGGCGCGATAGCCCGGATTGAAGTTGAGCCAGGAGAGGTATACCGCTTACTACGCCATAGGAGGATAAGAGACGCAGTGGTAGCGCGGTTTAAGAAACTTGGTTTTACCTACATTACCGTGGATGTGGAGGGGTATCGATCAGGAAGTATGAATGAGGTGCTTCCACCCGCAGGAGATACCCTTATTGTGTGTGATTTTGATGGGACGGTTAATACGGTTGACAGTGGCCATATGCTCTTACGAAAGTTTGCCACCTCAGGGTGGAGTGTCCTCAATAGAAAGTTGAATGAGGGTAAGATCGGGTCCAGGGAATTTTATGAGCGGATTGCACCCCTGATCAGGGGAACCAGAGAAGAGATGGAACGCTTCATCATCGCCCACTCCCGGATCGATCCCCATTTCTCTGAGTTCCTTACGTTTTGTAGGCAACGACGGTGGGTAGTGAAGATTGTCAGTGACGGATTTGATTTTTACATAGGTGCGCTCTTGAGGCACTACCGTGCGGGAGCGATAGAAACCTTTGCTAACCACGCTACCTTCACATCCCCGCGGGGGATTCGATTCACTTTCCCTCACCGCAACCCGGAGTGTGGTAGCTGTGGAAATTGTAAGCTACGCATCTTACAGGACGCAGCTGATTCATTTCACACCATTGTATATGTGGGCGACGGTATATCCGACCGCTGTGCAGTCAAGGAAGCAGATCTGGTGTTTGCAAAAAAGGCGCTCCGTAGCTTTTGCGTTCGTAAAGGGTTAGCATATCGCGCGTTCAGGAATTTTAAAGATATTCAACGGAATCTCTCATCGTTGCTCGCCTAGGGAAGTAAGGAGGCGGCAGAGAAGGGTAACAGGGGGTGGTACGTACCCCCTAAAAGAGAGGCTCAACATCTCGCATGAAGGCATTGAGAAGATTGTTGAGTTCATTTCGTATCTCCTCAGTAAAGATTTCCTCTTCGGCATAGTGGAGGAGTGCGTTGAGTTCAGCATCAACTGCTGCTGAGGGTTCGGGGGTTGGGAACCCCCTCTGCTCATTTACGGCAAAGACATTCACCGGTAGCTGGGCTATCCTTGTACCTAGGGACTCTGAGAGGTCCCTCAACTCATTTCTCAGCTTAGGGTGAGAGAACTTCTCACCCAGCAATGAGCGGAGGCGGGGTTCATATTCCTTCGCACAATGAGTGTAGAAAGACGCAACCTTTTCTCTGGAGGATAAGGGATTTTTCTGGCTGAGAGAGAACCCTGGTGCGGATGTGTCTGTTTTTCTCTGCCCTACTAGCAGGAAAAAGACCTTAACCCACTCCCACTGGTGATCATGGTTATCCTCTCCCGATGCGTATAGGTAGAGGCCTGGTACGCCATTCTCCTCCCACTCATTGTTGTTAGTGTCTTCACCTCTCACCGTTAAAATAAGGTTGGTGATCACCCACCGGAGATTGTTGGTGTCGGCACCAAACTTCGTAGGCCAGGGTTGCAGGGTAGTGATGGCTGCGGACATTATGTCACCAGTTTCATAGCTAAATTCCATAGTATAAATATAAGGCAGGAGAAAGAGGCTGGAGATGCTCACCCGTGACCACGAAACGTCTAAGTCAGGATCTGCTCCCATCGAGATCGTGATCGAAAACCCAATAGTAGATTCCTCAAGGAGGTACACCTCGGTCCACCTCTCACTCTCACCATTATATCCACCATAGAGAGGGCTGGCGGAGGCATCATGGGTGAGAAGCGCTACCAGCGCGGTCACTCCCAGCATACCTATCCATTTACTAATCTTCCTTTTCTGTTTCATGGTCTGCTACCTTGCCCTGAATCCTTTTGAGATTACTACTATACCTGATTCAGTTACCGTAAAGTTTTTTGCATCTGCTCTGTGATCATAGCCGATATACATCCCCGCAGGAACTTCAGATTCCTTGTCGATAATGGTTCTTTTAATATGTGCATTCTCTTTTACCCGTGCCCCCTCCAGCACAATCGAGTCTTCTACCACTGCAGACTTCTCAATCCTCACGTTAGGAGACAAAAGAGACCTTTTTACCTCTCCCCCACTGATGACACACCCTCCCGAGAGGATAGCTTCCATCACTGCTCCGCTGTTGTGTACCCCCCTCCCGTCAGATATGGTTTTAGCAGGAGGGAGAGGAGGATGGTAGGTATGAATGGGCCACTCGGGATCGTAGAGGTCCAAGAGAGGAGACTCAGACACCAAGTCTATATTGGATTCAAAATAGGCCTCAATAGTTCCCACATCTCGCCAATAGTGAGGTTCACCTCGTTCATTCTTAAAGAGGTAGGCGTACACCTGGTGTTTACCCACCATTTCGGGAACGATATTTTTCCCGAAGTCATGGGCGGTATCCCTTTTTGCATCTTCGATCAATTTCCTCACCACAATTTCAGTGTTGAAAATGTAAATTCCCATTGAGGCGAGAATCTTGTCTGGTGACCGGACCAGGGTTTTAGGTTCCGTAGGTTTTTCCTGAAACCCCACGATGCTACTCTCGCTATCGATTTCTATTACACCGAACTCCGGGGATAATTTCTTATCCATTTCTACCGCTGCCACGGTGACGTCAGCATGCTTATCGAGGTGAAATTTGATCATCTCCCGATAGTCCATTTTATAGACGTGGTCCCCAGAGAGGATGAGGAGTAATTCCGGCAGTTCCTTCTGCAAGAGGTAAATATTTTGATAGATGGCATCAGCAGTTCCCCGGTACCATTGCTCATTAATTCGCTGTTGGGCGGGTACCACCGTAATAAATTCTCCCAGGGTGCTGCTTAAAATATTCCACCCTAATTGGATGTGTCTGCTTAGGGAGAGCGATTTATATTGCGAGAGGACGTAAATTTTTCTAAGGTTGGAGTTGATGCAATTGCTTAAGGTGAAGTCGATAATACGGTAGATGGCAGCAAAGGGAACCGCAGGTTTTGTCCTGTCTCTGGTGAGTGGGTAGAGGCGCTCTCCTTTCCCACCCGCTAAAATGAAGGCAAGTATCTTATTCACCTTTCAGCCTTTTTCTTATCCAGGAGCTCCCGTATCTTTCTTTTTAATTCTGTTAAATCGGAAGATTTGACTACGAAATCATCTGCCGCCCAGCTCATAAAGTCATCTTTATAGCTGGAGTAGGCGCTGTGGATGATTACGGGGATGCCTTTTTCTTTTCCAATTATTTTTCCGAGCGCTTCGAGGCCATTCATTATCGGCATGCGTATGTCAAGTACAATCAAATCAGGTACGCTCTCTGATAGTCTTTCAAGCGCTTCCTTCCCATTACCTGCGAGGATAACCTGGTATCCCTCTTCACTCAATTCTTCCTGGTAGAGCAACCTCTGATGTTCTTCATCATCAACAATAAGTAACGTTTCCACTACGCACATCCTTAATGAACGCGGTTAATTATAGTGGTGAGAGACAGTACGTGAGCTACCACCACTGTGGAGGAACTGGGTGACTAAAGAATAGTCACCAGATAAAATTTTTATACTATATTTGAGGACTTAAATCAAGAAGACTTTTTAGAAAGGGGGGTATCCCTTTTTACCACAGGCGCTCTGATACAATTGTAGGTACTGCCTTGCGGAATTTTCCCAGCTAAAGTCCAATGCCATTCCTTTCTTAACTAACCTGAGCCAGGCATCTTTCTGTTCGTAGACCTTGAGGGCAGCTTTAATTTTGTCTAGGAATTGGTGAGGTGTGTACTTATTGAATTTGAAACCATTACCGCTCTCGGTGCGAGGAGTATAATCTTCTATCGTGTCATCAAGTCCCCCGGTCGCCCTCACTATGGGAATCGTGCCATACTTAAGACTGTAGATCTGGTTCAGACCGCAGGGTTCGTATTGAGAGGGCATGAGAAACATATCAGATCCTGCCTCAATCTTATGAGCAAGTGCATTATCATATCCCAGCCTGATTCCTGCCTTCTTAGGATACCGTTGAGCGATACCTTCAAAAAACTCGTGGTACTTTGGCTCACCGGCACCAAGCAGGACAAAGCCTACCTCCATCTTCATCAGCTTGTCCATGATCGCCGCCAGTAAATCAAACCCCTTTTGGTCAGCCAACCGCGAGATCATCCCCAGGAGGGGAAGGTTTTTGAGCGACGTGGGTAAGCCGAAGTGCGCGATGAGATCAGCCTTGCACTTTGATTTGCCTGAAAGGTCATCTGCGCTATAGGGGGAAGCTATGAACGTATCTTTTTCGGGGCTCCAGGCACCATAGTCTACACCATTAATGATACCGAAAAGGTCTTCTCTGCGAACGCTGAGAATTCCCTCCATGCCGCACCCATACTCTGGCGTTTGAATCTCACGGCTGTAACCCCGGCTCACCGTAGTTATGATATCTGAGTATACAATTCCTGCTTTTAAAAAACTTACCTTTCCCCAGAATTCCAACCCCTCGGGCGTAAACGTCTCCTGAGGAAGACCGGTCAGGGTGAGACACTCCTGGGAAAAGTTTCCCTGGTAGGCAAGATTGTGGATAGTAAAGATGGAAGCAGTATGTGCATAGAAAGGGTCATTTCGATAGAGGGTTTTAAGGTAGGCAGGAATGAGACCAGATTGCCAGTCATTACAGTGAATCACCTGTGGTTGGAATCCCATCTGCTTGCAGAGGGTGAGGACGGCGAGTGCAAAAAAGATGAATCGCTCTCCATTATCAGGATAATCACCGGAGGGGGTACTGTAGAGGTAGTCGCGATGGTAATACTGATCTTGTTCAATTAAGTAGGTAGGGATTTCCCCATGTAAAAGAGAGGTGGCTATAGATCCCTTGACTTCCTTATCACCCATGGTGATGGTGAGGTCATGAGACGTCTTTTTGAAGGGACATCCTGACTCCTTCACCATCTTATAGAGTGGGGTTACCACTCTGACATCGCACCCAAGGTGTTTGAGTGCCATGGGCAGTGAACCGCTCACGTCGGCTAAACCACCGGTTTTGGAAAAAGGAGCAACCTCAGAAGAAACAAGCACTACTCTCATGGCATCTTTCATAATCTCCTCATCTTACCATTACTTGTTTTATGCTCAACTATGCTGGGTAGCAATTTTTTACGTGCTCTCCGGTGAAAAGGGCTTTTCTCTTAAAATGAGTGCACTATTGAACACAAGAGAAACCGTTTCAGGCAAATCTTATGAACCCATGGAGAGAGGAAGTACTATACTACAGGAGAGCGGGGGCAGGAATCAAGAAAAATCACATTTTATATCTGAAATCATCGGGATCGAGTTTCTCTAACCAATCCATAAAATCCTGGGTCTTGTCAGCCCCCTTAGTGTTTTCAAGACGTCCCGCTTGTTTGATAACTTCCTCGGCAACATAGATAGGGATACCCACTCTTAAGGCAACCGCAATGGCGTCACTGGGACGTGAGTCTATTTCTACCGCTCCCTGCTTGGTGTCGAGGTGAATCAGTGCATAGAAAGTATTATCTTTCAGTTCCGTCACCACAATTTTGGTGACCACTGCCTCAAGACCTTTGATAATATTTAAAATCAAATCGTGGGTCATAGGACGGGCAGTGGCAATTTTGCGCAGTTCCATGGCAATGGCGTTTGCCTCAAAAATACCAATCCAGATGGGCAAAATTCGTTCTCCATTCATTTCTTCAAGAAACACCATAGCCCCGCTCTTGGAGAGATCAAAGGCTAAGTTCTTTACTTTCATTTCTATGAGCATATCGTTCACCTTTCTCCGCGGTATCTCTACCACCTTAGCATGTAGAGATCCTTGGTTTAAGGAACTACTAGTGCCTTTCCTGCCTTGATATCGTCTGCTCTTTTAAGGTTATTGAGCTTTATCAGTTCATCCACCGTGGTGTTATACTGTTGGGCTATCTGCCACAGTGTTTCATTCGGTTTCACCAGGTGCACCTCGCCCTTTTCCCTTGGGGAAGGAGGCGCTTGGACGGTCATCGCATCTCTTTTGGTGAGCATTTCGGTAAAGCTAAAGCTCTCTTGTGCGATAGCTTGTGCGAGGCTTAATTGAAAGGATTTGCTCTTGAGCAATTTTGCGTCGGTGGGGTTGGTGATAAACCCCGTTTCTATGAGAATAGAAGGTATCTCAGTTGCTTTGAGCACCGCAAATCCTGCCTGTTTCGGTTGCTTAAATTTAACTTCGTTGAAGTTTCCCAGAGCGGTGAGTACCATTCCCCCTAAACGAAGACTGTCATTAATGGTTTGGGTTTGTACTAAATCAATGAGTATGGAGTCGAGGTCTTTGTTGCTTGCATAGGAAACCCCCCCGATGAAGTCAGAGGCGTTCTCTCTCTCGGCGAGCAGTTTCGCAGCCTCATCACTGGCTCCTTTGGTGGATAAACAGTAGACCGAAGCCCCCCGAACTTTTTTATTAAAATTTGCATCGGTGTGCACACTGACAAAAAGGTGTGCACCATACTCGCGTGCTATCTCTACCCTCTTTCGGAGGGGAACGAAGTAATCACCTTCCCTGGTTACAAAAGCCTTAAAACCTTCCCTCTGGTTGATAGCATTTTTCAAACTTGTAGCCAGAGAGAGTACCACATCCTTCTCATAGATACCTCTCGCACCAATGGCACCTGTGTCATCGCCTCCATGACCGGGGTCGATTACTATGATCTTGCGGGTTTTACTCCGCTGCTGGAGCCGTGACTCTTTTTCCTTTTCCGCAAGGTCAGCTCTCAATAGATCGATTACCAAACGGTAGGGTTTATCCAGGTATTTATTGAGGGTAAAAATACTTGATTCTGTCTGTGTTACCAGATCGATGACCAGGCGTACCGTCTCCCGGTTAAGCTGACCGACTCTAATGCGATGGACAATAGAATCACCTACCTCCAGCTTTTGGGTAGTAAGCGAGCTGAGTGCGCCTTGTAGGTCTACTACTAATCGAGCAGGGTCGGTGAGCTCAAAATTTTGGTAGGCAATCGGTTGATCACTGTCAACCACAATGCGGGTATGGTCAGGTGCTGACCAGTATCTTACATCGGTGACGCGTAACGCTGCGCTTTCAGAGGCGGAAACCACTGCGAGTAAAAAGGCTACTACCCCAATGATGATGAAGCTATTTCTTGCCACTATCTTACTACTTATTTTATTGAGAATTAATTTTGATGGCGTCGTAAAAAGTCAAAAAACTGTCATTGCGAACGAAGTGAAGCACCCATTAAAAGGCGTTTGTCAAGAGAAAAAACTTCTCCTAGGCGAGTGTTAAACTTTTTTCTTGAGAAACCTCGCTGACCTAGTATGCTGTTCCTTTTAAGAGGGTTATCACCATCAGTACCGCTTCCGTAGTTTCTCTGATTTCGGTGTCAGTCTTTGC
>Ga0315274_10002324_pt1 | contig 28784 bp, 24 predicted proteins | sample YL17G02_20_MG_FD_203700 | JGI IMG/M metagenome (GOLD analysis project Ga0315274, IMG submission 203700) | Sediment microbial communities from Yellowstone Lake, YNP, Wyoming, USA - YL17G02_20 | ecosystem: Environmental > Aquatic > Freshwater > Lake > Sediment | place: USA: Wyoming | collected...
CACCGCATCATCCGGCAGGATGCGGGATGCCCAGAATTCGAAAGTCTTCTTGGCATAGCTGACACAGCCGCGTCCACGGCCTCGCTGCTTGCCGCTGAGCGGTCCCGTCCACTCTCTAACATCCGCACATGAGATTTTGACTGCAGATGCTTTGAAAGGAATCCATCCCAGTGCACGCTGTCCACGCCAACGGAGCAATTTTTTGAATTGCTTGCGGCGGCGTGCATACTCTTCTGCCACTGCCTGCACAGTCTGACTGTGGAGTCCCAAGTCTTTGGCCGCTCCAGCGGCCAAATTGCTCAGCTCGAATGCCGATAGAAAATTCGCGATGACTTTTTCGCTGCCATCCTGAATCTTGATGATCTTCGCGGAGCGACGCCTGAGCGCAGTGATCTGTGTTTCTTTGAAAAAATTCCAGCAAAAATTGACTGACTTCGCCATGGCACTCAGCCTTCGCCCGGCGCTGCCACTATCTTTTATGCGAAATCTCCAAGTGGTCAACAATTTAATATCCTGCTGAGATGATCCGCTGTATGACTATTGGTCTATGGAGACAAAATCAGACATTAGAACTGGCAGACACTGTGTATTCAATCTACATGTACATTTGGTCTTCGTCACCAAGTATCGCCGCCGAGTATTCACTGCGGCGATTCTAAACGACCTACGAGCAAGCTTTAGCAAAGTCTGCAATGACTTTGAAGCGACATTAGTCGAATGTGATGGCGAGGGCGATCATGTACATCTACTTGTCACTTATCCGCCAAAGATGGCCATCGCCAAACTAGTGAACAGCCTCAAAGGGGTGTCTTCGCGGCTGATTAGGAGCAAAGGCTATCCGAGTATAGAGCGCGCCTTGTGGGGCGGGAGCCTGTGGTCCCCAAGTTACTTTGCCGCATCATGCGGCGGCGCACCGCTATCTATCGTGAGGAAATATATTGAGGCGCAGAAAACACCGCCATGAACTCGCTAACGCTTCGCGCTAGCTCGGGCTGGTGCCTGATATCCCCGCCATGAATGGCAGGGTTTTACGGCACCAAAGATAAAAGACTACCCGCTGCTAGACGCTTCTCCGTGTCTTGGTAGCCACCGATTAACACGCCGTTCACAAACACTTGGGGGAATGTTGGCCAGCCGCTCCACAATTTAATGGCCAAGCGTTTTTGCCACTGTGAGGTATACCCACCGTATTCAATGTAGTGAAAGGAAACGTTTGCCTTCGTCAGTGCGGCGCGAACCTTGCGTACAAAAGGATTGGATGCCATGCCTACCACTACAACCCTATGTTCCTGAACAGCTTTGCTTACTTCGGCAACGGCATCTGGATAAAACGCAGCGATTGCTGCACCCGCCTCGGGGCTAATTTTGTCTTTGGGTAGCGGTTCGCGTGTAGCCATTTGGGAATCGCCTTTTCTTTTAATACTGATACCGCGCGCCTATCGTGCTGCGGTTCCGAGGTTCAGTGTGCCATCTGCTTCTCGACTAGGTGAAAGTAAACCCCTTGCTTATCCTGGATGAGTTCATCGTGAGTCCCTTTTTGCACGATGCGTCCATGGGCGAGCACGACCACTTGATCTGCGTACCTCACCGTCGATAGGCGATGCGCAATCACGAGCACAGTACGCCCACGCATCAAGCGTTGCAAGGCCTCCTGTACCAAAGACTCACTCTCAGCATCAAGTGCACTAGTAGCCTCGTCTAGGATCAGAATCTTTGGGTCTTTTAACATCGCTCGTGCAATCGCAATGCGCTGGCGCTGCCCTCCAGAAAGTTGCACGCCCCTTTCTCCAACGAGAGTGTCGTAGCCGCTCGGAAACCGCTGAATGAACTCCTCTGCGTGTGCCGATAAAGCTGCCGACTTGATGTCTTCGAACGATGCATCTGGGCGCCCATAAGCGATGTTGTCGCGGATGCTGGTCGACATTAATATTGGCTCCTGAGCCACTGTGCCGATAGAGCGCCGCAGGCTTGAGCCAGAAAGTTTAGTTAGATTTTGGCTGTCTAGGGTAACGGCACCACCTAATGGGTCATAAAAGCGCTGCAGTAAGCCTGCAATAGTCGATTTTCCGCTACCGGAAGCGCCAACCAGGGCAACTACTTTTCCCGGACGGATATCCAGGTCGATATCTTGCAGGACTGGTACGTCGGGACGAGTCGGGTAGGCGAAGCTAACATGTCTAAATTGAATATCACCATCGACCTGAGTCAGCGTCTCCCCGTCTTCGTTTGGCAAACTTGGCACGCGGTCGAGTATTTGAAAAATGCGCCCCGCCGCGCCTGTTGCACTCATAAAATCGGTCCATAGACTGCCTAAGGTTCCGGCGCTTACAGCGACGGTCACCGTGTAAAGAATGTAAGCCGACATCGTCCCAATGGTTAGCTCGCCAACTACAACCTGCCTAGCTCCGTACCATAGGACAGCGGCTATGGCAGTCAGGCCCCAAAGAGAGATGAGTCCCATAAATTTACCGATTTTTCTGATCCGTCCGCGTGCTAATTCCAATGCATGATCTAATGCTAGCGAAAATCTGTTGTTTTCGGTGTGTTCCGCCGCAAAGGAGCGGACCGTGCGAATGTTAGTCAGGGTTTCGTCAGCGACGGCACTGGCAACTCCAAGTGCCTCCTGGACCTGCCGCGAGGTGCCACGAATTTGTCCACCGAATTTGGCGACAACCACTGCTGCTGGTGGTAGTGCAGCCAAAAGCACCAGCGTCAGCTTGGGTGCTGTAATCACCATTAACACTAGACCACCAATAGTGGAGGCGAGATTTCGCAGTAGCATCGAAATGTTCACGCTCAGTGCATTTTGCAAAACACTAGCATCTGTCGTCAGGCGACTAAGAAGATCGCCAGTCATTTGACTGTCAAAAAAACCGATTTCCTGGCGTAGTAGCGACTGAAATAGCTGGGCCTTGATCGCCCGCACTGTGCGTTCGCCAGAATAGGTGAAAAGGTAATAACGTGCCGCGGAGGTAATCGCCGTGGTGACAAGGATAGCCATCATCGCGAGACCGATGCGATCTATGCTTGCAACATCACCGTGATTTAGAGCTTGGTCTAGAGCCTCTCGTACTGCTTGCGGAAAAATCAATGTGAGTGATGATGAGATAACCAAGCACACGGTGCCCCAGATTAGGCGCCGCCGTTCCGGTTTAGCGAACTTGAGTAGTTTACTGAGGGCAGTGAAACGGCCTAGGTTCGCAAGATCGTCATTCACAGTTTATCCTGTCGTCAGAAAGACACTAGCTAAGTGAGGGGGTCGGCTCTATAGCCTCCGGTACTATACGCACTTCACCGGCACCCGCATCAACGATCAGGTGTTGTCCGGAGCGGATGCTCGATGTTAGGCCCGAGACGCCAATAATCGTCGGTAGTCCAAGCTCCCGCGCCACGACAGCGGAGTGGGATAGCAGGCTGCCCCTTTCCACAACCAAGGCGGAACAAACGGGATAGAGGGTGACCCAGCCTGGATCCGTGCGCTCTGCCACAAGTATCTCGCGGTTGACTACTTTTGCTTCGGTAAAAGTACGTGCCACTAGGGCTTTTCCCTCGACCCTCCCAGGGTAACAGGAGGTGCCCACAAGGATGTTGGTGTCTGTGACGCCTTGGGTTTGCGGCTGTTGGTGGAGCGCGGAATAAATACTCGTTAGACCTGGGAGGCCCCTGCTGACTATTCGTTCTGCCGGTGCCGGAGTCTGATCGTAGGTCACATATTCGGTGCTTCTTAGATGAATCATGCCCTTAAGATCAAGGCTCACAGCTTTGCCATGGACCAGATTTTCAAGTTCGTCAACAGTGAGCCAGAAGATATCTTTCGGACTGGAGATTAGGTTGAGTTTGGTCAGATGCTGGCCCATGGCTCTAAAGATTCGCCGTGGTACTCCGTAGGTGCGAGAGCGGAGCAAGCGGAGGCTTTCCCTGTCCGCTATTGCGGCACTGCACTGCTTGACGAGCCAACGCATAATCCAGCGCCGCATGCCGCTCATGGCCGCGATCAATAGTTCCGCCTCCCTGCGGCGGTCGGTTTTGTCATCGCGTCGCGTTTCCGTGGTTTGAAGGGGTGCGCTTAGATAAGTTTTTAGCAAAACAAAAATAGGACTGGCGTCGTAGGTCAAATCCTCTGTCTCTAGTTTTGCCTCGTCGGCACATCTGCAGCCATACTCGCGCAGATATTCGTCAACCTCTTTGCACAGAGCGCGCAGCTCGTAGGATTCGCGCAATTTGCTGATGGCCTCCTCTGGCCGGACCTGCAGTAACCAGTCGCGGCCGGGTAATGATCCTTCCCGGATTCGCTGGGCTAGTTGCATTAGAATGCGGGCTGGTGCAGCTGACACGAGCTCTGCTTCTTGGCCAAGAAGATCGTTAAAAATTTGCTTGTCGTTCGGTAACCAAGTCTCTGTGGTCTTTTTCAAAATGCCAAAAGACAGCATACAGCGCGTGTCATTTAGTATCGGAGCCTGCCAATGCAGGACCAGATCGTTGTAGGCACGCTGATACGCCTGTAGTTGGTCCTTTAAACTCATTTTTGAATAGTCGGCTTCCATGGCAGCGTCGCAGACTTTCACGACCCGTTGACGGAAGTCCTCAATACTTTTTTGCAGAGTCGCAAGGCGGTAGATTGCCGTGCCGATCAGAAATATTTTACGCTTCAAACTTGGTTTATAGCCGGGACCGGTGGAGTCAAAAAACTTGTCTGCTTGATCGCCGAGGCTCTCTTTTACCCCCATCATTGTTTCCATAAAGCTGGAACTAGATTTGGCATTGGGTAGCAGATAGAGCATCTTGTACCAGTTTAGCAAATTGTAATAGACACGGCCGCGGACTAGGCCCAGCATATTGCCAAATAAGCTATCATTCGCGTGGATAGTGGCCTCAGGTACTCCCATGATCCGACAAAAATCAATATAAACTTGTTTATATGACCGTGTAGCATGGCTAAATGTTAGCGGCATCACTGTGCCAGAAAAACTCTCGACAATATTGGCATTGTCCCAGATAATTCGTTCGTCGCCGGCAATTTTCGTGGAGAATGCCGAATTACTCGGTAGACTTGCAATGGGTCTGGCTTGAAGTAGTAACAAAGTTCCATTCGCGACACACCACTCAAGATCTAGCGGGTGACCCATGGACTGCTCGATCGCCAAAGATGCTCGGGCTATCTCCTGCACCTGCGTGTGGCTAAGAGTTGCGGCAGTTGCTTTTGTCTCCGGTACTTCAACCTTTTGGGTGCCGCCTCCGATGCCTCTGCGGTAGCTGGACGTTTTGTTTGATACTTTACTCACCACAGTAAAATCGTGGCGATGTACTTCGAAGTGATCCGGTTCTAAGTCACCGTTCACCAGACCTTCACCAACACCTAGCACTGCATCAATAAGTAACCAATCATGAGTTTTTCCCGGCAGAGGGCTGCGGCTAAAAGCCACTCCAGATACATCGGGATCGATCATATCTTGAATAATGATTGCCATGCGACAGTCGATATTTGAGAGCTTTTTAAGCTGCAGGTAAGTATTTACCCTGGCGCTGTATGCAGAGATCCAGACAGCTTGAATTGCTGAGGTAATAGCATCCATGCCACTGACATAAAGTTGTGATTCGAATAGGCCGGCGAAGCTGTGGTCTCTGTGATCCTCACCTATTGCACTTGAGCGTACGGCGAGGTCTTTGTTGATCAGGCCAGTAACCGTTAACGCTGAACATATCTGAGATTTTAGCGCCTCAGGCCATTGACCACTACGCAGTGTGTCAAGAATCACCTTCCTATCCGACCCGGGACTCACGCCATTAGCAATGAGAAAGTTGTCGCGCCACTCAGCGGCAAGGCAGATAAAGCGAGGGATCTTGAAGCCTAAATCAGTGAGTCTGGCTAGGCCTAAAGCTTTTCCCCCAACATTTTGGCCTGCTAGCAAAATATCGCGACTGCTCTTTAATACGGTCGATTTCATTAAGGTATCCTAGTCTAAAGAGATAGAAATAGCGCCAGCGTCAGCATGGGTAGCGATTATTAGTCCGTCCTTCAACCTTCTGAAAGACACCGATTTTATAAATGCAGGTGATCTCGCTGCTGATAACTTTTTCGTATTTTATTGTGACATCTTCTAACTCATCTAATTGAGTGGTTGGGGGACAGAAACGAAAATATCGCGCCACCGCGAGGCCGCCTGTCGACATGCCCACATTCAGCTTTTGCATGATGTTAGGTGCGGACGTAGCTGATCCAGAGTAAGAAGGAGTGTCAGAAAGTGACACGAAGTTGGCAATACTGGGATTTTTTTCGAGGAACTCGTAAAGATCGGATTGTACATAGCTAATGGCGCAGGATTTGATACCCCGTTGAATCTCTGAATAATGCAAATTAGAGCACTCGAGTGGGAGAGCCTCATCGTTTTCAAGTCGGCCACGCAGCAGGATTTTCAAAAAAAAGTTCTCTCGGGCTAAGCTCACTCTCAGCGTTGAGGCAAGCCTGTCGTTAAAGTAGCAGTAATCACTTTTCGCGAGATTTAATTGTGGCAATTGATTGCCGTAAATAAGGCGATTAAATACATACGATTGACCGATCAGAGCCACTGCTAGTCGCCAGCGCCAGCGTGGAAATTTGTCTGCGAGATATTGCCTCTGCTCATCCATAGTGCGGCAGTGAAAAATAGCCAGTCCACGTGGCCCGATGACTCGTGCAGCAAATCGAGCTAATTTGCCGAATGCCTGCTCCCAGCGCCCTAAGTAAATAATGGGGCCCCAATTGGAACGACTGAATAATTCCGCTAAGCTAATTTTGGTATCGGTTGATAGGTTGAGGCGACCAAATACCTCTTGCCGTTCCTCAGCGCTAAAAGGCTGAGAACCGTAGCCAAAAAACCTGCGATAATCGTCTAGGCCTAAGGTTTTGGCGGCCTCGATTCTAAGTTCTGTCAGATGGAGTTGCTGTGGTGAAACGTCCACGCACACTAGAGACTTAGGTGCTTTTGCAAATAAAGGTAGAACTCTCGCCCCGCTGCCGGCCACGCAGACGACGCAGTTAGCATCCCGTGGCAGGATACTTAGTTCCACCGCTGTGTCTTCATTGGCAAGGCTGTAATTCAGGACTGAGAAGTATTCCAATGATTTTGGCCCCAAAGCAACAGAGCGCGGCAAGCCGCGACTGCGTGCCGTTTGGATATATTATATAAACGTGTCCGAATTAGTCTAAGTTAGGCTTACTCTAGCACAGAGATTTATTGAATCCAAACGAGATGAGAGGCGACTAACATCGGCAGTCTCCGTCCATAAATAAACTAAACCTACGCTGTAAACCAACTGTACGTCGTCAAATCCTTGGTGGGTTCGGTGGGCGCTGGGCAGTCGGGTCAGCAGCCCTTCTAGATCTCAGGATACTGTTTATAAGCTACTGAATTGATTGATTTAATTTCCATTCTGTCGTACTTGGCTCTGGCGTTAATCCGGGGCTAAATTTTTTGGCGTAATTTGTGCAGTGTTTACTTCAAAGCCAGCGCTTAAAATTGATTCTTAACTAGTCCTAATTGTATTTATCTCCACCATAGAGGCACACCATGCAAAATGTTCTGATCATTAAATTGAAAAGAATCTGGATCATCACTGCCGTAGCCGGAGTTATGCTGTTGGCATCAGGATGTAGCACCACTGGCGGCGGTGGCGCCATGGGTGGTTTTTCAAACACTAGGGGAAGTTGTTTTGTCGCCGCTAGCGGCACGCCTTGGTGCCGCTGAACTATTGGCGGAGTGTTATCTGAGCATTGCTAAAGCCCACAGCTGGCTGATGCCAACTAATAGGCTGCTTACCTCGACAAGTTGATAGCGATCCGGCCGGCGACGCCAGTATTGGATAGCGACAAAAAACAGCAAAAAGGTCGGCCAGGTCCATATGATAGTGCGCATGGATGCCCCGCCCAGTGCAGACACCAAGCCGCAGATCATTAGGAGGTATCCGGTCAGTTTCGGCCCATAGGCCTGCAAATAGGTTTCCCGTCCCGGTGGAGCTTTGGGGTCTAACTTACGTGACACTTCGTATGCCATCGAGCCAGCAAGATTCGCAAGAATGAAACCACATAAGATCCGTGGGTCTAGATCAGAGCGGCGTGGCACTGCCAAGACCGGTAGCAAGTAAAGAGGTATGACAAGGAGTTGGTGAGTTATAGCGTAGAGTAACGGAGACTTGGCTAAGCGCTCGCCAACAAAGAACTCTCGTTCCATCAAGAGAAGATAAAGAGTTGCCGTAAGGCCCATGATGGCTGCCCATGTGGCTTGCATGTACGCTAGGCTGAAGGCCATCACTGCCATGCAAACAGTCATTGCGTGTATTGCATGGCGAGTTTCACTGATTTTTAGTAAGCCGCGAGGGAGTGGTCGTCCCGGATTGACGACGCAGTCTTTTTGATAGTCCTTACATTCATCCATTAGCCGGGCTAGTACTAGAGCTGCTACGACAAAGGTAAAACTCAGGGCTGCAAGCAGCCAATTTGAACTCGGACCGCGTGTCTCCATGCCGCCAAAAGTCGGGCCAGAAGCCACCAGTGCGAGTCCGGGCAAGGCTGCACGCTCGTGGAAGAACATCAGCCAGCGTTTGACCTTTGATTTAGGGCGCAAAGTTGTGGCGCGGTCGATGCGGGTCCTGTGCCGCGGATCGCGCGCAATCGGTAGTCTGCAAATGGATGTGATCTCAGGAAAGCGGCGAAGAATGTCGACTGTTTTCTTTGGGAGACGGTCAGTTACCAGAAAGCGCGAGCCTGCCGGTGAGCGTGCGATGAATGCATTCGTGTGTTTCAGCAGAGGGAACAGTTTTTGCTCCAGCTGGAAATCATCGGAAGATAGGTGTGATCTGCCCGCATAGTACCAGCCATCGGACCTGATTTCCATGCGGTCACCAGTTAAGTGCCAAGGGTACCCAGTGTTAATAGCGGGAGTTGGAATAATAGCCCGACTCGAATCGAGACATGCTTCGGAGCATACATTAGGTCCCGATACCCAAAGCCCTTCGGGGCGTACCTCTGTGGTTAGGAAAGGAAGTGGCTCCCCGATATAGCGAATCTGACTCTCACCATTGGCCCTTGCCTTGCTCAGTGCCACTCGGGCGTCAGCAAGCGCGATCGGTTCTGCTTCACTGCAGCCGTATACATGAGTTATCTCCGATTTCGGCCACCGTTTGGTTGCGGATTCGATCAGGCGACAGTCAGTCGAGGCACCGCCGATATAGATATGTCTTAGACTTTCGAAGCCGGGAACTTGTAGTAGTCGCTCGAGAAAGGCTGGGCTAGTCGTTAGAGTCTTGGGCTTCCTCGTCTTGGCGGCTCCTGCGAGCTTGGTAAGGGCACCATTGCTCCAACGGTGGTCGACAATCATAGTGCCTCTGCCGCTAAATAAGTGCAGGGCTCCGATGGCGGGGAATAGCGTCAGGTCGGGCTCTTCATACGGATCGCGGCACCCACCCTCGGTCAAGATGTCGACTAAATCTACGGTATATTTATGAGTGCGGATAATGCCCTTCGGGCGCCCCTGTGTCCCCGAACTGAAGGTGATAGTCGCTCCGGCGTCTCCTGCAGCATCTTCTAAAATAAAATCACTAGATCGTCGGGACAGAAGTTGGCTCAAGGTTGGTTGTATTTCAATCTTGCTCAAGGCGGGTATGCGGCTCATCAGGCGCCGAAGGACGGCGGACGTGACAAGAAACTTTGGCCGCGCCATTTGCACTGCGTAGTCAATAGAATGAACATCAAGCCATGGCTCTAAAAACATCAGGCGCCCCCCTAGGCCTAGTACCGCGCAGTATAGGGCGTAGGTTTCCGGACTGGGCCTTAAGGCGAGCAACAGCGTGTCGCCAGGCTCAAAACGAAGGCTCATCAAGCCTGTTTGCATACTTGCCGCCAAAGTCAGCAGCTGCTCGTAGGTGACATCTCCGCTCGTCTGGTCCCACGTGGCTAGTTTGGTCGGAGCGCGGTCGCGGCATAAAACGATACGTCCAAGGGAGTTCGTCACGCTCAGATCCTTTACTTAATATTCAGGAGCTTATGTTCGCATTCTAACCCAAGGAGTGTAGTCAAAACAAATATCTGTGATTTGTTTCAATATTGGTCGCATGATAGGATAGAGGAAATTTCCCAGCTCCGAAGTTTTTGTACACAGATACATTTAAGAAATCCGGTAGGGTGCCTTGCCGCGGGGTCAAATGTCACTACGTATCGAATCATTTGCTGACACCGCAGATAAGGCCGAATTTATCCGGGCTTTCAGCACCTTTGGCCCCGAAGTCGTGGGGCTTTCGCAGCACTACCTCGAAACTCTCTTGCCGCTTTATATTGCGTCCGGAAACATATGGATTGCGTGCATCGATGGCGTAGTGGTGGGTAGATTAGCGGGTAGTAGATCGGCAGTGGATCTGAGGCGGGGCGGCCTTGGACTTTTAGCGCTTGATGAACATCATTCAAGGCGGCGCGAGATCGGGAAGTTATTAATTCAAGTGTCACTAGACTGGCTAGCTACACTGGGTGTGGATCAAACTTTTGCACCCATCGATATCAATACTTGGTTCAGATTTCGCCTAGCAGAAGAAGACTTTCGTCATCCGCCTCCTTTCTCTTGGGAGCCAGGTGTGCAGCAGCTTTGGCAAGAAATTCTCCAGAAATTTGGATTCTCCAAGGCGATTCATTTCAAAACTGCTATATTTGACACCCCAGATCTTTCCCCCGCGCTAAATGTACTGGGTCCGCATGTGCGAAGGGCCGAGGCAGAGGGGTATACCTTTCGTAATTTTGCTAGCGATGGTGATTTGGACCGCGACCTGCGACTAACTCATCAATTTTCCCACGCGTGTTTTCAAGGCAGTGCCTTATTTGAACCCATCGAGTTTTCTCTTTATGAACGTTCATTTGGGCATATTATTGAGGCCGGTGCTAAAGACACATCATTTTTTATCTGTGGCCCAGACGGGAGGGAGCTCGGATTCATTTTTGCTTTTATAGAAAACAATTACCTGGTGGTTAAGACGATTTATGTGCTGCCAGATTTCGCGCGGGAAAAAGCTCGTAAATGGGCTGCTTCAGCCACTTTACTGCACAGAGCTATTCAGCGGGGCATGGAACTAAAGGTGAGGGGAGGGGTGGCGGCTATGATGCGTGATGATGCCACCAGCAATCTCCTCGTGCGCTGGCAGAAGTGGATGGAACCCATCATGCGTCACTACTTCCTACTGGCGCATGATGTTTGATACGGAGCCAATGAGACGACTAGACATATGTCCTTTTATTTTCCGACACGATTTATATTTAAACCTATCTCGAATTTGGAGGCTTTATGAAACGTAAATTAGTAGCCCTAACCTTTGGCGGAGTAGCCTTATTTTCTCATGTCGGTTGCAAAAACCCGACTAATTCAGAAAGCAAAGCCAGGGATTCATCAGTTAAAAGCCGCGTAGGTAATGCGACTGAAGAACAGGAATCACCAGCATACAAAGCATTTGTTAGCGAATTTGTTGCCATCAAAAATGCCGATGATTTTGCCGCCCTTGTTGGCAAACTTCAACGAGATTACAATACTTATCCCGTCGACCTGAAGTTCGTTGCGGCGCAACTCATACCTCTATCTGGTCTTCGGGGCCTTGGATATCTGGTGCATAACCTCGCTGTTCAGAGCAAGGTTACGGACAGTCTAGCAGTGACTGGTCTGATGGTGACTGCGAGTGGGATCAATCTATTTTCGCCACCCCCGGCAAATGGGGGAACTGGTACTGCGGCATGGTCGGCGATTTTTGATTATCTAACTATGCCCTTTGCGGGTGTATCTGAGAAGTTCAAAAGTGTACGAGATCTGCAGGCTTTTATTCACACCAATCTGGTTGCTAATAAAGCCTTGGATACGGCGATTTCCAGGATTTCTGAGTTGAATATCACGGCAAATACGCCAGTGGTCTGGGACAATCGTTTGGTATACGGTGCAAATGGCTTCGCGGATAGTCAAGACCGCTTTGTCACCCTAACAGACTCTGAGAAGAATGTAGCCATTGCTGGCCTACACTCGATCTACCACAATACATTAGTCTTTTTGTCTTATAACTATGACGATTCCATTAAGGCTATGGACAAAGTCGGTAGGCTGGTTGGACTAGATGTTGTTTTGCCTGGTCAACCTGACGGAGTTGCGGCGCAAGATAGAGCTAAAATCATTCGCAGCTTCCCAGCTTTGTTCACAGCACTGCCAGCTGCTGCTGAATATATGCCTGCGGCATATGCACATCTGAAGGCTTCAGTCGATGCCGTTGGCGAGGCATGGCGCGCAACTAAAGCTCAGGGCAACAATAGCTCAAATGATTTCCAACTACTCAGTCCGGCAAAGATCTTGCCATGGCAACGCATCAACGATGTGTCTTTGAGCAATATCAGGGCTCTGGTGAATGGTCAGCCTGTGCGTAGCGCGGTCACTGGAGAAACAGTGACGATGAATATACCCGCATTTTACAACAATCCGCCGCAGAATATGCAGGCATTTTTACCCGTCGCCTTCAAGGCGGGAGACCATAATATTGTAGTGGCTGGACAAACGACGCGTAATTATCACTACGGTGAGGCAGAGCTGTGGGACGTCAACGCCTTTAAGCCTTATATGCCTGGTGTTAATAGTTCAACAGACGTGGCGCGTGATATTCGGATTTTAGGACAGGTATGGGGCGGATGGTTTGCCAGTGTTCCGACGGTGGCTATGACTATTGCAATGTGATTTTCCGATAATTGCGAGCATGAATGAACGCATTTAATTGGCGGCAGATATTTTTGGTGTTTCCGGGAGTGCCGCTGCAGCGTATGTTGCGCGCGGCCTTCCGGCGCCCCAAGAGTGTGTTAGCAGTGTTTGCACTTGCCACAGCTTTGCTATTGCCCGGTTTAGGTAGTCTTAAAATATTATTATCTGTAGTCGATATGCTTGACTCAAAGGCCCCGTCTCGACAAGCTAACTTGCTGGCTAAAAGCGCATTTCCTGGTGATCAAGAACTAAGCGTGATTTTTCAGCGGCGTGATGGTCAGCCGCTAAATCAGGGTCAATTATGCCGAATCCGTACTTGGACTCGGAATCTTGATTTTACTAATCAAGAATTACAATTTATCAATTCTCCGTTCCATGTGCGTATAGGCCAAGAGGCGACGCGTGAATTGCAATATCCGCTGCTTATGCCGCTGGACTGCGATGCTGTCTCCAGTCCAAATAACACAAGGCTAGGGCTAGTGCTTGACTCGCCATTTGAGCGGATTTTCGTGGGTACGCGTCAAGATACCGTTCTTGTGGACTTATTCCTAAGAAATACTTTAGGCGGTAGCCGATATGGTGCGTTTGACCCTGCACCTGTGAGCGAGATTCAGACCAGTTTGGCTTCAGCATTTCCTCAGGCGGAGAAGATCCAGACAAGTATTAGCAGTAGCGCTGCTTTTAAGTGGTATTTCGTCAAAAGCTTGATGCAAGACCAGAGTGTAAATTTGCTGGTGCTAGTTGTCTTTTGTTTTGGTTTTCGTGCACTTTTTGGATCGTGGCGCGGTGCTTTCTTGCTAGCTGCGTCTTTAATTATGAGTACTTTGATTCTTTTTTCTGGGATGGGATTCTTTGGTACTCCCATCGATATCCTTACAAATAGTCTATTCACTATCGTTGCGTTGGCTTCCGCTGAAGACTTTTTGTATCTTTCTCAGGCTCAGCAGAGTCAGCCGCCCGGATCGAGTTGGCGCGAGCCATTTCGCAAGTTGATTCTACCGTCTTTTTATACTTCCCTCAGTACTGTGATTGGCTTCGCCTCACTCTGTTTGTCCGATATCACGCCGATCCGACACCTCGGACTTTGGGCGGCGGTTGGTGCTGGCCTCGAATTTTTTATCGTGTTTTTGATGCTTCCGGCCTTCCTACAAATATTTCCGAAGATGCGGCGTTGGACTAGGCAGCACCCGACTAGTTTGACCCGTCGTTTGTCAGTATTAAGTCATATGCGTCTACCTATGCCTTTTTTTCACGCGCTTATCGTTATATTTGTTGTGGCCTCTTTCGGTTTTACGCGCCTTGAGGTTCAAGATTCCCTTGAACGTATGTGGGACTCGCATCACTCATTTAATCTGAGCATGCGGCAACTGCGGGATAGTTTTGGCTGGAACGGTGCTCTCGACTTGGTCCTGCGTGACTCTGGTCGTAGCGCGGAGCATCGCGCCATCCTGAACAAAATTTCGCATGTCCCAGGGGTAGTTAAGATCGAAGATCCTTATGAACTTCTCGATTTCACTGGCAAGGATTTATCAACAAGTCGGCGAGAGCTACAGCGCCGAGAATTTGCTCTGTCCCCGGCATATGCACGATGGTTTTCGACGAAAGATCCTTTGGTAAGGGCGACCATTTTTACCTCAGGTTCCGACCTGGCTACTTTGCGGCCGATCAGAGAGAGAGTCGAAGAACTCTGCGGTAAGGAATTGTGTTTTTTGACCGGCGATCTTGCCGCATATGCTGATTTTTCGGATCATGTGATCACCACTCTGATAGGCAGCTTTGTGCTAAGTCTTGTTCTCGTGGCCGCACTTATTTTTGCACTATCCAGAGCTCTCAGGGTGCGTGCCGCACTGCCGTTGATAGCCTCTTCGATGTGGGGACCGTTCGTTCTTCTCGGCCTGACGCCACTTGTGTTTGGGGGTGTGAATTTTGTTACCTGCGTATTTGCAGCCGTACTGGTCGGTCTCGCTGGTGACAGCGGTATTCAATTTTTGTTCGCCAGCCGGCATGGGAGTATAGAAGAGGGTATGCGAAGCAAAGGTGTGGGATCGGTGCAGATGGCTTTTCTTGCATCCACGGCATCACTTGCCTATTTAAAGTCAGATTTCGCTCAGCCACGGATTTTGGGCCTGCTGTTTGCTGCCGGGTTTATCTGCATGCTCGTGGGAGACCTCTGGCTACTGCGGGGGTTTTTGGGTCTGAAGTGGCATCGAAAGCGTAAGTATGGTTTAGGCTTTGATTCCACAAGCGAGACTCGGCGAATATAAGACTTAGCAGCTCACCGTTCATGGAGTGAGTGTCTGAACTCACGGCGAAATGGTTGGGCTGGGACAGGGCTCTGAGCGCGCGTCCCAGCCTTCGTTTTGACTAGTTTTTGTCGACAAATATATCGCGGCAGAAGGTGTTGATCGCTTCGCTATCGCCGATGATAGGGCATTTTCCACGGGAGATCGGGTTATTACTAAAGTCGAGATACTTGACATATCGAAGTGAACTATTTTTTGCTAAGGGCCTCAGGTCGGCAACTTTATTGTTAGCGATGTGCAGCACTTCAAGATTGATTAGTCCGGCCAATGGGGCCAGATCATCGAGTTGATTATCGTTAGCGTAGAGTCTTACCAGTGTCTTGCCTGCGGCAACCGAATCAACGGATTTAATTTGGTTACCGGAAAGGTCAAGCTCTTCAAGAGCAGTCAGTTTCTCCACTCCGCTTAAGTTAGTCAGCCCGTTGCCAGATACGTTTAGTATCGTCAACTGCGCCCAGTCGGTGCTAGCTGGTAGTTTTGTCAGCTTATTGTTGGCAGCGACTAATGAGGTCAGGTTCTTGAGTTGGTAAAGCGGCCCAAGGTCATTAAGCCCGTTGTCTGAGACATCAAGCGTTTCCAGTCGGGTGGCTCGGGTCAGTAGCGTCAAATCTACAAGGCCTTGTCCTGGAAGTGCCAGATCGGCCATGCTGGCTAGACGCTTTAGCATGTCAATACAGTTACGTGTTTGCGTGGACTTTTGCAAAATAAGGGCTGTCTTGCCTAATTCGCCTTGATCATTGGCTGCCCTATCGCAGACCTGCTGATCACTCGACGTGATCGAACGTATTGCGCGTACGCCCCCTTGTCTCAGGAGCGAAGCGGCGTGCCCTCGCCAATCAGTGGCTTTACCCTCTGGGAGTGTGCTGATGTCTACCCAGGCCGTGGTTGCGTCGCTTCCGAACGATATGCGCCCGGTGACGGATTCGCTAATGGTAACAGTTAGGTCGTAGCGCACATCGTCGCCTAAGTTCGCCACTTTTAAATGGCGTATCGAACCGAGTATCCGGAGTTTATCTTTAGTAAATTGAAGCTCATCGGGGGTTGGGACCAGCCAATGGTCGCCAAATAGATGGACATCTTTGGCCTCATCGTGGCCTTCTAAAGCCGTGGCTACTCGGTCTAATTCGGCATTGTCTGGGCTTGATAGCGGCGCCGATCCAGTCGTCCGACACCCACTAAGCGCGAGGCAAATGATTGTACATAAGCTGACGAACCGCCTGTTCATGAGATCTCCTGCACTGAAATGAATCTTGAACATGAGCCTAGCAAAGGATCATCTTATGATCTAGCACGGTCCTGATGATTGTTCTAAGCACCTAAAATAATGCACCTTATTGCCAGCCAGCGCGGGACAGCGTTAGGAGTGCCGCTGTCACCCTCGGCGCGGTAAAGTCTTTGCGATTTAAAGCGGGTCATAAGCCACATTTCTAATCGAATCTCACCACAACGCTCATGATCGGCCCATGGCTTCGGATTTGCATCGGGATCATCAGAGTTAAGGGAGGTGACGCTACATGGATGATAAAACTAACAATGAGCTCGGGGAGCAAAACCCAAATTGGCAATTGGTTGCAGATTTCCTCAGAACTCCTGATGCCTTTGTAGGGTGCGGCGTACCAGACCTGATTGAGACCCATATCTCACTTGTTTTTCTAACCAAGAACTATGTCTACAAGTTGAAGAAACCGGTTCGTTTTGACTTCCTAGATTATTCAACTCTACAGGCGCGTAAATATGCCTGTGAGCAAGAAGTGCAACTCAACCGTCGTCTTGCCGCGAATGTATATTTAAGTGTGCTGCCAGTGAAGGCGAGTGAAAGTGGCGCGCTAAGCATAGGTGGCAAAGGCGAACCAGTAGAGTGGCTGGTTAAAATGCGCCGCCTGCCACAAGAACTTATTTTGGACCGGATGTTAGAAGCGCCGAACAAAGCCGGCCTTGACCTGAGAAAGCTAGCAGAGATCCTAACAAATTTTTATCGGCGAGCACCATCCCTCAACATCAACGCTGAGACCTATGCTCGTCACCTCAGTGAGCATGTGCAGAGTAATCGTCACGAGCTACTGCGCAGCGAACATGGACTTCCTGAAGCTTTGATAAAGAGAATTCATGGGCGGCAATTGCAGTTTATTGCTTTTGAAACCCATCTGTTAGCGCAAAGGGTGCAGGAAGGACACATTGTGGATGGTCATGGTGATCTGCGTCCCGAGCATATTTGTCTTGAGGCAGATCCAGTGATCTTTGATTGTGTTGAGTTTAGTGATGAGCTGCGCCAAGTTGATACTGTCGATGAACTTTGTTTTTTTGCAATGGAATGTGAGCGGCTAGGTGTTCCCGAGTACGGTGACACTGTCATTGATCATTATGCAGAAGCTGCCAGTGACTTTGCGCCTCAGCAGCTCATAGCTTTTTACAAATCATATCGAGCCTGTGTGCGAGCAAAGGTAGCTGTACTGAGAGCCTTGCAGTCGGTAGGTGCAGACCGCGAGAATGCAAAAAATCTTGCTCTTAAATATCTAGCAATAGCTGATCAAGGCTTTGGCTTGGCGAGTGCTCCCTTGTGTGTGATTACGCGAGGTATTGTTGGCACCGGAAAATCCACCATCGCTAAGCAGCTAGCTGAACTTTTGGGTATGGATCTGCTGCAAACGGATGACTTGCGGCGTCGGATCCTGCTCGAAGTACCGTCGCCAGGTTCGTATGGTGCTGGGATTTACCGGACTGAAAGACGGCGAGAAGTTTACGAGCTCCTATTCGAGTTGGCTTCTTCAAAGTTGTCAGAAAGGATCTCGGTGATTTTGGATGCATGCTTTTTGACGCATGATCTCCAGCAAAGTGTGCACTATTTGACCGAAGCCCTAGGGGTACCATTAGTAATCATAAACTGTGAATGTCCAAGCGATACTGCCGTTGCGCGCATTATTGCGCGTTCGCACGACCCATCCTGCCTCTCCGACGCCAAGCCCCAACATTTTGCTCAGCAAAACCTTGAAGACGAAGGGATATTGCCGGGAGTTGCATCGATCCGTGTTGACACGTCTAAAGGAACAACTCAGGGTCAGTTGCGGATGATTTGTGCGGCATTGCGCCAGGTAGCTTTCACTAAGCAAAAATCTGACGCCAGCTTAATAGCGGCGTCAGAGATAGTGACAAATGTTGTGGCCTTTAGCTCGACCAAGATGGCGAGGTCTAGAAGCACAATGGAAAACAAATCATGATCAATGAGGAGTCAGAGCAGATACCACTCGTTCGTTAGCGATTTGTCGTGCACTTACCTTTGAAAGTGTAGTCAACTCAGTGGCAAAGAGTTCATAAAGGTCGTCGATTGATACGATTCCAGTCAGATGACCTTGATCATCGATCACGGGTAAGCGCCGAATACCAGTCTGCTCAAGTTTACGAGCTGTTTCGAAAAGTCCGTCGCTTTCTTTCGCCACTGTCGGATTTCGCACCATGATTTCACTGATCTGAATCGTTCTAGGATCCATGTTGTTTGCCATTACTTTGGTGACTAAGTCGCGATCAGTGATGATCCCAATGGCTTTTTTGTCCTGTGGTTTTACGACAACAAGTTCTCCGACGTGTTTGTCTCTCATTAAGCGTGCAGCGTCAGCAGCTGAAATGTCCGATGTTGTGCATACTACCGAGCTTTTACATACATCCTTGAGGGCCATAAAAATCTCCTTGAGCTGAAATAAATCGTAGATTTCATTCCAAACCTATCAATCAGGTGAGCTAGTTAAAGCAAATGCTGTGCCAGAAATTAGATGGAGTGCGATAATGCGCAGATTTATGGCACGTCGTTTGCTTATGATTAAGCTGAATGCATAAGGTTGTCTGGATTTTGAAAAAGGATCCGGCCTTATTTTGGTCTGTAAAAATAAATATTAGGAGACAAATCATGTTAACGGATCTAGTTCCAGGCGGTTTTAGGTCTCTTGCACCGTGGCGCCGTCGCGACGAGTTGGCTGATTTTCAGCGGAGTGTGAATAGGCTGATGCGGGACTTTTTTGAAGAGGAGCCAGCATTTCTCAGCCCACTTGATGTCGCTGAAGTCGGCGCGGCATTTGCGCCACGGATGGAACTGCAAGAGTATGATGATAAGATAGTCTTGTCCGCTGAGTTACCTGGACTTAGCGAAAAAGATGTCGAAGTATCGATGGATAAAGAGGCGCTTACGGTAAGGGGCGAGAAAAAAGAAGAGAAAGAAACAAAAGGAGTAGGGCGTAGTTTTAGCGAACGTCGCTACGGTGCGTTTGAACGCACTATCCGTCTGCCGGCATCTGTAGATAAGGACAAGATCTCTGCTAAGTTTGAACATGGCATTTTGACTGTCGAAGTGCCGAAAACGCCAGAAGCACGTAGAGAAGTCAAGAAAATCCCAATCAAGCACTAAGCTTGAAATAGAGTCCCCGGAACTAGTGCCCGGGGACTCTTTTTATTTGCTGCTTTTGGACAGATTGATAATTTATGCATGAACCGTGCTGGCCTGTGGACCTTTTTCACCGCGCTCTTCAAAAAACCTTACCTTTCGCCCGACTTCCAGATTCTCGAATGGCTTATCGAGCACAGAGTTCGCGTCAAAATAGATTTCACGATTATCATCAGTCAATATGAAGCCATAGCCTTCGTAGGGAAAAATTCGTTCAATTTTACCGTCCGCTAGAGATGGCTCATGGTGTTTAACTTCACCACGTAATTTTCTAACATAGTCCTGCAGAATCCGTTCCATGGCGTCAAAGGCGTCACGCATAGCTACGTAGACATCAGAGTGTGCGTGGTTTTCTGCGGCGTCATTGCTAACTACCAGTCTTTCTCCGGGAACATTTAACTCTATCCGAATACGGAATATATTTCCTTTGCGCCGCCGATGATTAGATAGCTCAACCACAACTCGCCCATCTATGATGCGAGGAAAAAGTTTCTCGAGATGATCAACCCGACGCTTAATGCGCGCCGAAATCGCATCTGACGGGCTGAGCCCATCAAATTCAATTTGTAGCGGACTTTGCATGTAGAACCTCCCAGGATTTTATTGTGCGCCGCAAGTGCGGCAGCTCCAATCGCCTGGTTTGATCTTTGCAAAGAGTGAGCCGAAGCGGGGATAGATTTAACCTGTGGCATTTGCCACTAAGTATGAAAAAAATTGTCGCATATTCACATCAGTGTAATTTTAAACTACAATCTTTGAAGCGCACTGAATATTACGGGGTTTTAAAAATTAAGACTTTTTAATGAGCGCTAAGATAAGCTCTAGGGCAATTAGGGCAATGATCAGCACTTCCAGGATATTGGCCCGTCGGCTGGACACTAGGTTCGCTAAAATTTCGATATTGTCTTGGACTAGAGTCAATTTTCTATCTAGGGCGCGAAAGCGAACGTCAATATCAAAGCATTGTTGTGCTTCTTTAAACAACTTTTGCATGTCATGACTGCGCCACGTTTCCTCCGGGGGATCGAGTATCGCTAGATTAGACACGATGCTTTGCCGTGTGCTGGCTGCAGATCCAATAAACTTCAGTAGAACCTTAGCCCTAAGCGGTACTGATCCAATCTTTTCCAGCCTCTGCATAAAGTCGGCCGAGTCCCGCAACATACTGTCCGAATTAATTTCGTAAGTCTCGAGAGCTGCAGACTGGCCCACCGTCAAGGCGACCATGCTCAGACTTTGCGGAGTCACTTCCCTCAATTCCACGAAGTCAAAATCGAAACGATCCTGGGTACCGATCTGGATCTGAAACGTCTCAGTAGTGGTGTTAACTACAGTGGGTCCAAGTACGGATTTTATTTTTCCCATTTCTTCATCAATTTGTTCTTGCGACATATTAAAGAAGACTAGGGCGCCGAATCGATAGACGAAAAGATAACTGTCATCCCCATATTGAACCTGTAGCTCAGAAGGGCTGCTGTCTATGATGCGGCCGTTAAGTACGGCACGGACCGACTTGATCGCGATCGAGTGGTAAAGGTTGTATGCCTGTAGCAGGTAAGTTGCTGACACTTCGGCCCTGATATTTAAACGGGCTGCCTTACTTCGGTTTCGTAGTTTGAACCCGAAGCATCAGCAGCCCTACTCGATTTGGTTTTTGGCTACTAATCCTATCTTATTCGATTGATAGATTTGTTTCAACCGCTGTCACACCTGGAGCTGCCCAGGCCGCCCATTTGGCATCCTGTAATTCTGCCTGAGACCTTACTTTGCCGGTCAATGTCACTTTTCCATTGACAGTGGCGACCCTGATTCGCTTCGCGTCGGCTTCAGCGCTTCGTACCAGTGCTTGCTCGATTCGGTTTTTAATATCTGTAGGCTGGGGTCGCTGGTGAATAGCCAGATGATTTTTTACCTGACGCACTCCTGTTATGTATCTTACGGCGGATGTTGCGGCATCACGTTGATATTGCCAATCTACGTCACCGCGTAAAATGACAATGCCATCTTCAACTGAAAGTTGAATCGTGGAAGGCAAGCTAACATTCCAGCGTACAGCATCAGCAGCAGCCTTAGCGATTTCTTGATCGCTGCGCATGCTTGTGCCGGGTAATTTCACCTCTATTTCCTCAGCGACTGCTTTGACGCCAGCTAACCGGAATACAGCCTTTTCAGCGGCATATTTATCGGCAAAGCTAGGAACAAAACCACTTAATGTAACAACACCATCCGCGACCGAGACAGCGATATTTTCCGATGATACACTTGGATCAAAGCTGATTTCGTCGAGGGCATCTTGGCGCATCTCGGTATCCGACTTCATAATAATCCTCCAGTGGCAGTTGGCACATTAATCAACTATGTAACTTGCGAATATAAATTTCGCACAGCTAACGCCTGATCATTTGCAGGTTTCATGCCACTGAATAAACATACCATGCGTCATAGGCCGCACGTGGGCTTGTGATACTTAAAGCATGCTTATTGCATTAAGTATGCTGTATTGCATACTACTCGGAGGTTTGTATGTCGCTGTTTAAGAATCGGCGCCAGGCAGGTGAACTGCTAGGCCGGAGCTTGCAGACTCTGCCAGCCCTGCAAGGAATGACAGATCTTCTGGTGGTGGGACTGCCACGCGGTGGTGTGCCAGTGGCGTATGAAGTAGCACAAAAAATCGGTGCCGGTCTTGATGTGCTTATAGTGCGCAAGCTGGGTGTGCCGGGTCACGAAGAGTTGGCTATGGGCGCCATAGCTAGCGGAGGTATTCAGGTATTAAATCGAGATGTGCTTGATTCATTGTCAATCTCGGAAAAAGAAATCGAACAGGTCGCTGCGCAAGAAGAACGAGAGATCTTTAGGCGTAACTTGTTGTACCGGGATGGTAAACCAAAAATTAATGTGCGGGGAAAGGTCGTTATAGTGGTGGACGACGGACTTGCTACAGGCTCTACTATGCGAGCTGCGGTCCAGACTTTACGAAAGGATCAGCCGAAATTATTAATAGTTGCTGTGCCGGTGGCACCAGCGTCAATTTGCCAGCAGTTACGTCGCTGTGTTGATGAGTTAGTGTGCCTACACACACCCGAAAACTTCCTAAGTGTTGGGTTGTGGTATGACGAGTTTGAACAGACTAGTGACGAGGAGGTCCGTGAGCTTTTACAATCAGCCAAGATGTTGCCTAAGCCGGTCGAAAGCTCGCGTATTGAAGGTATATCCGCTAAGAATGTTCCTAGTGCGGAATTGCCGGTCTAGCTGCAAGCTCAGCTTGTTCAAGCTCGGATTCCGTTACCAGGTGCTTGATGAAGTCTGATTCTGTCAAAATTCCGACAAGTCGATTACCTTCGACCACTGGCAGGCAGCCAATTTTGTTCTCCATTAATAGCCTCCCAGCATCTGCCAATGGCATCTCCGGTCCGATAGTATCGGGGTCTGTGGTCATAACATCCCGTACAAGCATGCCTTTCAATGCATCTCGTTGATCGAGGTACGTTAAATCGTCAAATTCAAAAAGAGCGGTCCGTATCAAATCTCTGTGCGAGATCACCCCCTCTATGTTCCCCTCGCTATCAATGACAGGGACGTGACGAATCATCCTTTCACTCATCAATACGTATACCTCTCCGAGTTCGTCATCGGGAAACACGGTCTCGGGATTACCGGTCATTAGGTCGCTTACCGTCATTATGTCTTCCATGCTATTAATCCCCCGTACGATAAGTATTTGTAAATTAGTGAGCGCGTGTTTCTTGACCAAACGCATTTTTCACCCGCTCAACTAACTGGCCCTGTGTCATATGCGCCGCTGGCTGCACACCAAGTATTTCGAGAGTTGGACCGGCATGCTCCCTAAGATAGGCTACAAACCCAGACTTCGCTGGTCCAGGCCCCATTACCAAGATCTCAGCGTCCTTCGGTAGCGCTCTGAAGATACTCTGGTAATGTCGCTTCCAATCATTGCGTCGATTCTCCTCATCCCTAGCACCCGACATAGCTGATCTGTGTGCATATGGAAGTTTTCCGCGTACACCGCCCGTAGATTTATGACGTCGTTCCGCTTGGGACTCTATTCGATCAATCGAATAGCTATCACTGCCGAGTTTAACAATCAGAGCTTCTTTATGGCTTATCCAGATACCGCATTTTTCATGCATATAATAATCCTCCGTCAATTGTATCTGAGCAATTTTCATACCAAGGACTAAAGCAAGGGATTTGAATTCAGCGGTGCGATATGCCACTTGCCGTATTCGGCTTTCGTTTAGAAAAATGGGCATGACTTTTGCTTTAGCCTAGAAGTCTTAATGTTTGCCGTCATTTCATTTAAATCCTGGGAGTCCGAACATGAGAAAAAAAACGATTCGAATCCTTTTTTTGGGGTTCGCTTTATTGGCAGGTGCACGTGCAGTTGTTGGTTCGGCGGCAGATACGGAGAATTTGCCCGCCAGTCATGATTGGCCATGCCCAGCAATGGGCAATGGACACATCATGGGCGCTCAAGGGGCTCAGTGGCTTAGGGAGCTCAAAAGGGAAACTATTGAAGGGCGAATTGAGGACGTTAATGTGCAGGGGTTTTGTATGTCGGAGCATCAGGGCCTGCATTTAAAAGTGCGGAGCGGTAACACTACTTATAACGTTCATTTAGGGCCTACCAGTGTTGTCGATGACCGGAAATTTCGCTTCGCCTTGGGCGATGATATTCGGATAAGTGGCGCATATTACGAAGCCAATGGCGAAAAATTCATTGTGGCTTTTACCGTCGAAAAAGGTGAACAAAAACTCATCTTGCGCGATGAAGATGGTCGGCCCACTTGGACGGCTGGGCGAGGTCGGAGCCATGGTCGTCGAGTTAAATCGGCACCTGCACATTGATCAATCCCAACTTCCCTTTGGAAAGGATGGCATGCTATGGGAGCCAGAAGTCAGCAGTCGTACATCCAGTGGTTTGAGGATATCTGTTACGAGGATGTGGCTAGGGTGGGTGGTAAAAACGCCTCCCTTGGTGAGATGTACCGTGAGCTAGCTCAAGAGGGTATAACAGTTCCGGCTGGCTTTGCTGTTACTGTGGACGCATATTGGCGTCATATTGATGGGAACAAGCTTCGCGGCAAGATTGAGGATCTGTTGACGTCTCTATCCAAGCGTCCAGATGATTTACCAAAAATCGCACTGGATTTACGCCTCCTAATCCTTGAGTCTCCACTTCCCTCTGATATTGTCCGTAGCGTCACTCAGGCCTATGACGAGTTGTGTGAGCGTTGTGGAGAGATGGTCGATGTAGCCGTTCGCAGCAGTGCAACTGCTGAGGATTTGCCAACTGCGAGTTTCGCTGGTCAGCAGGAAACATTTCTGCATGTTCAAGGTCAAAATGCTCTACTTGAAACGTTGCGCCAGTGCTTCGCATCGTTGTTTACTGATCGTGCTATATCGTACCGGACAGATAAAAAATTCGAGCACCTTAACATAGGGCTTTCTGTCGGTATTCAGCGCATGGTGAGGTCCGACCTCGCTGCAGCTGGCGTTATGTTTACCCTCGATACAGAGACGGGTGCGAGAGACGTAGTGCTGATCAATTCATCCTACGGACTCGGTGAGACTGTGGTTCAGGGTGCTGTAAATCCTGATGAATTTTATGTTTTTAAGCCGACGCTACTGCAAGGTAAAAAGGCTATCTTGCATAAGCGCGCTGGTAGTAAAGAGTTCAAACTAGTGTACGACACAGGTGCTGGACGACGTACGCGCATAGAATCTGTCGCCGTGGAAGACCGCGAGCGCATGTCGTTGTGCGATGAGGATATTCTGCAGTTGTCGCAGTGGGCTTGCCGTATCGAAAAGCATTACAGCGACAAGCTTGGCTTGCCTACGCCTATGGACATAGAGTGGGCCAAGGATGGTTTAACTGGTAAGCTTTTTATACTGCAGGCTCGGCCCGAAACGGTGCATTCGCAGCGAGGTTCGGTGAAGATCGATGTTTATTCTCTAGACGCGGGAATTCGTGAGAAAGCAAAAATTATTTTGCGGGGACGGGCTGTTGGAGACCGCATCGGTCTTGGCCCAGTCCGTGTCATAGATGATCCTCGGCATTTGGACCTGCTGCAGCAGGGAGAGGTTTTAGTCGCCCAAAAAACAGATCCTGATTGGGAACCAGCTATGAAGCGCGCTGCAGCTATCATTACTGACCGTGGCGGGCGCACGTGCCATGCCGCCATAATTAGTCGCGAGTTGGGTATTCCAGCAGTTGTGGGTTGTGAGTATGCTACCTCGGTACTCAAGATAGGCCAAAATGTCACTGTTTCCTGTGCGGAAGGTGATACAGGGACAATTTTCGACGGTCTACTTCCGTTTACGCGTCAAGCGGTGGATGCTTCGACTCTCAGGCCGACCTTTACAAATATCATGCTCAATGTAGCGAATCCGGACGAAGCGCTGCGTCTTGGCCTACTGCCCAGCGACGGCGTCGGCTTAGCGCGGATGGAGTTTATTATCAGCCACGCGATTAAAGTTCATCCGATGGCCCTGGTAAAATATGATGATTTTCCCGATTGTGAAGAAAAGCGTGAAATCGACAAAATTACCAAGGGATGTCTGCGTCGCTCGGATTACTTTGTCGATAAGCTGGCTGAGGGCGTCGGGATGATAGCTGCGGGCTTTTACCCGCGTGAAGTAATCATTCGCTTTAGTGATTTTAAAACGAACGAATATGCTGGGCTTCTCGGCGGTAAATTCTTTGAACCAGTCGAAGAGAACCCAATGCTCGGATTCCGCGGAGCCTCACGTTATTACCATGAACGATATCGACTTGGGTTTGCATTGGAGTGCGCTGCCATTCGGCGCGTCCGAGATGATTTCGGTCTAACAAACGTTAAGGTGATGATTCCATTCTGCCGGACTGTTGCCGAAGGTCGCAAAGTGATCGCTGAGATGGCGCAAAATGGTCTGAAGCGAGGTGAGGCTGGTCTGGAAATTTACGTTATGTGTGAAATCCCAAGTAATGTCATTCTTGCTGACGAGTTCTCAGAGATCTTCGATGGTTTTTCTATTGGATCAAATGATTTAACCCAGCTGATCCTGGGAGTCGACCGCGATTCCGAGATTGTGGCCTCACTCTTTGATGAGCGCAACAAAGCCGTCACCTCTATGATTGAAACTGTAATAGAGAAGGCTCATGCCAAAGGTCGTAAGGTTGGGATTTGTGGCCAGGCTCCAAGCGACTACCCAGAGTTTGCCAGTATGTTGGTGCGGTTCGGTATTGATAGTATATCGCTGAGTCCGGACAGTTATGTGCGTACCGCAAGGATGATTGCACAATTAGAAGAGACTGGCCATGACCGTTAGTTTTGGACAGGAGGCAACTTTACATGTCAAGTGCATCTGATCTTGTTGGTAGTTGTTTTCGAGTCAGTTCTGACGTGCTTGGTTTATTGATCAGAGCACTCAAAGACGATGGATACATGACGATAGGGCCACGTAAAGTTGCCGAGTCCATCCAACTAGAGGTCATAGATAGTGTCGACGATCTGCCACGAGGCTGGGGTGATCAACAGGACGCCGGCTCATATCGCCTGGTAAGGCGTTCCGATTCAGCTTATTTTGGTTACAATCTTGGTGCTGATTCATGGAAGAAATGGTTAGATCCGCGTCGCAAGTTGTTGTGGCGAGCAAAGCGTGACGGTGAGTCCTGGGAGGCAGAACAGTCGCAGATGCAGGTCCCTAGGATGGCCTTCATCGGTGTGCGGGCGTGTGAATTGGCAGCAATTAAAGTCCAATTACGCGTTCGCGAAGTCACGCAGGCACATTCAAGCTCGCCTGATGCGCAATCATCCACCTTAAGTGCTGAGCCTCCGGCAGGAGTCCCCGAAGAGCCTTTTTTAGTCGGGATAAATTGTTCGCAGGCAGCCGCAACTTGTTTTTGCTCCTCGATGCATACGGGTCCAGCTTTCGGTAGCGGCTGTGACTTGGTGCTTACTGAGGTTATTAATGAAGACAATCACAATTTTCTTATTCAAATTCAGACAAAACGCGGAGCAATAATTTCCTCGAAATTGCCTTTGCTACCATCTATTGACGATGATCTTGCTCACATAGATCGCCAAATAGCTAGGGTGTCTGACTCACAATCGCGACAGCTTAATATCTCGAACCCTGCGGAATTTTTTAGTCGTCGTCTGGAACATTCTCACTGGGACGATGTAGCCACTAGGTGTTTGAGTTGTGCTAATTGCACTCTAGTTTGTCCGACATGTTTTTGTTCAACCGTCGAAGATACTACCGATGTGAAAAACGCTGTAGCCGAACGATGGTTGCGCTGGGATTCTTGTTTTCATTTAGACTTTAGTTTTATTCACGGCGGTAGTGTGAGGTCCTCGACACGCTCCAGGTACCGGCAGTGGCTGACACACAAACTGGGCACTTGGCATGAGCAATTTGGTAGCTCTGGCTGTGTTGGTTGTGGTCGCTGTATAGCTTGGTGTCCAGTCGGCATCGATTTGACCGCTGAGGTTAAATCTCTGTCGCAGCCGACCCAGTGAAAGGTGGATTGTGGTGACTTTACGAACGATAGACGATCAGATTGCCGATCATCCTTTCTTTGCGGGGTTGGGCTCCGATTTTTTACACTTTATTGCTGGCTGTGGTCGCAACCGCTATGTCGAAGGTGGCGAGTATTTAGCCCACGAGGGCGATGATGCGAACGCTTTTTTTCTGATTCGGATCGGGAAAATCTCAATAGAAACGAATGTACCTGGCCGTGGTCCAGTGGTGTTAGAAACCTTTGGAGCTGGCGACATTGCTGGCTGGTCCTGGATTTGTCCGCCTTATAAATGGGCATTTGATGTAGTTGCCCGTGAGGCCGCGTCATTTATCGAAATCAATGGCCTATGCCTGAGGGGTAAATGTGAAGCTGATCCGGTACTTGGGTATGCGGTCTTGAAACGCTTTGCCGGGATGATGAGTGAACGTCTGCGGGACACTCGGCTGAGGCTCTTGGATCTTTATGGTAACGATCGCAAAAGAAGTTAATTTCAGCCAAGCTGAAGTCCCACTCAAAGGCACAGTGGTAGGTGCTGGGGATGGTCATCGCTATTTGCCGAGGGCATATATTGTCTCTGCTAGGAAACGGGAGGCTGCTGATACTGTAACGCTGACCCTTAAACCGAAAGACTCGATTACTGATGCATGGCCACTTCCCGAGCCAGGGCAGTTTAATATGCTGTATGTGTTCGCGGTTGGAGAGATTCCGGTTTCGGTTTGTGGGGTTGAGTCTGACGGCGCCTTTCGACATACAATCCGCCGTGTCGGTGCTGTATCTGCTGCCCTTTG
>Ga0315274_10002325_pt1 | contig 28782 bp, 34 predicted proteins | sample YL17G02_20_MG_FD_203700 | JGI IMG/M metagenome (GOLD analysis project Ga0315274, IMG submission 203700) | Sediment microbial communities from Yellowstone Lake, YNP, Wyoming, USA - YL17G02_20 | ecosystem: Environmental > Aquatic > Freshwater > Lake > Sediment | place: USA: Wyoming | collected...
ACATTCGGGGCTATCGACCACCTCCTTTTTCTTGACCCCCGTGGTTTGACCCGTCCTCCTAGACTTTCCTCGGCCCATTGCGTGTTTCTTGATAGCGGATTGGAGAAAATGGGCATCTAGGCCGAGGCCGTCAAGTTCTTTTGCTATGTCTGGATGCTTGGCGAGTGCCATTTTCATGCTTTTGGCCGTAATCGCAGCCGAATACCCCGTCCGATATGGCCAAAGCGGGCAATCGGTAAGGTGGCAGAGGATGACTTCCGGGTAGGTTCCCCCGGCGCATTCCCGGCAGTAGGCCTTGATCGCCGTTCGCTTGCTCATTTTCCCTCCATGAATGGTGCATGAGCGGGATGGGTATTGCGCCGAATGAAATCTTCGACATCTTTTCGGTCGATAAGAATTTTACTTCCGAATTGCTTGTAAGAAATCTCGCCCCGCTTAACCATTTTGTAAATTGTTACCTTGCATATATTGAGCCGAATCGATACTTCCCGGATCGTCATCAGGTCGCTTGCCCCGTTCGCCACGTTCGTTTCATTCATTCTGTATTCATAATAAGCGTTTCGCATGGAAAAGTCAAGCATTATTTATAAATATTATTCATTTTGTATATTATTGAAAATAATACAAAATGAACAAAAAGACCCCTTGACAATTAAAAAAAATATTGTATAATGATTTTTGCCTTGGATGGGGATGATGGATAAAGGATTGCCCTGTATGCTTAATGAGTATGTGCGAATGCGATTGATTGCAGAAATGCATTCGCGGAACTTTAAAAAATATACGGAATTCGCCCGCAGCCTGGGTCTCGATGAACAATGGGTAAGAAGCAAATTGATTGAACCCGGACGAGAAGGCAAGCGTGATATTTCGTTAAGTGATCTTTCTGTTTTCGCAGATAAACTTAATATCCCGGTTTGCTCTTTATTCCCCGTTGAAATACATGAAACCATAAAAAAGATACCAATCGGTGAATTCTTATTCTCAATATGTAAGGCCGAAATTGAAGAAGCGGTGCGGACAGAAGTCGAAAAATATCTGAAAGAGCATCCCCAAAAAACGGAAAGAAAACAAACGTCAAGGAGGGTGAAATAATGAACCGAATCATTTGTATCACTATGGCTTGCCTCATGCTGGCGGCTTGCGCTTCGGCCCCAGCACCCCGACAGATCCAAAACTCATTCCCGATAGACCAGCCATTCGAGAAGGTATGGCAGGCTGTCATCGAGACGTTCGCCGAGTTGAACTTGCCGATCATGAACATGGAAAAAGCGTCCGGCCTTATCACGACGGACTGGATCGACTTCCGGGGTCAGAAGGATGAAACGGGATACTGCTCATGTGGGAAGGCAGGCTTCCCCTTTTCAGAAATAGAGCGCAAGGGTAAATTCAACGTTTATGTCAAGAAAATGGGCGAGGCCTCCTGTGAGATAAGGGTCAATTCCTCATTTGAGGCAACCGCCGCCTATCAAGACGCCATTAAAAGAATTTCCTGTATTTCAACCGGCAACCTGGAAAAGGAAATCTACGACCGCGTTTTAGAAAAAGCAAGGTAAGGCACTCATGTCCATCATGGCGTCGTTCAGTGGTTTTCCGTGCCCGGAATGCGGGCAGATGGTCGTGGCCTCGGAAGTCAAGGGGACGCATGAACCGAGCCTGGCCGTAACCGTCTGCCAATGGTGCGGTGCTGAACTCCAAGTTACGACCGATCCCGCGTCCGGGGAGATGCGGGCGGAGAAGAAGAAATCGAATTGAGGCATGGGCGTCTATCTCCGGGGCCGCTGGTATTGGTATCGGCGCATGATCGATGGACACCGCGTCTATCGCTCGCTCAAGATCAAGCGCGGCCAGGAAGCCCTGCTCTCGGGCCGGATGCGTCAAGTGGACGATGAAATAGCGGCGGCGCACTTCGGCTTGCCCGCGCCCGCGCGGGGGGCCGTCCGCTTCTCTCAATACGCGGCCAACTACATCAAACAGAAGAAACTTAACAAATCCATATATCAACTGAAACATAGGCTCGGTATAATCTGGAAACTCTGGCCGGATCTCCCACTCGGGCAATACGCACCCGCGCATGTGCGCGAACTTGAGGCGGCACTATTTGAGCGCAAGCTGAAGCCCGCGACGGTCAATCGCTACATGGAGCTTTTGCGGAATCTTTGGAATTGCGCCATTGAGGACGGGGCAGCGACTGCGAATCCTATCCGGGCATATCAGCCGTTCGCCGAGGAGGGCGAAAGGCGTGCGCTCTCAGACGATGAACTTGGCCGGATCATCGAGGTTGCCAGACGCATGGCAGAGAATCCCCTGAACGGCATCCAGGCCGTCTTTCTGGACATGGCTCTCCTATCACTGGCGACGGGCATGAGGTTGGGATTGATTGTGAATCTTAGGCGGGAGTACGTACGCGATGACGTACTTGTTGTGCCGATCTCGCAGACGAAAAGCAAGCGGCGCGGGGCCGGGATGGGCCACGGCGAGAAGGTCAAGGTCATCGTGCTCTCACCGCTCGCGCAAGAAATCATAGGCAGGCAGGCATCGAAGGACGATTACGTTTTCCCATTGCGTTGGCGCAATAGTAACGCAATCGGCCTCACGGTCTTGAAGATTAGGAAAGAGGCCAGCGTCCCGGACTTCACCTTCCACCAGTTCCGGCATACGGCCAGTACCTTCGTCGGCGAGCACTCGTCCCTGGCCGTGGCAAAGGCGATCCTGGGCCACGCAGACCTCAAGACGACGCTTCGGTACACGCATCCCGGACTCGCGGAACAGAGGGCATCGGTGGCAAAATTGGGGACACACCTTGAGGCCATCGTACGGAACGGACTGAAAACAAAGGTAGATACGGAAAAGCTCGGATAGCTTCGAGTCCCCTCTTCGGCATTCCCCCATTCTGCCTGAAAGGGCGCTCCATATCGGGGGAAAGCGTGTTCATTGCGTATCATTTTATATCAAAGTATTCAATGTTCCACAATAAAATGATGGCAAATTTGAGGACAAAAAAAGCCCCCCAGATGACGCTGGAGGGCTCAGATAGTGAAACGGATAGCGAATACCGTGCTTGGTTATAATAATCGATCCTGGGGCATCCCAGGCCTATGTGCGGGCCTATGATGGATGTTTGCCGTAGTTCTTCGGCCATGCCCCAAATTTTGACCTGTATGCCCCACTTATTGACTTAAAGGTTTCGACATGGCAGTTCAGGTCCGGCCCGTGCGGGATATGCTCGAAGTGGATGTTCGGGTGCCGCCCTATCGCATATCTCACCATCTTGCCCCATGTCGCGGCTGATGGTCGATAGCGTTTCCGCGCATCCACGTCGCACTTGCTGTCGCCGTTATACACCGCGTCGTCCGATGCGAGAGCTACGCAGGACGGCTTAAAGACATCTAATGCTTTAGCAAGTATTGGTCCGTAAGGACGCCGAGCATCCGGCGGATCACACGGCCCCCCGCAACCGTGGATGGGGCGGATGGCGGCCCTATATCCCGGCAGTTGCGCATTGATAAACGCATCAAGAACGTCGCTCTGATACGAATTGATAAGGCTGAAGTGCGCCCCGACGACCAGCCGTTTGAAGGCGAACTTCTTGGCCTGAATAAATGGACAGACGACCCGCGCCACGAAATCAGGGAAACCCGAATAGACCATCTCGTTACCGAGCGACCAAACCACATCGAAACCCTTGAACTCCGCGAGACATTTGGTGATCCAAATCTTCGTGTATTTATCGGCACCCTTTTCCTCAGGCCGCAAGATGCCCTGCACATTGTTACACCAGGGTGACCATTTCTTGTAGGTTCCGTGGAATTGGCAGTTGTCGAACAGGTCGAACATCACGGACATATTGACCGCGTTCGCCAACTTGAACACTTTCCGCATGATGGGGAAGTATTGGGCGTTGAACGCCGACAGGTTCCACTTATTCCGCGATGTATCGAGGGCGTAAGGTTGGAACACTTCTTTTTTGTTTTTATAATTAGCCCAAACATCAGCCGGAAAGATGCGAACGAAGTTTGCCCCGGCATTGGATACGGCATGGAATTCCTTGTCCAGCCCGGCCTCGTCCAGGGTAAACTTTACCCCATCGAATGAACCGAAATTCACCGGGGACATCGGGACAAAACGGCCCCAACCTATCCCGCACTTGTCATCCTGGATCATCGTGCTCTCCTATACGCTACAATAGGCCACCATACAGACGGCGTTCGTAGCCAGGTCCGACTTATGTTCAACCTTGAAACTAGAATTGAAATTAAAAACGCCAATGTAGGTTATCGCCCCGGCATACGTGTTTGTGTTATATCTCAAGCCGTCTAAGACAACCGTTCCATCTACGGTGACTTTTACGTCGTGATAACCAGAGGTCTTGGGGTTGCCCAAGATAACCAATGCCTGCCCCGTGTGCGTCGCCGCGATATTGAGGACGGTTTCATAAGCCCCCCCGCCGCTGTGCGTGTGCGATGCAGCAGTTGTATAAACCATATTCCCTCCGCCCTCCGCCGCTGCCGCCTTAGCAGCCAGAGCTTCCAGACGTAGATTAATCTGCCGCAGGGCGGCCTCGTATTCTTTTTTATCCGCCCACATCTTGGCCCTCCTCGAATGGGAACTCGATCCCCCTCACGCCCTCCCGCGGCCGGAATTCAGGCTCGCTCACGACCTCGACGACATACCGCTCAACCGCCGGAACCGAGGGTACAATCAAATAAAATATCGGTGTCCTCACAACCGCGACGCCATGATAGACATCCCAGCTCATCGGCATGGAAAGCAGACCGCCTAAAAGTTTCGTTAGATTTGGATCGGTCGCCTTAGCGAGTTTCATTCTCTCTGTTGCAACGGCAATCGTCTCTTGGCAGTCGAGAGCATGGGGAATATGGAATCCGACCCGAAGACCTGCATAGCGCAAGACCGGATTCGCAAATGGATGGCTCTCGACCCTTATGTGCCTTTCCCCGATAATCGTATGCTTTGAGTTCAAGGCCGCCTGCCAGACCGGATCAAAATATCCTTTGGCCCAGGTCTCGCAGAAGAACGTCCGGCAGCATTTCGGGAATCCCAGGAGTTCACCCTGCACGTCATTATCTCCCTTCTCGAAGGACGACTTGAATCGCAGGGTATCCTTGAGCGTCCGGGATACGATGACGCAAAGGCTCGCCCTTTCCCCGGGCCGCGGCTCCTCATGCCTATGAGCGAACCCCGTAAAGTTTCGGACCCGCTTGATCGGCAGGCTGACCAGGCCCATCTCCGCCCATGCTGCCGCAAGCCTCGGGAATTGATCTTCGCCGATTGTCTGCCAAGCGCAGGGCCGCTGCCAACGTGCTACGCTCAAGACCTCAAGGTCCGATACCATCGCGCCGAGCTTAGGAAAGATGGGAGCCCAGACCCGTCGAGCCTCTTCACTCAACCAGACCGTCCGACACGACGGCGCTAAGTCAAGTCCCTCCATCAATTTCATATCAAACATCGGTATGATCTCCGTGTGGCTTGTCCCCGTGCTCGTCGCCGTGCGCATCGCCGTGGCCGGAGCCTCCGGCCCATCTCCGCGTCCGATCACACGATTCCTTAAGCGCAATGTCCGGCATGATCCCCTTGAGCCGAGTGCGCACGTGCTGGAAAAGTGTCTTATACGCTTCGCAGAATCGGGTCCGGTTCCGCCAGTCATTATCGATTCCCGAGCCGGGACACCCGCCGCCGCATAAGCCCCAGAACTCGCATCCCTTACAGCCGCCGAGTTCCCGGGGGATCATCGCCAAGGCGTGAACCCTTTCCGCACCGGGCTCCTCTGCGGCAAGCGCCTGAATCCCGTCCAGGGCCGCCCCGCCTTTGAGACAGACGCCGATGGCTCCGTCCTCCATGATGGCCGTTTCGGCTTGGGTCCGCCAGATGTCGCATCCGTTGAACGTGCAGGTCGAATCCCCGCCATCGACCAGCATCTTTACGACGTCCCGGTAAGGATACCAGGCCCGGCCGGGATCCGCGAAGCAAAGGTCCGCGAGATAGACGAAAGCCCGGCCGAGTTCGGTAGGCGTCAGTTCTTCGTCCCCGAATTCGTCCTCGAAAACGATAACCTCGTTTGTCCGAATCGACGTGACGCCCATCGCTTCGAGCCGCAGCAGGAACCTCTTAAGTTCCGGGAGTCGGTCCGGGGTCGCGTTGTATCGCCTGAGAACCACGATGGCCGAGACGCACAGCCCGGCCGCCCGGGCCCGCTTCATATTTGTCAACGTTACTCGAGTCCCCGTTTTCTCCATTTCCTTCAACGCTTCACGGATCAGCGGAGCATCCTTGAGGCGTGGAATTTGATCAATGTCATTCCAGCGGCCTTGATTCAATTCCACCGTGTCACCGTCGATTGAAACCCCGACCCCGACGTTAAACTCCTTGAACATCGCCAGATGATCATCTGATATCAAGAGGCCATTCGTCTGTATGGAGGACCGGCCATAAAGCTCATGCATCGTCTTAAGAATCGTCCGCAAGTCCGCCAACGGGAACATCAGCGGCTCCCCGCCGTGGACGCAGGGGACCGAATACTTCCGCCTATTCTCCGGCGTCTCTTTCGCGGCCTCCCGCCGAAGCGTCGCCAGCATGGCTACGAGGTTATAGCCGGTCCGGCCTTGCGTCTTCCGGATTCGCCGCTCATAGCATGACCGACATAGGCCGTTACAATCCATTAGCTTGAAATGTAGTCCCATTAATACTCCGAGTCTCCGTGAGCGATATTTCCGTGATCATTTACATGCGCGACGTCCTCGTGAATCACGTCCTCGTGGGCCGTATCGTCGTGGCCTCCGTCTGCGTGATAATCCCGATATGCCCGATCATAGTGCCTATCTTCGGGGGGGACATCCGTATGAGTATCCCCGTGGTTATTTGTATGGACATCCGTGTGGGAAGTGTTCGCATGGACGTCGGTATGGCGGGAATCCACGTAGGCGGTATTCGTGTGGCTGAGGTCCTCGTGGGGGCTGTTTTCATGGGGGACGTCCACGTAGGCGGAATCCCCGTGAGGCGTATCCGAATGGGAGTCCCTATGGGAATCATTATAAGAATCCCCGTGGGAATCGCGATAAGGAAGTCCTGTGTCGTCATCCACGTGGATGTCCTTATAGAAATCCTGGTGGGCCATATCCGAATGGGAATCGACATGAGGCGAATCCGAGTGGCCCGCCCCGTCCGTATGGGGGATATCCTCGTGGGGGTTATCCGAATGGCCGGCGTTCCCGTGGGCCGTATCCGTGTATGCGGCATCCCCGTGGGTGTCCGTGTGTTCAATATCTGTGTGGGCATCGTTGTGGACATCGACATGAGCGTGATCATCATAGGGGTTATCGCTATAACTGTTGGAATGGACGACATCGGCATGCTTGTCGCCGTGATCCCCGTCACCATGCTCATCCACGTGAAGGACATCCGTATGGCTGTCGCTGTGGGTGTCCACATGGGAGATGTTATTGTGCATCGCGCCCGTGCTCTGAATGTCCAGGACGGCCTCGACTTCGACGGTCGCCGGCCCGGCGTTCTTGACCAGCGTCAGCGCCCGATAGACTTCTTCGGCAAGGATGGTCTGGGTGACGCCTTCGCCGTCTCGGATAGATTTGGACACGAAGATTTTCTCGGCCGGCCGATGGCCCAGTAGCAAAGCCGGGACGGTCCCCGATACTCGCTTCTCCGGCGAACGGATGATGTTCAGATAAAACTGTCCCAGCGTCGCCGAATCGGAAGCGACCGTCAGTAAGGTCTCTTTCTCTAAAATTTCCGCTTGGTCATAGCGATACCCGATATTCGCATCCGTCACCTTTTCCGCCAGCCAGTTCTTAGTCGTGGGATCCTGGCCGTATTTTATGATCACGGTCTTTCGGACCGGGGCCGTGTCATACCTCAGGGCGAATGATGCGAAGTCATGTTGGTCGATGCGGACTTCGCTCCCCGTCGTCCCGACCGCATAACGGAACGCGCCGAAGGTCCTGTTGGCGAGCGGAATGAGATGAAACACGTTCGAGTCCTGGATTTTCCGAACGAAATCCAGCACCGGGGCTTGGTCCGTCAGGTAGGCGGCCAACGGCTGAATCCGGTTGGCCTGAAGGTCCAGAAACGATACCAAGTCAATCTGGCTTTTCGGGATGGCAGGCGAGTTGAACGTCGTCAGGGCCGCGAATAAAATGTCCGCGCCGACGGCGCTGTAGGTCCCGTCCTGGATTTTGCACTTGGCGCCCTTCGCCTTGCAGGTGATGACGCCGTTCTCCGGGTCCGCGACGAGCGTGAATTCCCCGTTGGCCAGGTCAACCGTATAGTCCGTGGTCAGGGTGAGCGTGACGCCATCCTTGTAGACCGCGCTGATCTCCTCAAGTTCATGGCCCGCAATCTTATATTTCCAGATCGTCGTGTCGATACAGATAGGCGTGATGTTGTCGAGCTCGCCAAAAAGGATTGGGATAGCCCTCGCCTTCTTTACCTCTTCCGGGTCCATGTTCGGATAGGTCGTCAGATCAAAGAGGACTGACGGGATGGACCCGAATAGCCCCTCCCGCGCGTCCACGACCTCGAAGGTCGCCTCCCGGTCCGTTACGACCGGACGACTCGTCCGGCCCCAGAAGAGCGTCCCGAGTTCCGAATAATCCGAGTCGATGGCCCCGGCCTTCAGCCAGAACTTCTTCAGGTGCCAGATATAATCGACGAGTGCTTCATACCACCAGCCGTCATTCCCGTATCGGATTTCTCCCGCAGAGAACACGACATCCCCGATGTAATAATCCCCGACGCTCTGTGTGATTTGCGGCGCTCCACCCTGCGGGATAATGGCCCGGTAGGGCATAGGCTTCAGAATTCTGATGAGTGAACAGTCATCCAAGTAAAAACTATAAACCTCGCCCCGGTCCACTGTCCCCGTCTTGACGATGAACTTATAATTCGAATAACCATCATCTGCCGGGAAGTCGACTGCAACTTCGGTCCAGCCCGCGCTCGTGATGCCCGAGGCCTCATTGTAAGTTTCCGCGCCCCACGTTTCGGCTGTGGCGTTATACCAGACATTCCCGGCGCTATCCTGGATGCCCCACTTTACCATCACGCCCGGCGAGGCGACCGTGCTTTTCAGCCGGAACCTCGATCGGCATTTGCACTCCGGCCGTAGGATGATCCCGGTTTGAGAAAGGGAAAGCGCTCCGGTATGGGCCGACGGAAGATACATCTTGTCGATATAAAACGTATTGGCCGCACCCGCATTGACGACCGTAATGATGATTGTATCTATCGCGTCCTTGTTCGCGTTCGAGACGCCGGAGATGTCCCAGGTGATGGTCTGCCAGGTATCGGCCGCGACGATGTTCGGCGTCGTCTCCGTCGTCGTCCCGCCGCTGTCGTGGATTCCGACCTTGATATTCGAGCCGGTCCGCGAGGCCCGGATATCGAATTTGATGGTGTTGATGTCCGTCAGATTAATGGGCGTTGAAATCGTCCGGATCAGGGTCTTGTTCAGGCTCGTCGCGATGAGCGCGACGCCTTTTAAGGAATAATCGCCCTCTTGCTTGATGGCGGCTTCCGAATAGGACTCCAAAGACGGGATATCCGCGATCCGGATGATGACGATGCCCTTGCCGCCCTTGCCGCCTGCGCCATCCCTCCTCGATCCGCCGCCTCCGCCGCCCGTGTTGGGTGTCCCGGAGTTAGCCGCTCCCGTCGATGCACTACCGTTGCCTCCACCGCCGAGGCCGCCAAGTCCGGCCGTGACCTTCGCTCCTCCGCCTCCGCCTCCGCTATAATAAGAGCCGAAATACTCCAGGCCGTCGCCGCCCTTGCCGCCTATCGAGGGCTCTACCCCATCAGCCCCGGCTTCGTCAGCTCCGCCTCCGCCGCCACCGGCGTAATAGGCGTGGGTATTTGCCGGCTCGGAATCCCCGCCATCGTGGCCCTGACCCACCGTGCCGACACCGCCGGCCGCGCTTTCTTTCAGACCGCCGCCTCCGCCCGACCCGCCGGGCTTACCGGGCTTTATGTAGCCGCCTCCAGCTCCGCCGCCGATAGCCGTCATCGTGCCGAATACGGAATCTTCCCCGTCATCTCCCCAGCCATACCGGTCCCCTTTTGCGCCGCCTTCGCCACCCTCGCCCACCGTTACGGGGATGCTTCCCGTGGCCGAATAAGCGTCGTCATATAGAAGTCCGCCTCCGCCACCGCCTCCGGCGCAGGTCGCGCCCTCGCCCGGGCCATCGCCTCCGCCACCACCCCCACCAGCAACCACCAGCACCTCGACATCGACGGAGCCGGACAGAACCTGGAAGGTCCCGCTTTCATAAAACGTATGGATTCGATAACCGCCGACATGCGTTATCACTCCGCCTATCGTGTCCCCCTCGTTGACATAGGCCGCCTGAGCCTCAGCATCCGTCGCATACTCCATGCGTTCGAACCAGAGGTCCCCCGCATCGACCGTGAACTTCGCAGCATACGCTCCGCTATGGACTTCCGTCTCCTCCCGGCTTATGGATGAGCCGGACGATTCGCTCTTCGTCCAATGCGCAAGCGCCGTCGCGTCCGTCCAGTCTTCCAGGCCGCCGTCGAGTAGCTTCTCAATCTCCGGCTCGAACACCGGGTCCTTGCCGCTCGAGTCCATGCGGTCGCTGAACCCGATGATGAAATAGGCCAGAATGCAAAAGTCATAAACCCCCCCGGTTTGATGCGAAGGGATAACTCCGGTCGAAGTGTGCAAATAAAGCCGTTTATTCTCCAGGTCCATGAAGAAGGTCGAGGCCGTCGCGTCACAATCCGCCGCCGAAAAAACCTCCGCATACTCGGCCCCGGCCTCCAAAACCTCGATGATTTCCCCGTCCGTCATCTCGGCGTAATGGGAGCCGCCCTCGGTCGCCGTCCACTCCAAGCCCTCGACCTCCATCGCCGGATAGTGCTCGCAGACGACCAATCGGCGGGAATCGGGGAGCTCGATCAGATCGGCGAAATTCATGCTACATCTCTTCGGCCAAAGTCAGGGCCAAGGTCCAGACATTCAAGTGAATGTGGTCCCACTTCCAGGCCGTGGCAACCACATATTGCGTCGCCTCGTTCGGGTCGTCCGCTTCCGGATCCTCGCAGAACCAGAATGGGAGCGACCTGCCGACGGCCTGGCGAATTAACTCGAACGCCGCTTTCTCCGATGTCCTGAACGAATACTGCCACGCCCCCGGCTGGTCCTGGACGACGACCGTTCGCTGTCCGCCCGCGCTTATCGTGATGACGCTCAAATCCTCCGGGGTGAATGCGCCGCCGTTTCTATAATTCACTTCCGGGGTGAATGCCGGACCGAGAAAAATCGGCCCGACCTCAATGAAGCCGTCCGCGTTCGTGGGGTCCGAAATCAGGAGCCTCCAATACTGATAAGTCACCGGGGGGTCGAAATATGCGGCCATCAGCCGTTCATTGTTAGGGCTCAGGATTGCCTCGAACCCCGGCTCGTCCCAGGTATCCTCATTGTTCCCCTGTATCGTGATCACAGCATCGGCAGAGAAATTATTACCACGAATGCAGAATGCCTCGACGGTGATCTCTGAATAGAAATTACGGACAATGGACTGGTCCTCTACGCAGCCGGTTGTCCTCCACCTCCGGCCGGGGATCCGGCGCTGTGTATTTGTCACCGGAAAATTCGTTCCTTCCGAGGATACGGTTGTTTCGAAGTCCACTCCCTCGATGCCCTTCCACAAGTTTTCGTATAGGAATTTACAAATTGCCATGTCAGTATGCCCTCACCGCCCGTGGATGAATCAGCATGAGTTCCGACCTGCCCCGCTGGCGGATGGTCTTGACGATAAAGTCCTTCATCTCTTTCCCGTCGATATAGAGGTGGATCTCAAGAAAGCCGGGTCCACTGGCCGTGCCGCCCGGCCCCATGATGGCTTCCCGGAGCTGGCGCGGAGAACTGACAATCTCAGCCTCCCCGCCCTCGGCCACCTCGTATTCCTGACCGCTTGCCTGCGACATCAGGAGCGCTCTCTGTTTGAAGATGGCCCCCTTCGCCGCTCCGATCGGTTGGCTCTTGATGAGGGCGATCTGGAAAGCCCCGGCCGCCGCAACTATGGCCGCAAGGATCGGCCCGAAGATAGCGCCGCCCTGCGCCCAAGCCTTCGTGACGCCCTCAGCCGTGTTGATAATGGCCGTCAAGATGGCGATGGCCTTCCGCGCCCGTGCCGCCTTCACCTCTTCCGCCCGGCGCTTCATCTGATACTCGGCTTCCAGGGCCGTGATAGCCTTCTCCTTTTCCTCCTCGTTCATCTTGCTGTTATTAATCAGTTCGAGCCGATGTTGATATTCCTGGTCCAGCAAAAGCATTCGGTTTGTCGTGCTCTGCGTCATGATAGCGTCAATCGCGGCAGTGACGGTCGAGGCAATACCTAGAATTTTTTCGAAGGCTTGCTGATTTGCCGCAACCCATTTGGCGACATTCGTAGTCCACGACTTCGTTAATTTCGGCGGCCCAGCCGCCATGTTGGCAATCGCCTTCTTGGCAACCGCCTCCATTTTGTTATAGGCCGGAATGGCCGTGTCGATGATCGTCTCGCCGAACGCCCTGAGTGATTTCGTGCTGGCATCCATGCCGATCCTGTATGTTGCCTCACTGATAGCCCCGGCCTTAAACGCTGCCGTCAGCACCTTCTGCTCGTTGAACACGGCCGTCATCGCCGCCTTCAGAGGATTGTATTTATTGATGATCTCCTGGACCGCAGCCGCAAGTTTCTTCTTCGCGTCAACCGCTTCCTTCGCCGCCTTGATCTCCGCCGCCGTCAAGTTATGGACGGCTGTCCCGGTCTGATTGATCTTGGCCGGGGCGCTCACGAACATATCGACGAGGCTCTTGAAGTCCACGCCGAAGATTTTGAGCATGGGAGCTGCGCCCTTGAAAGCCTTCCCTAATGCATCAGCCGTAATCACCAATCCGGCATTGACTCTTGAGGCATGCTCGAATTCTGCGGTCTGAATGCGCATCAAGAGTGCCATCAATTTCAAGGCGTCCGAAAATTTACCAATAAATGGCATGGACCGAATGAGGTCATTAAGAAAACGCGCGAACCCGCCGGAAGCGACGAAATCCGATATCGCCCTATTGAAGGCTACGACAGCTTCTCCAAGTCCCTTGGTCTTAATGATCGCCGTCCCGGCCGCCTCCTTGACCTCATCCCAGTTATTAGCTAATTGCTTCAGCGCCCCTCCGAAGGTCTCCGTCTCAGCCGTGGAGCGCGAATAGAGTTTATTCAACTGATCGAGGAGTGATGCCTGCTTCTGTTCCGCCGTCAAGTTCTCGGCAACCCTAATCCCGACCCGGCCCAGCGCTCCGTAGTTCCCCTCCATCGCCTTCGTGACCATCATGGTCGCGCTGTGAAGGTCTATCCCCATCGTCGACGCCAGACCCATCGCGCCCCTCGTCGCCCGGTCAAGTCCCTGCTGGTCAAGGCTCGTGAGTTGGAGGAGAAGCGCCTGGCTGGCCATGACCTGCTCATCCGTGTAGGTCGTCGCCCGCATCTGTTCAGCGGCGAACTTCTTATAGTGCTGGATGTTCCCTTCAACAGTCCGGCCTGTGATCTCTAGGGCGGCCTTCAGATTATTCTCGGCTTGCTCAGCTTCGATAGCGGCCGTAATTGAACTTTCGACAACGCCCTTAAGTGCACCGATCCCTTTTTGAAGCGCAGAGGCTACGAGCGTCCCGGCAGTAAACTGAGCGAAGAGGCTGCCGAATGGCCCGGACGATCCGCCAGCCTTAGCCGTCGTTCCGGCGGCCTGATTGATCGCCCCATCCAGGTCTTTGATAGACTTCAAGGCCCCGGAAGCGTCACATTCGACGATATATTTTACGTCAGCCATTCGATTCTCCCTGAGCCTTATTCCTTCGCTCCGCCGCGACAGCCTGGAATGCAAGGTGGACAGCGTTCAACGCCGACAGCGCCAGCCTCCGCGCCGGGCCGCGAAGCCCCGCACGCCGAAACTCGTCGGCTACTATCCCCACCTCAAGCGTAAAGTGATTCACGTTCTCGCAGTACCAGTTCCACGCCCCGACCTCGAATGCGCTCAGTTTCGCCGCCATCGCATCAAGTTGGCAGTTTACGCATTCCCCTGTCGATTCGCCTATCCCGTGCTGGTGATCTTCCGGCTTTAGGATCGACTCCCAGCGGTCGATGTAATAGCCGAGATAGGCATTTAATTTTTTAGGAAGTTCTCCGGGTTGCCCGCAAACTCTGCAAGCTCTCGCACGAGGACGGACGCCGCCGGATCGACCAGCACATCATCCACCACGGCCTCGGGCTTCTGCACCTTGAGCCCGAAGAGGAGCGGGAGATACTTGTCCTTGCTCTCGCGTGTGCAGGGAAGCGCCGCGTCGCCCTCGGTCAAGTCCCATCCGTGTATGGCGTCGCTCACGGCCCGTCGGATCACGTCCGAGATGCGGGGAGGGCGCGTGCCGTCCCTGGATTCGTTGACGTAATCCTGCACCGCGTCAAGCGCGATGAAGCCGACGCGGAAAGAGATGGTGATCGGCTCACCCGTCGTTTCGAGGGCATAGGTGACTTCAGCCTCTGGCTGTAGCTTTTTTATATCCATGTTCTCCTCTTATGCGAGATAGTCCGCGCTCCGGCCGTTCATCAATCCGACATAGACGGGAAGTGTCAATCCCGTCATGCCCGTCGGGCCGGGACTGTCCGCCGTCACCCCACGCAGAACGATCTTGGCCGGGATGATCTTGCTGTCCGCATACTCAACGTCCTCGATGATGAGCCTCGGGAATTGAAACTTCAGGTAGTAGTTATATCCGCCCTCAATAGCCGGGCCGGTGATAATGAGATCCGCTTTCTTTTCCGTCGCAGCAATCCATTCGGCGAAGTAGGCCGCGTTGGCGGTGTCCATCCTGGGAAATTCCATCGTCAGCTTGACGGATGGCTTGTCATTTTCAACCGGCTCAACGATTGTCTGGACACCCGCGACGTGCTCTGAGTCCATCTTCCGCTCGATCTCAAGGGTGAATGACTTGGGTCTGATGATGTCTGCGCCCCCACCGTCGAAGTCCAAGCCGGTCTGTGCGTTCATCTGGAACACGGCTTGTGTAAACTTCGCGCGTGCGTGCGTGTTGCCATCGACCGTCGTCGAGGTAAAGGCCGCAGGGAGCGCCGAGTCGTCCACGACACTGATGCCCCGCAGGCCGAACGTCGCCTTGATGAGCCCCGCGTTCACGGAAAATGAACCCTTCATAACCTTGAACGTCGGGACGGTATGGATGGTAGCGCCCTTTTCCGTGGCGTACGTGCCGAAGAGTCCGACCGCCGTGTTCTTCAGCGTGAACGAATGAAGATAATTGAGCGCCAGTCCGACAGCCGCCGCGGATGATGTATAGGTTATCGCCCCACTCAGGTCGGCCGCGAAACCCAGAAGGGTATCGGCTGCCGCCGCATTGTTCGTACCACTGTTCCACCACAACTTGAAAGTTGCGCTTGTCGCAATCGTGAACTTTCTGTTTGTCGCGTTATGGGTAACCGTGTATGTCAAGGTCCCATTAGAAAGCGCCTCGAGCCTCGTCTTGATCTCTGTGCAGATTGCGGTTGCCGTATATGTTCCATTTGTCAGCACCGCGTTCTTTTCGCCCCCCGCCGCTTCCTCGAAATCGATGTGGTGGTTCGCATTGCTGACGATGAAATACATCCCCGGCAGTCCCGCCGTCCCCATGAGCATGGCCAGCAATAAGTTCTCGCGCCCATCCCATCGGTAGTCGAAATCGAGTCCGAAGTCCGAGGGATTGATGCTCCCGACATCGAGGTTCGTCTCGAACGCGCCGTAGCTCTCATCCTCCATCATCTGCACCGCCGCCTTCGGGGCGCCGGGATTCAAGGGAAGGAACCCCATCCCGGCCGCATCGGTATCGACGGCCGTCCCCCAGTCCGCAGCCTTTTTGACCGCCGCCTTGTTTAGCCGTTTTTCAATGTCCGCCATGTTGCCCTCCCCTTACGCGACAAAGCTCGTGGTGCGAAGGTTGGTAACGAAAATCCCGATAGGCAGGAGTCCCGTCAGCCCGGTCTGGGCCACGTCCGCCATCGCGCCCCGAAGGACGATCTTCGCCGGGATGATCTTGCTGTCTGCGTATTCCACATCCTCGATGATGAGATGCGGAAGCTGGATGTTCAGAACATAGTGGTGAGTAGCATCGGCAAGTGGTCCGGTCACGATAATGTCCGCCTTCTTGTCGGTTGCCGCCGTCCATTCGGCGAAGTATGCGGCGTTCGTTGTATCCATGCGCGGGAACTCCATCGTGAGCTTCACACTCGGCTTGTCGTTCTCGATGGGTTCGATGACCACCTGTTGCCCGGATACGTGCTCGGTATCCATCTTGCGTTCAAGTTCAAGGCTGAACGCCTTCGGCTTGATGACATGGCCCGCGCCCAGGGTCGTGCCCCCGCCCGCGAGCGTGTAGTCGTTCATCCTAAACACGGCCTGTTGAAACTTGGCCCGGATGTGCGCATTGACCGGAACCGTTGTCGAACCCAGCGTCGCCGTCCCGCTGGTGATATGGCTTCCCCGCACGCCGAATACAGCCTTGAGTAGACCGCCGCTGGTGGAGAAGGTCGCCTTCAAGACCTTCATGGTGGGGATCGTGTGTACCTCGGCCGCCTTCTCTATCGCATAGGACGCGAACAGGCCGACCGCCGAGTTCGCCAGCGTGACCGTGTGCAAGAAGGCTCCGCCACCAAGCGCAGCCGGGGACGCATCGACGCCCATGAGGAGCCCAAGCAGGAGGTTCTCTAAGCCGTCCCACCTGTAATCGAAGTCCAGGCTGAAATCCGAGACGCCATAATTGCCGACGTCCAGGTTGACATCGAAAGCCGACGCGCTCTCATCTTCAATCATCTGGACGTTGCGCTTTGGAACACCGGGATTCAGCGGCAGGATGCCGTTCCCCGCGCCGTCCAGGCCCGCGACGACCGTACCCCATTTCGACGTGTCCGTCTGGACCTTAATGGCTGCCCTGTTCAGGCGTTTTTCTACATCACCCATTGGAAACCTCCTGTGCCTCTATGGCTTTTTTCCTTTTTTTGGATTTGACCGGAGCTTCAATCGGCTCCGGTTCCGCAAAGTGCTCCGCAAATCCGGCGGCAATCCAGTCCCCCGCCGTCTCGTCGGAGACGCCAAGTTCTTCCGTATCTATGACATCGCCTGTTTTCAGCAGCCTCATCGTCGGCGGAAGATGTTGATCGCTGTTGCTCCATTTAATCTTCATGCTAAACCCCCATGACGCCCGCGATTGAGACCCGGATCTTCTGATCGAAGAACCCGAATCCCTCCAGGCTCAAATATCCGTCATCCGTTTCCGGCGAGTCCTCAATCCTCGTCTGCTCGGCCAAGACGCCCAGCGTCCCTGCGGCACCGCTCCGCGAGTCGGCATCGATGGCCTTCCTCACGTCCGCGATGCAGTTCTCAAGCCGCGTCACGGTGTCCACGTTGTCCTTGACGATCCCCTTGACCGAGACAAAGAAGTCCTCGGTGTATTCGCTATCATCCCCCGCCGCTCCGCTCAGCTCGACCGTCCCGCCCGGCGCGGCAAATACCATGTAAGTCGGGAATGCCTTGCACTCGGTCCAGTGGATGAAACGCTTGACGACAGCACCGGATGTATAGAAGTAAGTGTCACCCGCGACGATATTCTCAAGGACCGTGACGATCCTGTTGATGATCTGAAGCCTGAGTGGTTCTGCCGGGGTTGTCATGTCACCCTCACTATTATTGCCTCATAATCCGGGTTGCAAAAAGTATCGCCGCCCGAAGTCGTTATCGTAAACTGGACCAGGTAGCTCACACCTGCGACCCCGCCGTTCACGACTTGTTCGACCCGCCCCCCTGAAATAACGCAATCCCCGACAAGCGTCAGACCGGACGGCGTCACGGCCGCCGTCGCCGTGAGGATTGTCTCCCCGTCCATGAGATGAGGCTTTCTTATGTAAATCCAAATCCTCATTTGCTCGAGGACTGCCTTGTCGACAAACTTCTGGGTCATGTTTACCTTTCCCCGATTACCCTAACATCAAACTCGCGTTTAGACCTTTCGACGAGAAAACCGACGGACCGACCGGCATCATAAATAAAGTATCCCGGCTCGCCGGAATACATGGCATGCAGACAGTCACTTACGGTCAATTCCACGCCTCCTGGGGTTTCCGTTTGGAGAACGACGTTGTCGGCGGCGTGGGCGGAGCCCCCGCCGCTCACGGCCAGGACGTGGGCCTGGGCCAGGATAATCGGGTCAACGACATGACCGTGAAGTGCATCGAGTAGTGCCAGGACATATGCCTGGATGAGCGTCGGCTCGTCGGCCGTGTGTCCATGACTGGCTTCATCCATCGCCAGGACGTGCGCCTGTGTGAGCGCGGGTTCCTCGCTCGCCTGGGCATGTAGAGTCTCGGCCACGGTCAGAACGTGGGCCTGAGAGAGAACGGGCTCCTCGGCTAAATGGCTATGTCCGGCCTCCGCTATGGCAAGTATTTGGTTTTGTGTCAGGACGGGCTCTTCAGCTCCGTGCCCGTGTGCGGCCTCACCAACTACGAGAACGTGGGCTTGCGTTAGCGCTGGGGAATCGACTGCATGCCCGTGCGCGGCCTCCGCTACCGCCAGCGTATGAGCCTGGGTTAAAACGGGAGAATCCGCCGCGTGGGCGTGAGAGCACTCGGATACGACCAGGTTAGTCGACGCGGCCTCCTGCTCAAGAACGATTCCGTCGGTCGTCTGCGCGTGGTCGCCGGAGAGATTCGCGAGAACATGAACCTGGGTCAGGACGGGCGCATCGGCGGCGTGTGCGTGATTCGATTCGGAGATAGCGAGCGTGTGCGCCTGCGTCAACGCGATAGCGTCCGGTGCGTGGGCGTGGGAACATTCCGACACGACGAGCGTTTGGAGCCACGATATCGTCCCCGAGAAATCAACCCAGGGGCAATAATCATTCGTGTCCGCTTCCGCGTCGGACAAATCATTCGCGCCCGTGTCGCCGTGCCGGAGGTCAACGTTTCTCGTCGTGCCCGTCGCGGAGCGGAAACCGATTTCGATGACCAAGTAATCCCCGGACGTCGGCGTCTGTGCGGTCAACGTGATGGGTCTGTTCTCCGATACGTCGTAAGCCCTCCGGCTTCCGAGCGTCGTAGTGAACTCCTGAACGCCTCCGGCAAGGTCGGACGCCGTCGCCGCCAAAAGAACGGAACGGTCCGACCCGTCCGGCTGAATGATTTTGACCGCTATCGAAAACGTCGCGTTCGCCCCGGCGTTCGATTCATACGCCTGCATGACGAGGTTCACGGTCCCGGAGATTTGAACGGCGGAAAGCGGCCCGATGACATACCGCATCACCGCCTGCGTGTAGGGGTTCGTTGTTCCCGTCGCCGTCCGTCGCGTCGTGTGCGCAGTCGATGATTTGCTTAGAACGCCCTTTATCGTATAGGTCGTTGACGCCTGATGCGCATGGTTCCACGTCGAGGGCGTGACCGCCTCCGCGCCGGATGACGGAAGATAGATTTTCGTTGCCATTCCGAATCAGCCCGGAAAGAATCGATTTTGAATCAGGTCGGCGATCCGATCTCGATATCCCAAGCCGGAATCGTTACGGTGTTTGCCGCCGTCAGGGTCTGGAGCGTGCAGGTCGTGACATAGAGCAGGACGGTCGTCCCCGTCTTGACCAATGCTACGTGGTCCGCATCGCCGGTGATGTCGACCGTGATAGTCGGCTCCTGGTCGACGGTGGTCTTGCGGCTTGTGCCGCCGCCGTCGCCGGCAGCCGGGCCCGTGAACGTTGGCGTCACGCTGTGAGCCAGCACCTTGCCCGCGCCCGTTCCCTTGTTCGAGTGCGCGTGCTCATAGGTCGTCGGCGCACCCTCGCAGACCGCAATCCAGTCCACGTTGTCCTCCAGATACTGAAGGGCCGCATCCAAAACCGCACTAGCTACGAGCTTTCCCATCTTGGGCCTCCCTCACCTTTTCGTCGATCTTCTTGAAAAGGTCATTGATGTCGATGGTTCCCTTTTGAACTTCGAGAACCACGTCGTTCACGGGCTGGCGCATCGCCTTCTCCAGCTTGCGCCGCGCTTTTTCTTTTGGGTCCATGTTATCCTCCTAAATTCACTTTGCTAATTTCCCCGCGGAGCTCGATGCCATCATCTCCGCAAGCCTCAAGACCGTAGGCTTCTGCATCATCGCCGACAGTCTCGGCTCCTGTTCCGCTATTACGCCGGAGAACCATTTCGACTCCGGGACGTTCACGGTGAGCTGAGACTTCTTCGTGAGGGCAAGCCATTTGAACCGCTCCTCCTTGAACTTGTAGAACGCCCACCATGCCCACTTCCGCATCCTGTCCGTGACGTTCGGATGCGTCGTCCCGCCCTTGTCCTGAATCCTCGCGTACGGGACGCTCTGCTTTCCCCCGATCCCTGTCCCTATCGCTATCTGCCAGCGTTCGTCTCCGGCCGCTACAAGGAACCCGATGTTGCGCCCGAGCATACTGGTTTTCTTCTTGTACTTGGATGACTTCTGCATATCCGCCGCCGAGCGCATGAGGAGCTTTACCGTCTCGGCAGTCCAGCTTGTCGCCTGATACTTGTGCGCACGCGGGAGCGCCTTGAGTGTTTCTGTTTTCCGAATCGCCCCGCTGAAATCAGCGCGAAGCCCAACGCCTTCAGTCATAGGATCGGCCTCTTGTACCTCGCCAGGATCTCCCGCTGTGATTTCGTCAGCGCGCCGTCCGCATTGACCGTGCTCGTTGACCCATCCGGCATCGTCCGTCCGCTCTCGCCCCAGCCCTGCTCTTTCATCGTCTTCCATTTCCGAGCGATCAGCTCATAGCAGATAAGCGCGATATCCGCCGGAATTGTTGCGTAACCGGCCTGATAAAAAACAAAGTATTCCTTCGGTGACCAAACCCCGAGACCTACCTTCCGAAGGCAAAGGTTCTCGATGATGTAATCTTGATCGTATCCTTCCGTGTAGGTCGTTCCATCCTCATCCACGACGGACATGACGGCTACGATGGGCCAATTCGGAAGCGCGAGTGCCGATGTTCCGTCTCCTCTTATCCTGGCCGCAACGCTCGTCTTCTCGGAAACGAATGCCGTGCCGATGACATCCACCGTGTCAATGAACCCAAGAAGCCAGGCGATACTTACATTCTTATTGGCTCCCGAGCTCCATTGGAGCGTAACGCTAGCCGTTACCGAAATAGTGAACTTACCTGCCGTCGCATCATAAACGCATGAATAGGCGGCCGTCCTTCCCGGCGCCGCGTTCATGGCAGCCGCAACAGCCGTCGCCAGCGCCGCTCCGATATAGCTTCCCGAGGCTACTGTACCAACGAGATCCGCTGCCCCCTCGTCGAAGTCGATTTTGTTGTTGGTTGAATCCACGACGAACATTGGGGAAGTTCCGGGCAACGCCGGGTAAAAAGTATAAGTGATATCGCAACCGACTTCTCGCTTGACCGTCTCGGATACTGCCGAAATGATGCTGGGGAGGATGGCGTCCCATGTCGTGATAGACTCCCCCGGCCAGAGATAGCTCTTGACGTTTGCCAGCGTGACCAGGTCTGCCATTATTTCCTCCGTTTGCTTTTCTTCTCGGGCTCAGGCACGGGCTCGGCCTTTACTTCCGGCGGGCTGTCGATAGACTTGTCCTCGTAGGCCCGGCCGTTTCGGATATACATGAACGCCAAGTCCACCGGGAGGTAATAAGACTTTCCGGCTTCGTAAGCATTCCGCGTCTCTTTCATCCTTACCCGCATGGTTTTGCCCGATGCCCGAAGCGTATTGACGCCGCCGGGTGTCCTGTCAAACTCGATCGGCATGGTGACCTCCCGCTGTAAAAATGGGCGGGAAGAGTCGCGTCTCCCCGCCCGATAAACTAAGCTTGAACTTCTGTCTCCTGTGTCACGGGGATATGATTCGGCTGTCCCATGACTGCCACCGCGCTGAGCGGCGTCCCGTTCGTGTGCGTGCCCGTCTGCGTGAAGAGAATCCGTACATACCGCTTCGTCCCCCGGTACATCCGGGTGATGGTCATGTCGTCTTCGGTAGGCTCGTTGATAACCCAGGTCGGCGTCCCTCCCTCAAGGTCCGCCTGGGCGATGGTCGTAAAGCTGCCCGGCGTGGTCACGTCGCACTCCTGGAACGCAATCGTCCAGTAGAGCGCGCCGCTGAGCGTGTCACCCGAAATCCCGACATGGGCGATCATCAGAACATCGCCATACCCCCACCGGTCTTTTGCGACGCCCGTCCCCTCAGCCGTGTTATTGGCCATAATGGGCGTCAGGAGGCTGACTACCTTGTTGCCCGAAATCGTGTTGATCACTTTAGCCTCCCCTTCGCCTAGCTCTTGATGTTCTTGAGAAGCTGGATGGCCTCCGGCAAAAGAACCCCGCCGCCGACGCGCCGCCGCGCCAAGAACCCGATCATGCCGAACTCAGCATACTTCTCGACGAGCCGCTGAATGTTGATGTCCACCCGGTCGACGATGGTGTAACCCGCCCTGAAATCGCCCAGTGCGCAAACGACGCCGTCGTCGCCGGGCGTGGTGCTGAGTACGGTGGATGTGATAGCCGGGAAGTCCGGGCATTCCAGCACGGGGTTGCCGAGAATCGTGGCCGGTTGGCCCTGCTGGAGATTCGGCTGGAGCAGGTACATATTGGTCGTCGCGCTCTTCAGCGTCACAGCGACACCGAGAAGCGTCCGGTTCATCAGCCAGGTTGCGTTTGCAACGTAAGGTGAGGCGAGCTGGTACTGCGTGCCAATGAAGTCGTCAAAGACCAGGACGTCGGTTGTCAGGACATCCCGATGATCGGCCTCCACCGTCGCGTTGAGCGTGATGCCCTCGGGCGCCGTGGTGCCGTTGCCAGAATAGAACGCCGTCCCTTCCAGGACCCCGAACTTCCGACCCACGACGCTGGCGATCTCCGCTTCCAGATTGAAGACGCTGTCCTCCAACATCTTCTGCGTGGCCTTGAACAGTTGCGCCATTTCGAACGTCTTGAGTTCGGTCAGGCCGTAGGTGAGCCCGGTCGTCTCGGTCTTTTCTGCGCTCTCTGCGATCCAGGTCGCGGCCGGGACGGTGAGTTCCGTCGGGAACTCGACGGCATAGGCCGATGTCTGCCGAACATTTGCCACCGTGCGAATAGGCGAATAGAGCGTCAGGGCCTTGATGATCTCCCGCACGTACTCATAGGGAGCCAGCACGCCGGCATGGTCCGAGTCCGCAATGGTCAGAACCTTCTGCTCTTCGGGACTAAGGCCACCCTTACCCTTGCGGAGCCAGCCCGTAAAAGCCTTTGTCTTGACTGCCTTCGCCACATCGGCCTCGTTGGCCTGGATGATGGGCGTCTTGAGCTTGATGACCTCGTCGCAGAGTTCGTTGTACCGCTTGTCGGTATTGACCTTGAACTCGTCGAAAGCTACCTTCGAGGCCCTCCCGTTCTCCATCTCCGCGTGCTTGGTCTGCACGTCGGCGATGAGCTTGTTGATTGCGCCATTAAGATCGGCGACTTGTTTTTCGATTTCCAATTTGTTCCTCCTGTTATGAATTCAGGTATTCCTTGATCCGGGCCGTCATTTCCTCGATCAAGTGGAGCGTTTCCGGCTTGATCGTGGGTGGAGTGGGTTGCCCCGGCTCCGCACCCGGTTCCTTGCTTTTTACATCATCGACCACCGCGTCGGGACACGACTGAAAGACGCAGGGGCTGATCTCCCAAAGGTTGATCTCTTGTAAATTCCTGATGCCCGTCTCCGAGTCGATGAGTTCCTTGACTGCGTTGTAGCCGATAGAGAGTCCCGTCACGGCACCCTGAGCCATGAGCGAGCGGATCTCGCGGGCGAGCTGGACGTCAAGGTTCAGTTGCCCCGTAACTTCCAGGCCTTTTTTGTCCTCTTTCCCCGAGATAATGCCGATGGGCTTGGCGATGTCATGGGACCAGAGGAGCGGGAACTGCTGTTTTTCCCGGAGCGTTTTCTTGAACGCGCCCCGCTGAACCGCGTCTCCGTAGGTATCAACCATATCGAAGATGGACGCATAGCCCGTGAATGTCCCGGCATCGGCATCCTCACCCCCGACGGTGAACTTGAACTCTAAATCCTTAATTTCGATCTTCTTTGACATATCAATCGCCTCCTTCCCCGATAGACACGACGACGGGGTACGTGCCACACAGGCAGTTACAGACCTCGCCCGCGCTCCCGCGCGGATCGCCGGGAAATTCAAGCCGCTCCCCCGCGACGTTGAAGTCCTCTTCCAGCAAGACCTCTTGCCCATCTGCCGCGATGTGCGATTCACGCGAGTCCGGTACAAAACTACACATCCAGCCCTTGAGCTCGACGAACTCGGTTTCCTTGAATCCCTCGACAGCTCCGTAGTTATCGACCTTCGCGCTCTCCGTCCGCGCCCACAACCGCGCCCTCCACGGTCCCAGGTCTGTCGCCTTGTCGCTCAAGTTCTGGGCGAGCTGAGCGACCGTCCAGTTTGAATCATTGGCCTCGTGGATCATGCGTTCGACAATCTCAAGCGTCGTTTCGCTCACCTTCGTGCCCGAGTTAAAGATCATGTTCTTGAGCTTCGCGTCCTGAGCAGGCGTCATCGTGAATACCCATGACGTCGGCTTCTTCGGGTCGCCCTTCCACGCCAGCGACTTGAACTCGCCGTCGTCGAACAGCTCGCACTTCGATGCCCTCATGCCGGCGTTGCCCGCCCGGATGAAGTGATCGACATACCAGGGCGTGAACGTTCGGGCGTATCGCTTCGCCTCTTCTTTGACGCTGAAGATGTCAGCCGCATGGACGCCACTCACGGAGCCGAGCCGGGACGCCCTCTGCCGGAGTGCATCGGCTTGGGCGCGTAGGTAGCCTTTGGCCATCTGCTCGAACGATTTCTCGCGTGCCTTGACCCGCGCCTCGAACGTCAGCCAGAGCCGTTCCTTGCGTTCGGGCTTGCCCCAGAATCCCGTCGCCTTATGCTCGGGAATGGCCCTGGGGGTGGCCAGGGGGCCCGTAGCGGCCTTTTCGTCGGCACCCGCGCCCGATCCCTCGGGTTCTGGCTCTTCTTCATCCTGGGGCTTCCCTGTGCTTGCCAATGGGTTTAGGGCCTCCGGCACAGGCTCAGGCTCAGCAACAGACTGCTCAAGCGGGATTTTCCCTATCCCCACCAGGATCACGTCACCGTCCGGCCCCACTTCGTCGTATCCCGTAGCCTCCCGCTTCTCGTTAACCGTCAGCCAATCGGACGCGGCAAGGTACGCATACTTGGCCGCCCGATCCTCTTGGAGTGCCTCGATAGCGTCCCTGTCGTAATCTAGGACGATCCCCTCGCCATAAAGCGGCACAATCCATGCGTTCAGCGCGTCTCTCAAGTTGTCCATGATCGGGAGCACCGTCTCCATGTAGAGTGCCTTCCGCGCTTCCTGAACGTTCGAGTAAGTCTTATTCTCGCTGTCGCCCAGAAGTTCCGAGGGCACGTTGAACACGGAGCAGATGCGCCGCAGGTTGGACTTATCGGCATTCACCCAGTCCATATCCTTCGGCGATATGGCGAATTGCTTCCAGTCGAATCCGCCCTCCAGAATCATCGGCGTCCCGGCATTCCCCGAGCCCATGTACTTCTCGCGAAGCTGGCGCTCAAGGAACTTGCGCTGGTCTTCGGTCAGATTGCCCGTGAGCACGAGCGCACCAGGCGGGCGCATATCGTTCTGGAGAATCTTTGCATTCCATTCAGCCGACGAGTTCGAGATATCGATTGAGCGGGCCGCAACTTCAAGCCTGCTCAGGCCGTAGAAGTCATCAAGCGGATGGAAGTCGCGTAGGTGCAGAACATCTTCCGGCTTGAGTTGCGTCGTTATGCCGTTTGCCTCATAGGTGTATCCGCCGACGAGTTCCTTCCCGCCCTTCGCACCAGGCTTGACCTTCGTCCTGTCCGGGCGCAGTGCGTATAGAAAGCGGGGTGGCTGCGTCCCGATCCCTACGCGCAGGATGTAGCTGTTCCCGGCCAAGAGCTTGTAGCTCACGACCTTTTCGATGAACTGGAACCCGTGATCATATTCGTTCGGATGGGCCAAGAGTTCCGAGAGTGGGCTGTTATCGAGCTCCGTCAGCTCGCCGTCCGAAGCCTGGCGCCCAACCGTCCAGGAGATCCCCGCAGCGGAGCGGGCGATGAGGCTCACGCACGCAAAGGCCGGGGCGCACAGTTGATACCCAGCTTTCGCCAGCTTGCCGTAGTCAGTGGGCGTCCAGACAGCCTCCTGCCCATACATCATCGCCAGGATGGACTTCCATGTCGGATCCTCTTTCCGCTCCCTTGCCCTTGAGATGTTCAGCCCTAATAGTTTCATGCTATATACTCCAAATTCGGGGCTCTACTCGCGGCCCTCCAATGAGCCAGTAACTGAGGGCCAGGGAAATGACGCAGTCGTCGTGATACCCCTCGGGCGCAGAATAGTGGACCATCCCCGATGACCCGATCTGATATTCAAAAATCTCCAGTTCATTCTTCTGCACTCCTTCGTCCAGGATCGAAATCTTCTGCTGATCGAAGCCGATCATAAGCGTCTCGATGAGCTTCTTCTTGCTGTCAGCCGTGAACTTGTAGCCCTCGACATTCAGCCCGGCCCGCCGTAAATCCTCATAGATTGGATCGCCGACACCGCTTGAGTCCACGTTGAGCTTTGCCTTGTATTTGCGGATGACCGGAATGATGCGATCCTTTTGGACCGTCCAGTCCAGGAGGTTGAAGCGGTCCCAATAGACCTGCCGGCCGGCGCCGTCCAGGATTGTCAGCACGGTGAAGTCGGTGAGCCGCGCCAGGTCCAGTCCGCCGTAGTATTCCTTGCCGGGAAGCGGCTCCTCGCGGTGCGAGCCGATGCACGCCCCGATATTCCTGAACACGCCTGCGCTGTTCTCAAGAAACTCGGCTAGATATTCTTGGCTGAATACATCGACGGGAAGCGATTGCCGCGCCTGGAGAATGTCCTCAGCGCTCACCTTTGGATTGTCCGCCGTCGGGAACTTCCAGCTCTTGAACTCGGGCTGGAGCGCATCCTGTCCGCGTGTCCAAAGTTCGTAGAACCAGTTCTTGCCTTTGGGTGTCGAGATGAACAGCACGCGCCCGTGTGTGTCGGATACGGCAGGACGCAGGACTTCTTCCCAGACCTCGCGCTTGACCCTAGCCGCCTCGTCCACGACCACGCGGTGAAGTCCTTCGCCGCGCAGGTTGTCGGGGTTGTCGGCAGACTTGAACGTCATCGCCGCCCCGTTCACGAATTCGACCCGCATCTCGGAATGGGAAACGCTCTTGAACGCGTCCTCGGCCTTGCCCCTTTGCGCCGCCAACAGAAATGTGCGGAAGGCCATCTTGCCCTGGCTGTAGATTGGTGCTACCCACCAATACTCGCCCGGCACTTTGCAGACACCTTCGAGGAGCCAGTTCAGACCCGTCAACGTCTTGCCCCATCTCCTGCCCGCATCCATAGCCAGGAACCTGGCGGGGGACGCGAAGATCAAACGCTGACTTTCTCGCGGTGCGTAACCAAAGACTTTCATACAATCTCATGCCCGTTCCCGCCATTTTCTCCAAAGTCGAAGGACAGGACGTGCGAGATTTCGCCGGATTGCTTGACCTCTTGCGGGAACAGTTTGGTCTCCATCTGATAGAAGAGCGTCAGGTTCCGGTCATTCTTTTCAGCCCATGCCTTTAGCCGCTTCCGTCCGCCGATGGCGTTGTGAACCCATAGCCAGTCGGCCTTGAGCGAAGTAAATTTAGAGACTGCCCCCTTCGGTTTTCCTGGATTTCCCGGTTGAAACTTTTTTCCCATTATCTCGATACTCTTCGTTATTTACGATTGCCACCATGACCTCTTCATCGGCCCTGTGAAGCCGTTGTAGTGCATCCATCACTTCGTCCGTTGGCAGGAATCGGAGCCTAATCTCCCCCTCCTTGTCGCCGGAAACGAGCGATTTGACGCTGATGGATTTTATGAGTGCGGGGAACGCTGTTCTCATGGTTTATTTGTGGGCGGTATTATCTCGGGAATTGCCCTTCGCATGGCCGCCCGTCGTGATTACCAACCTCGATTTAAGGTTAACGGCGGTTAACCTTAAAATGGACAAAAATACCTACACTTAGCGATAAGTGTCGGGGCAATGCCTGACAATTCCTAGGTAATGATGATTACCTTAATAAGCACGTTCGCTATTAACGGATATCGGGTTTCGCGTTAATAGCCGCGATTGCTTTCCGTAGCCGCTCCAGTCCCTTCGCCGTCACGTCCTCGAAGTCGAACCGATCACGTAGCTTGTGATAGGCGCTCAGCTTATTCGTGAAGAAGCGTATCTCCTCGATGGCGTATTTGTCTGAGCCTGCTTCGTAGACCTCGATGCGCCCGCCGATATGGCCCTCATAGGCGGGGTCCATTACGGCCTCTTCCACGAAGCTGAGGAAATAGGTTGGCCCCTTCATCGTCTATGCCTCACGGCCCAGTACGTCCCAATCCCGTTCCCCGCGACGAAACCCACTATACATTTCAGGTCGTGCGTTGTCAGTGCCCGTTCTATCACCCCAAAGGTGAACAGGGGAATAATTATTGCATAGAGAGATGCCCGGAAGGCCCGCCGCTCCGATAAAGCCATGTAATATAGGGCGATGAATATGTCCGCGACGACCCCGAGGGCGACGTAGATAAGTAGGGTCAGCAAGCGGAGGCTCATCGGGGCTCCTGGTCATTTGTTCACTTATATCCATTCTTCCCTATCAATGTGTTCT
>Ga0315274_10002326_pt1 | contig 28778 bp, 19 predicted proteins | sample YL17G02_20_MG_FD_203700 | JGI IMG/M metagenome (GOLD analysis project Ga0315274, IMG submission 203700) | Sediment microbial communities from Yellowstone Lake, YNP, Wyoming, USA - YL17G02_20 | ecosystem: Environmental > Aquatic > Freshwater > Lake > Sediment | place: USA: Wyoming | collected...
CCAGAAGACTAACCTCCAGGGCGAAGAGGGTCTTTCTGTAGTCCTGGTCCACGCCGGCCGAGTTGGCGTAGCCTACTTCGATTTCCGCCGCCGTGGCCCAAGTGGAGACAAGCCCGCCGGGTGTGATGCCGGCCATCTCGTCCTGGGTCGCCTCTAGGGCCTCGGGCAGGCACGGGCCGAGGCCGCTACCCACGGCGTCCCAACAATCGCAGGGCGCGGCCGGCCGCTCAGCCAGCCAGAGACCACTAGAGACCGCCGCCCCGGTCATGGCCCTGGCCCCCGCCAGCGCGGCCCGGAACTCCTGGGCCACCCCCGTGCCCGCACCCCCGGCTCGCGCCAGACTTACGACGTGAACTGTCCACCGGCTCTGGAGCGCGGCCAACCGGCGGCGGCCGATGAGATGAACGGTCAACCGTCGTTCCCGGCGCAGGAGATGGAAACCCTCCTCGTCCGGTCTCAGAAAACTCCTCAGCGAACGCACTCCGACCATCATCCCGTCACATCCAGAGCCGTGACTCCCAGGGCCGGGCCACCCGACGCGACCGGGAGGGGGAACTGCCCGTTCTTACCGCAGCCGCCTTCTCCGCCTCCGAGAACGGAGACAGAGGCCCCCAGTCCGATGATGTCCATCAGGACCTTTGAGAGATCGCCACTACCCCTGACCGGGCCCACCCTGGAGGCAAGCCTTCCGCGCTTGATGACCCAGGCGTCGCCCGCGCAGACGTGGAAGGGGCTACCCCCCGCCCCACCCCGGGCGCCCCCGAGGTATAGGCCGTCCCAGGTAGCCTCTAAGAGCTCCTCCAAGGACATGGCCCCGGCGGCCATGAGAGTCGTGGCCATTCGAACGATGGGTGAGTGGCGCCAGTTGACTGCCCGCCCGTGGCCGGTTGGCGGCTGACCGGCCATGGCCGCCGTTGTGCAGGAATGAAGCGGAGATTGAAAGACACCCGAGACGACCAGATTCACTCGAGTCGCCCGGACGCCCTCATCGTCGTGAGTGTAGTGGCCGTAAGGGCCGGCCGGAGCCGGATCGTCGTAGACGCTGATCTCCGGGCTAGTCACGGCCTGACCCGGCCGGAGCCATCCGCCGTCCCCTTGGGAGGCCAGGACGTCGGCCTCGGCCGCGTGGCCCAGGACTTCGTGGACCAAGAGGCCGGTGATCTCGGGATCCATCACAACGCGGTAGCGGCCGGCGGAGATAGGTCGCCTGGGAGCGGAAACCGCCTTCCACAAGCTGTCGATTACCGGGCCGCACTCGGCCAGATCGGAGAGAGCGGCCGTCGTGCCCAGGCCCCGGTTCAGAGTTCCGCCCGAGACATGAACCGTGATATCCAGGCTCACCCAAGCCTCATCGGTCTCCACGTGCCCACCGCGGCTGTTGGCAACCACCCGCCGGCGTCTCGTCTTTCGAAGCTGGAGAACCAGCTCCCCCACCGACCTGCGATTCTCCGTTAGAAGATGACCCAGCCACTCGGCCAATTCGACCGGTGAGAGGCCCGGACGAGTGGCGAGTTCGTTTACGCCACGATAAGTGAGACAAGGGAGAGACGGCAGGAAGCCGGCCTTCGGACCCGCGGAGGCCTGAGCGACGGCCAGGGCCAGGCCTTTCCCGACCAAGGCGGGGGTGATGGACGCCTGAGGCCCATGGGCGGTTCCCAGACGGCCGTTGATCCAGACCCGATAGGCCGCGCCGCGATCGAGGAGGCGGGCGGGAGGAAGAACGCGGAGTCCGGCCGGCCCGGCCGAACCCACGATGCGTTCGGTGGCGACCTCTTCCCACCGGACTTCGCCAAGCTGCGATCCCGGGGGACAAAGGCTCTCTGAAATCGGTGTGGGAAGATCCCTGGACGGCATCGGTTGACTCTCCATGGTCTGCCTCTGCGCTGCCAACCCTGTAGTTCAGTGGGTGGCAGGCCAGGTCCTTCCGCTCTATGAATATTCTGTCGAATGGTGGCGGCTTGCGCGGTGGGCGTGATCAAATCCCCGCCGTCAGCGGGGGCGGCGGCCCGGCCCCACGGCCCAACTCTCGCCAAGAAGTCTTAGGTAATCTTCCTGGGTAATGGGCCGGCAGTTGCTGGGCGTGGAGCCGTTGGCGAAGGAGGCCTCGGCCAGTCGATCGAAGTCGGCCGGGCGCACGCGGGGCAGGCTCGCGAAAGCGGAGATGCCGATGTCCCGGGCCAGGTCGCGGATGGCTTCGACCAGAGCGGTGGTCGCCTCCTCCGGCGACAGCCCGGCCACGGGCAGCCCGCAAGCCGCCGCCGCTCGAGCGTGTTTGGCCGGATCGGCCTGGGCGTTAAAGGCGGTCACGGCGGGAAAGAAGATGGAGTTGGCCACTCCGTGCGGGGTGTCGTAGAGACCACCGAGAGCCTCGGCCAGGCAGTGGACGGCCCCGACGTCGGAGTGAGAGAAGGCCAGGCCGGCCAGAGTGGAACCCACCATCATGTCGTAGCGGGCCAGGTGGTTGCGGCCGTCGGCGACCACAGCGCGGAGAGCTGGGAAGATGCGTTCCATGGCCGCCGCGGCCAGGGTGTCGGACATGGGATTGGCCGGCCGGCTGGTGTAGGCCTCCACGGCGTGGACGAGGGCGTCCATCCCGGTGGAAGCGGTGATGTCCCGGGGAAGGGCGTGGGTCGTCAGCGGGTCAACCACGGCCAGAGCCGGCGCTAGTCTCACGTCTTTGACCGTGAACTTGAAGTTGCGGACGGTGTCGGTGATGACCGCCGACCGGGTGACCTCGGAACCCGTGCCGGCCGTCGTCGGGATGGCGACAAGGGGCGTAACCTCCCCGGTCACCTTGCCGCGGCCCTCGTAGTCGCCGACCCGGCCGGGGTGGGTGTTGAGGAGAGCGATGACTTTAGCCGCGTCGAGAACCGAACCTCCGCCGACGGCCACGATGACCTCGGGTCCGAAGACCCGGGCCACGGCCGCGCCGGCCTCGCAGTCGCGGTCCTTGGGGTTGGGTTCAATGCCGTCGAAACACTCGCAGACGAAACCGGCTTCCTCCAGGGACTGCCGGACCAGATCGGTCAGGCCGGCTCGCCTCACGCCGGGGTCGGTCACCAGGAGGGCGCGCCGGGTGGCGACGGGTCGTCCGGCGTCTCCCGCTCCGGGTCGGCCAAAGAGGCCGCGCGTCAGCCGCCCGGTCTCGCTCAGCAATCCTTCCCCAACGTGGATGCGGGTGGGCAGGTGGAAGGCGAAGCTGGGTCCGCCGGTGGTCAATGGTTAACGCTCCTCCTCCTACCTGGCCCTCCAGGGCACGTCGAGCACAGCCGTCTCCGGAAGATCCGACCCGCCCTGGCGCTGGATCTCAGGCGTGGGCGCGTCGGGCCTGGGCCGGCGGCGGTAGACGAATCTAAGACGGTATTCGCCCGGCGCCAATTCGGTAGCCGGCCCACGCGCGCCCGGCGCCAATTCGGTAGCCGGCCCACGCGCGCCCGGCGCCAATTCGGTAGCCGGCCCACGCGGAGGGATGAACAGGAAGAAAGCCGTGCCGTCCCGGCCGCGCAGAACCCGGACTCCCGCGACCGCCCGGTAGGCGTTGGCCGGCAGGAAGGTCCGCTCGTGAAGGACCTCGCCCATGCCGTTCACCAGGCGGATCCTGGCCCCGGTCGCGGACAAACGAGGGGTAGCCACGCCACTCGGCTCGGCGGCGGAGCGGCGCTCGGCGCCGGCCGCCAGGCTCGCCCCATCAGTCTCAACCGAAATCCTCGTCCCCGCCGGAAGGCGCGGCTCGGTCCCGAAAGCGCGGTAGCGGGCCCAGACCGGGGCCCCGACCCGAACCGGACCGAAGGTCGCCCCGGGTTCGCCCGAGGCGCGAAGCCCCACCTTGCCACGCTCGAGTCCGCCGGACGCCGGCGGGTCGGTCACCTGGCCAAGGCGTTCGCCGTCGGCCCACAGGGTGAGTTGATCCCCGAGGGCGTCCACCGTCAGGAGATGGCCGCGACTCTCCCCCGGCCTCGTGTCCTCCCAGAGAACCGTGGACACGCCCCGACGCCTGCGGATCAGGCGACGCCTGAAGCCACCACCCGGGTCCACCGAGTCATCCGGCCCCTCCGACCCACCCGGCCCATCCAAGGTGAAGGCGTAGTAGTTTTCCCCGTCTTGGTAGCGGAAGAGCACCCCGGTCTCGCCCCCGGCCGACGGGTAGACCAAGGCCGTCAGGCGATAATCGGTCCAGGCTTCCTCGCCGGCGACGGCCATTGTGGCCACGCCCGTCGCGTGGCTGAGGCGACGCAGGGTCTGACCCTCCACTTCCCAGGCTTCTCCCCCAAACGTCCACCGCCAGGGGAAGGCGTCGACAAAGTCCTCGGCCAGAAGCCAGTCGTCGTGGGCCAGGGCGGCGGGGTAGACGGCCAGGAAGGGGAAGATAGCCTCAGTCGTGGCCCAGCACCACAGTCCGGCCCGCCCGCGGCGGAGAGAGGTCCCGCCGGCGTCGCGGACGGCGAAGAGAGGCAGGCCGTCGAGGTAGCCGAGGAGAGTATCGCCCCGGACCACGACGGCAACCTCGTAGGCCCGTCCGGCCTCGTAAACCCGATTGTCCCGCCAGAGGTCGGTCTCCACACCGGCCACAGTCCGGACCAGGCGACGGCAAAGACGCTGCCGGTCCATGGTGAAGCGGTAGTGGTTTCTCTGGTCCTGGTAGCGGAAGAAGACCCCGACCGCCCCGTCGTCACCGGTTCCGACGCGGGCCACGACCACGTAGTCGGTCAGGGCGGGATTCCCGGCCAGGTACTGACGGCCCTCGCCCAGCCCCGCGGTCCAGGCCGGCGGATGACCGGCGGTGAACTCCTCAAGAAGAAGGGCCCAGGCTTCGCGCGGGGGCTGACGCACCTCCACCCTCTCAAAGGCGACTCCGGCGGCTCGCCAGGACCAGAGGCCGACCCGACCGCGGGCGGGACCCGGCGACGGATCGGTGAGATCGAAGAGCTTGGCCCCGTCGAGGTAGGCCGCAAAGCGCGGTCCGAGGGCATCGACGACGAGGGATTGGGTGGTCCCCGACTCCGAACGGCCTTCGGTCTGCCAGAGGACCCGAGCCACCCCGTCCGTCACCCCCACCAGGCGCCGGTAGCCTCGATCGGCGTCGATCGAGAGGCGGTAGTGGTTCCGGTCGTCGACCCAGCGGAGGACGACCCCGGCTGACCCACCGGCAAGGCGCAGGCGGGTGTCGAGCCGGAAGTCTCCTAGGGTCTCCGGGCCGCCGACGACCAGGGTTCCCGGCTTGTCGGGCGAGGCGGGGCCGCCCGTCCCGCCGCCCAGGCCGGAGAACTCGCTGAGAACACCGTCGCGGAGAGCCCAGGCCGACCGATCCCCGGAGCCGGTCTCGTCGCGAATGGCCCACTGCCCAACCCGCCTCGTCTCGTCGGTGACAATGAGCCACGCGGCTGCCCCGCCCTGGCCCGAGGACAGGAGGCCGACCCGTCCCCGGTCGAGGGCGCCGTCGCCGTCGAAGACGGTGAAAAGGGGTAGACCGTCGAGGTGGCCGTCGAGGCGCGACCCGCGAGCGAACACGGTTAGATCGCGCGGCCGGCCCGGCCCGCCGGTCAACTTGCTGGACCAAAGGGTCGTCTCCCGCCCTCCCAGCCGGCGGACAAGCTCCACCCTCCGGGCGACCTCGTCCAGGGAGAGGCGGTAGGTGTTGTCCGCGTCCCGGTAGCGGAAGACCAGGACGGTGGCTGTGGCGGCCGAACCGGGCGCGGGCTTCTTCAGCGCCGGGCCGCCCAACGCGGGGCCGTCCAGCGCCGGGCCGTCCAGACGCAGGGCCAGGCCGACATCGGCCCAGGTATCAGGGCTGAAGGCTGTCGCCGGCCGGACGCCGGCCAGGCCGGACGTGGTGAGCGACCCCGCCCAGTCCCAGAGGACCCGCGGTCCGGTCAGGGTCTCGACGCGGAGACTGTCGAAAGAGGCGTTGTCCCCGGATCCGCAACAGAACCCGACCCTCCCGCCCGCGCCTTCGGCATCGTCAAGGCGGAAGAGGAGAACGGAGTCGAGCCAGCCGAGAAGATGCCCGGCCACGCTCTCGACGACCAGGTGGTAGGGGTGCCCTGGGCGGAAGGTGGCCGCCTGGGTCCAGAGGGTCGTCGTGCGGCCCCCCGCCCGCCGGAGGAGAACCCGCCGCCCACGCCTCGGGTCCAGGAGGAGAAGGCAATAGTGGGTCGGGTCGCTCCAGCCGAAAACAAGGCCGATCTCGCCACCCGTTTCCGAGCCCAGGAGAGCTTCGATCCTGAGGCCGCGCCAGGCCGGCTCGCCGGTCACGGCCATGGTCCGGGTAGCCCGCTTCTTGCGGGTCAAGACCCGCTTGGCCCGCGGGTCTCCGACCGGTCGATCCGAGATTGACCCCAGGTGAAGGATGCGCCCCGTCTCGGCCCTCCAACGGGCGGCCCCGTCGGCCCCGGTTCGGCCATTACCGGTTCCGCCCAGGATCCTATAGTGGGCCAGAGCCTCCGGCCCAAACCGTTCCTCGAACAGAAGCCCACCCTGACCGGTGAAGCGGTCTTCAAGAAGCATGGCCTCGCCCTGTTCGGGCCGGAGCGCCCCCGGCCAGGCCAGGTACTCCACCCGGTGATGGCTGAGGTCGGCCGGCGCCCGGGCCAGGACAACGACCTTCTCCGGGGTGGATAGGGAAGCTTCGATCAGCTTCAGGTCTTTCGGGACGACTCCGGGGCCCTCGGCATCGCCGCTTGCCTCGGCGGCCCGCTCCACTTCCAGGCTGACCCGGCGCCAATCGACGGGCTCCGAACCCCGGATGAAGTAGCCCAGGGCCGGCCCGCCCGGACGCTCCAGCCGGATAGTCTCCAGACCGGAGATCTGGCCCCGGGAGACGGAACCAAAGGTGGCGGAGGCGAGGGCCTCGTGGGCTCGAACCTCGGCCTCGCGCGGCGGGCCGGGTGGGACGAGGGGGTCCGCGGCCACGCGGGCCGCCCCGGCGAGAACAGCGTCGGGCACCGCGACCGCGGACACCTCGGCCCGCCACGTTTCGTCCTGGTAGCTATGGGCCTGATGCACGAAGTTCGCAAAGCGGGATGTCGTGAAGCCGAAGCGGTAGACTATCGGGGCCGACGGCCCAAGGTTGTCCAGGCGAAGATCGGCGAAGCGAGCCCCCGGATTGCCCCAGACGTACAGGCCAACCCGACCCGCCGGGAAACGGCCGTCGGAGACGGCAAAGATGAGCCGGCCGTCAAGATAGACCCGAAGCTCGGGCCCGATGGCTTCCACGACGATCTGGTAGTCTCGATCCAGGGCGTGGGTGAAGCGGTCCTCGGCCAGGATGGCGCACAGGCCGCCCCGCACGCGGACGAGCCGCCGGTAGCGGCCCTCGCGGTCCATGGAGAATCGGTAGTGGTTGCGGGCGTCACGGAAGCGGAAGACCACCCCGATGGCCCCAGCCGTGGAAGACCGGGCCTCGACCGCCAGGCGGTAGTCGGTCCAGACCGGATCGCCCCGCACCAGCATCGTGCCCGGCTTGGCTGGATCCGCCGGATCGGCCAACCCTCCCCGGATGCCGGAGGTCTGCCGGGCAAACCAGGCTGGGGGCGAAGCCGGGCTCGACCCCGTTGACCAGGTCGACGGCCCGCCCTCCGTCCCCTGGTCAATGACCTGCCAGGGGTCGAGTGTCCGCGAGAAATCGTCGTGCAGCAAAAGGGGCGCCAGCCGGGCCTCGTAGGCCGCGTCGGGGTCGAGAACCGCGCCCCCGAGAGAGGCGGCCAGGGTCCGGGCCCGCGGAATGCGGCTTGGGTCCAGGGAGAGACAGCCGCTGCCGTTGACAACCCTGACCCAGGCTTCGTCCGTCCTGACCAGCTCAAGGGTCTCGGCCCGCCCCCAGAGGTTCGGGAGAACGACGAGACCGCCCGAGGGGTCGCGAACGGGGCGCCCGGCGGAGTCGTAGAGATAGAGGCCCAGGTCGCGTCCTGCCATGCGGTACATCTGGTCAACGTAGGTGGTGTCAGGCTGGAAGACCACGCCCACATCGTAGGCCCGGTAGACCGGCCTGGGCAGAACGGGCTGGGCGCCACCCGAACCCCCGGCCCCCGAGCCCCCGGCCCCCGAACCTCCGGCCCCGGCCACCGCAACCGTCGGCGGCACGGTTTGCCGCACGTAGGGGGTGAGGTCGTCGAGGCCGCTGGCGAAAGCCGTCCCGGGCGGGTGACCGATGGGCACGGACAGAGGGCCCAGGCCGGGTGGCCCGGCCGTCCGGAAGTAGGCGTACTCCACCGGGGTGCGGGCCGAACTCAGGCTGCCCGCGAACTCCCCCCGGCCGCGGGCCGAGACGGTTGTGATCACCTTGAGACAGTAGGTCGCGTCCGGCTCAAGGACCTCGCCATCACCCCGCCAGCGGGCGAGTTCCTCAATCATGTGCCGCACGGCCTCTTCCCGACGGGCGGACTCGCCGGCGGAGGGTCCGGTTGTGAAGCGCACGGCGAAAAGACGAAGCTCCCGGGAGCCCCGCACGGTGACCCGGCGGGCCCGGCCGCCACCCGGAACCTGGATGGTCGTCTTGCCGTGGAACGGCCCCCGGCGGAGGCCGTCCTCCCCGGTGACGTAGACCTCCAGCCCCCTGTCGTCGCGAGCGACAACCTCCAGGTCGGCGCCTGCCGCAGGAAGGACGATGGTGAACTCCCCGCCCCCGTCCGACCCGTCATCCTCGCCCGGCAGGTCCCGGATGGCCAGGCCCAGGGCGTGCCGCAGCCCCTCGACCGGCTCGTCGACCTCCTCGATCTCGGCCGTGACCGCCGGCGTCCAGGAGATGACCAGGTCTAGATCCTCGGGATGGGGCCAGGGTCCGACCAGCGTCAGACCCGGGGTCAGAGCCTCAAAGTCGTGGGAGTGGCGCTCTCGCGGCGGTGCGGGCAGGCAAGGGTAGTCCGGATAGCGGGAGGTGAACCACTCCTCCCACTCCCGCCCGGTGCGGCGGGTGAAGTCAAAGGGGTTTCTCGACCAGAGCCAGAGCTTAGTCTGGCCGGTGGCCCGCCCCCGCCCCTCGGGCAAGGACGGCACGGGAGCCCAGGAACCGTAGAGTCTCGGCACGCCGGGTGGGTTCGGCCCTCGGTCGGCCGCCGCCGTTCGGGCGACAGCCACCCACTCCCGACGGTCGCCCCGCCACTTGAGAAGGGTCACTTCCGCCAGGCCGTAGCGAACCTCGACCGGCCCCTCCCCCTTCTCCGGATCCCCGACAATCTCCGCCTCGGGCGCCAGGACGTCGACGGTCACACCGACCAGGGCGTCGTCGTGGACAGGCCGGGCAAACGTGAGCTGGGGCCGGCCGTCGAGCGGGACGATGGGCAGGGCGACCGAAGGTGGCGGCGGGGGCGGCGCGTCCGGCGAGCGGTCGCTTGGATCGCCCGTCCCGAAAAACCCATCCCGATCCGGGTCGTAGCCGGGGGCCAGGAGAGCCGGTCTCGGCAGAGGCCAGACGGCCGTGCTCAGGAGGTGAGCCACAGCCACCTCCTTCAAGGGGACAGGCAGGGGCGGCCGGCCCGGGCGCGGCCCCCATTGCAGGGTCACGTCGACACCGAAGTCAGGGAGGGGCCAGGGCAGATCCACGGCCACGGCCAACTCGGCCCGGATCTTGAAGGGATCGAAGACCTCGGCCGCCAGGAGGGAGTCGAGGCTCAGCCCAAGCCCGAAGGAGAAGATGGTGAGGGCGACCTTGCCGTGGAAGGCGAGAGCCCCTTTCAGGTAGACCGGCTGCCAACTCAGGCGGAGGTCGCCGGCCAGCCAGGCCTCCAGAGTCAGGGCCACGGGCCCGAACTCCCAAGCCTTCTTCACCCCCACGTGGGCCCCCAGGGCCAGGGCGTCGGCGTCGAGCATCAGATAAGCGTTGGCTTCCACGATCGAAATGAACTTGGCCAGGATGCGCTTTTCGGGCGGCTTGTCCTGGCCAAGGTAAAGGTGCCACTTCGAGGCGTCATTGAAGTCGAAGAAGGCCTCCGCGCTGCCGCGGATGTCGACGACCTGACCATTGGCGCCCGTCTTGTAGGCGGCGTCAAGGCCGAAGAGAACGGACCCGGCCCGGGCGTCCAGGACAAAGAGAGCCCTAAAGATCGGTTCGTCCCGCCCGCTGAGGGCCGCCCTGGGGCGGAGGAGATTGGCCTTGCCCTCGATCATGAGGATGGGCCCCGGGAAGATGATGACCATCAGAAACCGCCCGGCGAAGGTGTAGCCGTTGTCGGCCAGGGTTCCGAGGGTCAGACCGGCCCCCAGAGCCAGGCTGCCCGGCTCGACCTTCCACTTCCGGGCAAAGTCGGTCACCCCCACCGGCTCGGCCTTGTACCAGTCCTGGTACCACTGCTGGTCCGGCCTCTTGTTCGGCTCCATCGACGTGGCGAAAAGCCCAGCCAGGCCGTAGATCGAGAGACCCGTGGTGAATAGGGGGATGCCGGCCGGGAGTTCGGCGGCCAGGTAGATGGCGAAGAAGGTCGTGGTCCCCTCGCCCGGCCGCTCCTGGGTCCCGAAGACGAGCTTGGCGTCGATCTCCAGGTCTAGACTCTTCAGGGCCAGCTTGATATCGCCGTCGAAACGGTGGACGCCCCCGGGAAGATCCTTGTAGGCGACCTTACCGGAGAAGGCCAGAACGTCGGGAATCTCAAACTCGACCCCGACTCCCTCGAAGGTGAGGCGGGGGGCGCGGGGATCACCGTCGGGGTACCAGATGGCCTTCAGGCCCTCGACCGAGGCCCCGGCGGGCATGCCGTCCACGAGCTTGAGGCCCCCGGAGAAGCCGATCCAGTTCCCGCCGTCATCGGTCTGGCCGAAGCCCATCTTGGTGATCTCGAACCGGAAGCCGAAGAAGTCCAGGGCGTACTGTTCCCGGAGGTTGAGCCAGCCGCCGTCGATCTGGACCTTGCCCTCGGAGTCGATGGACAGCCGGTCGACCTTGAACTCGGGCCAATTGAGGCCGCCCAAGAGGGGTTTCACGCTTCCGGCCAGGGTGGCGGTGAAAACGCCTTGGGCCACAGCGAAGCCGAGGCTCTCAACCTTCAATTCCAAAACGCCTTCCTTTGTAAGGGTGGCCAGGCCGCGCGCGCTGGACAACCGGACGGTGAAGCCGCCGTCCAGGCTGAGACCCACGGTCACGTCCACCGGGCGCTCGAAAAAGGGCAGGTTGAGTGTGCCTTCCAGGGCCGAGGCGGCCAGGGAGTTCTGGACGAAAGTGAGCGAGGCGCTCCGGAGGCTGAGGTTCATCCCGCCCAGGGTCGCCCGCAGGGGTGGGGACCAGGTGTCGGCTACGGTTCCCGAGAAGCCGCCGTTTCCGATATAGGCCTCCCGCACCGAGAGGTTCCCCACCGTGGCCGCTAGGTCGCCCGGCAGGTAGAGGGAGGCCCGGCTGATGTAAAGACCCTTCCAACCGGACGGCTTCCCGGGCGGGGGGTGGCTACCGTCAAGGTAGAGGCCGATCTCCGGCGCCTCGATGACCACGCCGGTCTCGCCGATGAAGCTCGGGGGCAGGCTAATCCGGACTCCGCCCTCAACATTGAAGTTGCCGTCGGTGTCGATCGACAGGGAAATCTGTCCCAGGGTGATGTCCGTGAAGCGGGCCGTGGGGTCGGGCGCCCAGGCGGCCGCGCCACCCGCGCCACCCGCTCCGGCCGCGCCACCTCCGGCCGCCCCACTCGCGCCGGCCGCGCCACCCGCCCGCCGGGCGGGCCGGAGAATCGAGGCGTCGAGCCGCAGGGCCACGGGCACGTCCACCAATCGGAAAGTGGGCGTTGGTTCGGCCCTGAACTCCAGGCGGAAAGCCGTGTAGGAACCGGACGGGGCCAGGACAAGCTTCACCCCGTCGAGGCCGGGCAGACCGATGGACAGCTCCGTCTCAAAGAGGAGAGCCGTCTGGATGACCAAGCTCGGCCGCGTGGTGATGTCCGGAGGCTCAAGCCAAACCCGCTCCAGGAAGTCAAGGCTCGGGGGCCGGCCGAGTAGTTCCGTCGGCCAAAACTGCCCAAGGTACTTCCGGGCCGGAATGAAGTAGGTCGTCACCATGTCGGTAGAAACCCCCGCAAGACACCCATTATACTGAGCTCCTGCCTCGAGTCGGGATCCTTCAAATCGTACATGGCCGGCGAGTCCGGGCTTGTCGGCGGAGGCAAGGGTAGGGTGCGCCGGGTGACCCAGGGCGGAAGCGGGGCCGGGTGCTCGGAGGAGCTCCAGGTTCGGTCCCAGGTGCCAAGGGCCCGGTCGATATCCCGCAGCCGGCCCCGGGCCCAGGAGTCGGGGGCCAGACCGAAGTGCCCGCCCCAGAGGTCCACTCTCACCTTTTCGGCCAGGCTCTCATAGTCGGTGACGGGAGCGCCCCGGCGATCCAGGGCCGGACCGAGCACGGCGGCCGAGGCCTCTATGTCCGTATAGAGGCTACGGCGCTCGCAGTTGGCCGTTCCGGCGTGAAGCCAGCGATCGTCCACAATGGTGAGCTTGGAATGGACAACCACATCCGTTCTCTGGAAGAAGCCCACCCGGGCCTGCTGCTGGGGTGTGAGACGCCGGGCCGGATCGCTCTGGCCGAGAAGGTGGTTATTGATGGCCTCGACCAGGGACGTGAAGTCGGGCACATCGGTGGGATCGATTTCGCCGGTCAGAAGGATGACCTTCAAGCGATCCACGGCCCGCAGACGCTCGTTGAGCCAGTCCATGATATCCCGCGAGAAGAAAGCCTGATCCTCAAGATAGACATAGCTGTTGGCCGTCCGGATGGCCTTACGCAGGGCGGCCGGAATCTCGAAAAGACCGCTCGGGGCGAAGCTGAGCGGCTGCATGCCCATCGAGATTAGGCCCGAAAAGCGGAAACGCGGCAAGGTCCGGGTCACCTGAACGGCATGGGGTCCGCGAACGGTCGCGCCGAGGTCACGGTCGGGAATGGCCGTTGTCCCCGGCTCCACGCTTCGGACGATGTTCGAGCCGACCATCCAACGCTCGGCGGTGCGGCGGAGCTGCTCGTTCCAGATGTCGCGGTAGAGGTTGTAGAGAGTCTGGACCGCCGGTCCCTCGATCTGGAGGGTAAAGTCGTGCCAGCTATGCTCCTCGTGGAGTTCCCCGTCGACCCGATTCGGGACGAAGTCGAGGCCTCCGATGAAAGCCCGGGGGCCCCCGCCCGTCCCGCCCCCGCCCGTCCCGCCCGTCCCGCCCCCGCCCGCCCCGCTGGTGACGACCATCTTGAGATGCACCGAACCGGCCAGGTGGCCCACGGTCAGACCGATGGCCCGCTGGGCCAGGGGACGCGGGACCGCCGACCCGCCCGAGCCGCTCGTGGCCTTCCGGAGCCAGTCCAGGGAGAGGACGGTGCCGACGACAACGTTCCAGTAAGACGCCATGGCCTCGTTTGACGAGGCGTTGAGGATGAGATCGCTGACCCAACCCATGACCCGGATGTCCACACCCGCGGCGGCCTTGTCGGCCAGGACCTGCCCCAGGACAGGAGACGGACCCGACTCGCCGACCAGACTGAATGGACCCAGGGTGTCCGTCTCGCGGGTCACTGGGGAGGTAGGTTGTTGGGCCCCGGCCGGAACGGTTCCCGAGGTAATGGTTCCCGGTCCCTGGGCGATGTGCAGCCACCAGCCGGCGGTGTAGAAAAACTGCTGCGAGGCATGGGGCCCGCCGAGCCCGGTTAGAATGTCGCGGATCGTGCCGAAGTAGCGCTTGCCGTCAATGATCGGAGTGACAAGGTTTCCGCGGACGATGGTCGGGGCGGCCTCGTCCGGCGTGAGATCAGACGCGGTGACGAAGAACCGGCGGATGTCGGCTTCGAGGGTCATATGGCGCCTCCCATCGACGGCTCTACCCCCGGCCCACGGGCACTAAGGCCGCGGTCCCACGGAAACCGGCTCGCCCAGGGCCGTGGCCCCGGTGGCCTTGCGCAGGCGCAACCGGTACTGGTAAACCGCGCCGGCGCCACCACCACCGGCGGATCCGGCATTTGGATCGGCGGTGGCATCGATGACCGAGTGGGCCCCGGGCCCGCGCCACTCGCCAAGCTTCTCCCAGAAGCCCACGCCACCCCGCCGGCGTTCGAGCAAGGATTCGTCCTCGCCGGTCCAACTGATCCGAACCGCCGGCCGGTCCCAGTTCTCGCCCCCGGCCCCCGCTCCGTCGGAACCGGCGTCGTCAACCCAGGCGACAACGAGCCTGGGGATGGAGGGTGGGGCTTCGTCGAAGCTACGGGCGACCACCGGGTCGCAGGGTTGGGAGACGTTGCCGGCCGTGTCGACCGCGACCAGGCGATAGTGGAACGTCCTGAGACCGGGCAGCCCGCCGTCCTCCCAGGTGGCCTCGGCCGGTCTGGTCTCCGGCTCACCGGTCGGGACGGCCCAGGTGAAGGCCAGGGTCATGAGGCGAAGGTCGCGGGCCTCCTCGGGACGCGCGGCGCGATAGATCCGATACTCGGCCAGGTCGGCCTCCCGGCTGACGACAAAACGGAGAGTCACCCGGCGATCCCCGCCGGTGGCGGAGGTCACGACCGGGACGCGTGGCGGCACGACGTTGGGCAGCCACACGGGCTGGCCGGCCAGGCTCAGGCCGCTTTGATTGTGAGCCGCGTCGAGGTAGGCGGCGCGGTAGAAGTAGGCGTTGGTCGAACCGCCGTCAAGGGTGTCGACGTAGGCCCGCAGGGCTCGGTCGACGGCGAAACCCGGCGGGTTGTCGGGCCCCACGCGGTTAGCCACCGCCGGATCGGTCGGGTCCAGCGGGCGGGCCGTGACCGGCGCGAAGGCCCGCTCCAGACCGGGAAGCCCGGCCAGGACGCGTAGGGCATCCTGGGAGAGGGCGCGATAGTAGCCCGCAGCCAGGTCGGAGCCCTCGCGGGTCTTGGGGACGGCGTTCAGGCCCTCGAGTTCCGAAGCCACCCGCTCGCGGCGCCCGGCGGTCCAGCCGGGTTCGTCCGCCTCCCGCGGGAAGCAGGCAAGGTCGGTGGCCGCCAAGGCCGGGCGCGGCCGACGGGCCCAGTCTTCCTGGAAGATCGATCTGTCAAGGGCCCGGTAGATGTGGACCGGCAGTCCCTCGGGTGGTCCGTCCGGCGGGCCCGGCCGCCAACGATAGGTGTAGAACGAGCGACCGTGATAGTCGGCCGCGGTGGCGAAAACGCGGTCGGAGTCGGGCGGAATGGACACGGGTGTCGGCGGGGGCCGGCGGCGAACGAGAACAACCTTGGCCGGGCCGCCGATGGGGCTCTCGTTTCCTCGGTCGTCAGCCGCGGTCACGCCGACGTGGGCCCAGGCAATGGGGCGGGCCAGGGTAGTCGAAAGGGGGACGCCGGATGGAAACGGCGTCTCGCCCGGACTCGGCCAAAAAACATCGTAGCGGCGAACCACTTCCCGTCCGGCCGGGTCGAGCTCCACGCCGGCCGGATGGTCGTAGGGGACAACGAAGAGACGGTGATCCCAGGAGGCCGAGGCCCGGCGCCGGCCGTCCGTCGGGGCCCGGCCCCGACCGAATGACTCTCCCGGCAGGTCGCTGCCACCGTGGAAGTAGGCCCGAAACTCCTTGGTGTCCGGGGCCACGTCCATGTGACCTCTGACCCAGGTGAAGCGGACCCGGAGACCGATCACGTCGCCCGCTCCCCGGGCACGCATGGCCTCCCGCCAGGCGAGATAGGGGGCGTCCTTCACCACCAGGGGATCGCCTGGATCGAGAACGAAAGCCTCCACCCCGGCCGGAGGCGGGGGTGGAATCTTGTCCAGAAGACAAGCAGCAAAGGGATGGACCCGAGCGTCGCGGGAAGCGCCTCGATAGTACCAAGGCTTGGGATCGGGACAGGGGGCCCACTGCCACCATTCGCCGGGGCGGGACAGAGGACTCTGCCGCCCGAAGAGGTCGATGCCGCTGACCCGGTAGCTGTACCAGCCGTCGGTCATGCCACCGTCGAGGGCCGCGAAACCGCCTCGGGGCCAGCCAGGCACGGGGGGCAGGGCCAAGCGGTCGGCGGCGGATACCGTCGAGCCGTGGTCCCCGGCCGGGACGACCCCCGGAGCGCCACCCGCCCGGGCCGCGACAACAGCCAGGTTCTCCGTCACGGTGGAGTAGTCCTCGGGTGGCGGTGGTGAGGACGGCTCCGCCGGACCGAGGTCGGCCCGCCAGATATTCCAGAGCACCGGGCGGCCGGGAAGCAGACCGCCGGCAGGTCCCGCGCCGGTCTCCCAGCGGAGGCCGGTTACGTTTCTCCAGTCCAAAAGGCACCCGTCGGGGCCACGAACGAAGGTCCCCGGCAGAGCGAAGGTCCGGAGACCCTCCGGCGCCGGCAGGGGTTTGGCCGGGGCGGCCTTGAGGTCGAAAGCGATGTAGGCCAGGTGGCCGGAGGAGAGGCGACCCTCATCCCGCTCGAGGCTCGGCCCCAGCTTGCCGAGACCGGCCTCCTCGAAGGGGGCCGTGAAAGCGCCCACCAGAAGGTAGTCGTAGGACACCCCCGGCTCGGCGGTGCGATCGAGCCAGTAGAGGCCAAGCATCTGAGCCATGGCCGGATGGAGAGAGGCCGCCAGAATAAGGTCGAGCGGGCGCTGGGCGGGCATCAGAGGGGTATCGGTCCCCGCGTCGGCCGAGGCCGTCACCACCGTGGACACGGATGCCATCGGCGGCGGGGCCGCCGTGAACAAGAGCCTTCAACTCACGATGAAGGTCCTGGAACGGCCGGCCACCCCAACGGCCGGGCTCCCCGTACTCCACCCGGGCCAGGGCTTCTTCTTCCGCCCGCGAGGAGCTCGGACGGGAGAGCGGGTAGTGCCTCTCGGCCACGGGCAGGCCGAGGGGGTAGGGGAAGCCCCCGAGGGGTTCCCAGTCCCGGCCGGCCTCCTGCCAGACGGGAACGTAGGCCAGTTCCAGAAGAAGCGCCGGCGGCGAGGAAGGGTCCCGGGAGAGACCGGCGTCGGTTGATGGCCCACCGCCGGGCGAAGTCCCGACCTCAAAGCGCAGACCGGTGATCCAGTCGAAGGCGAAGCGAACCTCAATCTCCCGAGAGCCCGCGCCGTCGCCCCCACGATCGTTCTTGACCAGTTCCTCCCCGACGGGCGTGAGGCCCGACAGGGCTGTGACCCGAACCTCGACCCCGGGCTCAAGTCGGAGGACGGCCACCAGGCGCCGGGCGACACGACCGGGACGGAAGTGAAAGGTCAGGCGTGAAGCATCCCTTCCCGCAGCTAGGTCCGCGGTTAGGTCCACAGCCAGGGTGCGGGCTGGGGGCGAGCCGGGAGTCGCCGCGGGGACAGCCACTAGGACCAGCGGTTGATCGCCCACCAGTCGTCCCGATGGTAGGTCCGCCCGCCGGCCCGAGACGCGACCTCGGGAAGCGGCAGCCGTCCACTCCGGGCTCAGGCGGGCCGGTTCGCCGGCCCGATGCTTCCGGCGGAAGAGGTGATAACCGTGCCAGGGAAAGCCGAGGCCGGGAGCGGCGGCCCAGCGGAGATGAACGCCATCATCCAGGCGAGGCCAGGAGGCGTGGGGCGGGTGGTCGTCTCGCACGCCGAGCCCGACCATGGCCAATTGGCGGACCTGAGGCGACGTCAAGACCCGGGCCTCCCGTTCCCGACCCGCGCCAGTCAGCGAGGCGGGCCGCGTTATCTGGAAGGACAGGAAAGATCGAGAAGGTGCTGCCGGTGGGTTCGACAGGAGTCGATGCGATCCTCCCCCACGGACCGGCCGCCCACAGGGTCCTGGGCCGGTCCGCTCGCGAGGCCGGACCGGCCCAGGGAGGGCGGACCACCTCAGCCGACAGTCTTCCTAGGCCAGGAAGAGAGCCACCCCCATCGTCATGTCGCTGCTCGTATAGAAATGCGTCGCACTGATGCAGTCGATCGAGCAGTGGGTCAGGCAAGCGGGGTAGCAGTATGCCGGCCCGGGGTCAGAGTCGAGATCGAAGACCTTCATGATCATCACCTCCTTGGGTCAGTTGAGCAGAGGAACGGGGCTATCTCTTGACCGCGGCCAAGCCAGAATCCTGCACTGCAGGCAGATTCCGGTCGAATGGCCCATGGCGCTACCAGGACGGCCCAGTCGACCTTCCGCCGGCTCGCTCCCCATCCTCCCCGCCCCGCTCTTGTTCATCTCTGCCCGCCGCCTTGTGGCAGGTTCCGACGCCGGTCTGTCGAAGACTGCCAATCGAGGATGTCATTTCCGGCGCGGCCCTCAGGTCATTGAGCATTCTCCATCTTCGGCGAAGGTTCGCATCTCGTGCCGTCGTCCCATCCCACCACACTCCCGGATAGACCCCGCTACCGCGCCGAAGGGAGGTAGAACATGGCAGACGAGAAGCTTCTGGCAGTGCTTCAGGACAAGAAGGTTCTTCTTGAGGCCTACGCCGCGAGTTCGGCTCAAGTGATGCGGCTGGCTTTTCAGAAGATCAAGGCCCTCCAACCCTTCAAGGGTCGGGCCGACCTGGCTCCTCCGGTCCTGGAGAAGCTCATCGGCATTCGCCCGCCGGGTGACCCCGTCGTTGTTGGGGCTCACCTATACGCCCTGGAACTCACTGGGGTTCGCCGGGAAATTGCCAAAGGCGTGACGTTCGTGCTCAAGGACCAGGGGCGCAAGGACCCCCACCTGGTGGGACTCCTGGCCGGATACACGGGGGTTACCCTGGTGAAACCCGAGGGGCGTGTGGCGCCCAAAGCGGCGGCCAAGATCCTCCGGCCGCGCGACCTCGACGAGATCCTCAAGCTCGTTGAGAGAGAGGGGGGTCAGCCATGAGTCACCGGATTCTGGTAACCAGCCTCGGAACCGTTGTCGACCACTGGCACAAGGACGACGTCTACGGCGAGATCTCCGACGCGGACAAAGCCACTATGCAGGCCAACGCGCTGGCCACCTACCCGGGCATCACGCCGGTTGAGTATATCCATCTCGACCACACCATCGAAGTCCTGCTCCCGTCCTACAAGTGGAACTGCTGGGGCTTCACCTTCAACCCGCGGCAGTGCTGGGTCGGCCTCGACGGCTCGGACATCCAGCTCATCCTAAACGACAACGGCACTCAGGTCTTCGTGCCCAACCTCCGCATCGGCGACGTTATCTGCTACCGCAATGCCGGCACGATCACCCACACCGGGCGCATCTGGTCGCTGGACGCCGCCGGCAATCCCGCTCTCGTTCAGAGCAAGTGGGGTTCCCTGGGCGAGTACTTCCACGCCCCCGCCACTGTTCCGGCCAGCTATGGCGCTGACCGGACCTACTGGCGGGTGACGCCTCTCGGCGGCAAGGGCGACGCCTGGGTCAAAGACTGCGGGGCCGACGACCGTCTCCCCTACGCGCCCTGTAGCGAGTTCTACCTCAGCCCCGATCTCTGGTGCAACAACTCCGGCGGCACGACCCACGAGGACCCGCACCGCGGGTCTCCCAACCAACTCTGGGTCAAGGTCCGTAATGCCGACACCCTGGCCATCACCAACGCCGAGGTTCGCGTCTACTGGGCCAACCCCACCGGGGGCATGCCCCACACCGAGTGGGCCCTTATCGGCACAGCCCTGGTCAGCGTTCCCGCCGGGGCCGGCAACGAGGCCACCGCCGGGCCGATCATGTGGACCCCGGGCGCGGCCGAGCCGGAGCACTGTTGCCTCTTCGCCATCGTCAACACGGGCGAGGACTACCACGAACCGACGACCCTCGACCCGATCGTCTGGCCCTTCGATATCGCCAGAGACAACAACATTATCTGGAAGAACATGTGGATCGAAGAGGTTCCTGCCCCGCCGCCTCCGGGGGCGCCCACCGCGCCTGGGGGGAACCAGGGCAAGACCCTCACCTTCGTGGCCAAGAACCCGTTTAACACGGCCGCGATAGTCGAAGTGAAGGTGAAAGTGCGCCCGATCACGGGCGAGGACGTCCTACACATGGGCTTCGCCGCCCAGGCCCTGACCCGGGCCGGCGGACCGGTCCTCAAGGACCTCCAGGTCAAGCCGGTCAAGCCGGGCGAGGTCGTCGCCGCAAGGCACGTCCTCTTCCCCACCAGCGTGGCGAAGGTGTCCAGACTCCTCGGACCCAAGCTCAAGCCCAACGTGGCTATCGACTTCCTCAAGACGGAGACCACCTGGCGCAAGCGCGGTGGGGCCCTGCACGACAAGGGCCTGGTCTTCTCCCTTGGCAGAGTCGCCCCCGGAAAGGGTGGGCGCATCGACTTCAGAGTGGCCGCCCTTCCCGGCGCCAAGCCCGGAGACATCCACCGCATCGACTTCGAGCAGACCGTCGGTGGTCAGGTCACCGGCGGCGGCGCGTACGTGATCGTAGTGAAGGGGTAAGGGCTCGGGCGGGGGAGCGACCCCGTGCGGGCAAGAGCGAAGGAGCAAGAGAGAAAGGGCAAGAGCGAAGGGGCCGGGCGGCGTGAGCACGGGCCGCCCGGCCCCTTGGTTTCTTCAGCCCTTCCGTCAGCCTATTGCTGAACGAACGAGAGTCCGACAAACTCGTTCACGTGTAGCATAATGATGTCGCCTGGATACAGAAGACAGACTGGCCCGCACAGGTTCATGCACTCAATCGGGACGGAGCTAGTTCGCGGGCACGGATCAAACCTGTCCACCTCGACTCCACCTCCCCCCTGGGACAATGACTCCTCTTTGACGGGCGCGAGCCGCGAGGAACCCGCTGTCGGCTGTGGCTTGTCCGTGCCGCGGATGGGTTCCTTCTATTCGACCCGATAGAGAGACTGGCCCGCAGGGAAGGGGGCGGGGACGATCGAGGCGAACCGGAGCGGTAGCGGTGGATGGAGACGGGGGCACGAGCATGGTTCTCAGGACGGGAAACGACTACATCGACAGCCTGCGCGGCCGTGGTCTCACGGCCTACTACCGGGGCGAGAGGGTGGCCGAACCGGTGGACCACCCCGTAATTGGTCCCTCCATCCGCTCCGTGGCCGCCACCTACGATCTCGCCCATAGCCCCGATCCCGGCCTCCGCGGCCTGGCCACGGCCGGCGCCCCCGGCGGGGTGACCATCAATCGCTTCACCCACATTCACCGCTCAGCCGAGGACCTGGTCCGGAAGATCAAGCTCCAGCGGGTCCTGGGCCGTCTCACCGGGGCCTGCTTTCAGCGCTGCGTGGGCTGGGACGCCCTGAACGCCCTCTACATCACCACCCACGAGACAGACGCCGTCCTGGGCACGCCCTACCACGAGCGGATGCGGCGTTTCCTGGCCCACGTCCAGGCGGAGGACCTCGTTTGCCAGGGAGCCATGACCGACGTCAAGGGCGACCGCGGGGCCCGGCCCGGACGGCAGGAAGACCCCGACCTCTACCTCCGGGTGGTGCGGAGGACGGCCGATCACATCGTTGTGAAGGGGGCCAAGGCCCATCAGACCGGGGCCCTCGGCTCGCACGAGATCATCGTCATGCCCACTCTGGCTCTCGGGCCCGGGGAAGAAGCCTACGCCGTGTCCTTCGCCATTCCCTCGACGGCCAAGGGTCTCGTCTTTATCGTCGGCCGGCAGTCCGGAGACCTTCGCTGCCTCTACGACCCACCCATGGATCAGGGCAACGCGCGTTTTGGCGGGCACGAGGCCCTCACGGTCTTTGACAACGTGGAAGTGCCCATGGAGAGAGTCTTTCTCCTCGGCGAGGTCGCCTTCAGCGGGAAGCTCGTGGAGCGCTTCGCCGGCTTCCACCGCCAGAGCTACGGAGGCTGCAAGGCCGGGGTCGGCGACGTCCTGATCGGCGCCGCGGCTCTGGCAGCCGACTACAACGGCGTGGCCGGAGCTTCCCACGTGCGGGACAAGCTGGTGGAGATGATCCACCTCAACGAGACGATCTACTCCTGCGGTCTGGCCTGTTCCCACGAAGGCCGGGAGACGGCCTCAGGGGCCTACCTCATCGACCTCCTCCTGGCCAATGTCTGTAAGCAAAACGTGACCCGCATTCCCTACGAGATGGCCCGCCTGGCTCAGGATCTGGCCGGGGGTCTGGTCTCCACCCTGCCCTCGGCCCGGGATCTGGACAATCCCGAGACCGGGGAGCTTGTCCTCAAGTACCTCAAGGGCGTTCCCGGAGTAGCCACCGAAGACAGGATGCGGGTCATGCGCCTCATCGAGCACCTCACCCTGGGCCGGGGGGCCGTCGGCTACCTGCCGGAGTCCCTCCACGGGGCCGGCTCACCCCAGGCCCAGCGTCTGGTCATCGGGCGCCAGGCCCCCCTGGAGGAATACAAGCGGGCGGCCAGAGAGCTGGCGGGGATATCGTCACGGCCAAGGTCTGGCGGGTAGCCTAGTCCCAGCCGCGCTAGCTAGCCTGAACCAGGATGGTCACGCGGGTGATCATGCCGCGGGCCACCGTCAGAGTGACTGTGTCGCCGGTGGTGACCAGGCTGGCGGCGACCTCCGCGCCGTGGTAGTAGACCTTCGCCTCCGGGTCGACGGCGCGGGTGGTATCCTGCCCGCCGGACCTCACGGTCAGGGTCATGAGCTTGCCGCTGGCGCCGACGACGCTGCCGAGGACGGTGCCCGTGATCTCGGACACGGCATAGGTCGCCACGACGGCGGTCACGTGGTCCTGGGCGTCCAGGGTCATAATGACAGAGTCACCGGGGCGCACGTCCCCAAGGTGGGCGGTCTGGCCGTTGATCGTCACCGTGGCGGCCCTGACCACCTCGTAGGTCTCCTCGTCCGGAACCTCGCCACCCTCGGGGATGATGGAGATGGCGCCGGCCGGGTCGGGATTGAACCCGGCGCGGAGCACCACCCGGGTGACAGTGCCCTCCACCCCGGTCGCGTGATCCTCCGGATCGATTTCACCCGCTGTGACCTTGCCGCTGGTGAGGGTCAGTTCCACCGTCTGGCCGGCGGTGATCTGGTTGGCCGCGACCGGGTGCCCGTCCTTGGTGATGACCACCGTCGCGGCGGCGGTGAAGGTCTCGGTCTTGTTATCGTGCCACAGGGTGATCGAGGTCAGCTTGCCGGCGGGGCCGAGGGTCGGGGTCAGAACCATGCCGGTGACCTTGGTCGTCTCGGGTCTTGCCGTGGTATCACCGTCGATGAGCAGAACCTGGCCGTCCTCGTTGAGGTAGAGAGTTACCCTGAGGCCAGCGGTCACCGCCGCCAGGGTCGACTGCCGGCCATCGAGAATGACCACGACGCCGGGGGCCAGGCTGTAGGTCTCCTCGTCCTCCTCGTCGTCCTCATCTCCGGACAGCCCACTGTCGGGAATGACAGTCATGGTCGAAGGCGCCGCCGGGTGGGTGGAGACGTGGACCTCGACCACCTCGCCGGAGATGATGCCGCGGTCGAGATCCGTGTCAATGTAATCATCCAGGCGGCTCAGCAGCGCGGCGATCTCGGCGCGGACGACCGGCTGGTTGGGTCGGAGGGCGCCGCCCGAGCCGCGGACAATGCCCAGTTCAACGCCTAGCGCGACGTAGCCCCAGGCCCAAGCCGGCACGGCCGAGGCGTCCTTGAAGGGGAGCGCGACGTTGATCCTCTCGTCGGCCTCGCGGCCCAGCCCGGCCGCCTCCAGGAGCACGACGATGACTTCCACGCGCTTGGCCCGAGCGTTGGGCTGGAAGGTCGGCCCGCCGCCACCCTGCATCAGGGGCCAGAGATAGCCCTGCTTCAAAGCGTAGGCCAGGCACTCGCGGGCCCCCGGCCAGGCCGGAATGGCCCGGTAGTCGGCGAAGGTGGCGCCAAGGAGCGCGGCCACCGCCTCCGGGGTCAGGGCCTGAGCCTCGTCCTCGAACCCCATGAGCCGCGTCGCCAGGACGACCATCTCCAGCCGGGACACGTGGTTCTTTGGTCCGAACAGGCCCTTGCCGTAGCCCTGCATGACGCCCTTGGCGGCCATGGTCTCGATGTCCGGCCAGGCCCAATCGTCGCCGCTGACGTCTGAGAACCAGGGCGCTCCGCCCTTAGCCTTACCGTGCCCGTTTCCGCCCTTGGCGAGGTCCCCCCGCGGACCCGCGACAGCGAGCGCGGGGCCGGCGGTCAGCGCCAGGGCCAAGACGACCACGGCCGCAATCGCCCGGGAACGCAAGCGACGAGTCGTCACGTCGGTTCCCCTCCGTTCTCTTCCCACCCGCAGCGTCGGGGCCACTCGATATGTATAGTCAGAAGGTGAGGGGCAGATGTCGGGCGTGGCCTCAGAGGAGAACGCTGGGTGACCGAGTGGGAGGGGCGCGGACCCGGCGAGCCGACCCGGCGAAGGCCGCTCGGCTCCACGCCAGAACGGGAAGGAACCGAGTTGTCGCATAGCGTCTTCCAGGCCGTCTCGGGCGGGGGCGGTGGATTCGATGGCCGCGCCAGCGAGGGCCACGACCTCTGCCCGCTTCAGTGGCCGAGAAAGGAGGCCTTCCTATTGGGTATCTGGTCGACATGCCGGTCGCGCCCAGCCGGCTAGGATGGCGTGCCGAACGCGGGGCAGGGCACAGGTCGCGGGGGAGGGGGCAATCCCTCCCCTCCGTCGCTTGTCCGGACCGCGGAAGCGCGCACGGCGCCTGCATCCACCCGAACTCGGCCTCGGCTCCGTCGCGCCACTGGTAGCGCCTGCTCGTCCACAATCGGCTTGGAGATGACTGCTGGTTGGCGCTATGCGCTCCTGACGTGGCCAAGTCCCTGGCACTTGGGGCACTTGATCATCTGCTCCGAATTGGCGTCCTTCACCTCACCCTTGCCACCGCACTTCGGACACCTCATCTCTGGGCTCCGCGGCCCCCGTTCCCGGTTCCAGCTTTCCGTCATGAGGCACCCCTCCTCTACACCTGAATCGGAGTCTGCTTTCGTGGAAGACCCTGGCAGCCTGCTGCCCCAATTGTAGGCCTGCCCACGAGGCCGGTAGGGACGGGGCATCTGGGAGAGGGGGCTCAGGTGGAAGGAGACTACGTCGCCGATCCAAGGCTGAGCAGCCGCAGGACGACCAGGAGAAACCAGGCAAGCAGCAGCAAGTACCCGACTTCCACGGGACAGTGTACGAGTAGTCCTCCTGGCTACCGGCGTGGGCTTGGCCTACCTTCTCATCGGCGTGGCCATCTAGAGTTGGGTTTCCAGCTCGACGATCTTGCGGCGGAACGCCTCCAACTCCCCAGCCATCTGGGCGGCGACAGATGGCAGGGCTTCGACGAGGGGTAGCATCTTGTCCCAGCGGAGTTCGTACCCGTAGGCGTGGCGCTCCACGTGCCTAAACGACCGGTAGTCACTCAGCTTGCGATAGAGGTCGGGGCTGATAACGGTGGGCCGTACCCCGCGAACCTCGTGGGCAACCTGGTCCAAGAGGGTGGCGTGCCATGCGTCTCCCTTGGGAACCGACCCGTCAATGGCGGACGCAATGATGGCGAAGATGCTCTCCGCCGCCGAATAGAAATCATCCAGGTAGCTCGCCGCAGCGCGGATGTCGTGCTCGGACCGGGATACATCACGAGACGCGGTAAGGTCCGTCATCTGGTCAACTACCCTGGCTACGGCCTCCAGGTGCTTGGCGGCCCGGGCCCATACTACGTCGATGGAATGGCTCATTCCAGCTCGACCCCCCTAGCCTCTATCTCCTGACGCAAAGCGCGGTCGGCCTCGCTTTCGAGGTCCTCCCACAGCACGAGGTGAAGCCGACGGGGCAAAAGAGCTCTTTCCAGATCGCCGTAGAGGGGGTAGTAGAGGCTCTGCGGGAGACCCTCGACGCAGAGGTCGATGTCGGAGTCCTCGCCAAATGGGCCGGTGACCAGCGACCCGAAAAGGACGGCCCGCCGGACACCGTACCTCTCGCGGACCAGGCGCGCCGCCAGCCGCACCTTATCCAGCGCTTCGGCTCTTGCCCGCTCAAGGACCCGCTCCCGTGCGCGAGCGCGATCCGTCCACCCCCTTAGGTACTCGTCTCTCTCGGCAGGCGTAAGGAGTTCCCCCACCGGCGTCACCCCCTTGCCCCGTGCTCTCTCCCAGATTGTACCACGAGCGAGGCCGGCATCATATGGCCCTCCGCGGACCGGGCGCAGGTGACACGGGCGACGGGAATGAACCTCCTGAGGTTAACTCGACCCAAGTTGACCTTGAGAGGTTAACCGGCGGAAGGAAGATGTGGTCCAGTCGCGATCCCCTGCCCGGGATGAGCCGGCCTGTAGGCCCGACTCACGGCTTCCGGGTCTTCGCGCTGTCCATACGACTACCCCAGAGCCGCCGCGGCCTCAGGATCTCTGCCACATAGGTGCCGGCCGCGCCAAGAAACGGAACATAAGCCGAGTAGCCGCCCATGGCCCATCCCAGACTGAGTGCGAGAAACGCTCCCGCCGCGGGCCACAAACCCCTGCGCAAGTCGCTAGACGTCATCACCCTCGCTCCCTTCCAGCGGATCCCAAGCGGCGTGGGCCGTCCGAGAACGGCCTCGAACACGGAAACGGCTTCGAGCAGGGCCAGAATAGCGGCGACGGCCTGGGGCGCCAGAAGACGCCACCGGGGCTCACCCGACCGCGCCTGGAGACCGAGTCCACCACCTACCTCTGGGACGGTCTTCGCGTGCTGGCGGAGTACACGGATAAGGGCGCTCCACTGGCGGAGTACTACACGGCCGGCGACCGTGTCCTGGCCCGGAAGATGTTCGGCTACCACGGGCGGAAGGAGCCGGGCGCTCCCGACCTTCAGACCAACGGTGGCCTGCTCTACTACACTTATGATGGTCTCGGCAATGTGAGCCTGCTCACCGACCGCCTCGGCGAGTCGGAAGCCAGCTATCGCTATGACGCCTTCGGCGGCCTGCTCACCAGCGCCACGGCCCCTTACAACCTCTACGGTCCCTTCGGCAAGGAGTTCGACCCCGCCTCGGGCCTCATCTACTTCGGCGCCCGTTGGTATGACGCGTCGGTGGGGCGCTTCACTACCCCGGACCCCACGCCGGGCGCCCTGCGGGACCCCCTAACCCTTAACCCCTACCTTTTCGCTAAGGCCAACCCCGTGAACTTCGTCGACCGGTGGGGGCTGCACGCGGAGGAGCCGGAGTGGGTCATTGACCTCGACGACGAGACTCTCGGGGCCATCGGCAACGTCTGGATGAAGGCTTGGGCCGGCGACATGACGCAGATGTCCGTGCGCGAGGTCTCGCGAAGCGCGGAGAAGCTCGTCCTGGAGTATCTCTGGGAGCATTTCCACACCTACGATGTCCTTCACTTGTTGTGTCAGTACGTGGAGGACGCGGCCAAGAACAGGTATTGGATCGTGATCCAGGAAGAGCGCTACTTGACCGACTGGGTACCAGTCGAGAGCTACGAGCGCACGGAAGTCATCGATCTCATCGCCTACAAGCAGGACATCCTGGTACGCAAAGCCGGGTTCGCCCCGCCACCCCCTCCGGTGACGCCTTGGTTCGACGTTGGGAGAGGCGGTGGGGAGTGGATTCTGAGCGCCGGGGTAGGTTTCGTCCCCGGCCTAAGCGAAGTCAAGGACGTTCAGGAAGCCATCACAGGAGTCGATCTGATAACCGGCCAACGCCTGACGGGCTGGGAACGGGTCCTCACGGTGGTCTGTATCTTTGTGCCGTTGGTGGGAGGAAGTACCGTCCGGGGGCTTCTCAAAGGGGGTGACGAGCTCGTTGATATCGCCTCTGAGGCAGGGGGAGCTGCGGTCGCTGCCAAGAGGCTAGAGGTGGTCATCCAGCGACTGGAGAAACACCATCTGCTGCCGAGGCAGTTCATAAGACAGTTTGAAAGGGCCGGTCTGAACATTGACGACTATGTCATGCAGATGTCACGGAATGCTCACAGGCTGAAGTCAGGTGGGTTGCACACGGGTCCAGCCGGCTGGAATAGGCAATGGGAGAGCTTCTTCATGGGCAACCCTTACGCTGCGGCTGATGAGATCCTCCAGCAGTTGGAGAAGATGATGTGGGAGTCTGGGCTACAATGATGGAGTTCTATAACTTGCGCTCTGCATCAGTCCTTTCATCCAGCGAAGCGGTTTACGGCCGCCCAGGGTGGGAGACCCAGTTCGGTCGCGCCGAGTGGACCCACATCGTCGACATGGAGCAGGTTATCTGTCCTGTCCGCCCCGGCCACAGGAGACCCGGCAAGCGCGTCGGTGAGCTAGTCATCGTGTTGCCTTCTCCGAAGACTGGTGACTTTGCTTGGACCTGGTACAGTGACTGCCTGATTACCGATCGAGTTCTGAACCTGTTCCGCCAGGCGGGGCTGACCGGGTTTCAGGACCTTCCCGTGAAGGTTGAGAAGGTAAAGAAGCAAAGGGGGAGCGACGGGGTCCTTGCTCCAGTGCTATGGGAATTGTCGGTGACTGGCAAAGGCGGTGACGCCTGCCCTGAATCGGGCATCAGGGTCATTGAGACCTGTGAGGCCTGTAACCTGATCCGATACTCCTCCTACCGGAACGGGATTATTGTGGACAAAGAGCAATGGGACGGCTCCGATTTCTTCACGGTCAATGGCTATCCCCGGTTCATCCTTGTGACTGAACGCGTCAGGGACTTGGTTACCCGAAATGGCCTTACCAACTGCATGCTAATTCCTTCCCGTAAGCTACGTTGGCAATCGCTCACTAGGCCGGAGGACTCGCATCGACCTTGGCCATGACGTGTTCCTGTGGCGTGGCGACCATGTCGCCGTGGCTCAACTGGTTGATGATTTCGCCCGCTACCTGTACCTCCCGCGCCTCAAGAACCCTTCAGTACTCGTGGGGGCTGTCCGCGACGGGTTGGCCTGCGTCATCTGGGGGCGGGACTCGTTTGCCTACGCCGATAGCTACGATGATGTGGCCGGGCGGTATCGGGCCCTGCCCCGCGCCGAGGTGCGGGTTACCCTGGAGATTGAGGCCACCATTCCCGAAGGGGCCCCCGAAAACGTGGTCCGGACGGTCACCGAGAACAGCCGCACCCTGAAGTTGTCGAGCCACGGCTTCGAGCGGGAGTAGCGGGCCGC
>Ga0315274_10002327_pt1 | contig 28776 bp, 23 predicted proteins | sample YL17G02_20_MG_FD_203700 | JGI IMG/M metagenome (GOLD analysis project Ga0315274, IMG submission 203700) | Sediment microbial communities from Yellowstone Lake, YNP, Wyoming, USA - YL17G02_20 | ecosystem: Environmental > Aquatic > Freshwater > Lake > Sediment | place: USA: Wyoming | collected...
CATCGAACTGTCCATACCTGTATCGAATACCGGTAAACGTGACGGGACAGAAATCGTTCAGGTTTATGTGCGCAAGGTAAACGACACCGATGGACCGTTGAAAACATTAAGGGGCTTTCAGAGGGTAAAGGTGGCTGCCGGAAAAAACGGTCAGGCGATTATCCGTTTGCCTTATTCTTCGTTTGAGTTTTTCGACAGGGCAAGCGGTAAAATGGCTGTTACTTCGGGAGAGTATGAGATTTATTATGGAAACAGTTCCTATATAAAAGATATTAAAACGACTAAGATTACGATTCAATAAATATTTCTATTAATCTCATGGTCACCTCAATAATTTACCTAATCCGCTTTCAATCCGCGATTTTAAAACGTCCTTTGCCTTTTCAACCGCTATTCCGCTTACCTTTTTTTCCACTTCGTTGACAGCGCGCCTGCACAATTCGCCGATAATCTGCCGGGTAAGTTCATCCGGAGTCGCTCCGTGCTTCCCCCCGAGGTTCTTCATCTCGACAGCGGGAAGCCTGAGTTGATAGGTCTTATCGTTCAGGGAGGCGATTCGCGCTTGGATGGATCCGTCTGAAAATAGGATGCGCCTGATGATCAATCTGGGTTCAGGGCCGGTTTTGTCCTTTTTGCCCGAGGCGGATTTTTTCTGAGGCGCGGCTTTTTCGAGATTTTTTCGGATCACGTTCATGTTGACGACATTGGCGGAGTTGATTTCAACGAAGATTTCAGGCGTCCGGACGAGTATTTCGTTGATGATTTTGACTTCTTCAGTGAGCGAGCGGATGTCGATCCCGACACCGCTTTCGCCTAGTGAGAAGGCATACGGTCCCTTGAACCCTTCGGGATTGGCCAGAGTGAGCCCCCGAATGGCGCCCGAACCTTCACGGAGGCGGATTTTCACCGACTCCACGCGCACGGCCGTGCCAGCTGCCTGGGATCCGTATTTCTCAATGGCCGCCTTGACGATGGCGTCGAGGCGGGTCATCACGCACACCAGAAAGGCCGCGATGAGGATGATGAGAATCAGTGCCCCGACGATGAACGCTTTTTTAATGCCGGATTTCTTTTTGGCTGTTTTGGATTTTTGGGTTTTCACCATGAACCTCGCTTGTCCCGCTGGCTTAATGGGAACAGTTACTAATAACGTAGAGCTCGATCATAAGCTCCACACGAATCCGGCCACTCCGTAATGCAGCAGCGCGAAGTTGTAAACCTTTTCGTTATCCGCCCCTCCCTCCAGCAACCGGTATCCCGCCTTCAGCTGAATGCGCTCGTGCACTGCGAACAGGACTCCGGCGAACACGTCTTCGGCCCGTCCCTGCGGCGCGGCCAGGGCGTCGCCTTCGAACAGAAATCGGACCTTGCTGGAAGCTCTCCAACAGAAGCGGAAATTAAGGATTGGAACGAAACCGACGTTTGTTTTTTCGGCTGAAAGGGATCCTGAGGCGAGCCCGATGGCCGCGTCCCGGATCTTGGCCGTGAAGCCCAGGCCCGCCTCGAAACGAGGCCCCCGGACCAGGGCATACCGGTAAGTCAATCGGTAGGAATCGAAACGGAACGTTCCGGACGTTGGAGTCCCGGCCGGGAAATCGGCCCCCATGAACGACACTGGCCGGTTGAAGGATCCTTCGGCTTCAAGACTGAGCGGCGCAGCGAGAAGGGACAAGGTGTGTTTTCCCAGGATGAGGTTGATTCGCGCGCGGAGGAACGCCGTGGGGGAGATCGCGAGATCCTCGGAAAGGGAGAAACGCGTTCCGGTGTCGCCCGGAATTCGAACGTCATTGTATCCGCTTGACACCCTTCCCGTTTCGACTTCCAGCTCCCATTGCGCCGATCGGGCCTGCGGAACCGTCACGGCCAGAGTAACGGCAAAAAACAAAGCCAGTCGCTTCATAAATTCTCCTTTTATTTAAATTGAGTTTTCATGTTCATCGGTTATTCTTCAGCGTCAACCACCGTGTGTTCTCATCGGAACCTCAGAATCAGACAGGGCCCGGGCGGAAGCATCTCGATTCCATGGTGCTCGGTGTCCGAATAAAGGATGACGGTGTTCTCGCCGGGGTTCAGATGTTCCCTCCTGACTTCGACGTCCGTGAACACCAGATCATGGACCGCCTTTCCCGAGGTGATCGCGTAGGCATGCCCGTTGACTTTAAAGGGCTCCCGGACTTCCCCCTCTCCCCCATCCCAGATGCGGACCATCAACCTGGCCGATACGACTCCGGAAATGTCGTCGGGCAACAGGAGGACAGCCTTTTTTTCGTTTTTATCGCGCGACCAGAAGGGCTTCGGCATTTCGGTGCATCGGAATATGATCACCCGGTTCCGTGGTCCCGGGAAGCGCAGACCGTCAAGGGCCGGCGTCTCATAGCGGATGCCGTTTGCGAACCGGACCACGGCCCTTATTCCCATGGCCGACCCCTGATCCGGAACCATCCAGGTGTCCCAGACTACCTTGAAAGGCGGCTCATCGGACATTCCGATCGTTCGTGTAAGATTGCGATTGTGTGTATATCCATGCCAGTCGTTTTCCAGACCGTTCCCGTTGTCGTCGAATCCGGAATACCTGCCGAAATATTCCACTGAAACAATATTCGTCTGAAACCTCTCGGGATACAACAGGCTGATTGTTGCGTTGTCCGCTAAAACCCTCCCCCCGTCGACCTGAACCTGCGCGGAGAAACCGCTCAAACCGCTCGCTTGAAGGTCCGGATGATCGTCCTTCAACACGCAGCGCACCGCCATGTTGTCTATGATGAAATGGCCCCAGAAGCTTTTTCCCCGGTCGCAGGCGAACTGGAAGGCGTTCAGGCCGGTCACCAACTGTTCCACCTTGATGGGGATCAGCGGATAGGAGTACGCGCAGTGTCCGTCCGAAACTCCGTCCTCCGGAATCCTGTAGGTTTCCTTGCCGTTCAGGATGAAGCGTTTGTTTTCGGTTTCGGGATGACCTCCCCACATCTCCAGATACAACCCGGCGCTTTCGATCCCGAAAAGGTCTTCCGGAATCTGGATCAGCTGGAGGCCGTTGGCCCTTGCTTCCGGCCGCTTTCCGAAGGTTTCATGCAGGCTCACCGAAGCGTCGTTCACCCGCAGGCGCTCGCCCGGATTCGTGTTGTTGTTGACGCGTCCGTCGAATTCCGCCCAGTGCTCGCGGAAGAAGACCTGGCTGCTGCATCGCTCGATACCTGATGCGTAGAGTGAAAAAAAGGCCAGAGTCAGGCATTTCAGAAACGGGACCGCTCTCAATGGCATGTTCTCCAGTTATGATTTCAGATTAACGATTGCGGATTTCAGGATTGGTTTTGTCCCTGTTTTAAAAATCTGAAATCCGAGATCGTCAATCTGCAATCTGAAATCTTCTATCTCAGTGACCTGAGAAACTCCAGACTCCTGACGATCTGCGCGGGTGCCTCTTTGGCCTCGTCCTCGATGAAATAATACCGGATTCCCTGCTTCACCGCCTCCCGGAGAAGAATCGGGAAATTCGCCTCTCCCTCGCCGAGGGACACGCTCGTTTCTTCGGGAGCACCGCCCGTGAGGTTGCGCGGCAATCCTTTTAGAAGATCCTTCAGGTGAACGGACGAGAACCTGCCCGGGTATTGGCGCATCAGGCGGAGGGGATCGTAACCGCCGTAAAGGACCCAGAATACGTCCAACTGATAAGATACGAATTTCGGATCGGTGTCCGCCATCATCGCGTCCATCAGGGTTCCCTCCCCCGCCGGAGCGAATTCGTATCCGTGGGGATGATAGAAGAACCGGAGTCCGGCGTCCGCTAGTTTTTTCCCGAAAGCATTGAAGTCCACCGATGCCTTCTTCTCGTCGTCCGGCAAGAATTTTCCGAACTCGTGCGGGATCCATCCGCATCCGACAAGCCTGGCTCCGAACAGTTTCGCTTCGCGGATGACTTGCGGCATGTCGTCCCTCAGGCGCTCGTATCCGAAAATCATGCTCCGGCATATCAGTCCGTTTTGATCCAACCCTTTTTTAAAATTCTCCGGGGTCATGTCAAAATACCCGGACACCTCAACGTGTGTGATCCCCATCTTCCGGATCGACGCCAGGGTGGTCGGAACATCCTTTTTGAATTCGTACCGGAGCGAATACAATTCAAGCCCCACGGTCTGGTTGAAAGCCCCCGCCCGTTTGGACACGACCGGTCCGGTACCGTTCTGCAGCCAGATATCCAGCCGGGGAGTTTCCCAGTTGTAGGGTTTGCCGAGAATATCCAGGTCCCCGTCCCCGTCAAGGTCGGTGATTTTCGACTCGTGAAGGCCGATCCCGGTGGTGATGTTCATGTCGTAAAAATTCCCCTTTCCATCACCCAGCAGGATCCGGTTCTTCGCGTCAGGATTGCCGTCGTTCAACCGCATTTCCGCGTTCCAAATGTCGAGGTTGCCATCCCCGTTGAAATCGAGTATTTTGATGGAATGGCCGTTGTCCACCGCGGGCAGAATCTCCTTCGTCACCCATGTGCCCTTTCCTTTCTTCCCCTCATCCCGGCCGGCTTCCTTCCATTCGTACATCAGCATCGGCGCCACGCCGTCGCCTACCACCAGGACCACTTCGGGCCGTCCGCCTTTGACCAGATCGCCGGATGCCGCACGGCTGAACTGATAACTTCCGTCGATGACGTTTTCACTGAAGGACGGACCTCCCGTATGCTTGAACCACCGCCCCCCGCCGATGATGTCATTGTGACCGTCCCCGTCCACATCGAGGATTGCCAGCCCTTCGTGTTCGTTGACACCCTTGAAATCCGGGTATGTTCCGCGCTGTTCCATCTGGCTGTCGTCACTGTAGGAGTAAATGACCTTACTCTCCCAGTCTCCGGAATCGAGCGGGTGTTCGGGAATTTCGGCCACATTCAACGTGCGGTCGTTCTGATTCCAAAAAACGAGTTCCGGCCTGAAATCGCCGTCCACATCTCCGAACAACTGGTCGTGATGCTTGTTGCCGCCCGTGTTTTTGATTTCGCGGCGCTTCCACGGTCTGCTGGGATCGAAATCCGGAAGGGGATTTTCCCACCACCAGATTTTGTTGTTCTGCCAGTCGCCCCCCATCATGAGGTCCGGGTCCCCGTCTCTGTCGATGTCGCAGAAATCGGATCCGGCCTCGATGTGCAGGGGCTCGGTTTCGATCACGTATTTCGTCCAACCGTCGTCGCCTCGCCTGTACCAGACGACGGCGGGCGCCTGGGACCTTTCGGAGACGATGAAGTCGTTCACTCCGTCCAGGTCGACGTCCGTGACCACCGTTGAAGTCTGCTCGTTTCCGGCGTTGGGCGCCTCGAGGTCACCCTTCGCCGTTGACAGCCAGGTCCATTTCGCGACGGGCGGGATCTGCCCCGGCGCCGCCGCACCGAGGATGAGTGCTGAAGCGATAATCCCAAAGGTGTTTTGAATTCTCCTCATCGTCTTTCCTTTCCAGAATGGATGATGAATTGTATCACCTGCCATCCACGGAAGCGCTTCCCTTCCTACCGGAGAAGCAGCATTTTCCGCGTCGCTGCGAATCCATCAGCCCGGATTTGATAAAAATAGATACCCGAAACTGCCTCCGAGCCGGAATCGTGATCACCCGCCCAGGGTACCGACCATTCGCCCCTTTCATGATGCTTTGTCACAAGCGTTTTGACGGTTTCCCCCAGTACATTGCAGACCGTCAGGGATACCTCGGACGGTGCTTCCAGCGTGTAACGGATCACCGTGCCCCGGTTGAAAGGATTGGGATAATTGGGTTCGAGGCGCGGTGTTCCGGGTACGAGCCCGCTTTCGCCGGGGTTCTCCTCCAAGAATCCCGTGGATGCGGGGGATGAGGTCATCAGCGAATCCAGAACGTTCTGCATCCGCTGGACGCTCGCCTTGGGCAGAAGGTATTCCTGAGCCTTGTCCGGATCCGGCTCCCATTTGTTTCTGCCCTGATCATCCACCCGGATGCTCCCGACGTTCTGCGAAACCCAGTAATCTCCCAGACCCCTGACCGCGCACAACACGGCCGTCAGGTCCCAGCTGGGCCTGCCGTTGTTGAGATTGCCGAGGAATAGCTGATAGGCTTTCCGCACCGGATTGCCCTCGGGCGTCTGGGCCAGGCGCTTCCCGGTGATGATCCCTTCCCCGATCTCACCTCCCGTGAAAACACTCTGCTTGGGCCAGCCGTCCACAACGGTTTTGGTGTAGGGACCCGCACCGTTACCGGTGAAATTCCATTCCGATGCCCATCCGCCTCCCTGATACCTGCCGCCCATGCATACCCATTTGACGCACTTTATCGCGGCAAGCTCCAGACCGCTCAAAGGGCTGATTGAGTCGGGCGAGGAGAGAAGCAGATCGTAAAGGCCCTTCAGATGACCGACCGTGACGAGCACAACACTGCCGTCCTCCTGTGAGGCGAGCGTCCTGCGGTAGACCTCGACCAGATCCGGGACCTGGCTTCTGTCGATAATGTCATGCCGATAAGTCGCCGTGTCCTGGGCGATCGTCCTCGCGAAGGGATCCCGTGAATCGCCGACATCGCCGCCGAAATAGGCGCCGATCGGGATGTCCGGCCGTCCGTAGTATGTGTTGATCGCGTCGATGCATCCGGGCCCGTAGACGGCTTTTCCGGAACTGTAGATGCAGGCCAGAATCTCTGCCTCCCCGCCGTCCGCCAGGACGTGCAGAACGGCCAGAGCGCCCGCGTCATCGCAGTCGGATCCCATATCCGTGTCGAAAATGACTTTGACCTGTCCGGAAAGAATCCCGAAAGAGAAAATCATGAAAAGAAAGAATCCTGCTGCGGCGGTTCTTCGCTTCTGCGCTGGCATTGTACCCTCCGAGCTTTTTGGATGACATTCCCTTTGAAAATCCTGCCTATGCATATCAATATATAATTTTTTTTATTTCCAATCAAGTAATTGTTCGCCCCCCACCCCCCTAAAAAAAGAGGCTTCAAAATATTGAAGCCTCTTTTAATTTTAATCCCGGCGACGTCCTACTCTCCCACACGGTCGCCCGAGTAGTACCATTGGCGTTGAAGGGCTTAACTGCCGAGTTCGGAATGGGATCGGGTGTTTCCCCTTCGCTATGGTCACCGGGATTTTTTATCGTGATAAACGCATTTTGGAAGCAAAGTTCGTCCTAATGAACAATCCATCAACTGCCATGAGCAAAGAATTTATAAAGGACAAGCCTCACGGCTGATTAGTACCGGTCGGCTGAATGCATTGCTGCAATTACACCTCCGGCCTATTACCTGGTCATCTCCCAGGAGCCTTTAGCCTCCCGCCGAAGCGGGAGAAGGGAGATCTTGTCTTGGGGTGGGCTTCCCACTTAGATGCTTTCAGCGGTTATCCCTTCCGAGCATAGCTACCCAGCACTGCCCCTGGCGGAACAACTGGTACACTAGAGGCTCGTCCATTCCGGTCCTCTCGTACTAGGAATAGCTCCCCTCAAATCTCCTGCGCCCACAGAGGATAGGGACCGAACTGTCTTGCGACGTTCTGAACCCAGCTCACGTACCGCTTTAATTGGCGAACAGCCAAACCCTTGGGACCTGCTCCAGCCCCAGGATGCGATGAGCCGACATCGAGGTGCCAAACCGGGTCGTCGATGTGGACTCTTGGACCCGATAAGCCTGTTATCCCCGGAGTACCTTTTATCCGTTGAGCGACGGCCCTTCCACTCAGAACCGCCGGATCACTAAGCCCTGCTTTCGCACCTGCTCGACTTGTAGGTCTCGCAGTCAAGCTCCCTTGTGCCTTTACACTCGCCGCACGGTTACCAATCGTGCTGAGGGAACCTTTGGGCGCCTCCGTTACATTTTAGGAGGCGACCGCCCCAGTCAAACTACCCGCCTAACACTGTTCCGAGACCTGCTTCAAGGCCTTCGGTTAGAATTTCGACAGACCAAGGGTGGTATTTCACCGTTGGCTCCTCCCGAACTGGCGTCCGGGACTCACAGCCTCCCACCTATCCTACACAAGTTTTGCCAAAACCCAATATTAGGGTGCAGTGAAGGTTCACGGGGTCTTTCCGTCCATCTGCGGGTAGGCGGCTTCTTCACCGCCACAACAATTTCGCCGAGGCCATGGTTGAGACAGCGCTCCAGTCGTTACACCATTCGTGCAGGTCGGAACTTACCCGACAAGGAATTTCGCTACCTTAGGACCGTTATAGTTACGGCCGCCGTTTACCGGGGCTTCGGTTCAACGCTTCTCCCGCTTGCGCAGGATGACGAATCCCCTTAACCTTCCGGCACCGGGCAGGTGTCAGTCCCTATACGTCGTCTAATGACTTAGCAGAGACCTGTGTTTTTGTTAAACAGTCGCTAGAGCCGTTTTACTGAGACCCCTTTCGGCTCCTCCCGCGGGGGATTCACCTACTTGGGGTACCCCTTCTTCCGAAGTTACGGGGTAATTTTGCCTAGTTCCTTAACCATGGCTATCTCGAGCACCTTAGGATACTCTCCTCATCTACCTGTGTCGGTTTGCGGTACGGGCACCTATGATCCTTCCATAGAGGGTTTTCTCGGCAGTTGGATTAGGGTCAATTTATGGCCATAGGCCTCTCATTCACGTCTCGATGTTAAGGAGGAACGGATTTTCCTGCCCCTCCCATCTACACGCTTAGAGCCCGTATTCCAGCACGGGCCTGACCTTTCACTCCTGCGTCGCCCCATAGGTCAAACGGATCACAGATGGTACGGGAATGTTGACCCGTTTTCCATCGCTTACGCCTCTCGGCCTCAGCTTAGGGTCCGACTAACCCTGAGCAGATTAACTTTACTCAGGAAACCTTAGATTTTCGGTGTTCCAGTTTCTCACTGGAATTGTCGCTACTCATGCTAGCATCCTCATTTCCACTTCCTCCAGCACCCCTCACGGGATACCTTCGCAGGTTGGTGGAACGCTCCTCTACCACTCCTCGCTTGCGCAAGAAGTCCACAGTTTCGGCAGCAGGCTTGAGTCCCGATCATTTTCGGCGCAAAATCCCTGGACCAGTGAGCTATTACGCACTCTTTAAATGGTGGCTGCTTCTAAGCCAACATCCTGGTTGTCTGAGCGATTCTACATCCTTTAGCACTTAGCCTGCATTTAGGGGCCTTAACTGGTGGTCTGGGTTTTTTCCCTCTCGGCTGTGAAGCTTAGCCCACACAGCCTGACTCCCGTGCATCATGTACGCGGCATTCGGAGTTTGTTAGGGTTCGGTAACCTAAAAGGTCCCTACTCCATACAGTGCTCTACCTCCGCGACACTAACACGAGGCTAGCCCTAAAGCTATTTCGAGGAGAACCAGCTATCACCGAGTTTGATTGGCCTTTCACCCCCACCCACAGCTCATCCGAGCCATTTTCAACTGACACCGGTTCGGACCTCCATCTCGTGTTACCGAGACTTCATCCTGGCCATGGGTAGATCACCCGGTTTCGGGTATACTGCGTGTTACTAATTCGCCCTGTTGAGACTCGCTTTCGCTACGGTTCCTCCGCTTAACGGATTAACCTTGCAACACACAAGTAACTCGCTAGCTCATTAAACAAAAGGCACGCCGTCACCCCGGTTGCCCAGGGCTCCGACTGATTGTAAGCATACGGTTTCAGGTACTATTTCACTCCCCTAACAGGGGTGCTTTTCACCTTTCCCTCACGGTACTGGTTCACTATCGGTCACGAGAGAGTATTTAGCCTTGGGTAGTGGTCTACCCGAATTCCCACAGGATTTCACGTGTCCCGCGGTACTTGGGAACCCAACCAGGAAAGACCGTCCTCTTTCGTCTACAGGATTATCACCTTCTTCGATTGGACTTTCCAGAGCCATTCGACTAAAAGACGGTTTTGTAACTTTCTGGATCCTCTGCACCGGATCCCAGTTGAGCCCCGTGACCCCGATGCTGCAACGCGCGCAGGCTTTAACACAACATCGGTTTGGGCTGTTCCCCGTTCGCTCGCCACTACTTGGGGAATCGCAATTGCTTTCTTTTCCGGGAGTTACTGAGATGGTTCACTTCTCCCCGTTAGCTCTTTCCTGCCTATTTTATTCAGCAGGAAGTTTCCCGACATTACTCGGGAAGGGTTGCCCCATTCGGAAATCCCCGAGTCTAAGGTTGTTTGCACCTACTCGAGGCTTATCGCAGCTTACCACGTCCTTCATCGCCTTCTCGTGCCAAGGCATCCACCGTATGCTCTTTGTAGCTTGACCGAAAATCCTTTGCATCATGGCAGATGATGAATTGCCTAAAAGGATTTTTCAAACTAAAAAAAGAAGATTGAGATGAACTTTTCTTCCAAAATGTCAAAGAACGCTTGTTTGTTTTGGGTGGAGTTGAACCACCGCTGTATTTGTTATATCTACAGACTGTATTGATTATTCGATTTTAGTGGAGAATACCGGGATCGAACCGGTGACCTTCTGGTTGCAAACCAGACGCTCTCCCAGCTGAGCTAATTCCCCGTTATCTGCTCAAGCTTTTCCTGATGAGAGCGCACCCCAGAAAGAATGCTTTCAACATTTTACGTGGGCCTATTCCCGACAACAACCAGGATGACCTTCCCGACTGAAAGTCGAAACGCTCTGACAGCCGGTCCGACCTGCCTGCTGAAAACCGTGGGCCTAACTGGAGTTGAACCAGTGACCTCACGCTTATCAGGCGTGCGCTCTAACCGCATCTGAGCTATAGACCCGTTATATAAAACAACGCGTGCACGGCTGAAGTTCGATGTCATTGACCTAAGAGTACGCTACGATCCGCATTTCGCGTCCGTAACCTTGACTCCTTAGAAAGGAGGTGATCCAGCCGCACCTTCCGGTACGGCTACCTTGTTACGACTTCGCCCCAATTATCGATCTTACCTTCGACAGCTCCCTCCCTTGCGGGTTGGGCCACCGGCTTCTGGTACTCCCGACTTTCATGGCGTGACGGGCGGTGTGTACAAGGCCCGGGAACGTATTCACCGCGACCTGCTGATTCGCGATTACTAGCGATTCCAACTTCATGGAGTCGAGTTGCAGACTCCAATCTGAACTGAGACCGGTTTTGGGGATTGGCTCCACCTCGCGGTCTTGCATCCCTCTGTACCGGCCATTGTAGCACGTGTGTAGCCCTGGACGTAAGGGCCATGAGGACTTGACGTCATCCCCACCTTCCTCCCCGTCTTCCGAGGCAGTCTCCTTAGAGTGCTCAGCATTACCTGATGGCAACTAAGGACAAGGGTTGCGCTCGTTGCGGGACTTAACCCAACATCTCACGACACGAGCTGACGACAGCCATGCAGCACCTCTACAGCAGTCCCGAAGGAGGTTCCGCTTTCACGGAATTACTACTGCAGTTCAAGCCCAGGTAAGGTTCTTCGCGTTGCATCGAATTAAACCACATGCTCCACCGCTTGTGCGGGCCCCCGTCAATTCCTTTGAGTTTCAATCTTGCGATCGTACTCCCCAGGCGGGGTACTTAATGCGTTAGCTTCGGCACTGAAGGGGTCAAAACCTCCAACACCTAGTACCCATCGTTTACGGCGTGGACTACCAGGGTATCTAATCCTGTTTGCTCCCCACGCTTTCGCGTTTTAGCGTCAGTAACGGACCAGGAAGCCGCCTACGCTACTGGTGTTCTTCCTGATATCTACGCATTTCACCGCTACACCAGGAATTCCGCTTCCCTCTTCCATACTCAAGACCGACAGTATCGACGGCAACTTCTCAGTTAAGCCGAGAGATTTCACCACCGACTTTTCGGCCCGCCTACACGCTCTTTACGCCCAATAAATCCGGACAACGCTTGCTCCCCCCGTATTACCGCGGCTGCTGGCACGGAGTTAGCCGGAGCTTTCTTTGGAGGTACAGTCACTTCCGATAAATCGGACATTCTTCCCTCCTAACAGAGCTTTACGTTCCTAGGAACTTCATCACTCACGCGGCGTTGCTGGGTCAGGCTTTCGCCCATTGCCCAATATTCCTCACTGCTGCCTCCCGTAGGAGTCTGGCCCGTGTCTCAGTGCCAGTGTGGCTGATCATCCTCTCAGACCAGCTACCCATCGTAGTCTTGGTGGGCCGTTACCCCGCCAACAAACTAATAGGACGCAGGTCCATCTTGCAGAAATACTTCGGCAAGCCGAAGCTCTCTTTGATCCCAGGTCCATGCGAACCCGGGACGTCATGTGGTATTAGCACCAGTTTCCCGGTGTTATTCCCCGCTGCAAGGCAGGTTACCTACGTGTTACTCACCCTTTCGCCAGTTTACTAGGGAATCCGAAGAATCCCATTCTCCTTAGACTTGCATGTGTTAGGCACGCCGCCAGCGTTAGTCCTGAGCCAGGATCAAACTCTCCATTGTAGATATTTAATCCTTTGTTTTCTCAAATAATTGACATTCGAACTTTCGAAGGCCGTGCACGCGAAGTTTTCAAAGAACTGAAGAAAATCTGTTATTTTATCAACTTGTATGCAGATGATAACTTAACACATTATCCAACAGAAGTCAAGATAAAAATGAAAAGAACTGTGTCGTTTTGCATATTCTTTTTAACAATACTCGCTGTTTTCAACAGCCTGATAATTTAAAAAAAATAGGTCTGAAAGTCAAGCGCTTTTTTACGTTTTTAAAACTTTCCGATGTGATTCTCCGTCGTAACAAACGTCTCAACGTCAATTGTTTATTGATATTGAAAATCGCTGTAATCCTCGGATATCTCCGACCGGATTTTCTTGATCAGCAAATTGATGGTCACCCTCATCCAGAAGCGTTTCATGAAAAAGTGGCCGCGGGAGTCCAGGAAAAAACGCATCCGCATCGTCATCTGTTTGACCATTTTTGGATTTTTACTCGGCGTCATGTCGACGGACAGCACGGTCATCGAATCCGGGTGAACGGCGTAGGTCATGAAAAACCGCTTCACATCCTTGGCTTTGGGAACGGCTGAAAGCCTTTTCACGGGCTTCCCGTCGAGCAGGGAATCGGACAACCACGAGAAATCGTACAGGCTGCGCATCTCTTTCATGAATACGAAAAGTTCCTTGTCGTCCAGACTCATGGAACGGCTTTTTCCGCTTTTGTCTTTCTGTTGCTTTTCGCTGTTGCGGATAATCTCTTCCGTGATATCCTTCTCTTTTCCGTCCTTTCCTGTCCGGACCGCCTTGACAATGGTTTCCTTTCTGGAACTGTCATTCAGAGTGATCCGTTTTTCGACACGCGTAACCGTCCCGGGTTTCCAATCGGAATTCATTTCAAGCACGTTGCCGACTGATCGGAACTCCGTAGGCAGAGGTTTCCCGAATGAGGCACAGTTGCCCTCCAGCCGGTCGAGCGTCGATTCCATACTTTCGGCAAGCGCGCCCGCAGCGGAAAATCCGGCGCAACAAATCATCAGAAGCCAATGGAGTCTGCGGGTCATCCGTTTGTCACCTCGACATCGCCCAGGAAGGCGACTCCCTTGATGATGAGTCGCTTGGATCCCTGGGTTTTTGCCTTTGGCCGGATGGATACGCTCTCCCCCGTTTTGTCCTTCATATTGCCTAAAAGGGACAGGCCCTGCATGCTGATTTCCCACTGTTCAGGGACGACAATCACGATTTTCCCGAGGAATGAAAGCGTGTCGATGACGACCTCGTCTTCAAAATCTGCGTTCTTCAAATCGACAGTTCCGGTCGAGAGGAAAGCCGCTGCGTTGCCTCCTCTGAATTGTTTTGAATCCACGCGGTTGCGGCTGCCGCCGAGCATCCAAAACGCCTGCAACGTATGACCGCCTCCCGAATCGGCATCGGCCTCGCGTGACGTCTCCACCTTGCTCCTTCGGACATGCTGGCTCAACAGAAGCACTCCTGCGGCGATCAGAAAAATCGGCCAGATCATGTGGAAACGGAAATGGTAAAATCCCAGTGAATTCCCCAGAAAAAGGAGCCCGAATAGGATCCAGATCGATCCCTCCATCCTTTTGGGCGTTCCCTTGTCCCCGGCAAAATGGGAAATGCCGATCAGGATAAGAATCACCGGCCAGAAATCCCAGAAATCGAGATTCCAGTCGTATCCGAAATGGGGCATGAGCAGCAAAACGCCGATCAGGATCAGGAAAAAGGCGGTGAGTATCCTGCCCGCCAGTAAGTTTCTGAATTGAAACGCCATGGTTTCCTCCTCGTTTGATGAACCTTATTGTAATACGTCCTCAAACGGAATTGGTTTCAGCGACCCTGAAGAAATCGGTTGCATTCAACCGTAAAACTGATTACTTTTTCATTTATCAAAACAGCGGAGCACCCGTGACTTCCAAGACCGCCATCCGGACCAATTATTTTTTCTGCCTGTTCGCGATGGGAAGCGCGTTCCCCTATATCGCCCCATTTTTCAAGGAAACGCTCCACGTCAGCAACCATGAACTCGGCATCCTGCTCATGGTGCGGCCGGCCGTCGCCCTGCTGGGCCAGCCTTTGTGGAGCATGGCGGCTGATTCATTCGGACATCGGTCCAGGCTGACCGCGCTGCTGGCAATGCTGTCCGCGATGCTTTTCCCCCTGATTTTCCTGGGCCGGGATCTCCTGTCCGTGGTCATGCTCATCGCCCTTTCGGCGCTCTTCATCACGCCGCTGAATTCCATGAACGACACCATCGCATTCGATCATCTGGGCCACGAGAAACGGAACCTGTTCGGACGATTCCGCATATTCGCGTCCCTCGGATTTTTCGTGTCCGTTGCCTTGTCGGGTATTCTCTACGACCGCATCGGACTGAAGTGGATGTTTCCGATCTTCTCGGCGGGGCTGTTGTGCGCGGCGTTCGCCATCAAGGATGTTTCCTCTAAACCGCACCGGACTTCGATACGCGACAGCGGCCGCGCATTGGCCGGATTTCTGGCGAAACGGAACGTCCGCCTGTTCATCCTGGCGATGATGATTTCGGAGACGGCGAACCAGATGGCCTACATGTTTCTCAGCGTGTACGCCAAACAGCTCGGAGCGAACAATTCTCAGGTGGGTTGGATCTGGGCTTCCGCCACCGGCGCGGAGATGATCACCATGTTCTTCATGCCGAGGATCATCAGGCGGGCGGGGTTGAAAAAAATCCTGTTTTTCGGAACCTTTTGCGTGCTGTTCCGCTGGGCGCCCTTCGCGTTCATGAACGCGTGGTGGCAGCTTCTCCCCTTCCAGCTGGTGCACATCATCACGCTGACGTTCGTGTACGTCGGCGCCGTGATTTTCATGGACATTGAAGGATCGCCGAAAATCCGGTTTTCGGCCCAGGCGTTTTACAGCACGTTCGTCCTGAACGGATCGAACATCCTCGGCAGTTACCTGGGGGGGGAAATCAGCCAGTATCTCGGCTATCCCGCGCTATTTCTGATCAGCGGGGCCATGGGTGTGGTCTCCAGCGCCATCATCCTGTTCTGGCTGCGCGAACCGTCGCACGGCCATCCCCCATCCGATGGATTGCCGGTTTCCTACATCCCCCCACAAACGGAAAACATTTAGAAAAAATAATTGAAGGTTGCAGGTTGAAAGTTATTACTCAGAGCGCAAAACAAGTTGACAATACTATATCGAATTAGGCTCAAAATTGTCGATTTTGGTCAACTTATAAAGCGCTCTGAGTAATAAAGGAATACATTGAAGTATGCCGACGTTCTTTAAACTTTAAACTTTGAACCTTGAACCTTCAACCTTTCATTATTTCCTCTCCATTTCGAGGATCCGTTTCGCCGCATCCAGAAGATTTTCCGCGGTGACGTCCGGCTGCATGGCGAATTCCCCGTCCCTCCCGCCAAATCCCGTCCGGACAAGCACGGTCCGCATGCCGGCCCTCTTCCCCGTTTCGATATCGGACGTTTTATCGCCGATTATGACGCTTCGCGAAAGATCCAGATTCAGCTCCTCCTGCGCCCGCCGGACCAATGCCTGTTCCGGTTTGCGGCAGGCGCAGTTTTCGGACTTGCCGTGCGGGCAGAAATAGATTTTGTCGACGAGGATCCCCTTTTCGGAAAAGGATTTCAACATCGCCCGGTTCACGCGGTAGAAATCCTCTTTTGAATAATACCCGATTCCGATCCCCGGCTGGTTGGTGATCATGACGATGCGGTATCCCATGTCCTGGAACCGTTTCATGCCTTCGAGCGCGTTCGGAAGGATCCGGATGCGCTCCGGCTCATGGAGATAGTCCGCCTCCGCGATGACGGTTCCATCGCGGTCGAAAAATACGGCGGGGGATTGCTTCGCCGGCTTCGGTTCGACGTGAACCGCACCGCCCCTTTCGACGAACCTTTCCGATGCGGCGCCGCCGGTCGAAAGGATCCGTTCGATCACCGCCGTGGACGAAACGGTCTCCGTGACGGGGATCAGACGCACTTCGCCGTCGAATACCTTCAGTGCGTCGGAGGACGTCAATGATTCCACCCGGTAATCTCCGGCCTTGATGTAATATCGCGGTTTCAGTACTTCCAGGTTTTTCCGGTTTCTCCGTTCATCGAATAGAAAAACGTAATCGACGGATTCCAGCGCGGCCACGAGCTTGATCCTCTCCCGTTCTGGCACGATCGGGCGGTCCTGCCCCTTGTACTCGCGGACGGACCGGTCCGAGTTGACGCCGACGACCAAGGCGTCGCACAGCGCCTTCGCCTTCTCGAGGTAATCCACGTGGCCCGCGTGCAGCAGGTCGAACGCGCCGGAGGTGAAACCGACCGTCTTGCCCTGCGACCGAAGGGTTTCGCAGATCGGGACGAGTTGGTCGCGGGTTTTGATTTTGGATTGGATCATTACTTGAATTTATTAAATTCCTGATTGAATCAAAAGAAAATATCGATTTCATTTGAATTGGATGGCCGATCCCGCATATTATCCTGCCACAGGTGGGAAATACTTAAAAAATTCCAGGGAAATCTCTTTTCTTCGCCTTTACAGTATTTGGCCGTCGTTCCGTATAAGAAAAATTTTGGAGTAAAATATCCGTGATATTTTACCCCTTCACCTAAAATAATCACGATCTTTTACAGAATAAGATTGTTTTTAAAGGTTTTGAAAATTCCCTTAAAATATACTGTTTTTTTTATTCGAATCGCAAAATCACGGATTTTGCGCTCCATATTTTCTCTCCTTATGGAGTAAAACATCGGTGATGTTTTACTCCAATTGCTACTGTTGTCTTCAACTTGATTTTCAGCCGGACGTTCGAGCCGTGTGGATGTCTCGGCGGGCTTTCTCAAGCAAGCGCCCGACGAGATCCGCCGTGGTTTTTTTCATAAATAACTTTCCACCTGGCAATCACCGTCGTGATGAAGGCCTGCGGAACGTCCCTCCACTCGTCGATTTCCTGCTGGGTAACAACGATGTCTTTGGGAACCAGCAATCCGGAAAGCGCCTTGTAAATCGGAATGGGCCTTTTATGCCTGGGTGCGTTCGAATCCGCGATCACGAGAATGTCCAAGTCGCTGGTCGGATTTGCCTTTCCGGAGGCATGGGATCCGAAAAGAATAATCCGATCTGGGTGGACCGCACTCACAATATTGGCGCCGATCTCCTTTAGGAGACCGGCGTCGATGTATGTTATTTTTTTAAAACGAATTCGCTCATTCGATCACAAAATAACCATTTATCCGGTAACTGTCAATAAAAAATGAATCGATCGATATGCCTGTTATCATGTTAGATAATCTAACACTTGATGTTTAATTTGCATAATTCCGGAAGAAAGTCAAGAAGATTTTTTCGTGATTGTATCATTTCCAACCATTCCTAAAACCTCCGCCACGCGCTCCGCCGCCTTCCGGTTCATGCCCTCCACTCCGGCGATTTCGTCCACGGAAGCCTCCTTCAATTTCTCGACGGACCCGAAATGTTTGAGCAGCGCGTTTCTCCGCTTTTCGCCGATGCCGGGTACGGAGTCGAGAACCGAAACGGCCGTCCGTTTCCGGTGCAGGGACCGGTGGAAGGTCACGGCAAACCGGTGCGCCTCGTCTCGAACCTGCTGCAGAAGCCGAAGGCCCGGCGAATGCTTTGGCAGGGTCTGGGGATCGGGCAGGCCCGGCCGGTAAATCTCCTCGAGCCGTTTGGCCAGTCCGAGAATCGGTTGTCCCTCCACGCCGCATTTCCGGAGCGCCTCCGTCGCGGCGGAAAGTTGTCCCCTGCCTCCGTCGATTAGCATGAGGTCCGGCAGGGACTGGTTTTCCTTCAGCAGCCGGGACACGCGGCGCTCCACCACTTCCCCGATCATGCGGGTGTCGTCGATTCCCTCGACTTTGCGCATTTTAAACTTCCGGTACCCGCTCTTCAGGGGCTTTCCGTTATCGAACAGAACCATGGACGCCACCGCGTCCTGCCCGAACAGGTTCGAGATATCGAAGGCCTCGATACGTTTCGGCGGTTTGGGAAGGCAGAGGTCCTTCTGCAGTGCGACAACGGACGGAGCGATCCAGTCCGCCGCCTGCGATTTCTGATACCTGAGTTCGTCGAGGAGCAGGCGCGCATTCTTCGCGACCATGTCCATGAGATCGGCCTTCTTTCCCTCGGAAGGCACCCTTAGCCGGACCAGAGACCCCTTCTTGGACGCCAGCCAGTCCTGGATTTCGGAATGTTCCTCGATCGGAATGGAGATGTCGATCTTCGAAGGAATGAAATCGGCGCGCAGGTAATATTGTTTGAGAAAACCGGAAAGCACCTCCCGTTCCGTGAGCGCCTCCACACCATCCAGGAAGAAATGCCGCCGGTTGATGATCTTGCCGTCGCGGATGTCGAACACCACGCCGCAGGCCAGGCCGTCGTCCGTCGCCGCGGTCACGAGATCACGCTCGTCCTCCGGTTCGCCCACGATTTTCTGCCGGGACTGAAAGTTGTCGATGGAACGGATCTGGTTCCGCAGAAGGGCCGCCTCCTCGTACAGCCGTTTATCGGAGAGTTCCTCCATGCGCCGGTGCAGGTCGGTCAGCAGACGCTGGTTCCTTCCTTCGATGAACGCCGCGACCTGGTTCACGATCCACGCGTAGTCCGTCTCCGGAGTCTTGCCCTCGCACGGTCCGCGACACCTCCCGATGTGGAACTGAAGGCAGACCCGGTGCCTCTTCTTCTGAATGCTTTCCTGGGTGATTTGCAGTTTACAGGTACGCACGGGAAAAATCCTGCGGATGGCGGCCAATAGCTGGCGCATGGTGCCCACGTCCGTGTAGGGACCATAGTATCGCGAGCCGTCGCGGACGATTTTCCGGGTGACGATGATTTTAGGATACGGTTCGTTCGTCACGCGGATGAAGGGATAACTCTTGTCGTCCTTGAGGTTGACGTTGTATCGCGGTCGGTGTTCCTTGATGAAATTCGACTCGAGTATCAGCGCCTCGATTTCGGAGTCCGTGATGATGGATTCGAAATCGACGACCTTCGACATCATCAGGCGGTGCTTGTCGTCGCCGGGTGGATCGGACCGGAAATGGGACCGGACTCGGTTCCGCAGCGCCTTCGCCTTGCCCACGTAAATGGTCTTGCCGGCCTTGTCCTTCAGCAGGTACACGCCCGGCTTCTGCGGCAGATTCCGGATTTTATCGTCAATCGAAATCGTCACGGCTCCCAGGAAAAGAATTGGAACGCGGATTCGGAGTCCCGGACAAGGTCAATTTAAACTGGGCTTTTGGCACAGCTCGAACGTCCATCCAAAATAAAAAAAAGGCCCAAGCACGGTTCTTCCGGGCGCTGGAGCCTTTTTTTAATAACAGTTCAGCGGATCGATTACTGCTCCATTTTTTCCTCGATCTTGGCCGCCTTGCCCCGGAGTTTGCGGAGATAAAACAGCTTCGCCCTGCGGACCCGACCCTTGCGGGTGCGTTCGATCTTCTGGATCATCGGAGAGTACGTCGGAAAAATCCGCTCGACGCCCACTCCGCCCGACATTTTTCGAACGGTGAACGTCTTATTGATGCCGTTCCCCCGTTTCTGGATGCACAGTCCGCGGAATATCTGGATGCGTTGCTTATCTCCTTCAACCACCTTGAAATGCACGGCCACGTCGTCACCCGGTTCGAATTGGGGCATGTCCGCCTTGACCTGTTCCGCGCCTACCAACTCCAAAATGTCCATGATGAAAATCCTCCTTGAGAATCAAAAAGTAATTAGAATTATCTTCAAAAATCCCCACTCCGGATTCTTCGGCCCGTTCAACGGAACAGGTTCATTATGCTTGATTTCGTTGCGTAGTCTGAATGGGCATTTGACCAATCCCATCAATCAATTCACCGGATATCAAAGCCGTAAAACCGCCAAGGGATCCTTCGGGCGCGGAGTATGCTCGTACACTTGCGGAGCGCTTGAAGGGCGCCCTCAGGATGACAGTTCCTTATCAATCCGTGCGAATCCGTGTTCCATCATTCTCGTCGAGCAGATCCGGCCGGCGCTTGCGCGTCCGTTCAAGCGCTTCGTGTTCCCTCCATTCGGCCACTTTCGCGTGATGTCCCGAGAGCAGGACGTCCGGTACGCGCATTCCCTTGAATTCCTCGGGCCTCGTATAGTGCGGATGATCCAGCCTTCCGCTCACGAAGGAATCCCCCTTCGCCGAGTCGAAATTTCCCAGCACGCCCGGCTGCAGCCGGACGACCGAATCGATCACCACAGCGGCCGCCAGTTCGCCGCCCGACAGGATGTAGTCGCCGATCGAAATTTCCTCGTCCACCAGGGCTTCGATCGCCCGCTCGTCCACTCCCCGGTAATGGCCGCAGAGGAAGACGAGATGGTGCGACCGTGCGAGCTCCTCGGCGATGGACTGTTTATAGGAACGTCCCTGGGGCGTCATGAAAACCGTCTTGAAAACGGAATCCGGATTCGCTTCGCGAATCTTTTCAACGGCACGGAAGATCGGCTCGGGTTTCAGAATCATCCCCGCTCCGCCTCCGTAGGGATAGTCGTCCACGGTCCGGTGTTTGTCCGTCGTGAATTCTCGCAGGTCCCAGACCGTGAACGTCACCGCGCCCCGGATACGCGCCTGCCGGAAAATGCTCTCCTCAAAAACGCCTTCGAACAGCATCGGGAACGGCGTGATGACGTCGATTTTCATCTTTTTAAATGGGTTCAGAACAATCCTTCAACAGAATCGATTACCACTTTTCCCGCAGGGATGTCCACTTTTTTGATGAACTCCTTCACCATCGGGATTAAAACTTCCTTTCCATCCCTGTCCACCGAGAGCAGGTTCTGAGCCGGGTAGGTCAGCACGCCCGTCACGTTTCCGATCAACCTGCCGTCCGAGGTTTCGGCGCGAAGTCCGATGAGCTGGTCGGGATAAAAGGCGTTGTCAGGCGGGGGCCGGCGCTCGCTTTGCGGAATGCCGAGCCAGCGGCCCCTCAGGGATTCGGCGGCGTTTCGGTCATCCACGCCGCGCAGTTTGATGAGGACCTGCCTTCCGCCCTTTCGGACCGATTCGACTCCGTAGGACTCGGCGGCCCCGGGCCCGTCTCCGAAGATGAAAAACGACCGGCTCTCGAACATCCTCTCCGGTGAATCTGTCAGGGGAATCGCCTTCACTTCGCCCCAAAGTCCGTGCGCCGCGCCGACGCGCCCCACCACCACCAGTGATTCATTCCCCCCCCCCTTGTCCTTCTTTATTTTCAAAGCTGCCATTTATTCCAAAATTTCCAACATGGCGCGCTTGCCCCGCTTGGCGGAAGCCGCGGTCAGCAGGATTCGAATGGACCTCGCGGTCTGCCCCTTTCTCCCGATCACTTTCCCCAGATCCCCGTCTCCGACCCGGAGCTCGTAGACGATGGTTTTTTCTCCGTTAATTTCGGTAACCTCAACCGCTTCTGGATGATCGACCAGGTTCTTCGCGATGTACTCGACGAATTCCTTCACGGCCAAATCCCTCCTCGTTTCAGGTTCCCAGAGTTCCGGAGTTCACCTCACCATGATCAGCCGCCACCTTCAACTTCGAACCGGCGGGAATGTGATGTGTCAGGGAACTTTTTGGCGCGAATGCCGATTACACCTGGGCTGCCGCCTCGCCCGCGGCGGGCGCTTCCGCCGCCGGAGCGGGTGCCTCCTTCGGTTTTTCGGACTCCGCCTTTGCCTTGGCGACCTTATCCTTCGCCTTTCTGGAAACCTGGGTTTTTTCGGATGTCTTTCTCAGGCGTTCGATCCGGACCGCTTCCCAATTCTTCAGTTCCTCTTCGATCCTGGTCTCATCGAAGCCGCGCTTTTTCAGATTGCGCTTGAGCAGGATGCCCCTGTGCCTGAGCAGGCTTTTCACCGTGTCCGACGGGACCGCGCCGTGGTCCAGCCAGTAATGCGCCCGCGCTTCCTCGATCTTGACTCCGGCCGGATTGTCCATCGAATCGTACGTTCCGAGGCATTCGATGTACCTTCCGTCCCGCGGAGCGCGCGAATCGGTCACCACGATTCGGTAATACGGACGTTTCTTGCGACCCATGCGTGTCAGACGAATTGTGACTGCCAAACAGTACCTCCTGAGTTAAAATATCATTATTAGAAATTTTACGCCTTGCGTGATGATCGTTTCATGGAGGACTAAAAACCGAACGGAACGCCGCGCATCGGCTTCCTGCCCTGAAGCTTACCCATGCGTTTCATCAGGACCTGCATGGTCTGGAACTGCTTCAGCAGCCGGTTCACATCCTGAACCTGGGTGCCGCTCCCCGCCGCGATGCGCTTGCGCCTGCTGCCGTTGAGGACGTGCGGCTTCCTGCGCTCTTCCACGGTCATCGAATGAATGATGGCTTCCACCTTCACGAGCGACTTTTCATCCGCTTCGACGCCCGCGGGAATCCTCCCCTTCATGCCCGGGACCATTTCCATGAGCTGGGAAAGCGGTCCCATCTTTTTCACCTGTTGCAGCTGGTCGAGAAAATCCTCGAGCGTGAACTCCTGCGTCTTGATCTTCCGGGCCAACGCCTCGGCCTTCTCGCGGTCGACGCCTTCCTGCGCCTTCTCGACCAGCGTGACGATGTCGCCCATGCCGAGTATCCGGGACGCCAGCCGGTCCGGATGGAAGGTCTCGATCCCGTCGAGCTTCTCGCTGGTCGAAAGGAATTTGATCGGCTTTCCGGTGGCGGACCGGATCGAAAGCGCCGCGCCACCCCTGGCGTCACCGTCCATCTTCGTCAGGACAATGCCGTCGAAATCGATCCGCCGCGCGAATTCGCGGGCGGAACGGACCGCGTCCTGTCCGGTCATGCCGTCAGCCACGAAAAGAACCTCGGACGGCCGCACCGCTTTTTGAATCGCCTCGAGCTCGGCCATCATGGCGTCGTCGACGTGAAGCCTTCCCGCGGTGTCGAGAATGACGGTGTCGAGGCTGTGCTTTCGCGCCTCGTCAACCGCTCCTACCGCGATCTTGACCGGATCCGCCGAACCGAGCGAGAACACGGGAAGACCCGCGGATTTACCCAGCTGGACGAGCTGATCGATGGCCGCGGGACGGTATATATCCGCCGCCGCAAGAAGGGCTTTTCGATGACGTTTGCCGAGATGGATTCCCAGCTTGGCGACGAACGTCGTCTTGCCCGAACCCTGCAGGCCGACGACCATAATCACGGCCGGCAACGCACCTTCGATGTTCAGCGGAGCGCTGGATTGCCCGAGCAGGGTAACGAGTTCATCATGGACGATTTTGATGAGCATCTGGCCTGGTGTGACGCTGTCGAGAACTTCCCTGCCGACAGCCCTGGCCTGGACCGATGCGATGAATTCCCTGGCGACCTTGTAATTTACGTCCGCTTCGAGAAGAACCCGGCGGATTTCCCTCAGGGTTTCCTCGATGTTCTTTTCGGTGAGTTTGCCGGTGCCCCTCAGCTTCCTTAGAACGCCGTCAAATTTTCGAACGAGGTCTTCAAGCATACGTCGCCAATAAAGCCATGAAATTTATATAAAAAATGGATTTGATGCAAGTTTTTTTTACAAAAAAGGCTGGACTTTGGAATCACCAAGCGGTGACAAGCTGGCCCGCTATTCGGCTGGTATTTCCCTTTTTATGATCGGAAAATCTGTCAACTTTAATAAAAACAAGGGATAACTTGATCCAGACGCACCCATGCCCCGTCGCGTTCATTGGCTTTCAGTGGAATCGTCCAGTGAACATGACTGAGTATGCGCTTGGTTTCATTAAAATTAAATGCCTTCCATGGCACTTGTCCGGGATGAAGGATGCCATTCCAATGGTTTTGTGACAGCCATCTTCCGCTGGAAAGAGTTTCAATGAGTTTACAATTGGGGGGATAATCCAGGAACAGGCTTCGCCTGATGGGAGGATATCCCTTCGCTTCGATGAGCAGGACTGCATGGACCGGCATGTCGAATTCGGCGCGCCCGGCAGGCAGAGAAATTTTCCGGACTTCCTCTCCCTCCACGAACAGGCGGACTGTTGAATTCGACAGGGGTTTCCCTTCCGAAGGAGAGACTACGGTAAGAGAGACGACGGACTTGAACGGAACGGGTTCCTTCTTTCCGGACGGACTGAAATAAATCGGACTGGTGATGCAGACGTCCCGTTCTCCCTCGCCGCCCTTGAAAGAACCTTTCTGGATTTTTTCGCACACTTCGGACACATCCAGATTTGAGGGATCCGCCCATGCGCTTCGCCCGTACGCCTTGACCACGACCCATGCGTTCTTCTTTTCCTGCAGGATCAGTCCGTTTTGAAAATGTCGCGACTTCTCTTTCCGGAGATCCCAGGTTCTGAAGAGCTTTCCGTTTCGGAGGACCGCGATATAGGACAGGAAATCGGACCGGTCTCCGGACGCGTATGCGTCAATGTTCAGAACGCGGCGCTCGCCTCCGGCTGGGACCGTATCCCCGATTTGGTATCTTTCATCTAGGTTCGCGAACACGACCGGTCCAGAGGTGACGAATGTCCTGCCTTGACGCACCGCCTCTTTCACGGACTCAAGGTCAAGCCTTCCATCCGTATGAAAGTAGGTCCGGAAAGTCCCATAGGGAAACCGGTTCTCTGGTCCGTAACCGCCGTCGAGTTCGGCGAAAGCGGGAACGCGATATCCCAGATTCAGGACGTGGAACCAGAGGTTCTGATAAAAATAATGGTCCGCGTCGTAGCCCATGACCACCAGACCGTCCCAGACGTTTCCGGCCAGAAGTCCGAACGCCAGGCTCACGGCGACGTTGCTGGTGTATTTGGAAATGCTTCCGCGCTCCTGCATCCACCACGAGCAGGGATGGGGAATAACCGCCAGCGCGTCCTGCGCTTTTCGAAACCGGGCGATCAGTTCCACGTCGGGCACGTTGGGAAAAGGCAGGTCTGAAAACGTCCATTCGGTTTTGGTGTGGGACTGATAATAGCGGCTTTCGTAGGTGGTGTCCATGGCGTCGTTGAAATACCCGCAGGTTGAACGAAGGCCCAGCCACCAGGTGTGGCCGGTCCGGTATTTCGGCATCTCCGCGCCGTAGCTCAGAAGGAATTTTCCGTCGCTCCGCCGGCCATATGCTTCCCGCCAGGTCGAGTCCGTGTATCCGGCCCAGCCCTGGTTCGCGCAGAGAAAATCGACGCCCTGGCTGAGGCAGATTTGACGGACTTCGGCAAGCATGGCTTCGTTGTTCGGCGTGTCCGTGTAAAGGTGCGCATGTCCGTCTCCGTTCACCCAGCCGAGCTTTCGTAGAGGGACCCAGGGCTGTAGGGAAATCCTCGCTTCCACACAGGAATCAGCCTTCACCGTCACCGTGTCCAATCGGGACAAATAGTCGATCCCATGAAAGGTCTCGATCGTAAACCTGCCGGGTTTGAGCGGAATCAAGAAACTGCCGTCCTCTTCAGTGAAGAAACCCGGCAGGTTTTGATAATGGGATTTTAGGACCGTGCCCGCGGAATCGCGCACCGCCACGCGGCCGGGGAGCGGCTCCCCCGTTTCCGCGTCAATGATCTGCCCGCGGATGCCGGAAAAACCGGGGATGGACCGAAGGACCGTTTGGCGCCTGGTGTAATGAGAATGGTCTCTGGAGAAGGTTTGGATCTGTCCGATTGATGAAAGTGCAACCATGATGATGAAGATGAATGGGAATCGGCAAATTTTCATGGGAATGCTCAAATTTTCTTACAGGAAAGGATTGACTATCGTGACTCCATCAATGTTCTGACCCGGATTCAAATCCTCGGAATACAAAACAGCGCATTTGGCTTTCCGGGCTGCAGCCAAGATCAGCGAGTCCCAATAAGAGAGGCCGGATTGTATCGAAATGTCGATTGCATGAAGCACTAAATTGAAATCGATCACGATGGTTTCAATCGATCTCAACAGCATAATTTCTTTTTGGGCCGTGACTTTTGGAAGTGGAACCTTGATTTTCCGGGTGACTGTTGTGAAAAACTCACTTAATACCTGAGTCGAAACAACGAGGGTTTCTTTCTCAATGCCGTCAATGAGTATTTGTTTCGCCATTTCATGTTTGGCTTTTACCGACCTGTCGTTCGCGTAGACCAGTATATTGGTATCGAGAAATTCTTTATCTCTCATGAAGATCTTCCCTGCTCCAAGCCTTTTTCCCGACTATCGCATTGGAACGGTCGAGGAGTTGGACCAGTTCGGAAATGGTCTCTTTTTTACTTTTCCCCTCCTGTTCGATGAGGGTTTCCAGATAGTTCCTAATCAATCCCGTTACGGTGGTGTCTTTATCGACCGCGATCTTTCTGGCCTTTTTCAGCAAATCCGCATCGATCGCTAAAGTGACGTTCCTGGTCATATCAACCTCCTGAGATTTTCCACATAATAAGTATAATAAATATTATGTGGAATTTCAAGGTATTTCTTCACAAAGCATATCAGCCAAGTAAGGTTCAAAGGCCCGAGTACCGGGTACGCGACCGTCCCTCAAGTTTCAATCCGTCGGGAACTCTCCTTGCTTCCGCTTTGATCCCCCCCGGTTTTTTATTACACCGACGCCCCGACCGGCTCGTCATCCAGCCTGCCCTGTTCCTGATAATCGATCTGGATCTTCGTCAACAGGATCCGAGGATGCGTCACCTCTTCTCCCGGTTCCTTCGGTGGTCCGCCTTCGGCCTCGGCCGGATTGAGTTTGTTCTTCGTGTTCAGATATTGGCCCGCGCGGTGGGTGGATTCTTCCCGGATATGCGAAAATGCTCCTGGATTTTTGCCGCAATCTGCCGATCGGTCATTTTATCGGCCGTTTCAACGTTGATGATCTGTCCAGGAAATTTTTTACCCGTGAGACGTTTTTCGATCTCGCCCTTCGCCTCGCCGGGGCCGAAGATCAAAATGGATTCCGCATCATGAATAGCCGAGATGACCTCATCGTAGTACCGGTTGAGATTGTTCGTAAATCGCCTGTCCTGCGTGTATTCATACGAGCCTCGATAAGCGCCGTAGGGGGTTTTTGAATGGTGGCCGCCGGAAAAACGCGCATTCTTCTCGGTGTTCGACAGGACCAGTTTTTTTTCTTCCTTACCGTCCATGAAAGTCACCAGCACGGCCTTCTTGTGGTCGATCCACAGACCCGTGTATTTTTTCATCGATGGCTCCTTAAAGCTTGATTGGATGATTCCGTCTTTTCTTTCTACATTCCAGATACGATGACCCGTTCAGCCGATGTGCAGTTCGCAGATCCTGCGAAAGTGGTAACCGTAGACTGCAAGGGTGACGGCCAGCGGGAACGCCCTTGGCCGGCGGAACAGCGCCCACAATACGAGCCTCCAATAATGAAGCCGCTCCTTCCCCATGATACCCAGGCGAAAAATGGAACGTAGAAACGCAAAAATGTAATCGGAGGCTCGGCGAAAATTCAACGGGGCTTTGATTTTTCTCGGACGGTACTCCCGCAGGAATGTTTTGATCCGTCGATAGTACGCTTCCGGGGAATAGATATGGTGCATCAGTTTTTTATAACCCCTTTGCAACACGTCAATTTTCATGGTCGGCACGATATTCGTCGTGCCGTCCGCATTATCCCCCGACATTCGATCGAGCAGGCGCCCCGCTCGTTTAAGGCGCTCATGGAGCTTTGTGCCCGGCGGGGCTTGAAGCATGCCGACCATTGCCGTCACGATCCCGCTCTTCTGGATGAAATCGATGAGCCGTTGGAAGGTCATGACCGTATCGCTGTCAAAACCGACGATGAAGCCTCCCTGCACCTGCAATCCCGCCCGTTGTATTCGCTTCACATCTTCGACCAGGTCACGTTTCAAATTCTGCGTTTTTCCGCATTCGATCAGGCTGTTTTCGTTCGGCGTCTCGATCCCGATAAAGACCGCATTGAATCCCGCATCGGCCATCATGTGTGCAAGGGGCTCATCGTCAGCCAGGTTGATGGAGATTTCAGTGTTGAACGGAATCCCTTTCTTTTTTTTGCGCCATTCGATAAGCGAAGGCAGCAACTCGGTCTTGAGAAGGGTCTTGTTCCCGATCAGGTTGTCATCCACGAAGAAGACGCCTCCACGCCATTTCCGGTTATAGAGGGCATCCAGCTCGGCGATGATTTGACGCGCGGTTTTGGTGCGCGGCCGGTGGCCCAGAAGCGCCGTGACGTTGCAGAAGTCGCATTGATAGGGACAACCCCGTGAAAATTGGACGCTCATCGAGGCGTAACGTTTCAGATCAGCCAGTTCCCATAGAGGAACCGGGGACTTTTGAATGTCGGCAAATTCGGACGTGGAGTACATCCGCTTCGCGCAGCCCATCTTGAAGTCCTCCAGAAAAATCGGCAGGGTCAGCTCGCCTTCATTCAAGACAAAATGATCGACTGTTTCAAACTCTTCGCGGTCCGTGATGAAGAGCGGCCCGCCCGCAACGACCTTCAGTCCCGCCTCTTTGCATCTGTCAATAACCCGATGTGCCGAATCCTTTTGCACCGCCATACCGCTGATA
>Ga0315274_10002328_pt1 | contig 28771 bp, 25 predicted proteins | sample YL17G02_20_MG_FD_203700 | JGI IMG/M metagenome (GOLD analysis project Ga0315274, IMG submission 203700) | Sediment microbial communities from Yellowstone Lake, YNP, Wyoming, USA - YL17G02_20 | ecosystem: Environmental > Aquatic > Freshwater > Lake > Sediment | place: USA: Wyoming | collected...
GAGGAATCTGGAAAACGCTGAAGTGTATTGCAACGACGCCACGGCCGCCACCTATTACTTTCGAGGAAACGCGACCCAACCCGCCAACCTGTACACCTTTCACAAGATGCAGATGATCTCGTTTCAGGTGAGCCACCTTGCCAGCGATGGAGCCGGAGACATCTATGCTGTCGTCAGCGGGCACCAATCCAACCCCCTGCCCTTCACGGTGCGTTCAGGCAACATCCTTTTCGTAGGAACCAGCGGCAACGATCAAACAGGCAACGGCAGTTGGGGCCAGCCTTGGCAAACGATCCCGTATGCAGTGACCGCCATCGCGCCGGGCGACATTGTCTATATCGGCGACGGCGTGAACCAGACCACGGAAAGCGACGCCAGTTCGGCGGTCAATCTGAGCACCGATGGGACGGCGACCGGTCCGAAGGCCCTTGTGGTTTACCCTGGAGCGCACTCGAATATCGGCAACACTGCCATCGAACGCGCTTTCTATTGTTATAACTGGGAAAGAGACGCTTTCTCGCCCCACTGGGTCATCGCGAAGTTTAACATCACGACCGGCCAGATCGGCGCTCCCGCCTTCACCGGGTTCCGCGTGGTCGGCAACTATATCACGGCGCCAAACGGAGACGGGATGGACGGAGCCATTAACGCCGAGAGCAACGATGTCCATGTGGTGGGCAATGAACTTGAGCAGGTCGGATCGATCAATTGCAGCAAGTTGTACCACGCCGTTTACGCCAAGGGGTTTAGAAAAGACGACCCGCCGCGCGCCCCCACGGAATCCGGGCGCGAGATTGCCTGGAATTACCTCCATGACTGCAACGCCAATCGTGGCATCAATATCTACAGCGAACAGTTGAATGCCGCTTTCATCGAGCGGCATTCGGTGCATGACAATGTCATTGTGAACCAGCGCGGCGATGGGATCATGCTCGCCTATTACGTCGTTGGAGACAATTGGATCTACAATAATCTGGTTATCCGGGCTGGGCTGGGTCCCGAGTGGCCGGACGGCGAGAGCTACCATACCGGAATTCGGATCAACACCGGCCACGAGGAAGTGACCAGCACGACGGTGTACTGTTACAATAACACCCTGGTTGGGTGCGGATGGGCGGGAGCAGTGCTGCCCGGGGAGACCGGGCACGTCCTCATCGGCCCGGACTTGCTCCACACAACAGTGTATTTCAGCAATAACGTCATCTACTCCACCGGCCAGCCTTACCTAGCTGAAGAATCGACAATCCTGGCATCAGGGGATCATCGCAATTGCTGGTTTGGGAGCGGGGCGGCGCCGGCATGGGACACCGGCGCGATCGATGCCAACCCGCAATTCATCAACGCCGCCGCGGACGATTTTCAGCTCCAACTGGGCAGCCTCTGCATCGACGCCGGCCTAAATCTCTCGTCTGTGGTTGAGCGAGATCTTCTGGGCGCGCCGAGGCCACAGGGGTCTGCGCCAGACCTCGGCGCTTATGAGTACTCAGGCGCCGAGCCCGGGCCGTCCCCGACGCCGACCCCCACCGCCGGCGTCACCCCGACTCCCACGGTCGAGCCGATTCGCGAGCTCATTCGCTCCTTCTACAACCTAGTCCTCGGCCGCGAGCCGGAGGCCGGCGCCGTGGACGCGTGGCACCACGGCTACTTCGATTACGCGGCGAACTTCAACATCGACGTCCGCTTCATCCCGCGGGAGATGGCGCGCCTCTTTTTCCTGTCGCAGGAGTACGCCAACCGCAGCCGCACCGACAGCGAGTTCATCACCGACTGCTATCAAGTCTTCCTCAACCGGGCCCCAACCCAGACCGAGCTGAGCAATTGGACCAGCGGCGCGTGGAACCGCTCGCAAGTCATGACGATTTTCTCGGAGTCCGAGGAGTTCGCGAACCGCATCCAGGCGATGTACCCAGGTCTTGAGGGCAGTCCGGCGCGCAACCTCGTCACCTTCGTTTACATCGGTCTCCTCGACCGTCTCGTTGATCAAAGCGGTCTGGAATACGCCTCAGGGCTCTTCGACGCGGCGTTCGCAAGCGGCGGCATCGAGGCCGTCCGCGCGCAGGCCAAACAGATGGCACGCGAAGTGATCGTCTCCCCGGAGTTCCTGGGCAGACAGCCGACAACCGCTGACTACGTCGTGCGCTTTTATCGGGCGTTCCTCGGCCGCTTTCCGAACGATTCGGAGATCGCCTACTGGACGGGGGAGCTCGACTCCGGCCGTCGGACAACCGACAACCTGATCGACCTCTTCGCCGATTCCACGGAGTTCACGGCGAGGCTGAATGAGTACTTCGGCTAGCCCGAGTTCATGGAGCGACGGCGCGGGAGAGGAACCGGCGCCGCCGGGATAGACGACCAGTGCGCATTGTCCTGTTTCTTGCGTCTTCTTGGGCAACCGCGCGAATGTCGGCGCCTTCGTCACTGCCCTGCCACGGATCCCGCCGAGCCGGCCGAACCCTCGCCGAGCGCAAAGAGAAAAGAGCCCCAACGCAAAACGCGCGAGGGTCTCGCCGTTCACAGTCTCAAGACGCTGATCGAAGCGCTGGGCGCGCGCTGTCGCATCCGCTGCAGAACAAAAACTGAAAGGACCCAATACCACTTCTCTCGCCACGCCGAGCTGACCCCACTCCAGGCCCGCGCCTTTGAACTCCTGGAGCTGTTCCCAGTGCGGTGAAACTCGGGATTGACTCCAAACCCAAAAGAATCAAGGACCGACCTGCCTTCGCTCAGGGGAACTTCGGCTTAGGGGAACTTCGGGTTAATTCAGGCGGGGCATCCTCTTCTTCGGCTGGGGCGTTTGCGACGCGTCGTTTTCGTCCCTGTAGAAACGCGCGCCCAAGGGACGCAGTTTCGTGACGGGCTCGAGCATCGGCTTGGGCGGAAGTGACGCCGAGGCCGAATCCGTTTCTCCGTCGGGGGCCGCGCTTCCCCCCGACAGCGGCGCCAGGCTTTGGACGGGTCGGCGAGAGGCAACGGGGCGCTCGGGCGAGACGGGAGTCCGATCCTCGTCCGTGGAGTCCGTCGGCGATCCGCGGCCGAGATCGGTCGTTTTGATTGCGCCTACCGCGGTGGGCGGGCCCGGGCGCCTGTCCCGCCCTGCCCGATGCCGCTCCTCCAGGGAGCGCCGGGCCGCCTGGATCTCGGCGCGCTTCTCTTCCATCTTTCTCCGCCCGATCTCTTCGTCCGTAAGCCAGAGGGCCTGGAACCCGTAGAGCAATCCCGCCGCAACAGCGCCGAACGCGAAGCCGCCAATGTGGGCCCAATAGGCAACCGGGGACCCCGCCGGGCTGTTCCCAAGGGCCCTGAAGACGTTGCCCAAGAGGAAATAAGCCCCCAGAAGGAAAACCGCCGGGAACCCGAAAGTTCCCAGCCAATGGCGAGTCGGATAGAGAAGCAGGACAGGGAAGAAGTAAAGGATCTTGAAATCGATCCAAGGCATGAGAACGCAAAGGGCGCCCATCAAGGCGGCGATGGCGCCCGAAGCGCCGACCAGCGGCGCCCGCGATCCTCCCGTCAGGGAGATGGCCGCGCCGTGCACGAGGGCGGCCGCCACGCCGCCGACGAGGTAGAGAATCAGCGCCCGCGCTCGTCCGACCTTGTCCTCCACCACTCCTCCGGTCAGAAACAGGAAGAACATGTTGAAGAGGTAGTGAAACACGTTCCCGTGAAAGAACATGTAGGTGAGAATCCGCCAAGGCGCCTCGAACGTGAAGGTGAAGCCAAAGGTCCGGATGATCTCCTCGGGGCGCACGTCATAAGCCGCCGGCAGCGCCCAGAAGTGCAGAACGTAGACGGCTGTGTTCACGCCCAGTAGCCAGTACGTGACCACGGGTGTGCGGCGGAGAGGGCGATCGACTCCATAAGGAAAGAAGAAGAACATGACATGCTACTCCACGCCTGTCTGCTTTCGTTCTGTCGTCTTTGACGCGTTTGCTCGTCACCCCGCCCCGCTTTACCCGCTCAGGGCTTCGTAGACGGCCTCGGCGATGGCCAGGTGGCCCGTAGGGTTTGGGTGCACGGGTTCGGGGCAGAAGAGGTCGGGGTCGTGGTGTTTGAGCAGTCTCTGGAACATCTCGTGGGTTCTGACAAGCCGCGCGCCGTACCTGCGGCTCATTTCATGCACGACGGCAAGGTACCTGGGCAACATCTCGAGCACCGCCGCCCGGGGCGAGCGGCCGTTGCGGTTGATGCTGATGTAGAAAGGATCGATCAAGAGGATGCGGCGTCCGGGAAGGATCGTCGCCGTCCGCGATAGGATCTCGTCGTAGATCTCTCGGAACTGGTCCGGCGGCACGGGGTTGGGGCCTTGAAAGAGGGTGCGGTGGAGGTCGTTGATGCCGATCTTGATGGACAGCCAGTCCGGCTCGAGACGCAAGACGTCGTCGTGCCAGCGGGCCTGGAGGTCCTCGACGGTATTGCCGCCGATGCCCTTATTGACGATGGTCACGCGCTTGGCGGGCTCGCGCAGGGCCAGCAGGTCGGCGAAAATCCTCACGTAGCCCGCGCCGAGAGGCGCGTCGGTGCCCCGGCGCCCGCAGTCGGTGATGCTGTCGCCGATGAAGAGGAGCGTCTGTCCGGTTCTCAGTTTCGTTGGCATGCAAGGTTCCTTATGCAAGGGGTCAATCCAGTGTCTTCCCGGTGATCAGGCGATAGACTTCGAGGTAGCGCTGGCGGGTCTGCTCGACGATGTCGTCGGGGATCTCGGGGGCGGGGGGCGTCTTGTTCCAACCGGTGCTCACGACCCAGTCGCGCACGAACTGCTTGTCGAAGCTGACTGGGTCGGCGTCGGGAGAGTAGGAGTCGCGCACCATGAACCGCGAGGAGTCGGGCGTGAGCGCCTCGTCGATCCAGATAATCGATCCGTCGTCCCGGCGTCCGAACTCGAACTTCGTGTCGCAGAGCGTGATGTTTCTCTCCCGCAGGAAATCGTGAGCCGTCTGGTAGAGTCTGATGCTGCGCGCTTGCACGTCGTCGAAGATGTCCTTGCCGACGATCTCGGCGGCCTGCTCGAGCGTCAGGTTGATATCGTGTCCTTCCGCGGCCTTCGTGGCGGGAGTGAAGATCGGTTTGGGCAGCTTCGAGCGCTGGCGGAGTCCGGCGGGCAGTTCGTGACCCGACGCGATCTTGCCGCCGGTTTTCTGATACTCGGTCCAGGCCGACCCGTCCAGGTAGCCGCGCACGACGCATTCGATCTCGAGGGGCTTGGCCTTCTTGCAGAGGAGCGAACGGCCCTCCAGCTGGCCAGTGTAAGGGCGCGTCTCCCTGGGGAAGTCCGCCACGTCGAAGCTGATAACGTGGCTCGGGGTGACGCGGGCGAGTTTCTCGAACCAGAAGCGCGAGATTTGCGTGAGGATGCGGCCTTTGTCCGGGACCCCGTTCGGAAACACAACGTCAAAGGTTGAGATGCGGTCGGTCGCAACGAGCAGCAGGTACTCGCCGAGATCGTAGATGTCGCGCACCTTGCCGCGGGCGATTAGGTTCAGGTTTGGGCAGTTGGTTCGCAGCAGCGTCGCCGCCATGATCTTCTCCTGTGCTCGCACCACCTGACGGCGGCCGATCCTCCGGCTCGTCCCTATTCCCATTCAATCGTGCTCGGCGGTTTGCTCGATACGTCGTAGACGACGCGGTTGATGCCCTTGATCTCGTTGATGATCCGGTTGCTCGCGCGACCGAGCAAGTCATAAGGCAACTTGCTCCAGTCTGCCGTCATGCCGTCCACGCTCTCGACGGCGCGCAGCGCCAGGACGTGTTCGTAGGTGCGTTCGTCCCCCATGACTCCCACCGCTTTCACTGGCAGGAGGACGCTGAACCCCTGCCACACGTCGTAATATACGCCCGCCTTCTTCATCTCCTCAAGGTATATGGCGTCGGCCTGGCGCAGCATGGCGAGACGCTTCGGCGTCACGGCGCCGAGAATGCGGATCGCCAGACCCGGCCCGGGGAAAGGATGACGCCAGAGGATCTCCTTCGGAAGGCCCAGCGCCCGCCCCAGTTCGCGAACCTCGTCTTTGAACAACTCCTTCAGGGGCTCGACAACGCGTCCTTCCTCGATCAGCTTCAGCACTTCCTTCACTCGGTTGTGGTGCGTCTTGATCGTCGCGGACGGTCCCTTCGTCGAAACGCTCTCGATGACGTCGGGATAGAGCGTGCCCTGCGCCAAAAGGTCGTTCGGCTTCAGGCGCTCGAAGAAGACCTTGATGAACTCGCGGCCGATGATCTTGCGCTTTTGCTCGGGATGGCTCACTCCCCGGAGCTTTCTGAGAAAACGGGAAGCGCTTCGCGCCATCGCGATCTTGATGCCGAGCGAAGCGAAACTCCGCTGGACGGCCTCCGCTTCGTTCAGGCGCAGGACGCCGTTGTCGACGAAGACGGGCGCCAGCCTGTCGCCGATCGCGCGGTGCAGAAGGACAGCCAGCACCGTCGAGTCGACCCCCCCGCTGACGCCGCACACGACGCGCCGCCCGTCCGTCTGCTCGCGCAGTTCCTCGACCGTGCGCTCGACGAAGTCCTTCATGCGCCAATCCGGTTTACACCCGCAGATGCGAATGGCGAAATTGCTCAGCATGCGGTCGCCGTGAGTCGTGTGGTGGACCTCGGGATGGAACTGAACGCCGTAAATGGGGCGGGTCTTGTGGCGGATGGCCGCCGGACACGACTCCGTGACGCCGAGCACTCGGAAGCCCTTGGGCAATTGCGCCACGCGATCCTGGTGACTCATCCATACGCGCTGCTTGCGGGCGAGGCCGGACCAGAGCGCGTCCTCTTCCTGGCGCGCAACAATCGCATGCCCGTACTCGCGCTTGTCGGAGTGGTCCACCTTGCCGCCCATGGCCACGGCGATCGCCTGCATGCCGTAGCAGATCCCGAGGACGGGGGCGCCGAGATCGAGCACGCCCTTGTTGAGGCGCGGCGCGCCCTTGGCGTAAATGTTGGCCGGGCCGCCCGACAGAACGATCCCCTCGGGATTCATCTTGCGGAGCTTCGCGATCGCGACGTTGTACGGCGCGATCTCCGTATAGACGTTGAGCTGGCGGATCTTGCGCGCGATGAGTTGGCTGTACTGGGACCCGAAATCAAGGACGACGATCATGAACTCGACTCTCCCTGGAGCGGCGCGCCGCCGTCGGCGGCCTCGATCTTCGACAAGAACTGCCGCAGCTCCGTCTCCAGTCGGTGGAAATCGCTCTGAGCCTGGAAGACGAGGGGCGCCATTCTCCGCCATTGCAGCTCCACCGTGTAGGCATGGCGAAACATGTGGCGGAAGTCCAGATAGCCCTTCAGAGATTTCCTCAGGTCCTCAGATATCACGGCCGGCCGGCCCTGCGTAGCGCAAGCCATCCTGTTCAGAAGAGAAGAATGCCAAGCTTCGCCGCGAGGGGGATCATTGTCCACTGCGACGCTCACCCGTTTGAAAATGTTCTCCACCCCGGTGTAGAAGCCGTGGAGAAAGGCGGCGAGCGCGTCGATCTCAACATCGGACGGAGCTTGGGTCCGGCATTTCTCGATGAGCGCGGGATGGCGGTTCATGAGCAGGTTCAGCATCTCCCACTCCACGCGGATCTGCTTCTTCAGCTTATCCCACACGGACGAGCTCCCTTTCGTCCCTCAGGTAGCGGGTGAACGGGCTGTCCTCATCCAGATCTATGAGATCGAGCGGTCGCTGCAGAATGTCACCGGCTATCCCCATCGCCTTGAAGAAAACTTCGGGCGGCAGACCCGACACCGCCATGTCAACGTCCGAATCCTCATGCATTCTCCCCGTTGTTGCAGATCCGAACATGTAAACCTCCCGCGCACCGGCCTCCTTCAAGGCCGCTGCTGCCTGTTCGATCGATGCGCGCAAGTCTTCGTTCATCTCTCGTTCTGTCTCCTGGCGTCGAGCGCCCTGGATTCCGGCGGGGAATTCCCCCAGGCCGGCCAGCCAAGCTGAGCGTGAAAGCAGGCGCGGCGAATCCCCTCAACGCGCCGCCGACGGGGCTCTGTCGGAGTCATCCGTCATCCGGGACCTTGTTCCGCACCGCGTCCCATAGAACATCGTTGTCGATCCCGAAGCAAGCGTGCGCCATGACATCGCGCATGCCGGAAACCTTCCCCATTCAACCTCGGGGAGGTCTCCACGGATCGAGTCGGGAACGAGTCTGGTGGCCTCGCCGATAATCTCCAGGTTGCGCACAACGGCATCATAGGTCTTCGGATCTTTCTCGAACTCCTCTCGGGTCAGTCCCTCGATGAAACACAGGATCTTCCTCCAGCTCTCCCGAGTGTCCTCCAAGCAGAGTCCAGAATCACGCGACATGGACTGACTCTCGTCCGATGACGCGGCGAAGGCGGGGGCGTAAGGCTTTGGTGGTGACCAAGTCTACCCGGCGTCCGAGCAGGTCCTCCAGGAAAAACTTGAGATCCATGAACCGGTCGAAGCTGGCTGGCCCGTCGAACTCCACGAGCGCGTCGGCGTCGCTATCTTCCGTTGCCTCATCACGAGCGGCGGAGCCAAACAAGGAAAGCGTCTTGACGCGAAATCGCGAGCGAATCTCGTCAGCATGCCCTCCAATGCGGTCTACGGTCTCTTGTCGTCTCATTGCCAACTCCATGTCCCGCTCAGCCTGCGTTCTAGTTCTTCGCCATCCCGATATTCTGCGCCTTCTGGAAGATCTTGCCTTCGGTTCTGATGACCGGGGCAATGACGATTTCCGTTTCCTGGAACTCGCGGATCGTGCGCGCCCCCATGTAGCCCATGCACGTGCGGATGGCGCCGACCAGATTCTGCGAACCGTCGTCCAGGTGGGCGGGGCCGACCAGGATCTCCTCGAGCGTGCCGGTCACGCCGACTTTGATCCGGGTTCCTCGCGGCAGGTTATGGTGCGGCGTCGCCATGCCCCAATGGTAGCCGCCGCCGGGCGCCTCCTTGGCGCGGGCGAAGGCGGAGCCGACCATGACGGCGTCCGCCCCGCAGGCGAAGGCTTTGCAGATGTCGCCGCCCGCCGACATCCCGCCGTCGGTGATGATGGCGACATAGCGGCCGCTTCGGGTCAAGTACTTGTCGCGCGCCCAGGCCGCGTCGACCGTCGCCGTGACCTGCGGCACTCCCACGCCGAGCACGCCTCGGGTGGTGCAAGCCGCGCCCGGCCCGACGCCGATCAGCAGAGCGTCCACGCCGGTTTCCATCAGATCCAAGCACACCTCGTGGGTGACGCAGTTGCCCACGATGACGGGGATCTTCATCTGTTTGACGAATCGCTCGATACTCAGCGTCTTGTAGGCGCTCGACAGGTGCTGGACCGTCACGACGGTCGACTGGACGGCGAAAACGTCGCAACCCGCCTCCTGAGCGATGGCGCCGAAGCGCTCGGCCCGCTGGGGAATGGCCGAAACAATGGCCCGGGCGCCGCCCGCTTTGATCTCTTCGATCCGTTTGCTGATGAGTTCCTCTTTGATCGGCGGCTGGTAGATCTTCTGCAACAGCTCCGTCGCCTTTCCCGGCGTGGCGTCGGCTATCTCAGCCAGAATCCCCGAAGGGTCGTCATAGCGCGTTTGGACGCCCTCCAGGTTCAGCATGGCCAAGCCGCCCAACCGCCCCATCTCGATGGCAAACCGCACGTCCACCACCCCGTCCATGGCCGCCGCGATGATGGGAATGGGAACAGCCAGCTCGCCAATCCGCCAAGTGATGTCCACCTCGTCGGGATTGACCGTCACCCGTCCCGGAACCAGGGCGATCTCGTCAAAACCGTAGGACCAGCGCGCCTTTCTGCCCCGTCCAATCCATTCACCCATTGCCGTTCCCTTCCTTTCCGTGGAAAGCGCCCAAACCCGGGCTGAAACGCCCGGCGAAACGTTGGCCGGAGTGCTACCCAAAATGCAAGTCCAAACGCTATATCTTGTACCCCTCCGCGACGAAAGGTCCAAGATCCGTCAGTCAAGAGGCGTCAGTAAACCGTACTCGCTGTCCCTTGTCAACATAACTTTTGCCCCGCGGGTCCGGCTTTCCGCACGAACGGGCCGCCGACCTGCGTCCCCGGCCTCTGCTGGACCCGTTTGCCCCTCTCAGAAGGCGTTGCGGTTGCGCTTTGAACGCTCTCTGAGGTCTTCACACGGCCTGTAGCGCGAGCAAGCAAAACGGGCCGTGAACCTCTTGGGTTCAGGCCCGCTTGAGACCGGTGGAAGGCGCTCCCCCGCCGGGATCGCGCGCCACTGACTTCCGCGGAGGCAGAGGCGTTGGGTTCTCCGGCCATTCCGCCCGCCCCCTACTCGATTCCGGCCGGGAGGGCATGTCGAGGGAGTCTGCGGCTCCCTTGGCCGCGGGGGGCGCTCCCCCCGCGCCTCCACGGCGATCTATTTGGCGGCCGAGGCGGATTCAGGGGGCAAGCCCTCGTCAGGACCACCGGTTGCGGCCTCTCCTCCGGCGGCTTCGGCGGCCTCTTCCTCGGTGGCCGCCGATTGCGCCCGGCTCGCCTCCCGGACTAGCTGTGCGTCCTTGCGGCTGCGCAGGAGATCCTCGGTAATGCGCGCTTTTTTGCCCCGTAGGCGACGAAGATAGGTCAGACTGGCGCGGCGGACTTTTCCCCGCCGAACGACCCGGATCGCCTCGATTCGTGGCGAATGAAGGGGGAAAACCCTTTCCATGCCAACGCCGTACGAGATGCGCCGGACCGTGAACGTCTCGTCCAGACCGCCTCCCCGCCGGCGGATGCAGACCCCCTCGAAATCCTGAATGCGTTCTTTCCCTCCCTCGACGATCCGCACACTCACTCGAACCGTGTCGCCCGGACGGAAGTCAAAGGACTCTTGTTTCAGTCTTGACGCCTGAAACTCACGAACTGCGGTATGCACGCGCAACGCCCTCCAAACCAACTCTTAGGTCCAGCGCTCCCAGCCTTCCGCGCCGCCTCCGACCGGGTCTGATCGGCCCCGCCGGAGGGGCAAGCAGCCCATGTAAACCGCTGGAAGGGGAAAAATCCAGCATTTTCTTTCATCGTTTTTCAAGCAGCCAAGTGCGTCGGCCCCTCGGCCCCGTTCTCCTCTACGTTGCATCGCGTTGCGTCAAATGAAAAAGCTACCGAAGGCTAGGCGGCCCGGAGGGGTCTGACCGCCTGGGCCGGTTCGTGATTGACAGAACGATCGTCGCGGGGCTTAATCCCGGTTGTCCGCCGCCGGGAGCGCGTGGCTTGGACCGCGAGATGGGAACTCTCCGAGCGGATCGAGAGGGGGCCCTCCGCGTTTCCTCGCCCGAATCTCTCGGCGCCGTCGAGGCGCCCCGACTCCGTAAGAAGCGTGGGCCTTGCTCCTCGACGAGCGTGGTCAAAGCGAACCAGGAGGAGAGACATGGCGCCACGAAGCGCGGCTTTTGGGGTTCTCGCAATGGTCGCCGCGGGCTTTGCACCCGCGGCGCAAGGCCAAAAGGAGGAGAGAATGCTCGCCAAACCGACTCCCGAGCAGGTCGAGTGGCACGATATGGAGATCGAGATGTTTCTGTGTCTCGATCCATGTACGTGGCAGGACAAGGAGTACGACGATCACTCGACGCCGCTGGCCGAGATCAATCCCTCGAAACTGGACACGGACCAGTGGGTCGCGGTGGCGAAGTCGATGGGGGCGAAACAGATCATCTTCGTCGCCAAACACGTGGGGGGGTTCTGCTGGTGGCAGACCGAGACGACCGACTACGGCGTCCGCCAGATCCCATGGCGCGACGGCAAGGGGGACGTCGTGGCGGACCTGGCCGAGTCATGCCGCAAGGGCGGGATCCAGCTCGGCATCTACCTCTCCCCCGCCGACGACAAGCACGGCGCCTCGGTCGGCGGCCGGTGCAAGAAGCCTGAAGAGCAGGAGGCCTACAACCAGGTCTACCGTCGGCAGTTGACAGAATTGCTCAGCCGCTACGGCGAGGTGAGCGAGGTGTGGTTCGACGGAAGCCTCGTCGTCGAAGTGGGGGACATCCTCAAGAAGCACGCGCCGAAGGCCATGGTTTTCCAAGGGCCTCACGCCACGATCCGGTGGGTGGGAAACGAGGAGGGAGTCGCGCCCTATCCCGCATGGAACGCGGTGTCGACGGCCGACCCGTCGCGCATCGGGGTCCAAACGGCGGCTGACGGCGACCCGGACGGCGACAAGTGGCTCCCGAACGAATGCGACGGGCGCATCCGCAGCACGTGGTTCTGGAACACGAAGAACGCCGACACCTTGAAGAGCGTCGATGCGTTGATGGATATGTACTGCAAGTCGGTCGGCCGCGGCGCCGTGCTTCTCCTGAACAACACCCCGGACACGACGGGCCTCATCCCGGAGGCGGACGCGAAACGCTCCGCGGAGTTCGGCGCGGAAATCCGGCGGCGCTTCGGGAAGAGCCTAGCGGAAACGACCGGTCGCGGCGACATCGTCGAGATCAACTTCGGTCGTCCCACGCGCATCGATCACGTCGTCACGATGGAAGACATCCGCGACGGCGAGCGCGTCCGCGAGTATGTGATCGAGGGCATGATCGACGGCGCGTGGCGGGAAATCACGACGGGAACGGCCATCGGCCACAAGAAGATCGATCTGTTCGAGCCTGCCGCGGTCGCGAAAGTTCGCTTGCGGGTGACGAAGCTCGCCGCCGAGCCGCTCATTCGCAAGCTGGCGGCGTACAACGTGAGCGGCCGGAACGTCGACGCGGAGGGGCGGCCTCTGATTAGGAAAATCGGAACGATCGAGTGCGATCTTGTTGAGGTTAGTCCCTTCGTTCTTCGCGACCGCGTGTATCGCGTCGAGTGGGTTCGGACCACGTACAAAGGAAACAAGACCGGCAAGAACTACCTGCACATAGTGGACCGCGAGACGGGCGAGGAGATCTCCGCCTTCGGCGAAGGACACGCCTTTCCGTGCGCCTACGTCGAGGACGACACGGTCTACGTCCTCGGGACGCAAGTCGAGGGCAGCTGGCAGAGCCAGCGAGTGACCATGTTCACGTCCCGGGACCTGAAGAACTGGGACTCGCGCACGGCCCTGGACCTGCCCGGCTACGGCATCTGCAACACGTCCCTGTGCAAGGCGGACGACCGGTACGTCATGATGTTCGAAATCCACCTGCCGAAAGAGGAGACGGGAGTGGCTTTCACGGCCCGGTTCGCGACCTCGAAGGACCTGGAGCATTGGAAAGTGACGCCCCCCGAGTGCAATTACGCGAAAGACCGCTACACGGCGCCGCACTGTTTGCGCTACCTCGACGGATGGTTCTACGATTTCTACCTCGAGGCCCGAAACGGGTACGAGCAATGCGTCGTGCGGTCGAAAGACTTCATCCATTGGGAGCTGAGTCCGCTGAATCCGGTTCTGCGGGCGTCTGACGAAGATCGCGGGATAGCGAACCCGAAGCTCACCAAGGAGGAGCGCGGTCGAATCGCGACAGCTCAGAACCTGAACAACTCCGACATCGACCTCTGCGAATACCGGGGGAAGCTGGTGATCAACTACTCGTGGGGCAATCAGCAGGGGGTCGAGCATCTGGCCGAGGCCGTCTATGACGGCACGCTTGAGGAATTCCTGCGCGGGTGGTTTCCAGGCCAATAGGGGATACGCCGCCTGAAGGCGGGACTCCGAGCTGAGCGTCCACCGAGAGGGACTGTTTGAGAAACCGATGAGACTGAAACGCGCACTCCCGTTGATCCTGTCGGCGCCCATCGCCGTTGCGACTCTCGCGAAAGAAGGAGACGAGAAGATGAGGCCCAAGACGCCCCGATTAGCGAAACCCACGCCCCAACAAGCGGCGTGGCAAGACCTCGAGGTAGGAATGTTCATCCATTTCGGGCCCTGGACGTGGCAGGACTTGGTGGAGGGCGGGGGGCCCGTTCCCCTCAGCATCATGAAGCCCGACCAACTCGACACGGACCAGTGGGTGTCGGTCGCCGAGGCGATGAGCGCGAAGTACATCGTCTTCGTCGCCAAGCACGGCGACGGCTTCTGCTGGTGGCAAACCGACACGCCCAATGACTCGGTGAAGAGCATCCCCTGGAGAGACGGCAAGGGGGACGTCCTGCGCGATCTGTCCGAATCGTGTCGCAAGCGGGGCATGAAACTGGGCGTCTATCTCTCACCGGCGGACGGGCAGCACGGCGCCGCCGTCGGGGGCAAGTGCAAGAGCGATGAGGGGCAGGAAGCCTACATCAAGATCTACCGCCGGCAACTCACCGAGCTCCTCAGTCGCTATGGCGAAATGATGGAGGTCTGGTTCGACGGCAGCCTCGTCTTCAAGGTGGGCGACATCATCAAGAGATGCGCGCCCAATGCCATGGTCTTCCAAGGCCCGCACGCCACGATCCGCTGGGTCGGCAACGAAGACGGCTACGCTCCCTACCCCGCCTGGAACGCGGTTTCGGTCTCGAAAGATCCCGCGCGGTACGGCGTCTACACCGCCGAAGACGGCGATCCCGACGGCGACACGTGGCTGCCCAACGAGTGCGACGCGCGGATTCGGGCCGATTGGGCATGGACTTCGCGAAACGCCGACACGCTGAAGAGCGTCGAGGAACTCATGGAGATGTACTACCGGTCGGTCGGCCACGGCGGAGCGCTCCTTCTCAATAACACGCCGGATCCGACCGGCCTCATCCCGGAAGCGGACGCGCGACGTTCGGCCGAGTTCGGCGCCGAGATCAAACGGCGTTTCAGCAAGAGCCTCGCGGAAACCGCCGGCGCGGGCGACATCGTGGAGTTGACCTTGGCGGGACCGACACGCATCGATCGCGTCGTCACGATGGAGGATATCCGCGAAGGGGAGCGCGTGCGCGAGTACGTAATAGAGGGAATGACGGACGGCGCCTGGCGCGAGATCGCGAAGGGAACGGCCATCGGCCACAAGAAGATCGACCGCTTCGATCCCGTCGAAGCGTCGAAAGTGCGCCTGCGCGTGGTGAAGTGCGCCGCCGAGCCGCTGATCCGCAAGCTGGCGGTTTACAGCGCGGCGTCCGCCGTCGGCGCTGAGACGAAGGGGCGAGAGACAGCCGCCGCCGGATTTCAGAAAGCCCGCGAGTGGACTCCCGGCGACGTCGGCGTCGACTGGTCGAACCTCGACGTCGATCTCGTTCCCTGGTGCAAGAACGCCACGCAGTACGAAGTGGTCTTCAAGCAGACGGGGGGAGCGAACGACCTGGAGATCCGCTCCGCGACCCTCCTCTTCGAAGGAGTCGAGGCGGCGCATTTCGTCAGCAAAGGGAAGACGGCTCAGACGTTCCTCGTGACGATCACCGGCATCGGCCGGGGGATGGTCTTCCGCGCGTCGGTGCGGGGCAAAGGCGGGACCGACACGCGGGGCGAGGTCTTGATTCGAGAGAGGAAGATCGAGTAACATCACATCGATGAGACTGACCTTGGGACACAGCCCCGATCCGGACGACGCTTTCATGTTTTGCGGCCTCGCCCAAGCGAAGGTCGCGACCGAGGGGCTCGAGTTCGAGCACGTGCTCCAGGATATCGAGACGCTGAACCGGCGCGCGGAGCGCTGCGAACTGGACGTGACGGCGCTTTCCGCTCACGCTTACGCGTTCTTGACCGACCGCTACATCCTGCTCAACAGCGGCGCGAGCATGGGGCTTGGGTACGGCCCGAGGGTCGTGGCGAAGGGGGACGTCGCGCGTTCGGATCTTGCGCGGCGGCGAATCGCGATCCCGGGAGAACGCACCTCGGCGGTTCTCGCTTTGCGCCTCTGCATCGGGGAATTCGAGTACGTCGTCGTTCCCTTTGACAAGATCATGGACGCAGTGGTCGCGGGCGAGGCGGAGGCGGGGCTCCTGATCCATGAGGGACAGCTCACCTACTCCGACCAGGGGCTTCATCTCGTCGTCGATCTCGGCGCCTGGTGGCATGCTGAGACGCGCGGGCTGCCGCTGCCCCTCGGCGTGAACGCCATCCGGCGCGATCTCCCGCCCGACGTCATCGCGCGGGCGGATCGCGTTCTCCGGGCGTCGATTCAATGGGGGCTCGAGCATCGCACGGAGGCGCTTGAACACGCCGCCGCGTGGGGACGCGATCTCGATGCGGAACGCACGGACCGATTCGTGGGGATGTACGTGAACGACCTGACGCTCGATTGCGGCGAGAAGGGACGGCGCGCAATCGAAACGTTCTTCGAGCGCGGGGCCCAAGCCGGCCTTCTGCCCAGAGGGGCGGCGCCGGAGTTTGTGGCGCGCGATTGATTCGCGGACGGGCCTCGCGATTGCCGGCATCATGTCGAACGGCGAATCTGAACCCAAGAGCCGAAGTCAGCGCGGGGAAAAGCCGCGACTCCCCGTTCGCGTCTGCGTGGGTTCTGCGCTGACGCTGGGTTGCGTTGTCATCGCGATCTTGGTATCGCTTGCTTCGCCCGAACGCCTGCGCGCGTGGATCGTGGTGCGACAGGCGTGGTTCGATCGGAGTCTGGTGTACCATGAGCAGGCGTATCGCGGCTTGGAATCGGTGGCCGACGTCATGCTGGAGAATCGTCGCTGGCAGGAGGAGATGCTCCGGGTGCTGGAGGCCCGCCGGGATTGGGGACGTTTTGCGGAAGTGGCGGCGCGGCTGAAAAGCATCGGCGCGCGCCACGCCGAATGGATGTGGTACGGATGGGCGGCGTCCCTGAGGACGAACGACAATTCCGCGGGGGCGGAGTACCTCTCGATCCTGGCTGAGCCCGGTCTCGCGCAGGATCTTCAGCCGTGGCAGCGCGAATTCCTCAGAGGCTGGCGACACTGCCAGGAAGGGCGTCTCGAACAAGCCCGGCAATGGGTCGGCATCCTCCGCAACATGGGAGTCGCGTCGGATCTCATGGATCTTCTGGAAGCCCGCGTCGCCGCAACTCCCGAATCGGCGGCTTCCTCGCCCCAAACCCCGCTCGCCGGAGGCGGCGCCCCATGAGTGAACGAATCGGCGTCTTCGGCGGCGCCTTCGACCCGCCCCACGTGGGGCATGTGCTGGCGGTGCAGTATGTCTTGCTGACGGCGCCGGTGGAACGCGTGTTCGTGATCCCGTGCGCCCAGCATCCTTTCGGAAAGCACGTTTCCCCATTCGAGCATCGCTGCGCGATGTGCCGACTGGCCTTTGCACCCCTCGCCGAGCGCGCCAAGGTTCTCGATCTCGAAGGGAAACGCCGCGGGGCAAGCTATACGATCGACACGATCCGGGAACTCTCGCGCCGTTTCCCCGAAGCCGAGTTCGAGTTGATCGTCGGCTCGGACATCGTCGAGGAACTCCCCCAGTGGCGCGAGGTGGAAGAGCTGAAACGACTGGCGACTCTGCGAGTTCTGCCGAGACTGCCGGAACGCGCTTCGGGCCGCCGCGGCGCGGAAGACAAGGACGGCCCCTACTACCTGCCCGCCGTGAGCGGCACGACGCTTCGTCGGATGCTGGCGGAGGGACGCGACCTCTCGGCCCACGTTCCGCGCGAAGTCCTGGCCTACATCGAGCGCGAACGTCTCTACCGGTGATTCCTCCGACGGAGCGTTTCCGGAGCGCCTCTTGAGGAAAACGTCCGGAACACCCGTGGTGGGGCGTTGCCCCATAAGCGCTAACTTTACGAAGCGCCCAGGCCGCTTTCCAGGGAGACGCGGGAGGGTGCGGGGGGCGCCCCTGATTACCTCCTCATGCGGCGGGCGTGACGCCCAGGAACGGCCTTCTGTGCGCCGTTCTCATTAGCGCCGGGCTTCAGCCCGGTGGCGGCGCAGTCTCCCCTCCGAACCGATGTGGCAACCGTCTCAACGGTTTCCCTGGGAGGCAAACCGTTGAAACGGTTGCCTCGCGGGGGGGGGATTCCGGTGGACGCCTCGTTGAAACGAGGCGCTAATGAGATTCGCGTCCTTACGCTCAGGGGATGCCGAAGCAGGGGTCTCGGCTCGTAAGTTAGCGCTTATGGGGCGTTGTTCCACCAGCAACGCCCCACCACTCGAGCTCCGGCGCCTTGCCAAAGCTCGAGCGATTCACCAACCTTTACGGTTCCTGCGGCGCGAGACCGCGCGAGAAGCCTACTTCCCCGCTCCCGCGGTCAGGCCCTTGATGAGCCTCTGTTGCATGACGAGATAGAGAACCGTCACCGGGGCAGAGAGGACCACGACGCCGGCGAAGATGTAGTTCCAGTTCTTGACGTACTTGTCCGAGAGAAATCGCCAGAGCTGGACAAACGCCAACTGTCCTTTCGTCGGCCCCATGATAATGAAGGCCACGACGAAGTCGTTCCAGATCCAAAGCCCCCAGAAAATGACGATCGTCGCGGTGCACGGCGCAAGGAGAGGGAAGACGATGCGCCAGAAGGTCGAAATCGGACCGCAGCCGTCGATGGCGGCCGCTTCCTCCAGCTCGCGAGGAATCGTGGACATGAAACCGCTGTATATGAAGATGCAAAGAGGCAGGCCGCCCGCGACGTAAGTGAGAACCAGAGCGAGATAGGTATGTTGAATTCCCAGGAAACGGAATTCCTTCATCAAGGCGATCATGATCACCTGGAAGGGAATCATGAGACCCGCCAGGAAGAAGAGGCGCAGGAACTTGCCCGTCGCCATGGGGCGTCGCATGAGGGAGTAGGCGGCCATGGGCGCCGTCGTGACGAGACAGAGGATGACGGCGGCGCACATGAGCAGGCTGTTGAACATGGGCCGCGCCAGCTTGACGCCGGTGAAGACGTACGAGTAGTTATTCAGGCGCCACGATTCCGGGGGCGCCAAGGGCGCTTGAACGATCTCCGGCAGAGTCTTGAACGAATTGAGAAAGATCAGAAAGCAGGGCGACAGGAACAGAACGCCCGCCAGGAGCATGGCGATCTCCAGAGAAGGGAAGCGTTTTCTCCAGCCTCGGGACGTCACGCCTGGACCTCCTTGCGCCGAAGGAGGCTGACCTGAATGAAGGCGATTGCCACCAAGGCGACGAACATGACTACGGAAACCGCCGTGGCGTATCCTTGGCGGTTCTTGAGTATCCCCAGGGAGTAGATGTAGTAGCCGACGGTAAAGGTTCGGTATCCCGGCCCGCCCTCGGTCGTTACGAGAATCTGACCGAAAAGGTTGATCCCCGTAATGAGGGCGAGGACGGAGTTGGTCGTCACGGTGGGCAGCAGCATGGGGAATTGGATCTTCGCGAACACCGTCCAGGGGCCCGCGCCGTCGATGTCGGCCGCCTCATAGAGGTACTCGGGAATGGTCTGAAGATTGGCGAGATAGATCATGGTGAAGAAGCCGATGCAACTCCACGCCATGAGCGCGAAGATGAAATAGGGCGCCAGGTCCGCGTCGCCCATCCAATCCTGGGGCCACGTCGCGGAATCGCAGACATGAGAAGCAATCCACGCGCACGCGCCCCGCAACCAGCCAGGCGACCAGGATCCCGACCCGACAGCGTCGAGGAATCCCTTCAGGCAAGAGAGGCCGCCGAGAACGGCGCCGTTCTCGCCCATCGCTCGGACGATGACGTTGACGGCGCCCTCTCGGTAGTTGGCCATGTAGACAAAGGCGAGGGCGGTGACCAACATGCTGAGGATGTAAGGATAGAAGAAGAGACTGCGGATCAGGCCTTTCATCATGCGGATCTTGTCGAGCAGAACCGCGAGCGCCATGCTGGCGAAGGTGAAGAAAAGGACGAGAAGGACCGTCTCGAAGAGCGTGAACTTGACGGCGGCCAGGAGTTGCTTGTCGCGAAAGAGCTCGGCGAAATTCGCCAGGCCGATGAAACTCGCCTTGCGCGCCCACCCGTTCCAGTCTGTGAAACTGTAGCCAAAGCCGAGGACGGCGGGCAAGACCGCGAAGCCGCCGTAGATGGCGACGGCTGGGCCGCAGAGGACGACGGAATGGAAGCTTTCCTTCCAGAATCTCGCGCGTCGGGCCGGCCGATGATTCCCGTCCGCCATGCTCGCCTCTACCTTCCCTTGCGGGCGCTGTCCCACTCCTCGTCCAGCATCTTGAGGAGAGCGTCCACGTCGCGGTTGCCGGCCAGAATGTCCTGCATGATGCGCTCGAACGCGGCGCCGTCGGGCGACTTGTCGTCCAGCGCCCGTTGCCACCCGGAAACGTAGCCGTACTGCTCGAGCCGGGCCGTCATGTTGTCGAAGAACTTCTGCGTGGCCGGCCAGTCGCTCTGAAGGCCCTTGATGGGGACCTTCTCGGCCAGTTTGAACTGCCCTTCGGCGTTGAGGTAAATCTCGTGGACTTCCGGCTCGTAGAACGCCTCGAACGCGGCGATGGCTTTCTCCAGTCTTTCGCCCGTTACCGCGCTCGATATCGCCCAACCGCTCTGCAGTTGCGGCGAACCGAGGAAAGTCGGGGGACGGCCCGTCATGGAAGGAATCGGCCAGTAGTCGATCTCGAACTCGACCTGGTTCGGCTCGATCTCGCCGCCGATCCAGCAGCCCATGATCCACGTCGCGCCTTGGCCGCCGTAGAAGTCGCGCTGCTCTTCGTTGTAGCCGTCGCTCCCCGCCCCTTTCTCGACGAAGTTGTCGAGCAGATAGGCCATGTTTTCCAGGATCATGCGGGCCGTCGGGTTCGAAGCAAAGCGGACCTTCTCTTCGTCCATCAGGCGGCTCCACGACGGGCCGGGAGCGCCGGGGTCTCGGTCGTACATTTCCGACTGGATGGCGCAGGTCAGCGGCATTGCCGCCGACCATTGCCGCCCTCCGTACACCAGCGGCCTTTTCCCCATTTTCCTGATCCGGTCCAGACCGGCGATGAATTCGGCCCACGTCGCGGGCGGCTCGGTGACGCCGGCGTCCGCCCACATTTTCCTGTTCACCGCAATGCCGATGATCTGGAGGCCGCCTTGGCTCGTATAGCGTTTGCCTTTGTAGGGCTCGGGCAGCGGGATGCCGAACTTCTCGTAGAACGAATCGGGCAAAGGCTGGATGTAGCCGCTATCGGCCAGGTATGGCGTCAGAAGCCACGTCTGCACAATCTCGGGCAGGTCGCCCGTGGCGATGCGGGTCTTGTAATAGCCCGCCGCGTCGGTGTCGCCCAGGTCGATGAGCTCGAGGGTCCAGCCGGGGTATTTCCGCTCGTACGCGCTTTTCCACGCTCTCCAGTGTCGGCGAAACCCCTCGCGCCCGCCGAGATTGCGGACAACGCGGATGACCTTGTCTTCCTTCTCCCGCGGCTTCTCCGCGCAGCCCGCAAAAACCATGAGCGCCCCAACCACGAGCCCCCAAACCATGACCCGCCCTAGCTTTGCGATCCCATTCATGAGCTTTCGCCTCCCAGGTGTTATCTGATCGTTAGAACACGGATCTCACGGATGGAACGGATCGGACGGATCTTCCTATCCGCGACATCCGTCTCATTCGCAGCATCCGCGTCATCCGTGTTCCATTCTCCCTCTCAGAACTGTCGAAGGAACTCGACCGCCTTCACGACGTCGCTTATCGGATCGTCCCCCACCTCGCGCTCAATCGTCAGGAACCCGTCGTAGCCGATCTCGTCAAGAAGGGCGATGTACTTCGGGAAGTCCACGGCGCCTTCGCCGAGGGGAACTTCGCGCATCTCTCCCTTCATTCCGTCCTTGGCGTGCGTGTGAACGATGTAGTCCTTGAGGATCCTCACCCCCGCAAGTTGGTCGAACCCGTTCATGGCGAAATTCGCGGGATCGTAGTTGACCTTGATCCCTTCGCTGCGGACCGTCTTGAGGAACCGAAGCAGATGCTCGGGACTCTCGGGACCGGTCTCCGTCGCGAAGAAGACCTCCCGCGATTCGCCGTAGGACGCCAGTTCGGAGATCGCTTCGTGGCACGCCTTCCACCGCGGGTCGGCGGCGGCGTCGGGGAGCTTGCCGATGTGCGTGGTGATGACGTTCGTTCCGAGATCCACGGCGAGATCGACGCATTTCTTCGACTTCTCGACGATCTCGTCGTTCTTGTCCGCATCGAGAAACCCGTGGCCGTAATCGGCGCAGAGCGCGCTGATCACGAGTCCCTGCTTCGCGACGAAATCGCGGAAATCCCTGCGCGCGCTTTCGCCCATGGCGTCGGGCGCCATCTCGCCCCCTGTTACGAAGACCTGGAAGCCGTCCGCGCCGACTTCGGCCGCCTTGCGGATGCCCTCCTTCACCCCCAGCCTGAACGATTCAATCATTACGCCTACTTTGCGTTTCTTCATCATTCTCCCTCTCCCTACAGACCCAGAATGTGATCCATATCGGCGCTGATTTTCCCCAAGCGCCCCACGGGGTCCTTCTCGTCCCGGGGCAGCTCCGCCACGAGGTAGTCCTCGTAGCCGATCTCGCGAAGCGCGTCCACCACGCGCTTCCAGTCGATCGTTCCCTCGAGAAGCCAGGTGAAAGCGGAGCGGCCGGCGTCAAAGCCTTTCAGATGCACCTTGCGAATGCGCAGGGCCAGACTGCGAATCCAGTGATCGGGATAGCCGAAAAGCGCGACGTTGCCCACGTCGAAGTAAGCGCCGAGGCAGGCGCTTCCGAAGCCGTCGATGTAGGCCGCGAAGTCGCGCGGACTCAACAGGAACTTGTTCCACACGTTCTCGATCCCAAGAACGACTTTGCTCTTCTCGGCGAAAGGCAGGACCTCCGCCAGAGCCTGCGCCGAGCGCTCCCAGGCTTCCTCGTAGGTCACGTCCGGCGTGACCGTGGCCGGCACGACCAGCACCGTGTCCGCTCCGAGGGCGGCGGCCGTCTCAATCGACATCCGAATGCCATCCAACCCGCGCCGACGAACGGCGGGATCCGGATCGGAAAGGGGGCGCTGCCAGTGGTCTCGGTTCATGACGCTCGAGACCGCGAGACCGTGACTCTCCGCCAGCGCGCGGAACTCGCGCCGCTCCGCGTCGCCGTCGAGCGTCATGGCCTCGACGCCCTGAAAGCCGCAACTCGCCGCGAGGCGGAACTGCTCCTCAAGATTCGCTCCCGGAAGCGAGCCGATACAGATGCCTTTTTTCATCATGCCGCATTCCCGCCCTTTCCGTGGGTGGACCGTGAGGCCGTCCCCTCGTCTCACCTCGATCCGTTCAAGTGAACCGCTCTGCCCGTCCGGGCCGACTTGTGAATCGCGAGGACCGTCTGGAGAACCCCCCGCGCGTCGCGCCCGTTTGTTTTCGGCTCGATGCCCTCTTCCAGGCAACGGACGAAATGCTCCTGAATCGTCTCCTCGACCGACGCCACCGCCTGGATGCTCCCCTCCGCGTCTTTCCGCCCGAGATCGCCCGCGAGGTTCACGCTCATGGCGCCCTGAGTCGAGAGGATCTGCTCCGCGCCGTCGCCGATCTTCTTGCGCACCGTACCGGAACGGTCCACGACGACGCTCCCTTCCGTGCCGATGACGCCGAGGGAGGTCTCGTCCAACCAGGAAGACCAGCTCACGTCGATAGCGGCCATGCCGCCGTTCTCAAAGGCGAGGAGCGCCTGAGCGTGTTCGTCGGCCCGGATGGCGGGACGAACCCGGTCGGCGTGAGCGAAGACGGTTTTCACGTCGCCCCCCATCCAACGCAGGAGGTCGATGTCGTGGCTCGCGAAGTCGAGCGCGATGCCGCCGCTCTTCTTCTGGTCGCCGTACCAAGTGCCCACCATCGAGCAAGGCATGTAGCGGCGAGTCCAGCAGTTGACCAACCGGCCCAGCTCGCCGGAGTTGAAGGTCTCGCAGAGGAGTTGGTAGGGGTGGGTATAGCGAAGAACGTAGCCGGTCATGAAGAGGACGCCCGCTTGCTCGACGGCTTCGAGAATCTGGTCCGCCTCCCGGAGGTTCAGAGCGAGTGGTTTTTCGGCGAACATGTCCATGCCCGCCCGCGCACACTCCACAACCACGTCCGTGCGGCGAAAGGGCTCCGTGCAGATCACCACGGCGTCCACTTCCGACAGCATCTCGCGGAAGTCAATCGTTGGACGCGCCCCGATCTCTCTCCCGAGTTTGACCGCCTTTTCTTCCACCAGGTCGGCGACGTGCGCGACCTCCGTCTTCTCCATGCGGTGGAAAACCCGCGCGTGATGGTTTCCCATTCCGCCGCATCCGATGATTCCCAGTTTGATCATGGGCGCCTGCTCCTTTCGAAAACGCTGCAAATCACATCGAAAACGCCGCAAATTGCGGGGTAGTTGGGCGCTCGCAAGAGCGCGTTATCCCACCAGATCCACCGACTTGCCCGTCCGCGCCGACTCCTGGATCGCCAGAGCCGTTTCGAGAACCGCGCGGGCGTCCGGCCCGTTCGTCTTCGGCTCCAGGTCCTGTTCGATGCACCGGATGAAATGCTCTTGGATCGTCTCCTCCGACGATGCGAGGGCCCTGATATGGCCCTCCTCGTCTTTCGCCCCGAGGTCGCCGGACGGGTTGACGCTCATGCTGCTCGCGCATTCGACGATCTCCTCTTTGCCGTCGCCGATCTTCTTGCGCACCGCGCCCGACCGATCGACGATCATGCTCCCCTGCGAACCGATGACGCCGAGAGACGTCTCGTCCAGCCATGAGGACCAGCTCACGTCGATGGCTCCCATGCCGCCGTTCTTGAAGGTGAGGAGGGCCTGCGCGTGCTCGTCCGCGCGAACGCCGGCGCGGACGCGGGCAACGTGGGCGAAGACGGTCCTGACGTCGCCCCCGATCCAGCGCAGGAGGTCGATGTCGTGACTCGCGAAATCAACGGCTACGCCGCCGCTCTTGTCCTGGTCGCCGTACCATCGCTCGAGAATGGACAAAGGGCACGGCATGTAGCGGCGGGTCCAACACGTGATGAGGCGTCCCAGCTCGCCCGAGTTGAAGGTCTCGCACAGGGTGCTGTAGGGCTGCGTGAAGCGAAGCACGTAGCCGGTCATGAACTTCACGCCGGCCGCCTCGACCGCCCCCAGAATCCGGTCGGCGTCGGCCAGGTTCAGGGCAAGGGGCTTTTCGGAAAAGACGTGCTTGCCCGCGCGGGCGCATTCCGTGACGACGTCGACGCGCTGAAAGGAGGGCGTGCAAACCACGACCGCCTCGACCTCGGGAAGCATGTCGCGGAAATCGGCGTACGGGCGGGCCTCGAGGTCCGCGGCCAGCCGTTTCGCCTGCTCCTCGACAAGGTCCGCGACGCCCGCGACGCGGACGTTCTCCATTTGCCGGTATGCTTCACCGTGATGGCGCCCCATGGCGCCGCATCCAATGATGCCGATCTCGATCATGTCCGCCTCTTCTCTGCCGCTTCCCCTCTCCAAACAGCCCCGACCGCACTCCCAAGACGCGGCCATGCTGACAAGCGTTCTCCGCCCACTCGTTCGATTCCCGATGGAATCGCTGGAAATCGGCGGCATCGTACCAGACCCCCTACCCTCGCGCAAGGTTTTGCTGAGAGCCTGCGGAGGTTGGGCAGGAATTGCGGGAAGTCTAGCGGGAGCCAATCAATGATCTCAGAAGACCCAGCCGGGGGCGGCTGGGCCACAGGAAGATGTGCGAAACCCCGCCTTCGTGTTTGTGGCACAGCCGCCCCACCAACCGGCGGCAGCCGCCACGCTCCCCCAGGGGCGAGCAAGAGGGAGCAACCCCCTTTGAAACCACGGGCGGGAGGACTCACCACTCGGGGACCCCGTTGGGTCCTGGGAGGATGCGGAGGATCCCATCCGCCGGATTGCGATGCCGCACGAGGAGGAGTTGAAGGATGGCGGCTTGCTGGATGCCTGATTTGAGAAGCTTTACACGGCGGCCCCGGCCTCGAACACAAGTGCGAGGACACGGCACTCCTTTTGGCGAACGATGCTTGCGGCGGGTACTGCCGGTTCTGTTTCCGCTACGTGTACATGCGGTTCCACCGAAGCGCGGTTCCTGAGAACACGGGGCGCTTCTTGAGGTTGCGGCGGAATCCTCGCGCCTATTGGCTGGATGACTACAAGGAGGAGGAGGCGGTCGTCGAGCCGCTGCTGGAGGCGCATTCGCTGGAGACCTCGGCGTAGCCGCCGTCGAGGATTGCGCTGGGCTTGCCGAGCGATTCTCTGTAGGATTGGCTGGGTCCCGCGGGAGGGATGTCCCGTTTCCCGGCTAGGTCCCGGGGTACGGAAAGGCGCCCGACGCGCGGGACGCGGGGATCTCCGGAATAGGGCATTGAGAGACGCCACACGGCCTCTCTTGTCTGCGGGGCCGTTGGGGCATTCTTGAGTGCAGACCGGGACGGCGGGCGACAATGGAGACTCAGAGCTCGGCAGACTCGGCTTTCCTCAGGAACGTCCTCCAGCGAAAGACCTTCGCTGAGTTCTTCGCGGGCATTGGCCTCATGAGAGTCGGCTTGGAAAAGGAAGGCTGGTCGGTTGCCTTCGCCAATGACATCGCCTCTGAGAAGCGCGACATGTACGCGGCCCATTTCGGGGTCGGCGAATCCCGCTATCTTGTCCGCGACATTCACGAACTGGGACCCGAGCACGTTCCCAGCGTAACTCTTGCCACGGCTTCCTTTCCCTGCAACGATCTCTCGCTCGCCGGGATGCGCAAGGGACTCGGCGGAAAGCAGTCGTCGGCATATTGGGGGTTCGTCCGGATTCTGGACGAAATGAATGAGCGCAGGCCGCCGATCGTACTCCTGGAGAACGTCGCAGGCTTCCTGACCTCCCACGGCGGCCGGGACTTCCAAGCGGCCCTTCTGGCGCTCAATCGTCTGGGCTATGCCGTCGATCCCATGATCATTGATGCGGCGCGCTTTCTTCCACAGAGTCGCGCTCGCCTGTTCGTGGTTGGCATGCTCCAAGACGGCCACGGTTCCTGGGAGGCCCGGGAGAGTCCGGCGTCCCACGAAAGCGAGATCCGTCCCAAACCGCTGGCGGACTTCGTCTCCCAGCATCCCGAAATTGTCTGGCGGATTCGGGAGATGCCGGAACTCCCGAAACGGAGTCGCCGGCTGGAGGACCTCCTGGAGGACCTCCCGGACAACTCGCCCTTCTGGTGGAACGAGGAGCGCCGGGATTATCTTGTCAACCAGATGAGCGGGAAACACGCCGAGGAACTGCGCGCGATGACGGACGCTCGGAAATGGTCGTTCGGCACGGTGTTTCGCCGCGTGCGCAACGGCCGTTCCATGGCGGAACTGCGCACGGACGGAGTCGCCGGTTGCCTGAGAACTCCCCGGGGAGGCAGTGGAAGGCAGATCCTCGTTCAGGCCGGATACGGCACGGTGAAGGTCCGCCTCCTGACTCCGCGCGAGTGTGCGCGGCTCATGGGAGCGGACGATTTCCTTGTCGATGCGCCACTGAACAAGGCCCTCTTTGGCTTCGGGGACGCCGTGTGCGTGCCGGTCATCTCCTGGATCGCCAGGCATTGCCTGAATCCCGCGGTCGAGGAAATGCTGAAAACTCCCGCCAGGAACGAACGACAGAGAGCCGCGGCATACTTGGGATCGGGACGATAGGTAAGCGTCTTCGCCGCTTTCCCGAGGCCGCTTGGGCGGGCGCCGAGGCGGAACGCGGAATGGGCGAGACGGATCCCAGCCTGAAGATCTCGATTCGGCGATAAGAGCGTTTGGACACCTTCTCCAAAGAGAAACGCAGTTGGATCATGAGCCGCGTCCGGTCCGCGGATACGAGCCCCGAGATCAAGGTGCGTTCCACCCTTCATCGTCTCGGCTACCGGTTCCGACTCCACCGCGGCGATCTCCCCGGGAATCCAGACATTGTCCTCCCACGGCACAGGACCGCCATATTCGTGCACGGCTGTTTCTGGCATCGACACCCCCGCTGCAAAGAGGCGAGCACGCCGGCGACGCGAAAGGGCTACTGGCTGCCCAAGTTTGAGCGAACCGTGAAGCGTGACAGGAGAAACCGGAAAGAGCTCAGGAAGATTGGGTGGGAAGTCGTGGTGGTATGGGAATGCCAGACGAAAGACTCGAGGAAACTCGAGCGGCGATTGGAGAAAGCGCTCTGTTGAAACCAGGAACCATCGAGCCGCTGTTGGGGACGTTTTCACCGGCAAGGCCTGTGTAGCCGCCGCCGGCGGATTTCGCGCCTCCGAGCGCGACCCGTTTACGGTCTGAGGATCACCTTCATCAGACCCGGCTCCTTCTTGTAGAGGCGTCTGAACCACTCCGCGCCTTCGGCGAGGGGGGGCGTGGCGGAGATGAGGGCGTTGACGTTGACGGCGCCGCGGGCGATGAGGTCGAGACAGGCGGGGTATTCGCCGCAAGAGGCGCACGAACCGAGGAGGGAGAGCTGGCGCGTCACGGCGGCTTGGAGGGGGAGCTCCGCCGTGGGCGAGAGATTGCCGACGAGGGTGAGCGCGCCGCCTTTGCGGAGCGAGCCGACGGCGGTTTTCAGGGCGGCCGTCACGCCGACGACCTCGAACGCGACGTCGGCGCCGCGGCCGCCGGTGCGCGCCCGGACTTCCTCGGCCACGTCGCACGCGTCCGCTTTGAGTCCGAGATCCGCGCCGAGCTTGCACGCGAGGTCGAGTTTGCCCTGGTCGATGTCCACGGCAAGGATCGCGCCGCAGCCCGCCGCGCGCAAGGCTTGAATCGCGAGAAGACCGATCATGCCAGCGCCGACGACGACGGCCGTGTCATTGAGCGCAATCGGCGTGCGTTCGACCGCGTGAACGGCGACCGAGAGCGCCTCGACCATGGCGGCTTGTTCGAAGGTCGTCGCGTCGGGAAGGCGATACAGAATGCGCCGGGGGACGGCGACGTACTCGGCGAACGCGCCGTGTTGGCGGTAGTCGTCGCACGACACGCCGAGAACCCGCCGGTTGTCGCAGAGGTTGATCTCGCCGCGGCGGCAGAACCAGCACGCGCCGCAATAAACGGTCGAATCGAAAGTCACGCGGTCGCCCCTCTTCCACTCAGAGACCCCGGCGCCGACGTCGGCGATGACGCCCGAGGCTTCGTGTCCCATGATGATGGGCGGCCGGCGGCGTCCCGTA
>Ga0315274_10002329_pt1 | contig 28765 bp, 22 predicted proteins | sample YL17G02_20_MG_FD_203700 | JGI IMG/M metagenome (GOLD analysis project Ga0315274, IMG submission 203700) | Sediment microbial communities from Yellowstone Lake, YNP, Wyoming, USA - YL17G02_20 | ecosystem: Environmental > Aquatic > Freshwater > Lake > Sediment | place: USA: Wyoming | collected...
AACAATGGCTTTAAGCAGTTGAATGCCCAGACCAATTGTGACCATGTATACACCCATGAAGAACATGCCTTTGAGGCATTGATGTTGCTAATATTCATAGTTTGGAATTTGCTTTTGTTGTTCAATCTTGAGGACATAAGAGGAGGATATGAGGGAGTAAAGTGGATATTGGATTTTCACGACTGTTGAAAACAGGCTTAGAGCCGCTTAGTCCAGCCATACTAGCCAAAAAATAATCATACCTAATCACTAGATGAAGATGGGTAGCTGTCTCTTTGATACTTGATTGTTTTAAGACGGAGTCCGCCTTCAGAAAAGAAGAAATCATTGGAAAATACTTTTTTGTTGACTTTACAGACAAAGTCTTGTAAAATCTCAGTGTGACGATATTTCTTTAGAGAAATAAGTCATCTGTATTTATTTAGCTTGAGTTGATGTTAGGTGAGAATAGGTTTGCTAACATCCAGATTCCATGTTATACTGTTAGAAAATTATAAGAATTAAGAGAAACCTTGTCAAGAAATGAAATTTTGTAAAAAAGTAATGTTATACGGAAACCATATAATCATTTGTTATCCAGCATGAGGGGATGGATGGTTTCATGTGTATTTCAAATGTGATATATTACCAGACATAATGGCGTGGAGGTTAGTGGCGTGCCAACTGATATCGTCTATAAAAAGAATTACTTGACTAACGTAGTAGCGCGGATCGATTTTATCAGCCCGTTGCAGGATCTTAATAGCAAATTGCCTCCGGAAATCAGTAAGACCGCTTTGATCAACTTCCCTATAAATGAGCCTCAGAAAGTAGTTGCAAGGCAATTGCAGCTCACATCCAAAGACTTCAAACAGAAGGAAGAAGAATTTACGCAATGGGTCTTTCATGGTAAGGACCGGGAAAAGAAATTATGGATTAGTTCATCAGCCGTCTTCGTCGAATACACCAAATATGTGAACTATAAGGGTATGCGGGATCAGTTCATACAAGTGCTACAAGCCTTATTTAGTGTTTATGGAGACGCGGTTTGCAGCAGAATAGGATTGCGCTATGTAAATAATATCGTTTTGGAGAATGGAGGAGACCCTCTTTCCTGGGAAGATTTACTCCATGAAAAACTATTATCAGTCCTTACTTTCTATCCAGAGAAGCAATATGTTGCCAGGTCTTTTCATAACCTGGATCTAAATTTCAGCGACTACAACCTTAGATATCAATTTGGCATCATAAATCCAGATTATCCCGCAGCTGTTAGACAAAAGAGCTTTATTCTTGATCTGGATGCATATTATCAGGGCAGCTTGGAGCATAATACTATCGAGCAAAACCTTGACAAATTTCATGATCGTATTCAGGAGATCTTTGAATTGAGTATCACTACCAAAATGAGGGAATTGCTTAATGCATGACAAATTACCTTTCAGCAAAGAATACCAATCAGCTTCTGAAACCAAAGCAGAAGTGCCCATTTTAAGCGAAGTGGTTCCACAAGATCAAATAAAGATAGACACGGAAAGATATAGAATGGCAAAGCCTAAAAGGATAATTATAAGGGCTGAGATTACACATGATAAAGACAAGAAAAGGACCCGCACGACTATGCCAAGGTGACATTTTTCGGGGTATTGAGTTTATAGAATACGTCATGGAAAAAGCTGGAATCGTTGAAATCTCGAAGATTGTCTTTCCGCTTGTAATAGTGCTTACCCAAGATTGCGATCTGGAACAAGATCACCGCCGTTTTAAGTCAAGTATAAGCCAAGACCATGACAAGTGGCTTCTCTCAGTCCTGGTCGCTCCACTATATAACGTTGAGCATGTTTACCAAGGCGAGCATCTTAGCGAACTTAACATGCAAATGCAGAAAATTAACCCCAAAAAAACTCCAGGAGAATATCTAAAGGATAACCGACTTCCTAGATTCCACTATCTTGAGTTCCCTGGCAACGTTCCTATAGTACCATCAGTTATTGACTTTAAGCACTACTTTTCAGTCAACGTCAACTATCTGCATAGAGTAAAAAAAACAAAGTTTGTATGCAGTGTTTCAAGCCTTTTCAGAGAAGCCATCTCCCAGCGTTTTGCGAGCTATTTAGCCAGAATAGGTCTTCCTGAACTATCAAATCCATGACAGTAATACCTTTAACCCTAGAATACTTTTAAGATAATAGGCAGTCAGGAGGTTGGGTCGAGTAACGAGACCCAACAATTCTAATATTATGTTGGGTTTATCAACCCAATTTACGCACTAATTTTAAAAGGTGAGTTCATGATTTATCAAATATTAAATAATGATTGTTTAGACGTTTTCCGAGACAAGTCAATTAATCATAAGATTGATCTGACTTTTTTAGATCCGCCATTTAATCAAAACAAAGAATATGCTTACCATAATGATAATATGAGTGAAGAACACTACTGGGCTATGATGACTGATGTTTGTAAATCAGCTTTTGATTTAACAAATAAAGGCGGGTCAATATATTTTATGCAGAGAGAAAAAAATACGGAATATGTTTTGACATGCCTTCGCAAAACTGGGTGGTTTTTTCAGAATTTGATTATCTGGAAGAAAAAAACATCGGCTGTCCCTGTTGCCAGTAAATACGGAAAACATTATCAAATAATTGCTTATGCTACAAAAGGGGAAAAGGCAAAAACATTTAATAGATTACGAATTGAACCACCATTGCCACCAAACTACAAATATCAAAGAGAAAACGGAGTTTTTTTAACGGATGTTTGGGATGATATAAGGGAACTAACATCAGGATATTTTGCAGGTAACGAGGCAATCAGAACAGAGAATGGAGAAAGATTTCATAAACAACAAACTCCATTAGCCCTTTTAATCAGGATAATTTTAAGCTCTTCAAAAGTAGGTGATTGGATACTTGACCCTTTTGCAGGCACTGGCACAACTCTATGTGTAGCGCATCAATTACAAAGAAATTCAATCGGAATTGAGATTGACCCCACAAATGCTGATCTTATAAAAAAGCGGATTGATGATATACGTGAAGAAGATTTGATTCAAAAATATTACAAAGATTATAGTTGTACCGAGAATTTATCAGAGATTTGGGGAGATGAATCTGAGACTCAATCAAAAATTGAACCAATTCAACAACTAATGTTTAAGAACTGAGAGAGACATGGCTAATGTATTCAATTTATCACTTTTTTAAGACGCTTGTAGAAAACAAAGAGCAGTTTAATAATATCTCAAAGCTAGAAGATTTTCCTTATGATAATAACTTGCTTTCTTGTAGAAATAAAGGACAGTTTCCTGATATGGCAATTAGGATTAGTCCGAAGAATGAATTATTTACCGGTGGGGAACTTATTGAATTAAAAGATAGCGATACTTATACAGTTTCTTCTTTCAATTCCACTATTCCAACACGGAAAAAAGAAATATCAAAACTGATTAAAGGGGAAAACAGTATAATAAAGCAACAAATGGAAGATGCTGGAGATGACATTAATTCTCTACCTGTGAGAGATGTTTATTATTTGATAAGGGGTAAAAAACGAGGAAATATAAAAGTTTTATTGGTTCATGGTAGTTTTTTTGAAACCATTCAAACGAGTGATTTAATAAGTCAATCCTTTTCGCAAGTTTTGGAGGAGAGATTGCAACAAAGTGGATTAAAAGTTAATGATGAAATAAAGGATTTGCTAATAGAGATGTTTTCAGAACAAGAAAACTTTAGCAAAGTACGAACTGTTGATAAAGCCTCAATAAAACTACGGTTTAGGATAATGACAGAAGTAAAAGCAGAAGGGAATATTTTAAATCCCAAAAAATATCCTGAAATTGCGGATAATACAATAAGTTTTGTAGTTCCTTATCATACAGAGCAAGACAAAGAAATTGCTATAAAAAGAATGTCAGTAGTTTTTGCGAAAGAACAACTAAACACATTCAAGTTGCTAAAACTGAAGCATCATTTTAACGGATATTTTCTTGTATTTCAAAGAGATTTGCTATAAAATAACCAATGGATAAAGAAGCAGTGCAGCCGGTAGCAGCCGGTAGGTTAGGTCGAGGAACGAGACCCAACAATTCTAATATTATGTTGGATTTGTCAACCTATATTATGCACTTGTATGAAAATTAACGGTTGATGATTAGACTAAATAGATAAACATGCTAGTAAAGGATAATCAAATGGATATTTTAGCAGAAAAACTAGATAAAAAATTACACGAATGGAAACCTAATGTTGCGTCTCAAGTCAGGCAACGAATCATGGAGATCATTGATCTGGCAGATCATGACGTATTAGATATAATGCAATCTCGTTTTGTAGAGCAGGAGGTATTAAACATACTTGATGAACCCACAACCCGGTGAAATTTGGCTTGCTGATCTTGGCTTATCTGCAAAAACAAGACCTATTGTGGTGGTATCTCGCTACGATCCAAAGCCACCCAGAGTCTTGATAACTTATGTACCCTTAACAACCCAGTATAGGCATAGCCAATACGAGGTTATCCTTCCAAAGCTAACATTTCTTGATCAAGAATCAATAGCGAATGTGCAGGGAATTGGTTCTATACCGATAATTCGACTTGAGCGAATGCTCGGTAAACTCTCAGATGATGTAATGGCGAAAATAAAAAACGCCATATTATATGCGTTGGATATGGAAGATAAATCACCAAAACCAACAGATCGGTAGGTTACATCAAGGTTTTAATTTATACGCAAGAATCATTCCCCCATAGCATAACGTCGCATGGCATTCTGTTTACGTAACGTTCTTGTCTGGATTCCAGACCAAAGTGGATTTCTGTTTAACGTTTTATCTTTCTTACGACAGTGCTGACAATCTGGTTGAATTCATGGACTTTCAGCAGACGATAAAGCACGTAAAGCACAAATACTGAAGCTATCATCGCTATTAAAAGAGAAATTATACTTCCTGTAATGCCAACAAGGAATTTATAAGTAAATAAGGCGATGGCGCCCATACAGGCAGAAGTGATAATTGATTTAATAATAACAGGCACAATATCACGCCATCCGAACCCACCTACACGGCGGGATAAAAGCCCTAACACGAGGGTGAAGTTTACTGTAATCGTGATTGACGTGGATATAGCCAGTGAGCGATGGTCAAGACCTAATTGGAATATGAAAACATAGTTTGAGATTATGTTAAGCACTATTGTAAATACACTGACAAGAGCAGGGGTGCGCACGTCCTTGATAGCATAAAAACCGTTTGTCGCAACCTTAACACCCGAGTATCCACAAAGCCCGAATGCGTAGCACATAAGCGCACTTCCTACCATCATTGTGTCGTAATCACTGAATTTACCTCGCTCAAAAATTAGTGCGACTATGGGTTTGTTAAGAACCATAAGTCCCGCCGAAGCAGGTAAGGCAAGGATAAACATCAGTTTTAGCGCATGTGTAAAGGTTTGTTTGTATTTTTCCATAGAACTCTGAGATATTGACTTCGACAAAGCAGGTAGTGCGGCAGTCGAGATTGCAACACCAAGCGCACCTATCGGAAAAAACACTATCCTGAAAGCCTGAGTTAACCACGTAACCCATCCCTCACCATGTGATGCAAAGAAGGAATTAACCAGCACGTTTACTTCAATAGCGGCAGTGCCGATCATTGCAGGGGCGATCAGCTTCATTATCTGCTTGAGATATGGGTCGTTGAATTTTAGGATCGGCCTATATCGGAAACCAACACGATACATTGACGGCACTTGCACAAGGAACTGCATCGCACCGCCAGCAAGCACCCCAACAGCCATGCCGGCAGTCGGATGCTGACCAAATCTTGGAGCGATGTAATATCCAGCGACGCCAACCACTAATGAGCCAATATTGAAAAAGGCGGGAGCTAAAGCTGGAATAGCAAAGTGACGTTTACTATTAAGCAAACCCATTGAGATCGCCGCTAATGATACCATAATTAGAAACGGGAACATGATTTTTGTAAGGTATACTGTCAGGTCACGCTTTGTTGCAAACCCGAAGCTTGATTCTGGCGTAAGGGCTATATCGAACCCTTTTCCCATGAAAACAAGATCAACTATCTGTGGTGCAAAAACTATCCCTAGAAACGTGATTATCACGAGTATAATGGTAACTATGTTGAATACCAGATTTGCCAGACGCCATGCGGCTTGTTCACCCGACTTTGTCTCTGCATCAACGAAGGTAGGTACAAAGGCGTTGCTCAATACGCTTTCGGCAAACAGGTCACGCAAAAGGTTTGGGATGCGAAATGCGGCATAGAAAGCATCAAGAGCAGTCCTTGCAGGGAAAAAGTATGCAAGCACAGACTCACGCACAACACCCAGCATACGAGAGATCATGATAGCAATGCTCACAATTCCAGCAGAGCGCACAAGGCTATGCTCACCTGATTCAGAAGTCTCTTTTTTCATATCAAAATATCAAATATACGACTTGTGCTAGTTTGGTTCGTAGTAATGCAATTTATTGCATTTTAAGGCGATAAATCGCCTTACTACAAACCTAATATTTTACATAAAAAACTAATTCGGTTGACCAATACCCATTACCCAATTAAATTCTTGGTTAAATAGCAAGTAACATTAATCCAATTTCTGTGCTGTGATCATAACGTTGTTTCCTCGTTTGTTGGTGAATAAGGTATCAACAACAGCAAAAATCAGAATTATTGGAAATAAAATCCGTTTAAGTAAGCCATTGGGACGAACTATCTCAAATATCTCCCATGCGAGAGAACCAAACCACCCGGAGGTATACCTGACGTCTAATATGTCAAAACTATGATTCTGAAGTATTTCTATAAGTTCATCAGCTTTGAATCCGGTGTAAGCGTGGTCGGGGTAAACATTTTTCTTGAACCTTCTGAAATGACGTTGCTGATCGGGGGATGGGACGTGTATAATGAGTTTTCCATCTGATTTGAGTGCTTTGTGGAAATTTGTTAGGCATTTTTCAACGTCGTCTATATGCTCTAATACCTCTATGGAATATATAACGTCGAATTGCTCAGAATAATTAATGTCAAGAAGATTCAAAGTCTGGAAGATTACATTGATGAGTTTTGTTCTTGAAAGCCTTTCTCTGGCTTCATTTATGGCTTGTGTGCTTATATCTATACCGATTATCTGTGAATTTGGGTATTTTGCGGCGAGATATATAGCATCCCTTCCTGTATCGCATCCAGCGTCGAGAATTTGGGCATGAGAGGGAACGTATCTTTTTATTACCTGTCTCAGGTGCAATGCCCTTAACATCTGTCCGCCCTGGAGCCTTATGGTGTATGGTTTCATTAATCGTCCGGGTATATAAATAATACAGGGCAGGTTTGAAACCTGCCCTTACTTTTGATAACTAAGCCTTTGCGTATGCTATTTATTATTATTCATCACACATTTGATGAACTGTTCGGAGATTTCAAGGTCTTTTATAGCATCCGATGCTGGAGAGATTGTCGGCTTTCCATCGCGTATGCACTCAACAAAATGCCTTGCCTGTTCGAGGAAACCCCATCTCTGCGGTAGTTCAGGCTCAACGGTTTCTTGTGCTGAACCTTTGTAAATACGAACGTTCCCGGCTCTCTGCCTTGCCAATGGCGCAGGTATCTGCAAATCTATCTTTCCACCGTCAAAACAAATTTTATAATACTCGTGCCACGTATTCTGAAGCCCATAGGATGCCATCTCAATGACGCACGTTGCACCGCTGTCGGATGTGGCAACCAGCATCTTCTGCCCCGGATCAACGTAATTAACTGTGTAGTCCTCCCCGATGAGGTATCTAACTAAATCTACCTGATGGATGTAGAAGTTGATAAAAGCATTGTAAAGATTTTTCATCGGATCGGGCATCCATTCTGGCATTGGCTCTGGGGTTTCTTGATCGTAAGCTGGAGGTGTATCCTCACGGCTAACCGGCGGGTCCATCTGGTAAATCCAGTCACCTGATGGCATCGTGACACGGATGTAGCTCAATTTTCCACACTCGCCTGTCTCTTTCCATTTTTTTATAGTTTCTTTCACGAGTTTTGATGCTGGATCGTGCCTTTTCATGTAGCCGACCTGATACAAAACGCCCTTATCTTCTGCGGCTTTAGCCATCTTTTGGGCAGTTTCAACGCGGACGCACATTGGCTTTTCTGTTGCAACAGGCAATCCAGCCGCAATGATGTCGGGAACAACGGCATGATGCAGACTATACCACATTATTGCTACAACACCGTCCAAATCGGCTTTTTCCAGCATCTCTTTGTGATTAGTATATACTTCAGAGATACCATATTTTTGAGCCACTGCCTTTGCTGTGTTTTGTCTGCCTTCAGCCAAAGCCACAAGCTCACAATCGGGTATAGTGGCATAATTGGCGATGTGTGCAATCTGTCCCATGTAGCCACAACCCACAAAACCTAGACGTACCTTTTTGCTCATCGTTTTACGCTCCTTATTTTACTAATATTCTTCATAATATAAGCCACGAAGCAAACTCTTATTATTTAATCTTTCCTCGATATCCACTCCAAAGAAATCTTCTATTGGTTTGAGTATCTCTGGATTATCTTTCAACACATTTTTTGTAGCATCAAGAACTACCTGAATACCCTTTTTCGTCATTTTTCCCAGAGGTTGACGGATTTTACCCGACGGCATTCCCAATACGTTCATGAGAGTCTTTACTGCAAGGGGATTCCTTGCTTTACAAGCCACTGTTCCGTAAGGTGTTTCTTCCTGAGTTTTGACAGTCACTACGGTATCAAAAAATGGTTGGAGTGCCTTTGCCAGTTTTTCACCTTTTTCTATATCACCTTTATTCAGATACTCGGTCATCTCCTGCACTGCTTTGGGAGCAATGTTTGACACAACCGATATAACGCCGCTTGCCTTTATATCGGGGTCTGTCATCATATCATAAGTCTTATCATCGTCTCCTGAGAGTATATAAAAATCTTTTCCACAGCATTTCCGTACGAGCTTCATGTTTTCGAGATCACCAGTTGCTTCCTTTACAGCACAGATATTGGGATATTTTTTATACGCTATCGCTAAATCCTGCGCCGAAAGCTGGGTGCCTGTACGTCCGGGGATAATGTATGGGATTATCTTGACCTTTGGAAAAGCCTTAGCGACTGGTTCGAGATATTCTCGTCTTATTTCTAGCGAACTGGGTCCGTTGTAATAGGGATCAACCAGAAGAACTGCTTCGATGTCACATTCTACTGCATGTTCAGTTCCTCGCAATGTTTCATCTGTTGAGTTACTGCCGGTGCCACCAATGGTAATGCACCTGCCGTTTATAACCTCATGGACTTGCTCTATGACTTTGACATGCTCATCCCAATCCAAAGTCGGACTTTCGCCGGTAGTACCGACCGCCAGTATCCCGCTGACACCTGAATTGACCTGAAATTCAACTATTCGAGCTAGCCCATCATAATCTACACCATCTTCAGTCATCGGTGTGATAAGGGCTGTATAACATCCACTGAACATAATACCCTTGCCTCCTTATTCTGGGATTAATGTTTTCTGACGAGTTTCGACATATATTTGCAGTATAAGATATTATAACAAGAATGTCAATGAGCTTTTTTGCTTTAGCTCAAGTGAATTATACTTGACATTACAAGCAAACTCTTATAGCATATTCCCAATATCATAACCGATAAAACTTATGAAAAACGAACAGCGAGAGGTGAAAAATGGAAACCGAATTTACCAGAAGAGATTTTATTAAAAGTTTAGCAGTTGGATTAACTTCTGTTGGTCTATTAAGTTCTAATATTCTAGCTTCTGCTGATAAGGAAAAGGCTATGCAAAATGACGATCTTTATTTTATTCAAACGGTTCGAGGGCGCATTAAACCCAGTCAGCTTGGTATGACGCTGATCCACGAGCATATAATGGTGGATTTCATAGGTGCGGATAAAGTTGACAAAAATCGCTATAATCCCGACGAAGTATTTGAGGTAATGCTTCCCTATCTAAAAGAAATCAAGGATTTAGGTGTTACAGGATTTGCTGAATGTACGCCGATGTTTCTTGCACGAGACCCTGTATTATTAGCAAGGCTTTCAGAAGCCGCTAATATGCACATACTCACCAATACAGGCATGTATAAAGAGCCTTACCTTCCTAAATATGCCTTTGAAAAAACGGCAGATGAATTGTCAGAGATGTGGATCAAGGAGATAGAGCAAGGTATAGAAGATACTCAGATCAAAGCAGGATTTATAAAGATCGCTGTAAACCCCGGAAACTTATTGCCTATTCAGCAGAAGATCATCCATGCCGCCGCTAAAACGAGTAAAGCCACAGGTGCTACTATTGCCTGCCACACAGGTCATGGGATCGCCGTTATGGAAACTTTAGACATACTGAAAGCAGAAGGTATTCTGCTAGATAAGTTTATCTTTGTTCACGCTGGTGGAGAAGGAGACACAAAGTATCATCTGACGGTTGCAGAGCAGGGCGCATGGGTGGAATATGACGGCATAAGCGCAGGTGAAGCGAATAGAAATATTCAACTCATTAAAATGATGCTCGATAAAGGCCACGAAGACCGATTACTTTTGTCACAGGATGCCGGGTGGTACAATGTAGGAGAGCCAAAAGGAGGCAATATAAGAGGATTTGCTTATCTGATAAAAGATTTCGTTCCGCTTATGGAGAAATCAGGAATAGACAAAAAAACTATTGATAAGCTTCTTATCACTAATCCTGCAAATGCTTTACAGATACCTAAAAAATCAGAAAACAACCAGGGTGTTAATCCAACAGGAAAGTTAAAATCCACATTCGGTAAGATTAAATCACAGGAGTAATAAAATGAATGATCTTAGACAGGGGCGCTTGGATATTATACCTCACTATTTCAAGGTTGATATGCCATTTTACAAAGAACATCTGAAAGACTTTTTACCAGAAAGAATAATTGACATTCACTCACATTCGAGTAACAATCCCGGTCTCAAACCCGGTGATCCGAAACCAACTTCGTGGGCGAATTGGGTCACTTACGAACATGGGATGCTCGTACCGAATTTGCTTGATGCTTATATGAAGATGCTTCCCGGTAGGGAAGTTTTTCCTGTCTGCTTTCCCATCAGTGACCGTAATGATGTAGAAGAAAGGAATAAATATCTTGCAGAAGAATTAGAGCAGTACGATAATATCTGGGGATTAATGTGGACTTCACCTGATTGGTCTAAGGATGAATTAATCTTTCGCATAAAATCTACAAAATTTAAGGGTATAAAGCCATATCCCAATATGGTTAAAGATGCTGTTCCCGATTCAGATATAACTATATACGACTATCTCCCTCATACTCACTTAGAAGCGGCGGAGGAAAACGGATGGATTGTGATGCTCCACATAGCCCGTCCTGACCGTCTTGCTGATCCTGTGAATATTGCTCAACTTAAAGAAATCTCTAAAACGTATCCAGACATAAAACTCATCATTGCACATATTGGGCGCTCATATTGTCCTCGTCATGGAATGATCGGTATACCTGCATTGAAAGATTACCCGAATTTACTTTTTGACATATCAGCAAACACTAATCAAACAGTGATGGAACTTCTGATCCATGAAGTCGGGCCCAAGCGCATACTATTCGGCAGTGATATGCCCATAACAGCCATGAGATCAAAGCGTATATGCGAGGGTGATGAGTACGTAAACTACGTCTGGCACGCAGATTGGGAAGATAACAGGACAAGACGAAATATAGAAGAAGAGGAATCTTATACATTCCTGCTTTACGAGGAAATACTGGCTTTCAAAAACGCTTCGTTAGCCTGCGGACTAAAGCAAAAAGACATAGAGGACGTCTTCTTCAACAACGCATATAATCTGCTTAAAAGATAAAGGAAAGCAAAATATGGATCTGCTTTTAGGTCTCGACGTTGGTACTACTGCGACAAAGGCATTGCTCATTGATGTTAAAGGCAAAACTGTCGCATCAGCATCTTACACTTATGGACTGATAACACCTCACAAAGACTGGGTAGAGCAAGACCCGGAGGAATTATGGCGAGGTGTTATTATAACCATCCGCAAAGTGCTTGAGCATGTAAAACCAGAAGATAAAATATTGGCGCTCAGCCTTTCAACTCAAGGAGGCACGACTATACCTGTTGATGCCAACTATCAGCCTGTGGGCAATGCTATAAGCTGGATGGACCACCGTGCTAATAAACAGGCGGAACAGATGAGAAATACTCTTGGCGAAAGTAGAATGTATGAGGTGACTGGATGGGATATTTACGACGGGCTTCCATTACTCCATATCCTCTGGCTTCGCCAAAATGCACCAGATATATTTAAGTCAGCAAAGCATTTTCTATTCGTCAACGATTTTATAATATACAGGCTGACTGGACAGACCTGCATGGATCCATCCAACGCAGGGATCACTCAGCTTTTCAACATTGCTTCAGGACAATGGGATGATGGTATGCTTAGCATTGCTGGAATTTCACCAGATCAATTGTCACCTGTGCATGAATCTGGTTTTGTCGTTGGCAATGTTAAAGCTAACAGGGAAACAGGTTTGTCAGAATCCACAGTCGTAGTCAATGGCGCGCATGATCAATATTGCGCCGCTCTTGGTTCAGGAGTGATTGATACTGGTGACGTTATGCTCTCCTGCGGTACGGCGTGGGTGATTCTTGGTGTCATGGATCAGCTTAGATTAGACCCTAAAAGACGCCTATCAGTAAGCCCGCACGTCATTCCTAACAGATGGGGTGCGCTCAGATCTATGGGGGCAGTAGGTGCTTGCATGGAGTGGTTTCTGGACAATATATGGATTCCTAAAGATAGACAGACTCAGTATGATGAACTCAATAAATGTGCCGATAAAGTTCCAGCAGGTTCAAAAGGACTAATCTTTCTTCCATCCTCTGGAGGATATGGGCATGGTGCTAATGGTGGGTTCATTGGATTGTCTATTGAACATTCCCGTGACGATATGGCTCGTGCCGTTATGGAAGGCATAGTTTTTGACCTACGTTGGACTTTGGAGGAAGTCCACGAAGCAGGGATCACGAGCAAAGTGCTAAGAATGGTCGGAGGTGCGGCATCCAGCTCCGTCTGGACGCAAATTGTTACTGATATAACACACATCCCGGTAGTATTACCATCAGTAACACAATCAGCAAGCTATGGCGCCGCTATATTGGCAGGCATAGGAAGCGGAATATTCTCGTCACCATCAAAAGCTTATCAATCTTTAAGTGGTGAGGAAAAACTCATCGAACCTGATGCGGATAATACCAATAAATATGATAGACTTTTTCACATATATAAATATACCTTTCAGCAAATCAGTGATTCTCTGCTGAAATTATCAGATTTTAGCTCTGGGATGTAAATAATTGAAACCTCAGATATACACAGATTAATTGAAGATTTAAGATTACAGATTTAAGCAAGTTTAAGAAAAGGTTTTAAAGTTTTCAGCTATTAGAATCGTTTATTCATAAGGCTTTTCTTAACTGAAAACTGCAGACTAAAAACTGCTTAATATATTCATACTCAAAAAATGCTATCATAATATTTCAGAAAATGTTGTTGACATTAAAACGAGATCGTGATAGCCTAAACTAGAAATTTTAGATCATCACGTCTAAAAATACAGGATAATTACTGTAAATATCATCCCAATTAAGGACGTAAACATTAATGAGCAATAAAGCCACAATCATAATCACTGCACATAATAAGCCTGGCCTTTTCATGGAAAGCTTAAAAAGCGTTATAGAACAGACCTATTCCAGCATTGAGATTATCGCCTGTTTCGATCCGGATGAAACCGGATTCAAAGAAATACTTGATGAGTATAGTTATCGCCTAAAACGTTGTGAATCAAAAGGCTCTGACACAGGCATGATCTTAAATCAGGCATTGGCACTTGCAGCTGGAGACTTTATCGCACATCTGGATGAGGGCGATGTATTCTCGGCCAATAGAGTTATTGAAGGTTTGGTAGATATTTTCAAGAGAAACCCAGATATTGGCTTCGTTTTCACAGCTTATCAGTTAATAGCTGAAGATGGAAGTATCAGGAATACTGTGCAAATGCCGGGAGACGTTCAGCATGGTATTCTCCCCGTTTTACTGTATGGGCACTGGTTTAAAAGATCTGCTGTTATAGTACGGCGAGAATGCTATGATAAGGCTGGCCAATACAAAGAAGGTGAGTCAACCGAGATTGATATGTGGCTCAAGCTTTCAAGAATCTGCAAAGCGGGGATCATGAGAATACCTCTGGTAAAATTGCGAAACTATCAGTTTCAGATGAGTCCAGAGATTCGGAAGACTGTTATAGAACATCTGCTGTCTATACCCATCAAAGAGCTTTTTCCTATTCTACAATCAGATTCCTGCAGCGATCTCTCTATTCACTATGCTTATATTGCGATAGGTGCAATACTTATTGAATGGGAATCTTATGAAAATGCGGGTCATTTCCTCGACAAAGCCAATAATGGAAATTCACTATATCAGATGTGGATGGGAATACTTTCACGCAAAATAGGTGATTATAACAAATCTTCTGAGCATTTTGTGGCAATTCCGCAGAACGATCCGCTATACTCCGAAGCTCAATGGGCGCTCGTTTTAGCCTCTAAAGCCCAAGAAGAATCACCGGATATCCAAGACAGGATTGGTGCTGAACTTGCCAATGGATACGCTAACCTGTTTCAGATCACGATGGAACTTGCCAGCGGGAAATTTCCAGGCTACAAATTGAATTCTCCCGATGTTGCGGAGGAAATTGGAATTTACTTTAATTGGGACGTAAAGCAGGTTTTTGAGGTGCTTTTCGATAGCACGAAGATGATAGCAGATGAGTGGAATCTCAAATCACCACAAAATCCCGATGAGATCAAAAAATTCTACAGAGAGACAGAGAACTACATCTTTGAGCTTGCATGTTGGCACAGAAGCCCTCAAAGAAAGCAGTTGACAAGGATGGCAGTTGAGGTCTGTAAGTATAACGAATTGCATACAATACTGGACTTTGGCTGTGGTATAGGGCAGGATGGGATCTCTCTTGCGGAAGCTGGATTCAAGGTGACTCTGTCCGATCTACCCGGCAAGACGTTTGATTTTGCTAAATGGCGCGCAGAGAAAAGAGGATTGAATATTAGCTTTGTTAATTCATGTGAGCTAGAAGAAGAATACGATGCCATCCTTTGCTTTGATATTCTTGAGCATTTATGGGAACCAAAACAGACCGTTGAATACCTCCATGAACATCTCAGAGATGATGGTATCCTTTTAGTGACAGTGAATTTTAAGCATAGTGAGATTCACCCCATGCATCTTGAAAGTAATGAGAAGTATCTAGGGGATGAATTTCACCAAATGATGAGCGATTCAGGATTCCCTGTTAAACAAACACCGGGAAGGTTAACAGTTTTTCGCAAGCACAATAGTAAAAGTCTTTCCAAATGATTTTTTGAGAATGAAATATATGGGCGCTATCAACTTTAACAAAGTAAATAGGAATGTTTATTCATCAGTGAACTCAAGACAAATATTGATTATTATTGGCTTGGATGTATATTCCAGAATTCTCGGTACTTAATATTTACGGATTATTGCTTGCGCAGGAATGACAAAAAGATTTAAGGAGAAAAATGCTGGATAAAGTAAAAACCCGTGAAGAACTCAAGCAAATCATTCGCAAAGCCCAAAGTGAAGGTAAAAAGGTCGTCACCACAAACGGTTGCTTTGATGTTCTTCACGTAGGTCATTTAAGATATTTACAGTCAGCAAAACAGCTTGGAGACATACTGATAGTCGCTATAAACAGCGATGATTCAGTACGAGCGATTAAGGGTGATAAACGCCCTTTAGTTCCCGAAAACGAAAGAGCTGAACTTTTAGCAGGTCTGAAATGTGTTGATTACATTATGATCTTTTCTGAGCTTACACCTATAGAATTTTTGATTGAACTACAACCCAATGTACACGTAAAGGGAGGAGATTATACCACTGATCGTGTCATAGAGCGAGAAACAGTTGAATCCATAGGTGCAGAATTACGTTTGCTACCCGGAGCCGAAGGGAAGTCCACCACTAACCTGATAGAAATAATACTTGAGCGATACGGGCAAGCGAATAAAAAGTAATGTTATATTATTCTATTAGGCATAGAAGCATAATTAGGGGCTAAGTCGTTTTCCACTAAATTGCTTTCAATTATCTTCTTCATAACAAAGAGGTTTCTGATAATAGTAGAATCTCCCGGGCATAGATTAAGAGCGGCTTTGTATCCCAAAATAGCAGACTCATATTTCCCGGTTTCTGCATAGCATGTCGCCAGATTAGTTAGCGCAGATGAATTCTTTGGTTCTGCTTGCAGGCATTTTTCATAGAAAGGTATCGCAAATTCATGCTCTTTCATGGTCACCAAGTCGTTACCCATTGTCATATACTGACTCGAACCAATGCCCTCTAATTTCATGATCCTGTCTATGTATCCTTTGCTTTTTCCCCTTTCTTGCAGTCTTAAGCTGATCATAGCAAGGTTATGCAACACCTCTGGACTTCTCGGTTCTATCGCTAATGCTTCGCCAAATATAATTTGTGCTTCTTCTGTGTTACCTTGCATAATTAATAATCTGCCAAGATTCATGCGATGTTTTATCTCTGACCCATTCTTTTCAACTGCTCTCCTGATATACTCGACAGCCTCGTTAATTTTCCCTTGTATGTGATTCAATTCAGCAAGCTGGGAAAGCATCTTGTCGGTTGCTATCCCTAAAGCATCAGCATCCAGCAAAATTCTGGTTACGTCCTCTATTCTATTTTGCTTTAGATAAGTACGTGCCAGATTCTCGTAATAAATCGGATCATTCTTATGTGAGATCGCTTTTATGTAAGCATCTATAGCTCTGTCAGGCTGGCCCAATTCTGCATGAGCAGAACCGATGTTGTTCCATGCCTGTCCTTGAGACGCATAAGTATCAACTATAAGGTTTGTAAACTTTGAATTACCTTGATTTCCTTCTGAAAGCCGTAGATAATTCATATAATTCCTGATAGATTTTTGGTAGTTTTTTTTGCAGATATTGATGCTTCCTATCAAAAAATTGACATCGAGGTTATCCGGGTAAGATTTCAGAAGCTCCATACACGACTTCTCTGCAATGCCATATTCTCCTTTTGTGAATAGAGCATAAGCCATGTCATACATGAGCATCTGATAGACTGAATCATCAAGAAATTCACGTTTTGAGTTTAGTGCTTCCTCAGCAGTTTTGATAACGTCATCCCATAACTCCTGACATTTATATATCCTGACTAGATTCATCCATGCAAACCCAAAATTCGGTTTATCTGCTAACTGATTTTTCAACAAAAATTCAGTCCGCTTATATTTCTTTAACATCTTTTCTGGATTCAGATTGTAGCCATAGTGGTACATGCGTATATCTGTGACTAATGCGCTACCTTCACACACAAGCTGATTATGAACGATCCCATCATAATAACCTTTACCACGACGAAAAACCCGTTGAGAGTAATTTCTGGAAACACCTGACGGAAGGTCACTCAGAACAGAAAAAAAGATGGAGTCATATTCATTATATTTTAGTGCATGGCGCAATATTTTAACATCGTCTTTCTCAAGTTTCTCATCAGCATCTATTATAAGTATCCAGTTTCCGGCAGCATATTGCAGAGAGTGGTTTCTGGCTTCACTAAAATTATTCTGCCATTCGTGAAAATAGACTTTATCAGTATAGTGTTTGGCAATTTCCACAGTGCTATCTGTAGACCCGGTATCTACTATAATAATTTCATCTACTATGTCCTTAATACTGTCAAGGCATTGCGCAAGGAATTTCTCCTCATTCTTGACTATCATACATGCTGATAAAGTAGGTTCAGCAGTATTTTTTTCTTCTGTTAAATTCATATTAAACACGGCATCCACGCAAATGGAATCCGCCTCCATAATGATAAAAAAATAGTATCAGGACTTTACTAGCTTTTAGGCGTTTATGCAAATAACATGCCATCAATGTACGGAGTTCGTATGCTTGCTTGCACAGTGCTGAAACAAGTTTTAGACCCCAAATATCAGGAATATTTTTCCTAACTTTATGCGTAAATTTCCCACTCATTGAACCAGAATCATCCATCCAGCTTATATATGTAAACCCAATCTTATGCCTTTGCGTTTTTAGAGTGCGTATTAATAATCAGTTACTATTTATATTTGGAGATATTGAGTTGAACTCAAATATTGTGAAAGCCCTGTTCGTAGTCCTCGCTATACTGACTATCTCCGTTTCCCAAACCAGCACGGTTCTGGGAAGCGAAGCTGACATAGATTATATCGTCCACTCCATGCAAAAGGGTGAGACTCTCTGGCATCTGTCAACATCAAACTACGGTGACCCCAGATTTGCGTATCTCCTCGCTGAGTATAATAATATTACCGATGCAAGACGTATCCCAATAGGACGTAAGATCAGGATCCCAAAAGTCATTCCCTACAAAGTCAAAGCAGGTGACACCCTTTCAGAAATCTCGCAGAAGCTTTTAAAAAGCAGTAAAAAATACAAAGCTATTGCGGAATACAACGACATCCTGAATGCTAATGTTATCTTAAAGGGCATGGTTATAAAAATCCCCTTGATCCCGAATATTGACGTATCTCTTGCCGAGAAACGAGCGAAATCCCAAATCACAGAGCAAAAGCCGATCCCTGAACAAAAGGAGGAAATCTCCGCAGAAAAGCCAATAGTGCCTGAAGAAAAACCTAAAGAGGAAGTATTGCCACCGAAGGAAGAACAACCGCCTATTGTGACAGAAGAAAAACCTGTTATTGAAGAGAAAGTTTCACCGCAGGTTGAAGAAAAAGTTCCACAACCCGAGGTGGAAAAAGAAGAAAAACCTTCTATTGCGGAAAAGCCAGAAGTGACTGTACCGGAAATCAAAGAAGAGGCAAAACCTGTCGCAGAAACTCTACCTACAGAGCAAGCCATACAAACAAAGAAACCCATTACAGAACAGATAAAGCCTGAATTCAAGGAACCTGTTCCACCTTCACAAGAGACATGGTTGCCCAAATCACCATGGAGTTTGACTATACCAACACCAGTGGAAAAAACTAACGAACCAGAAAAGTATTCTTCTTTGAAAGAATCAATATCAGCAATGAATCGCCGAATAATTGTAACCGAGCGGCGTGAAGGTGGATTAGATGAGCGTGGTATTAAACTCCCCATGCAATCATTGCTACAGATTGAAGGTTATAAATCCGTCACAATAGAATATAATAAAACCCATTACTTTGGTAAATCAGACATTAACCGATACAAAGGCTATTATTCTAGTGGTTTTGATACAGGCTACGGTAGTTATGACTATGGTAGTTATGGTAGTTACGATTCTTATGGTTCTTCTTATAGTAGCAGCTATAATAGCTATAATAGTGGTTCCTACGGCAGTAGCTATGGATATGGGTATGGTAACCAGCGCTCAAGCGGTGTAAATATAGAGCAGGAACTTGACGTCCATATTCACGGGCGTATTGGTCCAAAGACCCACGTTGACGTGGATTATAATGACGCTGGAAAATCACAGTTTGGTGGAATGGGACAAAAAGAACAAAAGATCAGCGTTTGGTATCAAGGAAACAGGGACGAAATAATCCAGAAAGCCGCTTTTGGTGATATTAGGCTGGATTTACCAAACACTAGATTTCTCAACATGAGTAGAGACCTTTTTGGTGCAGAAGCGATTGCCCGTCTTGGTGATATTAAAATTACTACATTTGGCTCCAGGACAAAAGGCGTTAAAGAAACGTGGACTTCAAAAGGTCAGTCGAGAGAAGCTGGTGGTGGAACCGGAACGAGGATCATGGATCTTAACTACATAAAAGAAAGATATTATGCAATCAACGTTGGATCAGATGGTATGCTCCATGACTCGTACCTTCCGATAGACCCCAACAGCGAGGTTATTTACATTGACGATGGAATAGGCACAAATAACGATTCTGGAATATCTACCGCTCAGGGATATTTCGATTATCAATATCCGGGAGAAGATTACAACATTGATTATACTACAGGTCAGATAGAGTTTCTAAAAAACGTTTCTTCTGAGTATAAGATTGTCGCTGCATACAAATATCGTGGCGATAATGGAGGTACGATTGGAAAACCCGACGCAGTGTTTGTGGACGATAATAAGAATGGAGTGATTGATGAAAAAGAAGACCCTTCAGATATTCTCGGATACGTTACAATCAAAGAAGCTGGTCAGCATGGTTCGGAACTCAAAGACGTCTACAGTCTGGGAAACAGAAATATCAATCGTCGTAAATTTAATTTAAGTATCTGGCGAGAAGGTGGTACAGATTCATTCCAGACGGATACAGGTCCTGTCCTTTACAATCGTATTTTCGGGCTGGATTCTGATGGTGACGGATTAGTAGACCCTGAATTGGTTGACTTTGAGAAAGGTATTGTGACGTTTCGTTCTCCAAGACCTTTTGTGATTGATGATCCAAATAGTCTTTATTACAAGTATCGGGATCAGTTGAATAACGAAGCTATATATTTGGAAAATCCTCAGTATACTGATCAAAAATACGTCATTCAAGCTGATTATACGTATCAGATGCCCAACTTCTACATTGGTAGATTAAATATACTTCCTGATAGCGAGGAAGTAAGAGTCAACGGTAAAAAGCTAACCCGTAACGTAGATTATATAATGATCTACGAAGTAGGCTCGGTGGAGATATTCAAAGAACTGGATGAATACGATGAGATCATCATAGATTATGAATATATGCCTTTTGGCGGGCAATTCCAACAAACCGTTGCTGGTATCTGGTTTGAGTATTCTCCAACTCCGAAAAAGAGTGAAAAATCAGAAATCAGAACTTCTGACCAATATAACCAGCCCAGTGATAATTCACCTGATTATTATCAGGATAATAATTCATTTTCACAAAGCACGAACACGTTTGGGTCTAATTATAGCGGCGGATACTCAAATAATTATGGATCAAGCTACGGAAGTAGCTACGATTCTAGCTCAATGTATGGTAGCAGTTACGGTGGTTATTCTAGCGGGTATGACAGTTACAGTGTTGGCGGCAGGCGAGGAAGTTACGATAGTTCCGGTAGCTCAAGATCAAGAGGCTCGGATTCCTCCAGATATGGTGGAGGTAACAGAGGACTAAGGTTAGCGGTTGGATATATATATAACGCAGGCCAGAAATCGGTTGATATTCCTGACGTGAATTCGGCTCCCAGCCGTCTACAGGCATTAGTTTTGAATGGTAGCTGGGGGCATGAGTTTAACGTTGCAAGAGTTATTGGTTTGATACCTTTCGTTACCATTCGAGGAAAAGTCCCATGGTTAATATCCATGAGTGGAGAATCCGCTTACAGCAGGAATAATCCAAATAGTGTTGGACTTGCTGTTATAGACAGTATGGAAGGTGCAAAGGAAAGCTCAAGAATTCCGACCTACAAATTTTCATGGCAATTAGGCAGTGTTCCTGTCTTTTCTCAAGTAAATGCCTCGACTGATAACAGAACCATATTCCAGATAGTTAAAAAGGATAAAGAAGCAAGCTATGGCAATTACATGAAAAATAGAGAAGTCTCCGCCTCTGAAATCAATTCACTTATAAGTTCCATACAGCAATATCAGGTAATGGAGATAGGCTACGAACTTAATGATAATGCGCCATGGGGTTCTTTGTCACATTCAATATCCGCAACAGGCTCGGATTTCAGTAATTACCAATTTGTGGAATTATGGCTAAAAGTTGAAGGAGATAAAAACGTAAATCTTAACATTGATCTTGGAACTGTAAGTGAAGATACCGATGAAGATTTCAGACTGGATAGTGAAGACTTGCCAGAGGGTTTAGCTGATGTTAATGGTGATCATAAGATAGATATTCTGGATTTAGACAAGAAAAATCTATTAGAAAAAGATAAATACAAAGGGAATGGCAGTCTTGAGTTTAGTGAGGACACAGGCTGGATATACAACAGCAGCGACGGAGTAGAAAAGGCAAGAGTAGGAAAAGACAATTCCGTTCTTGACTCAGAGGACCTTGACGGTGACGTTGTTCTCGATACAGTTGACTCTTATTTTGAATTCACAATTCCTCTCAATGAAATTCCGTCAGAATGGATAAGGAGAGAGAATAGTAATTCTGGCTGGATTTTCCTTAGCATCCCGATAGAAGCCGCAATTCCCCAGGGACGTGCACCAAACTGGGGTGTTGTGAAGCACGCTCGTATTTGGCTTGAGAAAGCAATTCCGGGTTCAGTAGTGGGAAAGCTTCAATGGTATTCAATGTCTGTATCAGGTAACAGATGGAATAAAGGCCTTGTGGTTGATGATTCTGGTAAACTGTCACAGGATAGTGCTAACCAAATAATCGTAGGAACAAAGAATAATTATGAATACGATGATTATGCAAAAGAGTATAAAACTATTGAAAATAACAAAGACTTTGAGGAACTGCATCCTTACGTTGAAAGCGCATACAGTACAACAAGCGATAGGCAAGAGCAATCACTTACTATGACTTATAAATTGCAATCCAACACCACTGCATATACAATGCGTGAGTTATCGGGGCAACGTCGTGGCGATGGACAGGACTTCTCTAAGCACAAGAATATTAGATTGTGGATTCATGGTGATGGCTCAAAATCTACTCTCCTTATCAGGTTTGGAAGCAACGTAGATGATTTTGGGGCAGGTAGCCCTGTAACAGAAAGTAGTTCTAGTATAAGTGATCAAAGTACGTATTCTTACTATTCTTATTCTAATCTTGGTGGTCTTGGTTACTATGAATATTCGAAAGTCATTGACTTTACAGGATGGAAACTAATCACTATATCATTAGAAGATAATGATGGCGATGGCCAGCCTGATAGCCTGAAACCAATTAATAATCCATCCATAACCAATATCGGTAAAATACTTCTGGGTGTCAAGAATACCTCACAGTTTCCGATTGATGGTGAAATCTGGATTAACGAAATCCACTTGAACGAACCTGATGTTAAGACTGGATGGGCGAGAAGATTTGATCTGTCCACAAATCTATCAAACATATTTACACTAAGAGCAGGATATGCAAAACAAGATCAAGGTTTTGAGAATTCCGCAGGGCAAACCGGGCGAATGAACCAGATGAGCATGGGGTATAGTACGAATAATTACGATTATAACGTCAGTAGTGAGTTAACGCTGATTCCATGGTTACCGCTTACTTATGATATAAGACATCAAGAGTCAGAAAGCATTAGAGAGTATGGTATGATTAGCTCTTATGGAAGTGGAAAAACTATAACAGATAATAGGACGATTAGTGCTAATTTTGAACTGAGAAAACTCCCCAAATTCTCTTTCTCTTACGATAACCAGAAAACGTTTAATGAAAGCAGAGGTAACGAAATCAGTAACTTATATTCGAGTGGATTAAGATATGCTCTGGGCAGTAAGCTATCTATGAATCTTAATTATAATCACGAAGTATTAAACGTTGATTCCAGCACCGCTACCACGAGTTCCACAAGCTCGAATTACTATTATTATGGAAACTACAACGACTCCAAAACTGATGGAGGCAGTGTTTCGTTCCAAATATCTCCTGCAAAAAGTTTTAGCATCAACCCATCTTATGATGTAAGACGTGAACTGGAAAAGAAATCTTTGAAAGAAAATGGTAAAGACGTCGAAAGATACGCCATATCCAGCAGGGATCAAAGGTTTTCATTAAGGCCAACGCTTAGGCAATTCTGGGGTATCAGGCCATCGTTAAATGGAAGATATGACTTCAGGGAAGATTGGATAAGTGGCGAAAAAGATGCTAGTATGACTACCAACTTTACCGTGGGTCTCAATTTTAATCTTAAAACTCTTTTTGCATCATCTGCCCAAAAGAGTAAAAATGATTCTAAGCCAGAGAAAAAAGACGTGAAACCCGGTTCTCAGGATTCAAAAACTGAAACTCAAACTGATAAAACTCAAAAGGAAAATAGTCCTGCAATAGAAAATCCCATAAATGATGAATCCACAAATAGTGCGGTAACAGATCAGAACGAATATAATCAGGGAGATCGTTTTCTCTCACCAGAAGAACAGCGTAATATGATGGACGAAATGGAACAGAAGGAAAGAGGAAATTGGATTGAGAGTGACAAAAACGAGTTGAAAAGGACAATGCAAAGGCAACAGAATAAAGAATTAGAAAATAAAGGTATTCTGAGACGAAGCTTTGAAAGTTTTTCCTTCAATACAGATTTTGGGTATGATATCAATGATTACCTTCGACAATTAAAACCAGATATGGGATTCTTTGAGATCATAAAACTGGACCCCGAATCAGAGTATAGAAATCGCTCAACAAGAGGTAGCAGGCTTTCGATCAGGTCAAACGTTGAACCCTTCACGTGGTCAGCTTTGGGTTTTAATATGTCATACACGAACAGGTTTACTAAAGCGCTGGGAACAGCATCAAACTATGACTCGTCTACTATTGGAGGAGACGTAAAGTTTTTAAGGAAAAGCTTAAGCCTGATGCTCAAGTATGATATGACAAAAAATAGCAGCGATAACCGTAGTGGAACTATATCAAGCGGTACTTCACACAGCCCATCGGTGACTTTCCGCAATAACTGGAAATCTGGTGTCGGAACAGCTTTTGGGCTGAGAACTACCTTCAGAGATCAAGAACGAAGCGATGTCAAAACAACATCATTGATAATTGCACCAAATTTCAACATTGACTATAATCTTCGTGTTGAAGGGAAGTTGGGAATTCCATTAATTGGTAAATCTATAAGCATGAATCAAAATCTCGACGTAAGTAATACGATTTCATCAATGATAAGGCGTGAGAAACTCGGAGTGAACCGTGATGAGAAATCAGAGCAATACGGAACATCCTTAGATGTAAGCTATAATCTGCGAGAGACGATACGTGCTACCATGAGGCTATCAGTTGACTACAACCATGATCGTGTGCAGAAAGATGCCGATTACATTTCGGTTACAGGCTCGCTTATGGTAAGAGGGGAGATCAGATAAAATGCAAGATTCTAAAGATTTTAAGCAAGAATATCTAAAGAAGTTACCAGCGGCAGGCAAGCTAATCCATCATCCAGAGATAAAGGAACTCATTGAACTTTATTCCAGAGACTTTGTCGTGAAAATCATGCAAAAATCCATAGACGAGGTTAGAAATGCAGTCATTAACTCCGAAAATGAAAATGACTTGAAGAATACTGACCTTTCCGCAGAGCATTTCATAGACGTTATCACCTCGCGTATCAACAAAATCTACAAACCCAGCATGGGACACGTTATCAATGCAACAGGGATCATACTCAGCACCAATCTGGGACGTGCGCCGTTGAGCAAATCCGCACAAGAGGCACTTCTAAACACAACGAAAGGCTATTCTCCTCTTGCTGTGAGTATAGAGACGGGACATCGTGGAGACAGGGATTCCCACATACAGGAGCTTTTGACGATATTGACAGGCGCAGAAGCCGCAACCGTAGCAAACAACAACGCCGCCGCTACAATGCTTATCCTTAGCAGTATAGCCAAAGGCAAAGAAGTGCTTGTATCAAGGGGCCAGCTTGTTGAGATCGGCGGGGATTTCCAGTTAGTAGAGGTTGTCCACAGGAGTGGTGCTACTCTTGTAGAAGTTGGATCAACCAACAGAACGCATCTAAAGAATTACAAAGAAGCTATTACTGAAAACACAGGAGCGATCCTGCGTGTTCATCAGAGCAACTATCGTATAATCGGCTTCACAGAAGAAGTTCCCCTTACAGATTTAGTTCAACTCGGAAAAGAACATAATATACCCGTAATAGATGACCTTGGGAGCGGTGCGCTTGTTGATTTGTCAAAGTATGGTCTGCCAGCAGAACCGTTAGTCGCTGACAGCGTTCAAAACGGTGCTGATATTGTCTGCTTCAGTGGTGATAAATTGCTGAGTGGTCCACAGGCAGGGATCATAATTGGTAAGAAAAAATACATCCAGATAATCAAAAAGAATCCCATGTCCAGAATGTTAAGGGTCTGCAAACTGACGGTAACTGTTCTTGAAGCCACCTTGCGGTTATACTTGAACGAAGAGACGATAGCCGAGACAAACCCAACACTAAGAATACTAACCAGACCGTTAAGAGAACTTGAAGAAACAGCGAAAGCTCTCGCTGATAGATTATCAAAAAGCCTTGAAGGAAAAGCTATTGTTCAAGTTATAGACGGGTATTCACAGGTAGGCGGAGGCTCGTTACCTATGGAAAACATACCAACCAAGCTTTTGTCCGTCAAACCATTACACATTCCTGTTGACGTACTGGGTATTAATCTCAGAAAGTCCGACACACCAGTTTTTACCCGCATCCAGCAGGATTGCCTTCTCTTCGATCTCCGAACTGTCATAGACGACGAACCCGACCTTATGGCTTCCATTCTCGAATCTTGCCTCTGTTAAAATATAGTGGAGTCTGAAACAGCACCAAAGCTAACAGGCTGAGGAAGATAACAGAAGGTGATATTTGTGGTGACTTTCTATCATCTTTCACCTTGCTTTTGACAGTAAACATGGAGTATGATATAAAGGATCAGGGATTTGCTGTCGTTTTTCGACGTTCACAGAATCCTGTTAGTACATTCAAGGTCAAATTTAATGGATTGCACCCTGATAAATCATACGTAATAAATTTTGATAATATGAATTTAATACTGACAGGAAAGGCTTTGCTTGAGGGAATTGAAATAAATCTTCCAAATTATCAATCTTCAAAGGTCATTATTATAAAGAGAGGTTCTAAGTGCAAGGTAATGGAAAAAGAAATGTATGGGTTCGTAAGAAAGGATAACGTATGACACCAAGAGAAGTTGTTACTAGAGCTATCGAATTTAATCATCCAGAACGCCTGCCGATCAGCGGATTCGGTGAAATCAGTGACATTATCGGAGTTGGACGACGGGATATTAGACCACCAGAGGCAGACGATGATCCGAATCTGGATCAATGGCTTTGCAAATGGGATCACACTGACGTTCCAAACATGGGTCAGGTCAAAGGTCATCCGTTGGATGCTCTCTCAAAGATGAAGGATTTTCCATGGCCCGATGGCAATGATCCGAGAAGATATGAGGATATGCCACGTCAGCTTGCGGAGTTTGAAGCTAATCCAAACCTTAAAGACAAATTTATCGCAACAGGAATCTTTATGATCCTTTGGGAACGCATGCACAGCCTTCACGGCTTCGAGAACTGTATGCTCGATCTCGTCTACGATACGCCAAAGATAAACGAGCTTGCAGATCGAATATTGCAGTATGACATTGACGTAGTTCGCAACACGTATCGTATCTGTGGAAACCGTATACAGGCGATCAATTTCTCTGAGGACTGGGGAACTGAGGCTGATCTGATGGTTTCGCCTGAACTATTCAGGAGTTTCTTCATGCTTCGATACAAAAAGCTGTTTGACGTTATTCACGAATGTGGATATTTTGTATGGATGCACTCTTGCGGGAAAATCAACAAAGCTATTGCTAGTCTAATCGAGGTCGGATGCGATGTTATCAACATGCAGCAACCCCGCACAAACGGAATCAAGGAGATCGGAAGTCAGTTCGCAGGCAAAATATGTTTTGAAACGCTTTGCGATATACAGATAACCTTGCCAAACGGAGATCCCGGTGAGATCGTAAAAGAAGCGAAAGAGCTTGTTTACAACTGGGGAACTCCCGAAGGCGGATTTATACTCGGTGATTATGGCGACGCCAGAGCCATCGGCACAAATCCAGATAATAAGCAATTCATGCTCAACACATTCATCGAAAATGATCCATATAGGAACGGCTGGAATCCAACTTTGGAGTGCTGAAGTTACGCTTCAGCGCTGCGCAAGCATGGCTTGCGCACTCCATATTCAAAGGAGGTTATGTTTTTATGATATTATCTCTATTTTTATTGATGTCTATTTATGGGTTCAATCCTGCACAGGCAACAAACGGCAATCTGACAATCTCAATCGCTGAAATAGGACAGTTAACTGAACTGGAGAAGGAAATTCCGGTGATCGTAACCCTTAGCAACAAAGGGTCTGAAGCTATAAGCGGCGAATTAAGCCTTGACGTTATTGATCAATGGAGAATCGTCGGTGAGCCAGTGCAGGAATTTAACGTCTCACCCAACGAGCAGCAGGAAATTAAATTCATCTGCATAGCCGGAAATGGAACTTACGCCGCTCATTATCCAATACATGCGACAGCCATTTGCGAGACGGAATCAGGTACGCAAAGCCTTCATACCGTGTTAGTCACTGAAGTGACGAGGGAAGCTGTATTGAAGTCAAAGGCTTTTGAGACACAACAAAGCACACTAAAACTTGACGCACCGGGTCGGCTTTCTCTGTTATCGCTGAATGATGCTCTTATATCTTTTCGTCTCGGTGAAAATGGTGAAGTAATAACTATGCAACCCGAATGGAGTGGCTCCGACCCAACTACTGGAACTAACGTAGATCGAACTTATATCGATCGAGGCGATCAAAGGGTAGTAATATCAGTCCATCCACCCTGGCGGGAGGGTTCAGGGGCGGACAGGTGAAAAAAGTATTGAAAACAAAGTAATAATATTACATGATCTCTCTAGTAACATTAACAATAAATAAAGGAGAGATCATGTATGTCTACTTCAATT
>Ga0315274_10002330_pt1 | contig 28755 bp, 24 predicted proteins | sample YL17G02_20_MG_FD_203700 | JGI IMG/M metagenome (GOLD analysis project Ga0315274, IMG submission 203700) | Sediment microbial communities from Yellowstone Lake, YNP, Wyoming, USA - YL17G02_20 | ecosystem: Environmental > Aquatic > Freshwater > Lake > Sediment | place: USA: Wyoming | collected...
CAGCTAAGTTGGGAGCCAGGTAAAGAGAGGCTGGGGTCTGCCCACCGATGTGAGTTATGGATATAGAAATTCAGCTGGAGCTATTGACCTTCAGGAATATAGTATGTTGTTATCCTTTCTATACTACTCAGGTCAGGAAAGCAACCTAAAAAATAGAGGCTCTTTGTGTCATATTGTTTGAGATTGCTTCATCGTCCCGATTAAAATCTGAGCTCCTCGCAATGACAGGTACATTCGTAAACAATCTCCAATTGTTACTTGTTAAGAGGGTGGGGAAGGTATAAAATAGAAGCTAAAAATCGTGGCTGAAAGGGAGTGCTATGTTCAAGTACGGTGTAAATACATTTATCTGGACAGAGAATTTTAGTGAAAAGGACGTGTCGCTTATCGAGCGGGCAAAAGCGCTGGGGTTCGATGCAATTGATATCGGGATTATGGACCCGGACAGTTTTCCCACAAAGCAGGTCAAGGACAAGCTGAAGGAAGTGGGAATTGAAGCGATAACCCTTACGCCCATGTCCGTAAACAGCGCCAATATGATTCATACTGACCCCAAAATAAGGGAAAACGGAGTCAAATTCTTAAAGAAGCTGGTGGATATAAGCGTTGAGATAGGGGCGACAATACTTTGCGGTGAGATTTATGCGGCGGCGGGCTATTTAACCGGCAAACCAAGAACCAAGGAGGAATGGAAGTGGTCGGTGGAGGGTATGAGGGAGGTTGCCCTTTATGCTAAGAGCAAAGGGAATCTGATTCTTGGTCAGGAATGTGTGAACCGGTTTGAGACCCATTTTCTCAATACAGGTGAAGATACGATGAAATACTGCAAGGATGTCGGTGTAGATAATGTGAAGGTGCACCTCGACTCCTATCACATGATGCGCGAGGAGACGAACTTCACCAAGGCGGTAGAGGTTTGCGGGAAGAAGTATCTAGGGTATGTGCATACCTGTGAGAATACTAGAGGGATTCCGGGCACGGGGCTTGTGCCGTGGAAGGAATTTTTCACTGCGCTTAAGAAGATTGGCTACGAAGCCCCGCTTAGTATCGAAGCTTTCGACCCCAGCTTTACTAAAATAAACCGGATTACTGCAACCTGGAGATATTACACCAAAACCGGTGAAGAGCTGGCGGTGCAGGGGCTGAGGAACCTTAAGGCGATAGAAAAGAGTTTGTAAGGAATTTCACCGGCAAAATTAAAAATATAGAAAGGAAGCAGCGTGTTTAGATTTGGCGTGTGCACATTCATCTGGACGGAGGAGTTTACCGAGAAGGACGCGGCAATAATCGGGAGGGCGAAGTCGCTGGGCTTTGAATTCATAGATGTAGGAATTATGGACCCGGACAGGTTCCCGGTAAAGCCGGTCAAGGAGAAGATAAAGGAAGTGGGCGTCGAGACATTAGGGCTTACCCCCATGTCCGTAAATAGCGCCAACATGATTCATCCTGACCCCGAGGTAAGGAAGAACGGAGTCAAATTTCTTAAGAAGATGGTGGACGTCTGCACTGAGATTGGCGCAAAGCTAATAAGCGGGGAGACCTTCGCGGCGGGGGGTTATTTGAGCGGCAAACCGAGAACCGAGCAGGAATGGGAGTGGTCGGTAAAGGGCATGAGAGAAGCGGCTCTCTATGCAAAAGAAAAGGGCGATGTGGTTATATGCGTGGAACCGGTTACTAGGTTCGAGACGCACTTCCTCAATACGGCGGAAGATTCGGTGAAATACTGCAAGGAAGTCGGCACAGGCAACGTGAAGGTGAACCTCGACTCCTATCACATGATGCGAGAGGAGACGAGCTTCACCAAGGCGGTAGAAGCTTGCGGAAAAGAGTATCTGGCGCACGTTCATGTTTGCGAGAACAACAGGGGAATTCCTGGCACCGGACTCGTTCCGTGGAAGGAATTTTTCACCGCCCTTAAAAAGATTGATTACCGTGGTGCGCTTACGATTGAAGCGTTTGACCCGAGATTCGAGGTGCTTAACAGAATAACGGCGACGTGGAGATATTACACCAAGACCGGTGAAGAGCTGGCGATTCAAGGGTTAAGGAATCTAAAGGCAATAGAGAAGAGTTTGTGATTAAGAGTCAGCGAGTGTGCCTTCTCCATTCAATCAGTTTCTTTAAGCCTGTCTGAAGGTCGGTTCTGGGCGCGAAGCCGAGCAACATCTTTGCTTTTTCTATTGAAACCCATCTGGAGGGTTGAAATGCATTTTCGGGAGCAGGCAGGAATTCTATTTCCAGCCCAGGCCGGGTCAGGTTGATTAAAGTCTGAATCAATTCTTTTGTGGTAGTAGGTACCCCGGAGGCGATATTGATTGCCTCGTCATCAACGTCGCTTTTCAATGCTAGGACGCTCGCCTCAGCAGCATCTTCGACGTAAATGAAATTCTGAACATCATCTCCGCTCCCTTCAATTTGGGGAGGCAGGCCTTGGTCTATCCGCTCAAGGGCGTGCAGAATTAGCCTGGGGTAGAGTCCTTCCCAGTGCTGGCGGGGTCCATAAGCGCTGGAGTAGCGGAGGGCTAGATATTTCAACCCGGTCATGTCATAGATAATGCGGCAAAATTGCTCTCCGACGATTTTACTCGCTCCGTACATAGTCCTGTTTTTGAACGGGTAATCTTCAGTCATCAAGACCTTTTCTTTGCTGCTCCCGTAGGGCGCTATGGATGAGGCAAAAATAAGCTTTTTGACCTTCTGTTTGCCGATTAGCTCAAGCAGGTTGAATGTCCCAATGATATTATCTCTGAGGCATTTTCTGGGGTTCTTAATAGACGGGAGCATCAGCATTGCGGCAAAGTGGAAGACAAAGTCAGCCCCATTCACCGCCGCTTTCACATCCTGTAATTTAAAAATGTCTCCCTGTATGACTTTAACCCTGCGGGAGCGCATAGCCTCAGCTAGATTCCTCTCGTTGATGACTTTGTCAAAGACAACGATATTCTCAACGTCCTCTTTGAGCAGGCGGTCAACCGTATGCGAGCCGATTAACCCGGCACCACCGGTAACTAAAACTACGCTTCCTTTTATATCCATGCTTTTCCCTTCAGTTATTTTGCTGCTATGTCTGTTTCTTAACATCCACCAGACAGGTATTGGCGGCGAGTGCTCCTGCGGGAGAAGGTTTGCCTCTTGTCAGGACATTGGCACAGGCACCCTGGTCGACGCCTTGCTCATCGGGGCGATACCATGCACCTTGCCCCATAGCCACCGCACCGGGCATTATTCTCGGGGTGACACGCACAAGGGTCTCGATTTCTCCCCTCTCATTGAAAACCCTCACCCTATCGCCGTCACGTATTCCCCTTTCTCTGGCATCCGAGGTACTGAGCCACAAACACTGGGGTTCCAGTTCTTTTAGCCATGGCACGTTACCAAAGCAAGAATGGGCGCGTGTCTTGAAATGAAAGGTTATAAGTTGCAGGGGATAAGCTTTGGACAGGGAGTCTTTTTTCCCTTCCCATGTCGGGAGGTATTTGGGGATGGGCGGAATACTGGGGTCATTCAATTCCGCTAGTTTCTGTGAAAAAATCTCTATTTTTCCGGAAGGTGTGGAAAAACGGAATGAAGCGGGGTTCTTGATTTCCTTCTGAAAGGCTACGAACCGTTCGGACTGCTTAAAGCGGATGATTCCTCTTTTCTTGGAGGTCTCGTAGTCAGAAATTACTTCGTTTGTATCGGGGGTAGAGAGTGCGATTTCTTTTACCCATTCATCATCGGATTTATCGCTATAATTGTGAATACCTAATCGCGGGGCAAGCTCAGAGCATATTTGAAAATCAGATTTAGTTTCGTGCAGGGACTCGACAACTTTATTGGCAAAGAAAAAGTACGGTCCTCCCAGCCAGGGGCGCATCAGGTCATTTCGCTCCCAGTGAGTATTTGCCGGGAGAACAACATCGGCGAACCTAGCGGTGGCGGTCATAAATTGTTCGTGGATAACAATAAACTCCGGATTCTTTAAGGCTCTCACACCCATATTGACATCCGGGTACTGGTTAAGCGGATTGGCACATACGATGTAGAGTAGTTTGGTGTCGGACGGATATCCGCCGTCTTTGCCCCGGATAAGAGCATCCCAAATCTGTGAGGTGTTGACTCTATACTTGTCGCGGAGTCGAGGATTCAAGCCGATATTTGGCGGAGCACTGGCTTCCAGGGGATTTGTGCCTATGGGAATAAGGGTGGTGGAAGAAATATTTGCTCCGGGGGTTCTTCCGACCAAAGGCACTTCACAGCAGGCAGGGTTACCGCCGTGGATACCTATGTTTCCGGTCATAGCAGCAAGCGCCGTAGCCGCCCGGTGAAATTGCTCTCCATAAGCTGTTCGCCCTGGTCCGAATCCGGGGATAAGCGCTGCCGGTTTGGATGTAGCATAGAGCACAGCAAGTCTTTCAGCGACTGAGCGTGAAACTCCGGTAATAGGTTCAGCCCAGGAAGGAGTCTTGGGGATGCCGTCTTCCTTGCCCCGCAGATAGTCCTTGAATACTTCAAAGCCGAATGTATATTTATCGAGGAATTTCTGGTCTTGCAGCCCTTTTTCGAGAATTACATAAGCCATAGCCAGGAGGAGAGCCGTATCCGTGCCGGGCCTGATAGGTATCCATTCGTCTGCCAGCACGGCCGCAGTGTTGGTATATCTCGGGTCAACAGCGATAAATTTTGTGCCCTTCTCTTTAGCTAGGATTAGATTGTATGTTGTATCGGCTATCTGGACGGTTTCGGCGGGGTTCCAGCCCCAGAGAATGGCAAGTTTGGAGAATATGTGGTCATCTCTGGTATGAGCTGTAGGGATAATCCCGTAGGTAGCCTGAGCAGCGAAATACGCTGCCTCTGCTGATGCGCTTGCCCACCGGGCTATATACCCGCCGAACATGTTGAGAAGACGGAAAACCGGTGCTGCGTTATGGAGTCTGCCGGGGGCTCCGCTTGAGCCTATGCAGAAAATGGCTGAAGACCCGTACTTATCCCTGACATGACGGAGCTTCTCAGCTACGATGTCCAGCGCATCGTTCCAGGAAACGGGCTCGAATTTGCCTTCTCCGCGTTCCCCCACTCTTTTTAGCGGAGTTTTGAGGCGCTCGGGAGAATATACACGCTGAATATAGCCATAAGCTCTTACGCAGGGTCGGAACTCGTCATAAGGCTCGATGCGAGTAGCCTTTTCACCTGTTACCTCAACCTTATAAGGGCATTTGCCCCCGCAATCGTGGCAACCACCGGTGCCTACAAATGTATCCACCCTTCTCCCTTTTTAGTCTCATAAGTTGACTTAAGGAAGCAAAAAGCAAAGCGGAGCGTTGAACCAGCAGTCCGCTAGCGTTCTTGCAAGCCGAATAGCCTGGTTACCTGCCTGATGTCATCTACCTGTTCGAGGTTATTCAACGTGTCTATGAGGTTGTCCAGAACTTTAAGGGATATATCTTTGCCCGAGGAAAGGGCACAGGACCTGAATTTAGCCTCGAACTCTTCGTTGGTCATGGGATTAGCGGCATGCCCTTTGGGTAAATCAACCTTAGCCGAGTAGACCTTCCCATCTTTGGTTCGCATTTCAACCCTCGACGGTGCAATTTCCCTTCCCGCCTGTTTGTCGATTTCCGGGTCTATAAAGGGATAGACTTTAGCGGCAACACTGAGGACTGCCGGATCTTTGATTAGCTCCTCGCTGATATCCACAGGGTCAACCCGTTTTCTAACCAGAGCGCAGGCTACCGCATACGGAACGCTAAACTGAGCGTCAACGGGGTTCCTTGGCTTCCTTTTTATCTCGATTGGCTCACAGTTGTTCACATAGCCGGCGCGATTAACACCTACCCTAACCTCTTCTATCTGTTCCGGCTTGATGTCATATTTATAGGCAATCTCCAGAGCAGCAACGATGCTGCTGTGGTTAAATCTGCAGCAAGGGTAGGGCTTATAACTCAGGTTTACAACCTCAAACCTTTTGCCCAGCGCCTCAGTTAAAGCGGCGGCATCATACTCGCCTCGCTGGTACAGGTTGAAGATTCCCGCCCTTCCTTCAAAGACGTTCTGCGCTCCAGTGATTCCTTTTTGAGCCAGAAGGCCGGCAATAACGCCACCGCTGGCAGAAAATCCTGCCTGAATTCTTTTGGTTAAACCGCCGCTCGCTATCGTTGCTGTGTTTCCTGCAGCCTGTGAATAGGCAATTCCCCAGGCATTTAACAAATGTTCCTCGTCCAGTCCGAGCAGTTTGCTCACCGCCGTTGCTGCGCCAAAATAGCCGTAGAGGGGCGTAAGCATCCAGCCTATCCACAGCTTGGTGGCTATGCCGAGCCGGCAGTGAATTTCTATGCCCAGAGTTGCCGCATTGATGAAGTCTTTTCCGCTTACTCCACCGATATGTTCGGCTATGGCAAAGGCTGCCGGCAAAACACAGACTCCTGTGTGAAGCACTGCTCTATCGTGGGTATCGTCGAAATCCAGGGCATGGCACATGCTGCCGTTAACCAAAGCAGCATTTGCCGGGGGAATTTTATCTCCGTAAACCAGGATTGTGCTGCGCTTTTTGCCGCCCATTTCTTTAGCATAGCTCACCACTTCTTTGATACCGGGAGCCGATGCACCGGCAAGCCCGACACCTATCGTGTCGAAGATATCCCGTTTAGCAGCTTGTACGACTTCTTTGGTCAAATCGTCATATTTTGTATTCAGCACAAAACGTGCCAGTTCAAGCTCAGCGCTCATTTTGCTCTCCTCATTTAGATATTAATAAATCAATCAGTTGAGTAATATCTTCACAGGCTTCGAGACTCTCAATCATTTTAACGGCTTTGGCGACCTTCTGCTTGGAGATTTTCATCTCAGGAATAAGCGATTCAACCAGCTTCGTTTCTTCCTTGAAGTTATTGATGCCAATCTCCAAGTCTTTCTTTAAGATACCCTGATTAGATGTGGTCACTATTAGCTTGCAGCGGAGCGGTGCTATGCTTTCATCGGGGGTAATCTTTATTTTCTTCATAAGGTCAGAAATGCAGGGGTTAACTATGCCATCTATAGCTGCTGTGGTGATTTTTCTTTCGCAGGCAGCCATAGCAACGCAAAACTGCAAGCTCATGGGACCCGGCTTCATGCTGTTAGCCCCGGGATACAGGGCTTCTACCGGGCTCATTCGCAGTTCCGCCTCTCGAATCTGGGAAGGCGCTACATTATTCTCCGCCACCAAGCCGAGCATCGCCGCAACTGGAGCTTGCAGCAAACCGCCGATAGGATAAGGCTTGAAGAAGGTCTCAAGCATATGATAATGCTTCCCCAGCCCTTTTGTTACCTTTTCTGTCTCCTCGTTTGTTCCAGCGAATGCTCGCAGGAAGCCGCGCTCACCTTCCAATAAGGAAGGAGCGGCGACTGCTCCCTCCTGAGCAAGTAACGCCGACATGACGCCTGATGAGCAGGCAAAACCAGCCTGGAAAGGCATCTCCGAGATATTCTGCACTACTCCGCATTCAAGCAACCCCCCACCGGAGTTGGCACCCCAGCCTAGGGCACTTAGCGTTTGCTGCTCGTTTAATCCCAGCAGCTTGGCGCTGGACGCTGCTGCGGCTACAGGACCATATACCGGTGTGGAGCGAAAGCCACGAGGTATTGAGAGGTGGGCGTAAACGCGGCTAATGCGGGCTCCAATTTCATAGCCCGAAGCCACTGCCGTGATGAAATCACTACCGCTTTTGCGATTCTGTTCGGCACTGGCAAGAGCCGCAGGCAAAACAATTACACCAAGGTGAATAAGCCCATCGTGGTAGTCGTCTTCTTGTAAGCGGGAATGAAACAGCACCGAATTGGCGAAGGTTACCCCGGCAATTGATACTCTGGTTCCATCAGCAAGGAGACGGGTTCTGGCATTGCGCTGAGTATATAATTTCTTGGCAAAACTTAAGGCTTGTTTAGCTGTTGGCCTTTCAACTGCAGCCAGACCAACAGCTACCCCATGAAGGGTGCATACTTTCACCTTTTCAACTACTTGGTCGGGTAAATCATCATATTTAAGTTTGTAGCAAAATGCAGCAAGGTCTCTCGTTAAGTTCACGTGTGCCATGACAAACAACCTATCTCTTAATTATTGAAACCATTCAAAATAGAACTTTCCAGAGAGTAGTTATTTCTTTATTATAACTACGCCGCAAGCCATACCCTGGTCGCCGCCATTGCAGTTGGATAAGCCTACTTTAGGAATGGCCTTTATTTGTCTTTGCCCGGCTTGCCCTTTCATCTGCCACACTATCTCGCATACCTGGGCTACGCCGGTAGCTGCCATAGGATGCCCCTTGCCCAGCAGACCACCGCTGGTGCTGACCGGTATGCGCCCTGTAATCTCGGTTGCTCCCTCGTCAATCAGTTTTCCTCCCTCACCCTCGCCGCACAGCCCCAGTTCCTCGCAATGCTCCAGTTCGCTGATGGTAAAGTTATCGTGAAGTTCTACTATATTGATATCTTCAGGGCTGATGCCTGTCTTTTCGTAGGCTTCTTTGGCGGTATTCATGGTTATTTCGTGAGTGTCAGCGGGGTCGCCCCTCACGAACGTCTGGCTTCTTAGCGCGCCGCCAGCCATCTTGATGAAGGGCGGGGAAGCATATTTTCTGGCTACTTTCTCGCTGCAAAGCACCAGGGCTGCCGCACCCTCGCTCGAAGGGCAGCAGTGGTATAGAGTCAAGGGATAAGCAATGACCCGGGAATTGTGGATGTCTTGAACTGTGAGGTCGAGTTTATACTGTGAGCGCGGGTTGTAGCAGGCATTCTTATGGTTCTTCACCGACACTTTAGCCATCTGGTCAAGCGTGTATCTGCCTTCATATACTGCTCTCTGCATTTTCATGGCATATTTGCCTACAAAGCTGTCCGCCCCCATAAGCATTGACGGTGTAGGTGGCATACCTACCACTGGCCCTCTTGGCATCTGCTCAACGCCGAGAGTCAAGACGATGTCATAAGCACCGCTGGCAATCGCCTGATAAGCCATAAGGCAAGCAGTCTGACCGCTAGCACAGGCGTTTTGTATATTGATAACAGGTATACCGGTATGCCCCAGTTCTGCCTCCACCATTTCACCGGGGCAATGACCATTATTTACATTTGCGCAATAAACTACCGGAATATCTTTCCATTCAACTCCGGCGTCGCCAAGAGCCTCCAGTATAGCATCAGCGCCCAGCTTATAGTAGGGTGTATCAGGAAACCTGCCAAAGTTGGTCATACCAACGCCTAAAATAACTACGTCTCGCATTATTTTCCTCTTTTCACAGGCTTGAATTTCCAGCCTAGCACTTCTTTGCCTGACTCATCCTTGTAGACAACATCTATAACCACTTCCATCTCATCGCCTGTCTTTAGTGAGGAAGGGTCTTCCGTCAATATGGTTCTAATCCGCTCCCCCTCGGGCAGTTCTACTACTCCCACAAAGTAAGGGGGTTCCAGTTTAGCGCCGGGCAGTTTTACCTGGACGGTGGTGAAGGAATGTAGTTTGGCTCTCCGGCTGAGGGCGACATTCTCTAAGTCCTTACTGGAGCAACGGCGGCAACGACGTCGGGGTGGGAATATAACCTCTCCACAGGAGCGGCATTTACTACCGACAAGATAGGGTTTTTCCGATGGTGACGGCGGTATAACAAATAAGCCTTCACCAATCGGTATGTGTTCTTTTTTAGCTGCTTCTCCACTCATTTATAAATCAACCTCGCCGTTTTTTCTGTAATGCCTCTTTGATAGTTTTGACAATAACTCTGGTATCACTACCTGGCCCAAAGACTGCATCCACCCCGAGAGATTTCAGATAATCAATATCCTTATATGGAATAATGCCGCCGACTGCGAGCACGGTTTCATCCAGCTCCATCCCCTTTTCTTTCATGAGCTGAGTTATCCTAGCCGTGTGCTCCTTATGGGCTCCGGTTAGGAAGCTCAAGCCTATCACGTCAACATCTTCTTGCAATGCTGTGGACACTACCGATTCGATACTTTGCCTCGGCCCAGTGTATATTACCTCCATACCGGCGTCCATTAGAATGCGGCTTATCAACCGTGCGCCCATTTCATGACCATCCAGCCCCGGCTTAGCGATAAGGACTCTAATCTTAGCTTGCTTCATGTTATCTCCTAGGCAATCTTTACTGGTGGCTTGAATTCACCAAATACCTTCTTCAGTACGCCGTATATCTCTCCGATTGTTGCGTAAGCTTTTACCGCCTCCAGAACCGCCGGCACAATGTTCACCTTTTTATCACTAACCTTTCTGGTGGCAACCTCACCCAGATTTTCCAGGCGATGCTTCACCAGTTTATTATCTCTTTTTGCACGGAGTTTGCTAAGGCGCTTTATCTGTCTCTTTTCATCGGTAGGGTCTACCTGGAAGATATCAATCGGTATTTCTTCGTCTGTCTGGAGAAAGTTAATGCCTAAGACTTTCTTCTCCCCGGATTCTACTTCCTTCTGGTACTTGTACAAACCTTTTAGCTCCTCAGCATAATAAAAGCCTTCTTCAACACACTTGGCTACCCCTCCCTTCTTCTCTATCTCCTCTAGCCAGTGTCTTGCTTCCGCTTCTATTTGTGAGGTCAGTTTTTCAAGATAGTAGGAACCGCCCATCGGGTCTACGACGTTCTCCAGTCCGCATTCGTGATGAAGGATAAGCTTTATTTGATTTGCGATTCGGGTCGATTCGGAAGTTGGCAATGCCAGCGCTTCATCATATGCCGGTGCAAATATGTGTTCTATGCCGCCAAGGATAGATGCAAGCACCTCCATTGTAATTCTGGCAAGGTTATTTAGCGGCTGTTGCGCCGTCAGGCGGTTGCTCGCCGTCCATACCGTTATACGCAGTTTAAGTGCCTCAGGGTCTTCGCATTTATATCTTTCCTTCATGAGCTTTGCCCAGAGGCGTCTGGCAGCACGGAATTTGGCAACCTCCTCAAAGAGGTCGATGTCAGCCGTAGCATGAAAGTCCATCTTGGGCGCAAATTCCACCAGGGAAAGCCCTCTTTCCAGGGACGAATCAATATAGGTAAGGAAGTTGGCAAAACCAAACCCTACCTCTTGTGCAGCATTAATTCCACCCCAACGCATCTGAGATGTACATACATATTGGGGTATCCACTGCCAGTACCACTTGTCTTGAAAATTGCGGCAAATATATTCGACTACATCGGTAGCTAGCTCGATTGCCGTTTTCACCGGGAAGATGTATGTATCCCGCCCAGTATATTCTTTTAATGGGTCGTTTTGTATTCGGAAGTGACGCAGATAGGCGGGGTCAATGCCTTGTTTTTCTGCCAGGGCTAAGGTGATGGAAAGGGCATAAGCCCCGATGCAGTTAGCTACGTAGCCAAGCCCCATTTTTCTTAAGTCTATACCCTCGAGAACTCTCTCAGCATCGGTCAGCGAAGCTAAAGCCACACCCGCTTTCCCTACCTCTCCCTTGACAAAGGGGTCGTCTGAATCGTACCCAATCTGTGTAGGAAGGTCCAGGGCAAGGGTTATCACGTTTGCGCCGTGGCAAACGAGGTCTCGGTACCTTTCATTGGCACTTTCGCTGGAACCATATCCGCTGTAAAAGTCATGAGGCCACTCAAATGACCTGTATCCGTTTGGCGTTCGCCCTCTGGTGAAAGGAAATTGACCGGGGAAGCCAATATCTTTTAAGTAGTCTATGCCATCTAAATCTAGAGGCGTATAAAGGGGTTTAACTGGATAGCCGCTGAGAGTTTTGAATGACTTTTTGGTTTCCGGCCTTTCTGCCAGGCTTTTGCGGCGTACCTCCTCCCATTTTCGTGCCTCATCTTCTATTGTCATTTATCTCACCACCCCCGTTTCGAAAGTATATGCCCTGCTTTATATAGTTTCTTGATTTTGCCTATTGAGAATAGCCCAACCGCTGGCTTATTTTTCTGGCAACCTCACTGACTAAAGGACCATAATGCATTGCCTGCTCCACACTAAACCTTGGCATTGGACCGCCAAGAGAGATGGCTCCCACAACTTGCCGGTCACGGCCAAAAATGGGGGCTGCCACTGCGGCAACTGCTACCAGGCGCTCGCTGGAGCTTATAGCATAACCCTGCCTCTTAATCTCGGTTAACTCCTTTCGAAGCTTATCAATATCCACAACCTGTCCTGACACATAAATATGTGTACCTGAATCCCTTAAATTCTCTATGACTGTCTCAATTTCCTTTTCGTCCATATATGCCAGCATGGCTTTTCCCGGCGCACCCAGCCATAAGGGGAACCGCTTCCCCAGTTCTACTCTCCACCGCACCTCATGTTCACTTTCAATTTGGTCTATGTATATCCGTTCCATGCCGACGCGAGCACTTAGCGTGGTAGCCTCGTGGGTCTTATTGCGTAGCTCATTCAGGAAAGGCAGGCTTGCGCTTCTCAGGTCGATACGTGATGTCATGGACAGGCCAAGCTCAAGCAATGTTGGGCCGAGGCTATACTTCTTTGTGTCGGAGTCCTGGGTGACCCATTTCGCATTCTTTAAAGAAGAAAGGGCCCGATAAGCGCTGCTCTTACTCAGGCCCAGTTTCTTACTGACTTCTGTTACACCGCTCGGGCTTTCGCTTGAAGCAATGTAACTGACTATGGCTACTACCCTTTCCGTTGCGTTCAAATATGAAACCCCGTTCCCTTTCGAAATCCGAAGCTATCGTAACATTTGCAAGCATTGATTGTCAATAGAAAATTGTGGGCAATTCCACAGGAAAGCTATACAGAAATCAAAACTATGTTTCCTCTATGGCACATACCTCCTTGTGATGCACTCGGCACCGAAAGTTTACGGCAAAAGCTGCTACCTGCTCATCGTATTGGGGAGGAACAGGGCAATCTGGGGGAAGAACATCACCAGAATTATGGATACAAAAAACATCGCCACGTACCAGCCAACGCCTCTGAAGATTTCTCCCAGAGATAATTCTGGCACAACGCTCTTAAGCATAAAGCAGTTCAAGCCAAAGGGTGGAGTAACCTGACCCATCTCCGTAGTCGTCACCACTAAGATACCGTACCAGACGAGGTTTAGGTCCAGCGCGCGCATGACCGGCAGGAAGATGGGCATCGTCAAAAACATCATGGAGAAGACATCGACTACACAACCCAGGGCGATAAGTATCAGCATGGTCCCGAGGACAATGACCAGAGGTGGCACCGGCATGGTCACGATAAGTTGGGACACTCTGGTGGGGACGCCACTCAAGCTCAAAAACATGCTGAAAACCATTGCCCCGGTAACAATAATAAATATGACTGAGGTGGTTCGGGCAGTCTCAAGAAAAGACTCATTTAGCAGGCTGCGGGAGAATTTCTTAGTGGCGAGCACCAGTATAAAGGCGCCTATGGCACCGATAGCACCACCTTCGGTTGGGGTAAACAAACCTCCCCAGATGCCCCCCATAACGAGCATGAATAGAAATACCACACCCCAGACTCCACCTTTGAGCGAACCAAACCTTTCTTTCCAGGGAACTCTGGCTACAGGCGGAGCTAATTTGGGATTTATGCTTGCCCGAACAAAAACCATTAGTGAGAAAAGGGTGGCTTGAAGGATTCCAGGGATAAAGCCGGCAATCAGGAGTTTCGGAACGGAGGTCTGGGCAAGGATTCCGTACACTACAAGGAGAATACTGGGCGGTATCATCGCCGAAAGGCTTCCTGATGCTGCTACACAGCCGGCTGCCAGACTCCGGTTGACACCCTGACGAAGCATCTCTGGTATGGCTACCTTGCCAAAGACTGCCGTTGCGGCTGTGGTCGAGCCGCAGCAAGCCCCAAATGCGGCATTGGCTAAGGTGGTAGCTATAACCAGGCCCCCCTTCAGATGCCCAACCCATTGCCGGGCGGCAAAGTATAAATCTTGTGTAATACCTGCTACAAAGGTAAGATGCCCCATGAGTATAAATAGCGGCACTACAGCTAGGTCATAGCTGGAGTTAATATCAAATGGTCTACTTCCTATCATGTCCAGGCCCGGGTTCAAACCTCTTATGACGGAGAGCCCTATAAAACCAGTGAGGAGAAGGGCAAGACCAATCGGCATCTTAATGAGCAGCAATACTGTAATTGCTGCCATAGCAATCAGACCCATTGTTACCATATCCATAAGCTTTGTCCTTAACCAGTCTGGCTGGTGGGCTGCTCTCGATGTCTAGCCCACTCTACGATCTGAACCAGGAGTCGCAGAGACATTAACCCTGAACCTATTGGGACGACCATCCGTGAGGGCCAGGTCTTGATAGGTATCGCCCCTAAGATTACATCCCCAATATGATATGCCTCCGCCGTGTTAATGGTGCTGCGCCAGGTTAAGATAACCATAACAGCGAGGCTTAACAGTAGCACGATACCGTCAAGGTGGTGGCGAACCCTCGGTGGGAACCGGCCATAAAAAATGTCGACATTAATATGTGCTTTCCGGCGCTGGCCATAGGCGAGGCCCAAAAAAACCACAGTTACAAAAAGTAATGTAATAATCTCGTAGGAGCCCGCTAAAGGATGGTTAAAAGCCTTGCGTGCCGTTACGTCTATTGCGGTGATGACCATCATCGCTGAGATGAATACCGCGCCCGCTATAGTCAACCAATCTTCAGCTCGCTCCTGAAGCCTTGATAAGAAATTGCGTATTTTCATAGCAAACAAAATCTCTAGTAATGGCTGTGGAAGCTAAGCTCCACAGCCATTACTACTCATAGTTTCTAGGCTTCTACCCGCCGTATTTACCGACTATCTCTTTGAAGTCGTCAAATATCTTCTGACCATTCAAGCCTAGTGCATTCGTGTCGTTAATCCACTTTTCCCATGAAGGTGGACCGCCACCTTGCTCGAACTTATCTAGCTCTGCTTGGCTCCAGGTCACCTGCTCCACACCGGCTGCTGCAAAGTCTTCCCAAGCACCAGTCATTGCCTCGTTGAAGATTTCATTGTTCTTTTCTGCTGAGTCCTTAGCTATATCCAGCATTATCTGCTGGATATCAGCTGGAAGGCTATTCCAGGTGTCCAGGTTCATGGACAAACCCCACTGGAAATAGTAGATGGGAACCCTGAGGGCATACTCGAAGATATCTTGAAAACCATTGTCGCGAGATGTGATGGGGACAGGTACAATAGCGGCGTCAATTACATGTCGCTCTGCCGAACTTGCCAGTTCTTCCCAGGGTATCGCTACCGGGACACCGTCGACCGCAGCTAGGGCATCGGCACCACCGCCGTGAGCGCGTGTCTTAAGTACTTTTAGCTCCTCTAATGTGGTGGCTGGCTCGTGTAATAGTACCTCCATTGGCTCTAGAACCCATGACATCAGTCCTATCGTGTTTAATGCCCTGTGCTCTGCTTGAACTTCTGGTGTCTGCAACCAATCGTACTGGGCATAGTTCATGGCTTCCATACTGCTAGTTAAGAAAGGCAGAACGCTTACCCCGGTATAGGGGTATTGAGCTGGATTATAGACGCATGATATTTCGCCCAGGTCAAATACCCCCGCTCTGAGGTTATCTGGTTGTTGCTCGGTGCTGCCCAAGGTACCGCCGGAGATTCTCTCAAAAGTGACTCTCCCGTCCGTCAGCCTTTCCACCTCGTCCATCCACCACCAGCTTATTGCAACGTTGGTGCCCGCTATCAAGCTAAAATGGTATACTAGATTGATAGGCTCGGCTGTTGCTGTGGGTGTAGTTGTAGTTGTAGTTGTAGTTGTAGTTGCTGTGGGTGCTGTACAGCCAAAAACGCCTACAAGCAAACCCACTATCACTACCAAACTTACCAGTATCCATATTCCTTTCTTTGCCATTTTCCCCCCTTTTTTAATATTTATATTAATATTATCGACATTTAATTTACTCTTTATCCCTATGCCTATCACCTCCCTTCTTTTTAATTAAAACTCCTCCTTAAAACTGCTTTGCACTCTCTCCAAAAAACAAAGCCTGGCTAGCATAACACTATACCAGGCCTATTTCATTTTTAGGTCTCTGCGTACAGCCTATCGACCGAAGCAAGATGACCACTACTTTCTCTTATATGCCCTCTTTTACATTTTATGAAACCATGTTTCTTAAAAGAAACGAATCGAGGACGGAGTATAACACACCAGTATACTCCTGTCAATATAATCAAGCATTAACTTGGCCAGACGAGGTTCATAAACTCTTCAAGCCCCAATTTTTTCATCGTGGACCTCAGCGGACTACCAGTCTTTCTATCCCAGCCCAGCGTCTGGTAATAGTCTCGTACCCATCCCTCGATATACGGACCTATGCTCAAGCCGGCGGCGGGTCCGGCATCGGCTGGTGCCGGCTCGGTTAGGCGGGGTGATAGCTTGTAATCGTCCTCGGCAGTCAGTCCGTGCTTCATGTTGAATATCCTCTCCAGAGTTAAAGCCCGGTGCCCGACATCCCGTGCTTCCTCGGGAGTAAAGTCCTCCCAGCCTACTATTGCCGCTACTGCACCCGCACTCAGTTTTAACTGATTAGGCACTCCCCAGGTGGCAAACCAGCAGGTGCCATTGCAATCATCCCACATCTTTACCGGGGCTGTTTTTGCTACCTCTTCTCCCTTTCCAAACGGGCTTAGCGGGTTGGTCTTCTCTGGGTAACCGGCATCGGCTTCGGGTGCCCAGCAATCAGCCCCTGGCGCAGGCCATCCCGAGCCTCCACCGACAGCCTGTCCCAGGAAAACTCCCCAGGCTCTTCTCCAGTCATGGAGATTCATACCCGAGCCCTTAATGTCAACAGATGCCTCAGGCAAGCCGATACGCTGAGCAGCAATCTTTGGTCCGTCAGCCAGTATATTGGCGAACTTTCCTTCTCTCTTGGCGATTCTCTTTAGCAAGGTTTCTATTACATTGACATCTCCCCATTTCAACTCAAGGCCATCGGTATCCTTCTTCGTCAGCAATCCCTTTTCATAAGCTTCAAAGGCAACAGCCATGGCGCAGCCTGCGCAACTTGTCTCAAGCCCAAGGCGGTCATAAAGGTCGGTCAGATAAAGGGCGTCACCGGGGTCTCCGCTGCCTCCCGCTCCAACTATTGATGCTGCCCCTTCGATGTCCTCTCCACCGCCTGAAAGTGTCATAGTTTGTCCTTTGTATTTACCTTCCAGAATTTCGACATCACAGGCACATGAAATCGGACATCTGTAGCACGGTCTGCCAGTAATCTTCTGCCTCGACCATCCTGCGCCAAAGCCGGGAATGTCGTTTGTTGTCCAGTTCTTTGCTGAGAGTCCGACGAGTCCTTTAACCCCGGCATAATCTGTTCTGGGCACCCCACCGCCCCATTCCCCCGAAAGCTCTTTGGCTGCGGTCTCGAGACCTCCCCGGGCACCTTCCTTGATTGCCTTCTTTGTCCATTCCCTGGCTATTTCCGTAAGCCCTTTAACATCAGAAACCCGAATCTCGCCAGTCCCTCTAACGGCTATAGCCTTTAGCTTTTTGGAACCCATTATCGTGCCAACGCCTGAGTGTGAGAACGAGTGATTTTTATCATTCTCAATCAGAGCACCGGCACAGAGATTCTCCCCCGCCGGTCCAATAGCAGCTACGCTTACTCCTCTTCCAACCTCAGCGGGAAATCCAAGATCCTCCTTTACCAGGTCCTCTGTCTCATGGGTATCTTTGCCTATAAACTTTTTTGCATCGCGGAGCTCGACCTTATCATCATTAATCCAGAGATAAACCCATTTATTTGAAGCGCCGGTAATTATGATTCCATCGTAACCAGCCATATCAAGGTATGGACCGAACCAGCCGTGGCTGTGAGCACGCCCGGCGGTAAACCCGGTATCGGCATTCAGCGTCGTAAGGGTGCAGTTTGTTGGGCTTGGCACCCTTGTGCCGGTAAGAGGGCCATTCAGGAAAATCAATGGATTCTCTGGCTCCAGAGCACTGACACCATCGGGCAACTCCTTCATCAGATACCAGAGACCCAGTCCGAAGTTTCCGATATACTTTCTTACGATGCTCTCATCCGGCAGGTGTTCGGTGGTTATTTTCTTTTTAGTCAAATCCACCCGCAGCATATTCCCGCTGTATCCGCCTTTTATCATTTTGTTCGCCTCCTATTTTATTTTGTGTAGATTACTCCGCCGTATCCACCACGGGGGTCTGCTCCGCCATCAAGGCTGTCGTTTGGCTTTATACGCGCCATCTGGGCACGAGGTATTATAGCATAAGAGCTCCCCGGATAGCTGTCCACCCGATGGTCGACTTGATGGCCCATCTGCCTGAGTGCTGCACAGGTATCCGAGCGTATCGGTGCCTCAACGTAGACCATAGCCCCCTCGCAGTGGATGCGTGGTGCGGAGACTGCTTCCAATGCTGTCATTCCCCAATCTATTACGTTGCATAAGCTCTGAATCACTGAGCTTACGATTGTGCTTCCCCCCAGCGCCCCAACAGCGAAAACCGGTCTATCGCCCTTGAAAGCTATAGTCGGGCACATAGCAGAAGTTCTTGCTTTCCCCGGAGCGATGGAATTTGCTTTATCCGGCATGGGGTCGAATAGTTTCATCGAGTTGTTATACATGAAGCCAAGCCCCGGTGTAACCACCCCGGAGCTGCTGCCTAGAGTGTGGGTCAAGCATATGGCGTTAGATGCTTCATCTATCACACATAGGTTCGTTGTACCTAACTCTTTCGCTTCGGTTGCAACTGGGATAGTTTGTTTTTCCTTTATTGTTCTCTGGCATTTCTCGGCATGCTTCCTGGAGAGAAATATGCTATCCAGAGGGACAGAGACAAAGTCCGGGTCTCCGAGATACTTATTCCGGTCTGAATGGATTTGCTGCATGGCGCGAGCCAGTATATTGAGGTGCTCCGGGCTATTGTGTTGCAATTCGCCGAGGGGGAAACCTTCGAGTATGTTCAGCAGCTCGATGATGCAGGGCCCCCCTCCGGGCGGCCGATTGGCGGCTATTGTATAGCCCCGGTAGGTAGTGCTCAGGGGCGCAGATTTCTTGGGCTTATAGTTCGCAAGGTCGTCACTGGTAATAAAAGAGCCATTTTCCTCAAAATCTTTAGCTATCGTCCGAGCCAGCGAGCCATGGTAAAAAGAGTCTGGCCCCTCTTCTGCCAGTGTCTCCAGTGTATCGGCCATATCTTTATTTATCAGCAGGTCACCAGACTGTATGAGCGTACCATCCTTGCGCAGATAGATGCGGGCGCAGGCGTCGGTTGCTTTCACTCTGGTCAGTCCATCTGGCGTGCTCTGTGACTGTAGCTTATCCTGGGCAAGTCTGTTGTTCCATACCAGAAATTCCACAAGGTCGGGAGGCACTCTGAATCCCTCTCTGGCTGTCTTGATAGCTGGTGCGATGAGGTCGCCCCATTTCATCGTGCAATAGTTCTGGTGAATCTCGCCAAGCCCGGCTACTGTGCCGGGGGTCATTATGGCAGAGTAGCCCAGTTCGCTGCGATTGTCGGCAAAAAGGGTGATTTTTGAGATTTCGGTGTATCCCAGAATATCCTTTGCCCACATGTCTGCCCTCACCTTTGAGCCAGCACGGGTTTGAAAGTCTATAATGCAGCGTTCTTTTGTTGCTGCAAAATAAATATTGGCGCTTCCCATGCCTCCTAAACCGCACATGAAGGGGTCTAAAACCATCTGCATGAAAGCGGTAGCAAGGGCGGTATCGAAGGCATTGCCGCCTGACTCTAGGATTCTGGCGCCCGTCTCTGAGGCTCTTGGTTGCGGAGCTACTACCACGCCTTTCATCTTTTTGCCATTACCCACTGATGTTTATAGATAGCTCAGGCTACGCAAATTGCAACAGACGCTTTGCATTCCCTACCAGTATGGTGTCGATATGTTCTTCGGATATACCCTTGTCCCGCATTAAGGGCACCATTCTTTCCAGAATGTGACAATAGCTTCTTCCGCCGAAACAATAGAGGTCTGCTTTTTGGCAGATGTCCTGCGATATAAGGATTTGGTTCACATATCCCTCGGCAATCAGCTCTTTGATTTCGGTTACACGCTGGGCATCGTTGGGCAAATCTATTGTCTTTAATAAAGGGTAATACCCTTCCCAGCCACACAGGTCATATTCGATATAGCAGCCGGTTTTTGCCAGTTTGAGGAGGTCATCGAGGTCTCTCAGGGTGCGGTCTAGGTGGCTCATAACGGTGCGGGCGATATCTCCGCCGGCATCGCTCAATAGCTTGATAATATCAAAGGGAGCACGGGCATTACGGCCCGGGTGTACATTCACAGATGTGCTTGTGCGTCTTTGAGCAATGGCTGCAGCCCGTAAAACCTTTCGTTCATTGTCCATAAGTGGCCATGATGTGCCAATCTCACCGATAATACCGGCGCGGATACCTGTATCTCCGACACCTATCGTAATATCCCGGGCGATTTCCTCAGCGATTTCCTCTTCGTTCTTCTTGGCGATATCTGGTGGATGTGATGGTCCTACATAGTATCCGGAGCCCATAATGATATTAAGACCGGTGGCAAGCGATATGCGCCTGAGTGCCAGAGGATCTCTGCCAAGACCGATATTGGTGAAGTCGATAATCGTCTTGCCGCCTAACCACTTGAAGCGTAAAGCCTCGTCAATAGCCACCTTTTCGTCCATTAGTATCAGATTGTCTAAGTTGCTTCCGTAATGGTAGCGGACCCAGTGGAGGTTTTCCATGCTGACTGGCTGGTGGGCGAGTGCCTTTTCAGTGACAGCAGTCGGTTCAACGAAGTTTCTCGGAATAGCGATAAGCAGATGCTCATGTGGTAAAGTGATACCCAACTCCTCAGCCGGAATAAGTCCCAGCACCGTTTGAGCCTTTCCCGTAAGTCTTGGTTTGCGCATAGCCCTCCGATTCAATTTTTTAAATTTGCTCTCCGTAGCCAAGGCTTGAAGGAATTTTTTTGAAACTTTGCTTCGGAATTTATGCCGCTATGGAGATTTAAACTATCAAAAATTCCCCTAATTGTCAAATAATTCCAAGTTGCGGAGCGTTTAGCAATGACTTTGACGGCGTCAAAGAGCCCCGATGCTAATCAAGACTCTTAAGAAAAATAATCCTCTTTCCCTTGCAAAGGTAATAAGAGGATGTGCCCTAATTTGATTTAATTCTAAAGGGAAGATAAAAGAATTGCTAGCTCTCAGGTTTTACTGACAAGCCCTCTAATGATTCTAGAAATCTAATCATTGCATCATACCCTTCTTGCCTTGCAATCTTGCCCAGAGTAGGAGAACTAGCCCTGACGTCCCGTTCTCTTCCCATCATTATTGTCGAACCGGTGGTATAGAATTCACCGTGAACCAGAGTATCATTCCTCTCTTCCTTCAGGATTATTTCAAAAACTACGCAGCCATATGGTTCTATACGTACAGCAACAATACTGCCGATGTGGGGTGAGAGCAGAAAACCTGGGAAGGTAAACCATGTATACACCCACAATCGTTTACCTTTGGAAGCCCATTCCTTAACATCAAAGTGATTTGCCGAGAACCAAAGCGAAATATGTTCCTTGACCTTTTCGGCTTTCCTGCCAATAACCCGGACTTCCCTTACTGTCCTGCTCATTTTCGTAATGAAGCCTTTCTGAATGTTAAATCGTTTCTGTCTCTTTCTATCTTTGTCTATTTAGCAAACTAAGTATGAGAAAGAAGCCGTTGAGCTAAGCCGATTGCAAGCCAAATTATTGCTATTCCTCCTAATACAAACGAAAAATACAACCATTTCCGATTTCTGGGGCGCATCTGTTTATACCGCTTAAATCTCAAAATAAAAGGTAATAACGCAAGAATATACATTACTGCTAGTAAGCAGAATACTACTATATTCCAGGTCAAACTCATCACTCACCAATCCGATTATGGGAAAGGCCATTTCCCTCAAAGATCTTTTTCTATATTATATCGACCTTGAACTCTGTCCGGTGAACTTCTTATCTGTCTCAATAGTTCCATTGGAAGACCTTGTAGAGCCGTAGGGATTATAATTCATGCTTCCAACCTGAGCACCGCTAGCGCCTGAGACCACCGCCGTGCCTGTCAGGTGGTCTTGATGGATATACCTTAAGTCAGCACCCTTCTTCATTGCCACCAGCCTCTCGCCAAGGTAATAATAGGACGTTGCTTCTGCGGTGGTAAGTCCTTTTCATAATACCGGTTCACATATTCAAAACTAGACGATTGAGATTGCAATGGCACTAGTTTCGCTCTTGTTTAGGATTTAGATATTAGGATTTAGTATTTGCAGAGCGGGGTGTCTAAGAGAGGCGTCAGCCCCTCTTAGAAATAAATTTCCCCCTTCCCTTCATAAATACTCAAGGGAAGGGGGTTAGGGGGATAGGTCACTCATTTAATCCCGGTTAAAAACTATAAACTCAGCGAACTTAAAAACTCTATAACTCTATAAACCCAATAAACTCCCTTACTTGACATAGCAACTTTACATAACGTTAGAAACAATTCCTAGCCTCAGCTCAGTTAGGCTCGAATTGTTTCTGAAAAAAAGCTATTTATAATGTCACCCCAGCTTGCACAATCTTGACGGAAAATTCCAAACAGAATAAATTAGTTATAAAGTTATAGAAGATTCGGGACACACACAATGCAGATGGCATTTTACTTCGACCAGACAAGGTGTACCGGCTGCTTCACGTGTACGGTGGCTTGCAAAGAGTGGCACAATATACCGGCAGGAACAGCAAGCTGGCGGCCGGTGCTGGAGATAGAAAAAGGCGAGTTCCCCGAGCCTTTCGTTGCTTTCCTCTCAATGAGCTGCTACCACTGCGCCCGGCCCGCCTGTATGGCTGCTTGCCCGGCGGATGCCATAAGCAAGCGGACGGAGGATGGCATCGTCACAGTAAATCAGGAGAAGTGTCTTGGCAAAGATAGTTGCGGTCTCTGCCTTGAGGCGTGTCCTTACAAAGCACCCCAGTTCGTTGAGGAAGACAATGCCAAGATGCAGATGTGCAATTTCTGTATTGACAGGCTTGCCGAAGGGAAAAAGCCCATCTGTGTCGATTCTTGTCCTACTAGGGCATTGGATGCCGGTCCCATCAAGAAGCTAATGTCAAAATACGGTAAGGGCAGGGAAGCGGAAGGCTTTATTTACTCCAGTGAGCTAGCCCCCTCGATAGTGCTTAAACCGAAGCAAGCTCCGGTTAAGCATGGTTAAGAAACTGCATTATGCTAGCAGAGAGCCGCCATCAACCACTAGGGTATGCCCGACTACGTAGTCGGAGGCGCTGCTGGCAAGGAAAAGAGCCGCCTTGCCGATATCATCGGGCTCTCCCCTGTGGCGTACAGGTATTCTCTCCCAGTGGGCTTTGAACATGGCTTCCGCAGCCTTGCTGGCGCTCATTAATTTATCTATACCCGGAGTGGCAATAGCCCCTGGGGCAATAGCATTAACCAGTATACCGTAGCGTGCCAGCTCTACAGCTAAGGATTTGGTTAGCATGACTATTCCCGCTTTTGAAGCATCATAGTGTGCCACGCTGCCCAGAGGCCAGAAGGCGCTTATGGAAGTAATATTGATGATTTTGCCACCGTGCTTTGCTTTTATCATTGCCTGCGCTGCAGCTTTGGAAAAGAACATGACACTCTTTAAGTTGGTATCAAGAGTTTTATCCCAGCTTTCCTCTGTCATATTTAGCGTTGTTACATCAGCATATATGCCGGCATTATTGACCAGAATATCTATGTCCCCGAATTCTTTTATTGCAAACTGAATTACTTTATCAGCGTTAGCAGCTGCACTCACGTCCGCCTGAATCGCTTTACCTTTGCCACCGCTCCTTTTTATCTCTTCGACTGTTTGGTTTGCATCCTCCATTTTACGTGCAACAATGACAACTGAAGCACCGGCATCCGTCAGTCTAAGAGCAATGCCTTTGCCTATTCCCTTGCTACCACCGGTTACCACTGCCACTTTGCCGGAGAGGTCGAAAATTTGTGAAACACTCTTAATCACTTATTCTTCTCCTGTTTGCTCTCTACTTGACTCGTTCGATTTACAATTGAGTCATGTTCTTAATTTGGAAACAAATGTTATACCAAAAAGAGTGTAAAATCAAGACGTACTCAGCGGAATATTTACGATGAGACATTTGTAGCTCGGTGATAGGGGGGCAAACACCTTGTTACTGCTGATATTTTCTTCCCGGGCCAAGTAGGGATTTATCTACTTTTTCACGAAGTAGAGTACGCCTATAATAATAAGGAATATCCCGATAAGATAAGCTATTATTGCTGGGAAGATAAGTATAATAACTCCTCCTCTTCTAGAATTAAATATCGGGGTGAGAGGATTTGAACCTCCGACCACCTGAACCCTATTCAGCCTCGAGAAAAAGTGTGGAGCCCTTGCCTCCTTTTTTGAATTATAACATATTCTACTAGATTTGGTAGACCACCAAGCCAGAATCAAGAACCTATGTGGCCTCCTTCGCTAAATTTGCTTGGTAGGATTCTTGAATTCCGGTGTTAATGGAATGGCTTTTTCTTTAGACTTAGGCTCAAACCTGTAGCTAGCACAAATAGCTCAATGTATATCACTTTTATAGCAGCGTTCGTGTTTATCTGATTCGGTTCGAATTCCTTAGGTCCACCAAAGAAGATTATTAAACACCGAAATGTTGAGGCATTCTTCGAACTATTGATTCGCTGAGACGCGATTCCCGCTGTGAGTTTCGCCAATTTAGCTTTAAGTGACTGGGTATTCGTCCCGTTATAATGCAGTCTAATAGACTAGGGGTGTTCTCAACTATTAAGAGAGCATCTAACCAACTTCTTGCCAATGAGACTATTTAGATAGTCTTTTCGTAGCTACGAAGTTGCTTTTAACGGTTTTAAACGTATTTTCTTGACAGTCCCTGAAATTAAATTCGGTACTGAGATAACAAAGCAAGCAAAAGTTTAATTGTAGAAATTGGTACCGTTGTTCGCTACTCACGTAGAGGTTGTAAGATGGGCAGGTAGCAGAGTAGAATGTTCGTCAGAAATAGCGAACCCAGGGGACTAAACGGAGACACTGTCATGGTCAAGAGACTAATCCTTAGCGGCTTGATAGCTCTACTCCTATTCGCCAGCTGTATTGAAGAACCAACTGAGACGCCCGCACCCAGTGTAACTCCTGCCCCCACACCAAGCCCGTCACTGAAATTACCTGAGCTTACTAAAGAAGCGGCTACTGAAAACATGGTTTTGATCCCTGCAGGTACTTTTCTGATGGGTCGTGAGGAAAGGGAAGGTTGGAGTCCTATGGCAGCCCCAGAGACGTTTAACGATGAATTACCGCCCCATCGGGTTTACGTTAATGCCCTTTATATTGATAAGTATGAAGTGACCAATCGCCAATTCAAAGAGTTTGTAGATGCAGTTGGTTACATAACTGAAGCTGAAGACCATGGCGGAAGTCACGTCCTCGTTCCCGCAGAACAAGCAGATGAAATCATCCAAGGGACGGACATTGGTTGGAAATGGGTTGAAGGCGCAAGTTGGTGTGCTCCAGAAGGCCCTGGCTCGAGTATTGATAACATGATGGACCACTCCGTGGTACATGTAAGCTGGAATGATGCAAATGCTTACGCTAGATGGGTCGGTAAGAGGCTTCCTACCGAGGCAGAGTGGGAAAAGGCAGCGCGAGGTGGTACAAACGCTAACTGGTATTGGGGTGATGAATTAGACAGTGCTGGAAAATATGCAAACCTGTACGGTGAACATCGCAAGGATTACACTTATCCTCCCAGCGTTTATGATGGTTATGATAGAACAGCGCCAGTTGGGTCATTCAAACCGAATGCTTACGGTCTTTATGACATGGCTGGCAATGTATTCGAATTGGTTGCTGATTGGTACCAATATGACTACTTTTCAAATAGTCCCCGGGATAATCCAGAGGGGCCAGCGAATGGCGCAGAAAGGGTAATCAAAGGCGGTAGTTGGTATTTCTGCGAATGCTATCTTAGACCGGCAAATAGAAATTCGGCAGATGTGCATCGACACGACAGTGGACTTGGTTTTCGTCTTGCATTAGATGCGGATTAATCTTCTCTAGACCAGCTACTCAAGGTGCATGTCCCACATGTGGCACTAAGATGTTCCGTATTGGAAGTAAATAACGCCATACCTTTTCATCTGCCTGTAATAGCCCTGACTTAACCATAGTCGGGGCTATCCGTTTCAGAGTGCACAAGTCACAATAAGCATAAATCCTGTCGTTGAGTCGGAGGGTGAAGACGCCACAGCCCAAGTGGCTACGCTAGGCTGCGGGCACTATGGCATTTGGCTTGAGGGCTCGCCAGTTGTCGAGAAGATCCTCCTAGCTCACCAGCAACCATTCACTGGCTGAATGAGGCCTCCCAAGATAATCCTTGGAAGTCGGGACAGTCTTGGTTCGGCGTTGCACATTGCAAGCAAATGTGCATACACTTACCCACAGCACCAGTCGAGCACTAACTGGTTGGGATATGCCGTAAGGAGATCTTGCCCTGACGCCAATGTGAAGCCACAGTATTGTCTTCAGTATTGTCGTGCTCGTTGGAAAGAGCATGCCATGCACTGAACAGGATAGCCGAAGTAAACATGTCTTAGCCAGTCGAGATATCGAAGATTGAAACTCAGAAATGCCAATGCAAGATACGGATTATTAGACTGGCCCTAGTCTCCCAAAGCGAGTTCTTCTGGATAGTAGGCCTGCATACCGGATCTCCGCTTTGGTCTCTTCGAGTTGCACTCCAAGCAGATCTCGCATGGAGATCATGCCCACCACCTTTTGGTTATCCACGATAGGGAGATGCCTAATCCTTTTCTGCTTCATTACGCTGATGGCGTAATCCAAATCGTCTTCCGGATTTCCTATAGCTACTTGTTTCGACATGATATCCTGTATCTTGATATTGGCAAAGGCATCGCTGCGAGCGAAGCACTTTCTCACTATGTCTCTTTCAGTAATAATCCCCACCAGCTCGCCCTTGTCGTTGCAAACTGGAAGTGACCCCCTGTCGTGCTCCACCAGCTTCTGGATAGCCGCGGAGATGGTGTCATTTGGCCCCACAGTGACTACAATGCGATACTTGAAGTCCTTTATCTTCAATAGATCCCTTATCTTCATATGTGCCCTCCCTTTAAGGTGTAGAAGAAAGCAGATTCTCCTATGTGGATTGGTGATAGCCAATATGATAAGGAAACCTCATTTGGCTGTCAACTTACTCGGGAGAAGTGTGGGTTGCGATAGCCAATTAGCACTAGTCAGGGCTCTAGAGAAGGTTGTTGTTTAGCACTAATCCGAACCAGCTGAGCTTCGCCAACGTTAATAAAAAGGAGTAAGCGGCCTCCTATTCTCCCAGAAGTCACAGTCTGGACTAATGTTGGATAGTCAAATATCTCACGCAATGGGGTGACACGTGTTGGAGAAGAGAGCGAAGCGTCACAACGGCACTAATGCTATCCTTCTCTGTACCCAATGACCCATGCAAATATCCGAAATTCACCGGGACTTAATTCTCTGATTCCTCCGTAAATTCGAGGGTTGAATAGCGGCAGTCTACTTCTTTTTCGTTCCTTATCGAGCTCGTTCAAACTGACCGAGCTTTTCTCACATGCTAACTCTTGTGTGTTGAAAAATCCAACAAATGGAATATTGTGCCACCTCCATTTACGAGGGTGGAATGATCCGCTAACCTGAACAAGAGCGATGATTCCCTTTCTTCCTTTGTCCAACTGTACAGTTCTCTTCCCACTTTCATCTACCACTTCAACCTTTTCGCCGCTTAAGGCTCCCGTCTCATAGATAAAAGCAAGATCCCCATCTTGGATCTCGCTGGCCTTTCGCCTGCCTTTCTCCTGTACATATACTTTACATTGATTTTGCCTCGTCTCTCCCCTGACTCTGGGGTGATGAACATTTATCCAGTATTTCATCTCTCCCTCCGTTACAATAATTCGTTTTAGCAGCATTAATTATATCATGGGATTCCCAAAATGAGGTGAATAGAGTACGGCTTGGCAAGCTATCCGAATTGAGCCCGCAAATTGGCCCGCACTAGTCGGCCCGGGGCAGACATAATGCGAACCCTGAACATTCCGCCCTTTTATTACCAGACCTATTTCTTCAATGCATTGGCGATCGTGTTTGCCCAGGAAGTAATGGCGTCCCAATCACGGAAATCACCTTGAAAGTCCGAGGCTTTCTGAAACGCAAGTCTCTCAAAGAAATTCAGCTTCTCCATATTAACAAAACCGTGAAAGACGGCAATATCCCGTGGTCTGATGTATTCTATGAGTGGCTCCAATGCTTTCGGGTAACGCTGACCTTTTAACAATTGCACAGGGTCGCCCTTCCCCAAAGGGCCGCTGGAAAAAAGCCACATAGGCAACTCTGCTAACAACCCCTTGTTTTTCTTGAGAAATGCCACGGCTTCCGGACGCCACCGAAACATGTAAGCCGCACTGCCCAGCACAACAGCGTTATATGGCTTCAAGTCTTTGACACTCTTAACAGGTAAAACATCAACTTGCAAACCCGCCTGACTAATCACCTGACCGATTTTCTCGGCAATCTCAGCTGTAGCGCCGTACTTCGAGGCATAAGTCACCAGCACTTTATTTCCCATTTGCATCAGACTCCGTTTTTTTGAACCCATAAGGCAATCCATAACTAGAACTGGCCAAATTATACTCCAAAAAGAAATCTCTTGAAAAGAAGAAATTCTATAAGCGTCAAAATATTTAACGCTTTCGATGATAAGGTCACAAAACGCTAGAATGTGCAATATGCCTACAGCCGGTACCTCTAACCCAGCACGC
>Ga0315274_10002331_pt1 | contig 28751 bp, 25 predicted proteins | sample YL17G02_20_MG_FD_203700 | JGI IMG/M metagenome (GOLD analysis project Ga0315274, IMG submission 203700) | Sediment microbial communities from Yellowstone Lake, YNP, Wyoming, USA - YL17G02_20 | ecosystem: Environmental > Aquatic > Freshwater > Lake > Sediment | place: USA: Wyoming | collected...
TAACACAGTTAGCATTGTTAATGAATAGCATATATGGTTTATCGTTTCATAACATTTCACATTTGTTGACTGTGTTCCTTTAATTATGCACACCCCTCAGTTATATACAAACTCCATCCCAAAAGAAACACATGCTTCTGGGTCGGTTTACGTCCCTTCTTCTTGGCTGTCTTATTCGCCTTTATTCGTCTCTTTTCTGTTACATCATTCTGTTACATCATCAGGTGCTTTTTCTGCTATCAACCTAACCTTCTGGTTAGGAAGTAAATACAGTTCATACTCACAGAAGTCTATACCTGTTACAATTGCACTTCTCAACTCTTTTAACAGGTCAAACTTAACAAGCTTTTCATCCTTTTCTGCATACAAATCTGTTCTATGATTGTACCTACTAACAAAATAACTTCCTTGTCCTGATAACTCCTGCATGAATTGCTTCTTGAAGTATCCCAAGTCATATTAAAGTATCCCAAGTCATATATTATCAAATCTCCAGAATTCATCAGCTTGATAGATTCTTCTGTATAATTCTGATCCGGTGAAATACCTTCGGTTGTTACTATCTCATTATACTTCCCACTCTTATACTCCAATACCAACTGGAATTTTATCCCGGCTGGTGAACCGTCTCCGCCACTGCCTCTCCATCTTGATGATAGCTTTTCCGGGAGTGAAACGTAAGTGCTATCGAGTAAGTAAACCTTTGGGAAACTATTCAGTAATGCCGGTATACTTCCATCTAATGATCTTGATAATGATCTTGATGTGGACAACTCCAATGCTTTTGAAAGCATCTTTTTCAGAAACTGCACACCTGATTTATTTTTCCTTTGATGAAGACCCGGTTTGCTTATTTCCGATTCAGGATTGATAGTTTTTGCCATCGCAGCCATTTGACTAAGGCTTGCATCTGGACGACCATACAATCCTGCTGTCATTATACCGAGAAACTCTATTCCTCCTAATTCTGACTCTCTCTGGACGAATCCTGTCTCTCTTGCTATTTTCTCCACCAAGTCAGGTTCATAGAAATTGACAATATCTGTTATTTCTGGTATTATTACTTTTGTTGGGATACTCATTAGAAACTCCTTAGGAACTCCTTTATTAAAGTTTTTTTTCCTAATATAGTATCCCATTTTTTCTTGTATTTGGTAATCCCTATTTCCTTAGCTTAACGCCTATGGGGAAGGGGGGATTTAAAACGCTTCAATATATGTAAAACGTCACTCAGTTTCATTACCCGATTATTTTGTTAAACTTCATTAATCTGTTTTGGTTCAGGGAACTGCTCATAACGGATTTGAGCGAATTTCCACCAAGGTGCTAACTCCATATATTCTTTAAGAAGAACAGGTCCGAAATATACATCCACTTTATGATATGGGTTATCAAAATCATCAACTTCAACCTCAAGGTTATTTGACGAGAGGATTACGTCAAAAGTTTTCTTCCCCCAATTCATGAAAGGAACTTTCACAGTCCATTGGAATGTATAACTGTGGGCCCAGGATAGAAAAAGTATGTTCTGTGGATTTGTCCCAGAGGTAATTACACACCCTGGAGGTAGTTTTAGTTCTGCTTTTACAAACCACGCTGTGGTGTGACGTGCATCACCCTAGAATCGAGTTTAACTTGCCTGTATTCGCCGGATACGTCATTCAGTTCATCGTTATTTTCCCATGTCCTTTGCGCCTTAACTAAGTAGACCCTTAAAGAAACTCCGGGTGGGAAGTTTTCACCACGCAGATAAATCTGGCTTTCTCCCTTCAAGAAACTTGTCCGAATATTACCTTCCTCATCAGTCACAAAAATGCGAGGGATGTATGCCAGATCAAGTATCTTATACCATTTTTAGTTCTAACTGAAAGAGGTATTACTTATAACTGAAAAAGTCGTAACTATAATGAAAATCAAAAAAGGATGTATAAATGACAGAAAATATTGAACCCAATAATCAATGTGCTGGATACAAGACATCTAATAAGGACTCTCAGATTACCCTTGAGAGCATATTCCTCAAGGGTATCGGCTTTCAGCGGAGAGGGATTCTTAAAAAGCTTCTGAAACTAAGGTCTGTATATAAACACGCTATATTCTCGTCATTCCGCCGTAAAAAATGCCAGAAAAAGAAGGGGTTACTAGCTCCAGTAGCCATAGCTTTAAGTCCAACGATGCGATGTAATTTGTCGTGCGTGGGTTGCTACGCTCATGATTATTCCTGTGATAACGAGCTTTCGCTGGATACCATTGATGATGTACTCAGTTCTGCTGAAAATATGGGTGTCTTTTTACTCGTTATCACTGGTGGTGAGCCGCTCATGAAGGATGGAATTCTGGATGTCTTTAAGAAGCATAAGAATTTATTGTTCTTATTAATTACTAATGGCGTGTTGATGGGTGATAAAGTAGCAAGAGAAATAGCAAGTGCAGGAAATATTGTACCTGTGGTGAGTCTGGAAGGCTGGCAGGAACAAACGGATGCCCGACGTGGACATGGCGTGTATGATCAAGTGAAACGTGCTATGGAGTATCTTCAAAATGAAGGGATAGCATTTGGATTTTCTACTACGGTAACTCGTTTGAATTTTGATACTCTTGTCAGCGATCGGTTCATACAGGAAATGATAGATCGTGGATGTGTCCTGGGGTTTTATACAGAATATGTTCCCCTCGGCAGTGTTGCAGAATGGAACCTTGTATTAGAAGACAAGGAGCGAGAGTATTTTCGTGAGAGGATTTTAGAGATACGCAGGAATAAACCTATTATGGTTGCACATCTACCAGATGACGAGTATGGCGTTGACGGCAGATGTCAGGGAGTTGTTTACGGATCCGTGCATATAAATTCACAAGGGTACGTTGAACCTTGCCCATTTGCGCACTTTGCCAGTGATAATGTTCGTGATAACGGGCTTGAATCTGCATTACGCTCACGGTTCTTCGCAGAATTGAGATCAAGCGAAGCAATATATCGTCATGGTAAAATCGGCTGTTCACTGTTCGAGAACAGAGAAATATTGGAGGAAATTGCTAAACAAACTTGTGCCATACCAACAGATTGCCCTGTTTTTGCGATAAAAAAGACAGATGTATCCAAAAGTTCTATTAAATAATACCGTTTTACATTTTTGATTGTGCATTGTTAATTTTGAGTTAGTATATGCAACAAAGTGAAATATTTAAGTTCCACAAAAGTATGACAGTGTGCGATGCCCACTGTGACACTGTTGACAGGCTGATAACAGGCGCAGACCTTAACACAAGGTCGGCAAAGGGACAAGTGGACATACCTCGTCTGATCGAGGGCGGGGTTGACGTGCAGGTATTTGCGTGTTGTGCCGGAGGACCGGGAAAATCACACGGATACTATGCACAACTAGCAACCAAAAAGCTGAATACTCTCCGCCAGCAGTTTAATAAACACTCCAAATCCATTGAACTGGCTTTGAAATTGAGCGACATATATAAAGCTAATCAAAATGGGAAAATCTCTGCCATACTCGCCATAGAGAGCGGTCAAGCGATTGAAAATGACGTTAACCGTCTCCGAAGTTTCTACAATCTTGGTGTGCGTATCATGACGATCACGTGGAAAAGCACTGACTGGGCGGATGCGTCTCAGGAGAAAATAAAGCATAACGGTCTGACTGATTTCGGAAAAAGTGTAGTTAAAGAGATGAATAGGCTTGGAATGATCGTTGACGTATCTCATTCTGCCGATAAAACTGTCGTGGACGTATTAAAAACCAGCAGTGAGCCTATCATAGCATCACATTCATGCGCAAGAGCTATATGCGATCATCCTCGTAACCTGAGTGACCAACTCATAAAAAACATAGCAAGCTCTGGAGGGTTGGTATGCGTTAATTTCTATGCCCTTTACCTTGACTATAAGTTCAAAACTGAATTTGATAAGAAACGAAAATCTGATCCGCCATCTTATACCAAAGTCATAGATCACATTGAACACATCATCAAAGTCGGTGGAATTGATGCCGTCGGATTGGGATCAGATTTCGACGGCAGGATCATCCCGCCAAAAGGACTGGAGGACACTTCAAAGATGCCAAAAATCACAGAAGCACTTCTGACAAGGGGTTATCTCGAAGAGGAAATCGTAAAAATAATGGGCGGTAACTTCCTCAGAGTTTTCGGGCAAGTATGCGGTATACAATGAAAACTCGGATTTCAAACAAAACGTCGCAAAACGAAATCCTGAACTTTATCCATTTTTGGTAATTCTTTCATTGCTGTCAGCTTGATGTCCAGTTGCTTAACTATAATTTCCAGTAATTCATAAACTTCTCTACTTCTAACCATTACCTCAGAAGGTATACCGAATCTGATGCTGCTGTTTATAAATTTATCTACGAATTGTTCTTTGTAATTCCACGGGGCCGTTAATCCAAAGTCCAATGGAACTCCCATGTTGCCATCCACAAGGAGGGTCATATATGGGTAATATGGTCTTTCTCCTCCTTTCTCGCTTATAGGCATTGGAGCCAGGAAGACGTCAGTCTCCCATAACATATTATTTCTTTTGACATTAGCTTTGATTTCTTTCAGTGATGATTCTTCAATTTTTGGAACAAGATTCTGAGTTCCCTCAAAAGGTTCTGGTTTCAGCCATTCGTCTTTCCATTGCAAGCCAGATTTTGTTTTTTTCGGAACTCTTACAAGAAAATCTTCCTTGTCAGGAGAAACAAGAATATCCCGATCTTCCTTGAACCTGATCGCAACTTTTATTGTCTGCTGTAATGCCATAGTTAGATATGGAATTTGCTCTTTTGTTAAATACCATGGATAGTATCCCGGTGTATAGTCTCTGAATAGCGCCCATTCATTGTGTCCTCTGAATTTTAGTCCGAGTTCTTTAATGATCCCTCGATCCTTATCTTTTAGGGCGTTTCTGTCTTCAAATGAAGCCATGATACATTTCTGGCATGTAAGTAATTCAATATCCCCAGCGTTAATCTCACCATCCCGAACTCTAATGTATGTTTCAAGCCCTTTTGTGCCGATGTAGACTGCCAGAGCAAGAAACTCCCCTAGATTTCCCATAACACTACAATAACCGATCTCACCATTAGCCGGGTTTTGAACTCCAAATACGTCTGAGTCATACATCCATTCCCAACATTCTAGTTTCCTAAATTCCAGCATAACATCGTAAAGAGGTTTCCAGTCATCAATAGATGGTTTTAATTCTTTCATTGTCTTTCCTTTCATGAAAACACATTGCATAGAGATCGTGAACTATGATAAAATACTCATAAGAACCTAATTGCTATTATAATTTAAAAGCCAAGTTTTTTCACTACCAAATTTACCAGCGAGAAAGGAAAAATCAATGATCAGGACAAATGTAGAAAAATTAGTTAAAAACTCCGTAGTTGGAGAAATATCACCACCATTATCATCAGGTTACAGGATCAGTGCCGATGGTCAGCCTATGGTTCTGCCGGGTGTAGGAGGTATCACGTATAACATACGTGTCGGGGATCCCATTACGGGATGGGAAGCTGATCACGTTGAGCCATCAGTAAGCATAAAAATCGGCGGAGATCAAAATGCTGGACTTAATACCCTTGCGTGTGTCGGAGATGAAGCGATAGTCATTGCAGGTGATGCTAAGGGTGAAAAAGGAGTTGTCACCGGTAAACACGGCGGGATTGAGCATGTATTGGTGGATTTCCCTCTGCCAGCTATGGAAAAAATGGTGATCGGCGATAAGATAATGGTCAAGTCTTTTGGGGTAGGACTTAAACTCATAGACTTTCCAGACGTTAAAGTTATGAACCTTTCTCCTGATTTTCTTGAAAAGATGGAGTTAGAGCAAGACGGCGATATACTTGTAGTGCCAGTTACGCATAAAATTCCTGCATGTATCATGGGATCAGGTATAGGTGGGAACAATGCTCATACTGGCGACTACGACATTCAGTTGTTTGATAAGGGTCTTGTGGACGAATATGGTCTTGGTTCCCTCCGATTCGGTGATCTGGTGGCTATAATTGATGCTGATAATTCCTTCGGACCAATATACAGAAAAGGGGCTGTCACTGTTGGAATTGTGGTTCACAGCGATTGTGTAACAGCAGGACATGGACCTGGTGTAACGAGATTATTCACTTCTAGCAAGGGCAAGATTCTGCCCAAAATTGACTCAAATGCTAACATAGCCAGTATCTTAAAATTGCGTGACGACTTGAAATAGAAAATGATTACACTAAAAAAGTTATCATTACTATATCCAATTTAAAGGGAGTAATAATTTAGCATGGATGATAAAGCAGAACTAGGTTCAAAAACGGCAAAAGGTGGATTTGCCAATGAGAAAGCGATCTGCGAAAAATTTAACAATTGGAAGAATGATATTGAAGCTCAACATTGGTTATTAATAATGGGTTATGATATACGGAAATTAGATGCAGTTAATGCTATACAAGTTCCAACTAAAATAAAAAAGGAAGATACACAAAAGTATAGCATAACCCAAGAGGATTATGAAGAATTTATTAACTTTAAAAAAGCCGATGCGCAAATAAGAATAACTATTAGAATAGGAGATATAACTAAAATTGAAAACTTATCACTCAAAAAGGCAAATTCAAATGCTGATTATAATCAATTGGATAAAAGAACAGTTGAATCTTATCAGAAAATATGGGGTTTTGATAATGAAATTTGCTTATGGTTAAAATTATTCACTGGTGAAATTATTCCAACCACAAGGAAAGAATTGATAGGGAATATAAAACCAAAGGATGAAAGACGGCTTTTCTTAACAGAAATACCTAAATACATTCAATGTAAAATTATTAATTTCTTCAGTAGCAACAAAATACTTGTAGTTAGTGATATTATTAAAGGTAGAGGTGGACTCTCTGCCAATTGGATGTTAGTTACAAAATTCAATGGAGAAACAGAAACTACAACTTGGATATTAAAGGAAATCAATACAGTGATGAATTTTTATGGCTGTGGTGATGTTATAATTTCACCAAGAGGCAGTCTTCATATTGGTAGTATTACTGCTCAAAGAAAGGGTGGAACTCCCGATCCAACTAAACTTCAATTTAAATTTAACCCTTGTGAGCTATTTCAAGTGGATAAAAACAATGGAAATGGATAAAGTGTACCTTGGCGATTGCATAGAGATAATGAGACAAATACCAGATGGAAAAGTTGATCTGGTATTTGCTGATCCGCCTTTCAACATCGGCATAAAATACGATAACTATAATGATGGGCGTAGTTATGAGGATTATTATAGTTGGTCTGAGGAATGGATAGCGCAAACTTGCAGGCTACTAAAAAAAACTGGCTCAATATACGTTGCCATAAATGATGAGTTTGTTGCAGAGATTAATATAATCCTTAAAAAACAGGGATTATATTTTAGGAACTGGATTATATGGTATTATTCATTTGGTCAGAATCAGAGGAAAAAGTTCAGTCGAGCGCATACTCATATTTTATATTTTACTAAACACAAAAATGATTTCATCTTTAACGATCATGAAATCAGGGTGCCATCTGCACGGCAATTGATTTACAACGACAGACGGGCTAATCCCAAAGGTAAGATACCTGATGATGTTTGGGATTTCCCAAGAGTCTGCGGAACATTCAAAGAAAGAATCGGTAATCATCCTTGCCAAATGCCTGAGCGTTTACTCGAAAGAATCATAAAAGCAAGTTCCAATGAGGGAGATTTAGTATTAGACCCTTTTGGAGGAACGGGAACAACTGCTTTTGTTGCTAAACAGCTTAAAAGACACTATATCACTATGGATATATCTGAGACTTATTTTGAGGTTATAAGCAAAAGGCTAAATGATTTGATTTATGGGTCCAAAAAAGATACTGTTGAATTAGCAAAACAAGGTAATTCAATTAATCAAGAAACACTATTTGATTAACCTAAAGGGGGAATGAAGTATGCCGCACTTTGATACTGAATGGCAGATACAAGGCAGGCAGATAAGCCAAAGGCTTGACGAAATACGTGGAACTATTTATTCACAAAAAACACCAGTAAAAGGCTGGGAAGCATCCGAAACTGGCTATAAACAGGGACCTACAAACCCACCAGAAAGCGGATGGAAACCTTTTGTGATCGGTTCTGTATGGGGAGGAAAAGACGTTACTGTGTGGTTCAAAGCAACAGTCTCAGTACCAGCGATTATGGCAGGATGCAAGGTTGTATTATTAATCCGCCCCGGCGGAGAGTCACTTGCCTACGTTAATGGCTTACCATGTCAAGGATTGGATGGTAATAGAGATGATATAGTCCTTCTTGATAAAGCAAAGGGTGGTGAATCTTATGATATAATGCTAGAATCTTACAGCAATGCACGTTTTGATGAAAAGCACACCTTTCAATACGCCGATCTTGCAGTGATGAATCCTGAAATACACAAATTCTATTGGGATGCTAAAGTAGCCTTTGACGTATTGCAGGTTCTTCCGCAAGGTTCCAGTTCACAGCTCAGGATATTGGATTTACTTAACCAATGTGTGAAAATGGTTGACGTCGCTCACATTGGTGATGAAAGATATAAAGTATCAATCGAAAAAGCTCACAAAATATTAGAAGATGGCTTAACACAATTCCAACACAGCTTTGGTTTCGGTAGCCTATTGCTTGCAGGACATTCACACATTGACACAGCGTGGCTCTGGCCATTGAGAGAGACACAAAGGAAATGTGGACGTACGTTCTCGTCAGTTTTGAAATACATGCAGGAATATCCTGAATATCATTTCAGCCAGAGTCAGCCGCAACTTTATGATTATACAAAGAAATACTATCCGAGCATTTACGAGGAGATCAAAAAGCGTGTGAAGGAAGGCAAATGGGAGCCTGTCGGTGCAGCCTGGGTTGAACAGGACAGCAACGTATCTTCAGGAGAGGCGTTAGTTCGCCAGTTCCTGTATGGAAACAGGTTCTTCCAAAAGGAGTTTGGTATCCATTCACGTACGTGCTGGCTTCCAGACGCTTTCGGATTCTGCTGGTCATTACCGCAGATAATGAAAAAGGCTGGCGTTGATTTCTTCGCAACAACTAAGATTGATTGGAGCCAATACAGCAAGTTCCCGTATAGCTTATTTATGTGGCAGGGCATTGACGGTACAAAGATAATGTCAATCATGCCCCCGCTTAACTATAATGGTAGTCTGTCACCAAAAGATTGCCTTGCTCAGTGGGAACAGTTCAGGCAGAAAGATCAGTGTGATGAAGTGCTATACAGCTTTGGATACGGTGATGGAGGCGGTGGACCAACAAAACAGATGCTCGAAACAGGCATGAGACTGAAGGATATGGTTGGAATCCCAAAATGTTCCTTTGGGTGGATACAGGATTATTTTGACCGATTAGATATGAGTGTCGAAAAAGAAAGCTTACCCGTATGGAACGGTGAACTTTACCTTGAACTGCACAGAGCTTGCCAGACGACACAAGCCAGAACGAAGCGCAATAACCGAAAAAGCGAACTGCTTTACAGAGATGCTGAATTTCTGTCATCTATGGCGATGCTCAACAGCGGATATTATCCACAAGAAAAATTATACGAAGGCTGGAAAGTAATACTTTGCTCACAATTCCACGACATTCTCCCCGGCTCATCAATCGAAGAAGTCTACGAGGATGCTGATAAGAGTTATGCCGAGGTTATCCAATCCGGTCAGGAAGTGGTATCCGGGGCGCTCGAATTGCTGAAGAAAAAAATCAATACTTCTGGCAGTAATATACCCATAGTGATCTTCAATACGCTGTCGTGGTATCGGAATGACGTTGCTATCGTAAAGGTTAAATTGCCAGATGGTAGTTTTGTAATTACAGATAATGTGGGACGGCATATTCAGCATCAGGTGATCGGGAGAGATGGCGAGGAAACTGTGATAGCGTTTGAAGTAAGCGACGTTCCACCTATGGGTTACATTGTATATAGGATTGCAGAAAGAGGGAATCAATTTAAGCAATCCAACAGCCTGAAAGCTACGACTCAGTTTATGGAGAATTCTTTTTTCAAGATTGAGTTTAGCAAGGACGGCACTCTGAGTCGTGTCTACGACAAGTCAGCAGACAGAGAAGTGCTTGCGGAGAACACTCATGGAAACGTCTTGCAGTTCTTTGAAGATCGTCCATACGCTCATGATGCGTGGGATATAGACTTCAACTATACCGAAAACATGCAGGAATTGGCAAAGCTTGAGTCAATCGAGGTCGTAGAGTCAGGACCTGTGCGTGCTACTGTGAGGATGACGAGAAAGACTGAGAAATCCACTATTGTGCAGGATATATCAATATACAACAACATCCCAAGAATTGATTTTAAGACATACGTTGACTGGTGGGAAAAGAAAACGCTCATGAAAGTGGCTTTTCCAGTGGATGTTTTGTCACCTCGTGCCACTTATGAGATTCAGTTCGGAACGATAGAGCGCCCAACGCATTTCAATACAAGCTGGGACAGAGGTAAGTTCGAGGTTCCGGCTCATAAATGGTTTGATCTGTCAGAGGGGGGCTATGGCGTAAGCCTGATGAATGACTGCAAATATGGACACGACGTGCATGACAACGTTCTCAGGATGTCGTTACTGCGCTCCCCGATAAGTCCCGACCCACACGCTGACGAAGGCAAGCACGAGTTTACGTATTCACTCTATCCGCACAAATGCGACTGGAGAGATGGTTGGACGGTGCAGAGGGCTTACGAACTCAACTGCCCGGTGATCCCGCTCGTTACAGAACCTTATCAGGGTGAACTGCCTGAGTTGATGTCTTTTGCCAGTGTTGACAAATCTCACGTTATAATTGATACGATCAAAAAGGCTGAGGACAGCGATGACGTTATCATAAGGATTTACGAAGCCTATGGACAGCGTGGCAAGGTGAATCTGAGTTTTAAGCTCAATCCAGAAAAGGTCTCAGAGTGCAATCTTATGGAGGAAAGCGATCAGCGCATGGTTGTGAAAGACAAGAGTATCTCTTTCTACGTAAAGCCTTATGAGATCAGAACCTTCAAGGTGAAGTTTGGAAAGTAAAGTATGGGGTGCTGAAGCCTGCTTCAACAGTGCGCAGGCTTGCCTGTGCACTCTATATTTCGCAAAAAGGGAGGAACAAAGTATGCGTGGCATAAGAATAATCTGCTTTAGCGTGTTCTTAATTTTGATGATGCTGGTCGTTTATACTACCCAGGCACAAATCTTTGATGACGTCAAAAGTCAGGTAAAGGAGCATACCCTATCAAATGGGATGAAATTTATTGTGCTGGAGCGCCACGAAGTGCCTATCGTGTCTTTTCACATTTACGCTGATGTTGGCTCCGCTCAGGAAGTTGATGGCATTACAGGTATCTCTCATCTTCTGGAACATCTGGCATTCAAAGGCACAAAAGTGGTAGGAACTAAGGATTATGCTACCGAAGCGAAACTTTTAGAACAAACCGATCAACTTTACGATCAGTTGACCCACGAGCAAAATGCGATTAATCCAGATAGCGAGAAGATCAAAACTTTACAAGCTGAATTTGATAAAGCCAACGAATCCGCACATGAATTAACCGTTGTTGGTGAATACGAAGACATGATAAACAAGCAAGGAGCCTCCTATATCAACGCTTATACCGGTTATGACGCCACTCAATATATTGTCAGTTTACCTTCTAACAGACTGGAATTCTGGATGGCGATGGAGTCTGATCGTTTCATGGATCCCATATTTCGAGAATTCTTCGAGGAGCGTGATGTAGTCATGGAGGAGCGAAGATTGGGTGAAAATCGCCCACAGGGTAAGCTTTATGAAGATTTTATCGCCGTAGCATACAAATCTCATCCATATCATCATAGTATACTCGGCCACATGTCTGATTTACGCCGGATCACACGAAAGGATGTTGAGAGCTATTTTCATACTTATTACAACCCCAGCAATTTGACCGTTGCCATTGTCGGTGATGTCAAATCCGATGAAGTCTTTAAACTGGCGGAAACGTATTTTTCCCGCATTCCCAGTGAACCCAAACCTGAACCTTTGCGAACAGAGGAACCGGAGCAGTGGGGTGAGCGTCGGGTGAGTGTAGTAGCACAAGCCCAGCCATCTTTATACGTCGGTTATCATCGCCCTAATATACGCAGTAATGAATCTTTAGCTTTTGACGGGCTGGCAAATATCCTCGGTAATGGGAGATCATCACGATTATATAAGAGTCTGGTAAAAGAGAAAAAAATAGCCATTGACGCTGGTGCCTCTAACTCTTTCGTAGGTGATAAATATCCAACTCTATTTACTGTTTATGTTACACCTGCTAAGGATCACACTACTTCTGAGTGTTTAGAGGCAATTGAGGCAGAAATTGATAAACTAAAGGTGGAGTTGGTTACAGATGATGAATTAACCAAGTTTAAACGTCAGACCAAGAAATCTGCAATTGATTCGATTAAGTGGAACGACTGGACAGCGGCATTACTGACCTACAATGACGTGATTCTTGGGGATTGGAAAGAAACTTATGACAGAATCAAGAAAATTGATGCTGTCACTGTTGCTGATATTCAGTCAATAGCACAAAAGTACCTGATTCAGAAGAATTGCACCATCGGTGAGATTGTTTCCGAAAAATAGAAAGGAGAGCATCAATGAGAAAAATTATTGTTTTTTTCTTGGTCATGCCTATTCTCATGAGTCTTTTTATCGCTAATATTACCTTGGCTCAAAAAGGTCCAAAGGATGAATTCACATTTTCCCCTCTCCGCAAGATAGAAATGCCTTCAACTCAAGAGGTTGAATTGAAAAACGGCATGAAACTTTACCTGATAGAAGATCATCAATATCCCACCATTGATCTACAAGCTATGGTTAGAGTTGGTTCCATCTATGAACCGATAGATAAGCTTGGTCTTGCGATTATTACAGGAAAAGTATTGCGAAATGGCGGCACCGAGAAGATGACCGGTGATGAGATTGATCAGTTGCTCGAAACGCTTGGAGCGTCCGTAGAAACCAGTATCGGGCGTGATTCTGGTTATGTTTCTGTCTCAGTATTGAAAGAAGATATTGACAAAGGTATTGATGTAATGTCTGACATTCTCATGCATCCTGCTTTTCGACAGGAAAAAATCGATCTTGCCAAAATAGAAGCTCACTCGATGATTTCCCGGCGCAATGACAATGTTTGGAACATCTCTGGTCGAGAATTCACATCTCTCATCTATGGCAAAGCCAGCCCTTACGCTCGATATGCAGAATATGCCACTGTTGATGCGATCACTCGTGATGACATTATGGCATTCTACAATAAATACTTTCACCCCAACAACATTATTTTAGCTGTCTGGGGTGACTTCAATGCCAAAGATATACAAAATAAGCTGGAAACTACTTTTGCTGATTGGCAAACATCCAAAATTGATTTCCTGCTAAAGCCAGAAGTCAATTATCAGTATAGATACACTGTTAATTTCGTGCAAAAGTCCGATCTCAATCAGGCATATATACAAATGGGGCATATAGGCGGTCTAATGAATGATCCCGACTATCCTGCTCTGGTCATTATGAACCAGATTCTTTCATGGGATAGAATGTTTAAGATTTTGCGCACTCAGGAGGGTTTGACTTATAATCCCTGGGGTTATTTCGGTGCGGAATACGATTACCCCGGTATATTCAGTTGTGGAACTCAAACCAAATTAAAGTCCACCGTCTATGCCATCCGCCTGATGCTCAAGGAAGTCAAGCGCATAACAGAGGAAGAGGTTGCTGATGATGAGCTTGCTAGAGCAAAGGATAACTTCCTCAACAGTTTTATTTTCAACTTTGAATCGAAGGAACAGATTATTGACCGTATGATGACCTACGCATATTATGATTACCCCTTAGATTTCATTGATCAGTTGAAAGAAGGCGTTGAAAAGGTGACTAAGGCAGACGTATTACGTGTCACAAAAAATCACCTGCATCCAGATGAGATGCAGATCCTTGTGGTAGGTAACTCGGCTGAATTCGATGAACCATTGTCAGTATTGGGTACTGTTAATGAGATTGACGTAACCATTCCCGAACCTGAAGCCAAAGACAAATAACAATGGGAACATTCAATATGAAAATATTAGTATCAAATGTTGGTAGTTCGTCTTTCAAATATCAGGTTATAGATATGGAGAGCGAGGTTACATTAGCCAAAGGCTTAGTTGAGCGGGTAGGAAAACCGCCATCGCTTTTTACGCATTCCGTTCCGGGTAAGGATGACCTGAAAAAAGAGGTTAGAGTGCCAGATCACAACACAGCGATTATATTGGTACTTGGTATGCTTCTCCATCCTGAGCATGGTATTCTGAGAGATTTGTCTGATTTGTCTGGTGTCGGCTTTAAGGCAGTCTTTGCCAGAGGTATAACAAGTTCCGCTTTGATAAGCGAGGATGTGATAAAGGCTCTGGATGATTACATTCTACTTGCACCGTTCCACAACCCGGCTTACATCGCTTCGATTCGTGCATTTCAGGAGATTTTACCAGATAAGCCTTTGGTAGCTGTTTTTGAGACGTGGTTTCATGAGACAATACCAGATTATGCCTATATATTCAGCGTTCCTTACGAATGGTACGAAAAATACGGTGTGCGGAGGTATGGATTTCACGGTGCATCGCATAGATACATCTCCCAAAGGACGCCGCAATTCCTGGGATTGCCAGCAGATAAACTAAAGATAATATCCTGTCATCTTGGCGGTAGCTCATCAATTTGTGCCATTAAAAACGGAAAGTCAATTGACACGAGTATGGGGTTCTCAGCGCAGTCAGGTGTGATGCAGTCAACACGCTGCGGAGACGTAGACCCATTCCTGATCCCCTTTATCATGGATAAAGAAGGACTGAATACGGATCAGGTAAGGAGCATCCTTGCGACAAAATCAGGGATGCTTGGCATATCAGGCTTTAGCAGTGACATGCGAGACCTTCTTGATGCCGCAGATAATGGTAATGAAAGGGCAAACCTGACAATACAGGCGTACCATTACAGTGTGAAGAAATACGTTGGTGCTTACGCTGCCGCAATGGGCGGGCTGGATGTCCTCGTCTTCACCGGTGGGATCGGTGAAAGGTCTGTAAGAAGCCGTGTTGAAGTCTGCGAAGGATTGGGGTTTCTTGGCATAAAGATTGACGAAGATAAAAACAGGTCAGTCAAGGGTGAAACCAATATATCCGCATCCGACAGCAAGGTTCAGGTTCTCGTCATTCCCACAAACGAAGAGATCATAGTAGCATGTGAGACAGCAAGGATCATCAAGGGTTAAATAAATCGGTTTAGTCGGAAAAACCACACTATTTTAAATCAAGAAAGAAACACAGAAGGAGAAAGTCATGAAATACGAAGCGAATTGGGAATCTATTGACAGCAGACCATGCCCAAAATGGTTTGACGAAGCTAAATTCGGTATCATGATCCACTGGGGTGTCTATTCTGTGCCTGCGTGGGCGCCGAAAGGTACTTATTCGGAATGGTACTGGTCTTCTATGGGTAACAAAGAAGGTGATACGTGGAAATATCACGTCAAAAATTATGGTGAGAATTTTAAGTATCAGGATTTTGCACATCTGTTTAAGGCAGAGCTTTATGATCCAGATGAATGGGCGGAGATTTTTAAGCAGTCAGGCGCAGGGTACGTCGTCCCTACATCAAAACATCACGATGGTTTCTGCCTGTGGCAAAGCCCGCATAGCTGGAACTGGAATAGCGTTGACATTGGTCCGCATCGTGATCTGCTTGGCGATCTGACGAAAGCTATACGTGATAAAGGTCTGAGGATGGGATTTTATTACTCGCTTTACGAATGGTATCGTCCTCTCTTTATGGCAGATCCAGAACGCTACGCACTCGAACACATGATACCACAAATGAAGGACGTTATATCTCGCTATGAGCCATCAATCCTGTTCACTGACGGTGAATGGGATCACCCAAGTGACGTGTGGCATAGCTGTGAATTTCTCGCATGGCTGTTAAATGAGGCGTCATGCAAAGATGATATTGTCATAAATGACAGATGGGGCAAAGAGACACGCAGTGCGCACGGTGGATATTATACTACCGAATACGGACAAGTCGGATGGGGAAAAGACCTTGCGATGTCACGCAAATGGGAGGAATGTCGGGGCATAGGTAGTTCCTTTGGCTATAACCGTAATGAATCAAGCGCTGATTATGCAAAGGCTTGTGACCTGATCCATCTGCTCGTTGGCATCGTCAGCAAAGGCGGAAACCTTGAGCTTAACGTGGGTCCAACCGCTGATGGTCGCATACCTGTCATCATGCAGGAACGGCTTCTGGAGATCGGCAAATGGCTAAAGGTCAATGGTGAAGCGATCTACGGCACGCATCCCTGGCGAGAAACAACGGATGGTGAGTTTGTCAGCTACACAGCTAAAGATAAAGCTGTCTATGCTATCTGCAAGAAGTTCCCTGAACGTGAGTTGGTTCTGAATGTACCAAAACCTTGTAGAGACGTTTCAGTAACTATGCTGGGGAGGAAAATTCAGCTTAAATGGAAGTATGAGAACGGTAAGTTTACCATTGAGGTACCGCTGATGTCGGCTGAAATGCCATCACACCATGCCTGCGTTTTCAAACTGAATGGTGTGGAATAATTGAATTTTCTCTAAGTGATACGAGTTTTTCAGTTAGCTACGTTTCCCAAAGAAAAGAGATTCTTCCCCCACATCAAGTCTGGGGGTCAGAATGACATTTCACGTTCCGCCGTGCAACGGAAGAATTGTCACTCTGAACAGAGGAAGGGTCTTTCTAGGTCATAAGTGAAAAACTCGTATAAGTGAAGGTTCCCTCCCTTTAAAGGAATTTAGCCACGAATATAAGAAGAGATGCAGGATTCATGATACAAGATGAAAACAATATTTTGCATCCTGTATCTTTTCCAATCCGTGAAAATCCGTGTTTCATCGTGGCTTAATATAATATTACCAGAAATCTGAATCAAACTCAGATCTGACTAAGCATAAAGTTTTCGTCCGCTGCATTTTTCTAAAAAACATAAAGATACAAAGAATGTTAAAAGTTGAAGGTTTGAATACTGTGCCTAATCTTAAACATTTAACCCTTTAACTCATAATATTTTTGGTTCTTCAGACTAAATGATTTTATCGGTAAATGACTATTGTTATTCCGTAGTGGCACAGTGCTTGTGCCTTTTGGCACACTCGGCACGTCACTACGCCATTTTTAGGGTGTTGGCTTATGTCTAAAATTCAGGATGATTTTGACCTAATAGCATTGCTTTCAGAAGACAGTTGGGAGCATAACAATCACTATCATCGCTTTCTGTTAAAACAAGCTCCATCTCACTGCGTGTATGCTTTAGACATTGGATGTGGTACAGGTGAATTCACACGTCTTTTAGCAGATCGCTCAAATCAGGTGCTGGCACTGGACTTATCACCCAATATGATCCAGATTGCCAGAGAGAAATCAAATGGGTACACAAATATTGAATATCAAATCATTGATATTACGAAATGGTACTTTCCTGCCGAACAATTCGATTGTATCGCATCTATTACTACAATGCACCACCTGCTGATGGAAGAAATGCTGCATAAGATAAAAAGGGCTTTGAAGCTCAACGGCATTTTAATTATTCTCGACATTTCTCAGGGAGATAGGTTACGAGACGTGCTTACCAGCATATTGGCTGTGCCTATAAATCTCATGCTGAATCTTATCAAAAATAGACATTTGCGCCAGCCTCGAATATTACGAGAAGCCTGGGCTCAACATGGCAAAAATGACTCCTATCTCAAATTTTCCCAAATACAACGGATATGTTCCTCTATAATACCGGGATGTATTGTGAGAAAGCATCTGCTGTGGCGATACTCTATCACATGGAAAAAACAAAGTTAATGGCTTATAGACATAAGGTGAAACAAGAGGCTACTTTTCGACAAGGGTGACATTTACATTGTAAAGGTAAGATGCTTAACATCCTTTGAATCTATAACAGACGTTAATTCGTCCAGAAAATTCATGCCATAAAGAACCAGATACTGAACTACGTTGAATACACGCTCCTGTGGCTTACTGTCGGGATAGATATTCATACACGCACGTTTTATCTGACTCCGCATTATTTCGTCCCTGCTTCGCTGGAGTTGATATGCCTTTTCCCTCAAAATGTTGATCTGCTGGTCTATTTTTTTTCTTACGGACTCCGTAACGTTTTCAAGATTGGGGTCAATCTGAATCAATTCTGATGATAGCTTCTCAAACGTAGCCTCAATTTCAGAACGTGAAGACTCCAACAATAGTTCAAGCTTTTCTGGTGCGTTTTGTTTTGAAATTCTGCTGAATAGCTTCTCATAATGCTCTGTTAGGTCTGATAATTCAAGATCGTTTTTCTCCATGATTCGCTGAACTTTACTCTCAACTATCGTGAAGCCCGCTCTGGGATGGATGATTGGCATATTGACATTCATGTAATCGTATAATCCTTTTAACTGCGCAAAATAAGAGGCTTCACCGGGTCCTGCCACGTAAGTTACGGTTGGCAGTATGTAATCCTGAACCACAGGGCGTAATGCTACATTTGGACTGAACCGCCACGGAGCGATCAGCAGCGTTTCCAGCAACTGACTCTTGCTCAGTTTTATATCAGTGCTATCTATTTCGTAATTACCATCCCTGAAAAACAGCTTGCGTCTGGCGCCATTTTCCTCGATAAACAGGCACGTTGAATCATTGGATTTCTCGATTTGGCTTTCGTATCCCAGCGATCTCAGTTTCTCTCCTGCCGAGTTCACTATCTCCACTGATTTTAGCGGAGACTCGATCTCTTTCTGTAAAACAGGCACCATGAGATTTTTCACAGACGGGTCAGATGGGTCAATGAATACCAACCCATACTTGCTGAACAACTTTGACATCATCCACCCGAACCCATAACTCAGGCTTTGTGATGGCAGGTACGACATCCGAATGATCTCGAATACATCCTTTTTGAATTCCGTATTGGGTAAGGTTTTCTCCAAATTATTAATTAAATCAGTGAATCCGTCATCTACGATAACGTCCTTAACCGAACAATCAGGTGTGTATTGAGATGGCTTGTATTCAAACTTTACCAGATCGCTGTTTGAATTCAACACGTATGTGTGATTAATTTCCTCTATATCGTGATCGTTGGACTCTATCCAGAATATCGGAATAAAATCAGCATGATATTTCTCGGCAAGATATTGTGACAGCTTTATCGCAGTCATAGCTTTGTAGATTGTATACAGCGGACCTGCGAATATTCCCACCTGCTGACCAGTGACAACAGCGAAGGCATTGCCCGAAGCAAGCTTTTCTATATTCTCAATTGTCTTCTCATCCGCACCGAGATCGGCATTATGTCGTTTAAGAATCTGAGCTATTTCACTGTAATCAGAGTTCCTTTCCTTAACTTTATCCATTACTATCTGCCATGAGGTTTTATCTTTAAAATGCAATGGATAGAATTCTCTTACTTTTTCGGGATTCTCTGTAAAGTCAGTGAAAAGCTTGCTGGTTTTGATGAACCTACTATTTTCTTGTAGAACAGTCAACAATTTTTGTCCTTTCGTTTAATTTTGCTTTTTCTCTCCAATGAGTATCATCCTTGAAGAATTCAAATCATACTCCGAACCGTCAAAATCGCCATAGACTCCTGTAAGCAACAATCCGTCATCAGGTAACATTTTCGTTATCTCCTGAAGGCTGTACATCCTGACTGACTCATTGAAAACTGACTTCTCATTATTTTTAATTAAGGTGATCCTTTTGTTTACCCGATGGGTCAAATCATCAATCCATCTCTCCTGTATTACGGATATGTCATCTGAAATCCGCTTCTCGTCCCTTGCTACCAGATTCCTGATTACCTGATCGGGATTCATGTAGTCTATCAGGAACTTACCGCCAATCTTGAGTGCTTTTGATATAGCGGAAAAGACTTTCTGATTCTCAGCATCGCTTTCAAAGTACCCAAAGCTGGTGAAGAACTGAACCACAAGGTTAAAGTAATCCTCGTAAGGTATCTCACGCATGTCGCATTGAACAAAGCAAAGGTCAAGACCATCCTCAAAAGCCTTTAAACGTGCAACATCAAGCAATTCTTCCGACAGATCAAGCCCAACAACGTCATACCCCAATTTCTTCAATTCCACAGCATGTCTGCCATTTCCGCAGCATAGATCAAGTATCTTTGCATCACTAGGAATCTGGATATATTTTTGAATAAACTCGATCTGCCTTTGTGCTTCTGCTTCATTCCTATGATGATATACGAGTAAATATTCTTTTCTGAACCATTCTTTGTACCAGTCCATATTTCAACAAGTTTCCATAACATTTTTTCATTTCGCCACAGATGAAACACTGATTATGGGTCAATAGGTCTATAAGTCAATGGGTTAATGAGTCTATAAGCTTGAGTTAATAGTCCTATTGACCCATTAACCTATAGACTCATAGACCAAAACAATCCGTGTGCTTCTATGGCTAACAAAAAATTGATTAATTCGTATCCTGATTTAGCAGTTTTTCTGCTGGATAATACTCCAGACTTAGCGTGTCTGCTACTGCTTTGAATGTTACTTTACCGTCAGCAATGTTTAATCCCTTCAGCAAGGCGGGATTCTCCATCATGGCTTTTTTCCATCCCTTATTAGCCAATTGTAGTACATAAGGAAGCGTAACATTAGTCAGGGCATAGCTTGATGTGCGCCCCACTGCACCAGGGATGTTAGTCACGCAGTAATGCACAACGTCGTATTCAAGGAAAGTAGGGGCGTAATGAGTAGTAGGTCGTGTGGTCTCAATACAGCCTCCCTGATCGACTGAAACGTCAACTATAACTGCACCGGGCTTCATCGTTTTTACCATGTCTCTAGTTACAAGCGAGGGAGTTCGGCTTCCCGGAACAAGCACTGCGCCTATAAGAAGGTCAGCTTCTTTAAGCCTGTCCCTTATATTGTGAGCGTTAGACATAAGCGTTACGACGTTTTTCGGCATGATGTCATCGAGGTATCGAAGCCTATCCATGTTGATGTCCATGATTGTCACCTGCGCGCCGAAAGCGGCAGCGACTTTAGCGGCGTTTGTGCCAACGATCCCTCCGCCAAGTATCACCACGTTTGCCGGTGCAACTCCCGGAACACCGCCTAATAATATACCCCTGCCCATCATCGGCTTTTCGAGGTACTTTGCGCCCTCCTGAATCGCCATCCTTCCCGCTACTTCACTCATAGGAGTAAGTAAAGGCAATGAACCATCTTTTTCCTGTATGGTTTCGTAGGCGATACATATAGGCTTTCGATCAAGCATCTCTCGTGCGAGTGGCTCGTTTGCGGCAAAGTGGAAGTAAGTAAATAAAATCAACCCCTGCCTTATTATATCATACTCCTCTGGCATAGGCTCTTTGACTTTCACCATCATCTCAGCGTTCTGATAGACCTCATCTGATGTGCTGACGATCTCTGCGCCAGCCTTCAGGTAATCTTCGTTGGTAATACCACTTCCTAATCCGGCACCATCCTCGATAATGACTCTGTGACCCGCTTTCACCAGTGTCTCAGTGCCAACAGGGAGAAGTGCCACTCTATACTCATAAGGCTTCATTTCCTTCGTAACACCTATAATCATAACGTTACCTCATTTCAACCCGAGTTGTTTTCGGATAATATCACAAAGATTATTCTTAATTTCCGAGTGTCGAGGGATCGGAGTTTTTCTTCCATTTTGTGGATTAATATATAAGTCATGTTTATTACCATGACGTTTTAGATAACATCCCGCCTTTGTAAGTTCCTTGAGAAGTTCCGTTCTTTTCACAAGGCTACCGCTAGCATTTTTGTTTGAACATCAGGATGGCTTTGAGTTTCCTCTTCTTCATCCTCAATCATTAGAAGGTAAGCATCTTTTATGTTTTCCTCTAATTCTTGCAGTGTAGCTCCCTGACTAAATACACCCGGAACTTCTTTTAATCTGCCGACGTACCAGTTATCATCTAACCAATATTCAAGAGTAAAGCAGGTTGTCATGTTACTTTTTCACCTTCCATTTTGACAGATTAATAATGCTTGTCATAGCACTGAATTCTTAAGACCATAGTTTAATATCCAAAGGCTCAAATACTATAATGCCTTTTGGAGTTTTCTCCTTTATTTCTTTATCTTTAGTCAGGATTGGCACTCCGTATTGTTCTGCCACTTGTAATATTATTGCATCTCCACCTCTTAATCCAGTCCTTGCACCTAACATACAAGATTTCTCCGCAACTTCAATAGTCACATCTAGCCAATTAATAGATGGTAAAAAAGCCAAATTTCTATAATATTCATGAGCAATCTCTTCATTATTTGTTCTTCTGCGTAAAGCACATATTGTTTCAATCAAAACAAGAACTGGACAGAGTACTTCTATCTCGAAATTAAGAATTTTCTCAAAGATCGGATAACATTCAGAATGGAATCTATCAATTGGGTCCAAACTGCTAACAAATATATTGCTATCTACTACAAGCCGCATCTTTCTCGTTCCTTTCTGATATCTTCGACACTATCACCACCATGTGAAAGCTCTCCAGTTCTTTTGATTAAACGTGAAAATATCTGTTTCCATTCTTCAGGATTTAATAATCTGTCAGCATCTTCCGTATCTGATTCCATAACCTCAATAGCAGAAAGCCTGCTTTTTTTCAGATAAAGTTCCCTTTCAAGCTGTTTGATTTCATTAATCATTTTTAGTTTTAGCTCTTTTTCCATATCACACCTCTTATAAAATCTGGCTATTTATAACATGTTGATTCAAAACTATGGTTCTTTTTGAGTTTTAATCGTTTCCGCTGTTTCTAATATGTACCTTATATCTGCACCGTATATAGTACGCATGTCCATTATGAACTTATCGTCACGGATCCTGCCGATGACAGGCACATCGCCAGACCGAAAAAGCCTTGCAAGATCATCCACAGACGTATTTATCGGTTGAAGAACAACGTACCATGATTTAATTGACTCAACAGGTAGAGAACCGCTCCCCACCTGTGACGAATCTTCCTCAACAGACGCTTTGGCTATTCCATTCAGAATCATCCCTAGTTTTGCCGATATTACCTCAGCGATCCTGAGAATTTCTTCAATGGGTCTCGTAAGATATGTAATAGATGGTATATTTCTTTCCGTACCATCGAGGTACATCCTGAGAGTTGCATCAAGGGCGGCTATTGTCATTTTTCCAACTCTGACACATCTCATAAGCGGATTGCTTCTAATAATATCTATAAATTCCTTTTTCCCAACTATTATTCCAGCCTGAGGTCCGCCCAATAGCTTATCACCGCTAAACGTTACAATGTCTACACCAGCTTGAACGCTGTCCCTGACAATTGGTTCAGAGGGCAGACCATATTTTGTCAAATCAACGAGCGCACCGCTTCCAAGGTCTTCCATAACAGGTATATTCTTTTCTTTGCCAAGTGATGCGATCTCTTTGATGTCTGGGCTTGTAGCTGATCCTTCTATTTTATAATTGCTGGCGTGGATTTTCAGCATTAGAGCAGTGTTATCATTAATAGCACTGCGATAATCTTTGGTATACGTCCTGTTAGTTGTGCCTACCTCACGCATGATGGCGCCGCTACTTTGTATAACGTCAGGGATACGGAACGACCCGCCTATCTCTATCAATTCCCCACGAGAGACTATCACTTCCTTGCCCTTAGCCAGTGTATTCAGGCACAGCAACACAGCGGCGGAGTTATTATTGACTACGATGGACGCTTCACATCCTGTCAAATCCTTTATCAAGCCTTCGGTGAGCTTATCCCGATGCCCTCGCTGACCGGATTCCACATCATACTCAAGGTTCACGTAATTACTGCAAGCCAATTCCACATTTCGGATCGCTTCACGACTCAGTATAGAGCGACCGAGATTAGTATGTATAACCGTTCCGGTGGCATTAATAATCTTTTTCAATGAAGTTTCTATTTTCTTTCTTGACAAATTACTCATCTATAAATTCTTTTGTAATACTGCTGAATTATATATTGCTTATAATATATTCTAAAGCATTATAGCATTGTTTACAAGATCAATGTGCAAGATTGTTATAATATTGACAAAATTGAAAAATGGCGTAAAATGTAATCAATAAAAAATGAAAAAAATTTCATTTTCCTTGTCACATTTTTGCCTTCTGTGTCGTCATAGCGATCAATACAGTTGAAATTAAAGTAAAAAATTTATAATTAAACTTGCTTGGTACACAATGCAGATAGAAGATAAATACATAATCCAAAAATGCCTTGATGGAGAGACAGAGGCTTTCGGGTTCATCGTTGATAGGTACAGGCAAAGCGTTTACGCCTTCGCTTATAGCAAACTCCGTAACCGACAGGATGCAGAGGACGTAACGCAGAAAGTATTTATCAAGGCATACCAGAAACTGCGCACTCTGAAACAATGGGACAATATGCACGCATGGCTTTATTCTATCACAGCTAATATGTGCAAAGACTGGATAAGAATACAATCAAGGCGACCTGACCGTAGTTTCATCGAAGATCAGTATCCAAAGAAGGTTGACAGCCTCTCAACAGATTCTCAGGACAATGATCCGATGATAGAATCGCTAAATGAGGCTTTGGAATCCCTTCCAGAGATATACAGGCAGGTATTGACACTCTACTATCTTGGAGATAGAGACAGCAAGGAGATCGCCAATTTTCTCGGCATATCTCCCACGTCTGTCAGGCAAAGGCTAACAAGGGCAAGAGATTTATTAAAAGAGGAGATGATCGCTATGATGAGCAAAACTTTTGAGACACAAAGGCTACCGGTTGGCTTCACGTTTCGCATCATTGAGGCAGTAAAACGCATAAAGATTGACTCAATGTCAATAAGCAAAGGCGTTCCCTGGGGATTATCACTAGCGACAGGGCTTCTGATCGCAGTTATCGGCTTAAATCCGCATTTTATTATGAAGACCACTCAGACTGATATTTTTGCAGGTCCGGCACTTTCTGGTGAGTCGAGTATATTAGAGACAGGGGAATTTTCGGTTGATATAGCAAAAATATCCCAAAAGCCTTTCATCGCTAATCAGGAAGGCTTAAATACTGGAAAGTCGTTTGATAATCCTTTAATGCAAAATGCCCTCTTCATGGCTCCGCAAGCTGAAGGTGGAACGTGGACAAAGAAAGCCAATATGCCGACTACAAGAGTGAATTTATCCAGCAGTGAGGTAGATGGGATAATCTACGCAATCGGGGGATGGAACGGTTCAACGTTTTTTCCCACAGTCGAAGCCTACGATCCAAAGACGGATACCTGGACAAAAAAGAAGGACATGCCTACCGCAAGAATGGGTTTATCCACCAGCGTAGTGGATGGAATAATCTATGCCATTGGAGGATGGATTCAGGCCGTGGGACCGGGGTGTTTTTCGACTGTTGAAGCTTACAACCCAAAGACAGATACCTGGACGAGGAAAGCCAACATGCCTACTGCAAGGGACTGGCTTTGCACCAGCGTAGTGGATGGAATAATCTATGCTATCGGAGGATGGAACAATTTGGATCTTTCCAAAGTGGAAGCTTATGATCCAGCCACAGACACCTGGACGAAGAAGAAGGACATGCCAACTTCGAGATACTCTTTCTCTACCGGCGTGGTAGATAGGATAATCTATGCAATTGGGGGGCAGGGAGGTTTGCCAAATGCGATTAATTATAAAATCGTGGAAGCCTATGATCCAAAGAAGGATACCTGGACAAAGAAGAATGATATGCCAATATCAAGAATGGAATTAAAAGCCAGTGTTGTTAATGGTGAAATTTACGCTATCGGGGGTTGGATTGGAGAGGATGCTCAACCTTGCTCGATAGTAGAGAAATATAACCCGGTAACGGACACCTGGACAATGAAGTCTGAAATGCCAACCAATAGAGGATTTCATTCTACCAGCGTAGTTAATGGAAAGGTTTATGCTATTGGCGGGGGAACAGCTTGGAATCTTCCTCTTGTTGAGGGGATCGTAGAAGAATACACACCTGAAGGTTGGCAAGCCGTTTCCCCACAAGGTAAACTGCCGACAAAATGGGGTGAAATTAAAAGGTAAATCTCTACTATGGGAAAAATCGCTTGACCAGTCGTAGCGATTGTGTTATGCTTACTGTGTAAAGCACATACACTATTTTCAAAAATTTCCATTAATCATTACAAACCCAAAGATGGTGATAAAATGGCAGATGAAATGCGAGAACAAACGTGTGATGCGGTTTTCAAGGATGGCGTATTTCAAATATTGAATCCCAAAGCAATATCAATCGTAGAAGGTCAAAAGGTTAGGCTTATTGTGGAGCCGATTGATACGTCAGAAGATATTTTGGATTTAGCAGCAAGCGTATATAAGGGTCTTTCAGAAGAACAGATTGATGAGGTTGAAAAGCTTATACTGAGCCGAGATAACTTTTTTAAGGGAAGACAATCAGTATGATGTCATTAGAGCGATCTCTTTTAGATACCGATATACTTTCAGCAATAATGCGTAATCATCCATTGGCAATCACACAAGCAAATGCTTATCTATCATTACATCATCAGTTTAGTTTTTCTATCATAACTCAATATGAAATTCTACGAGGATTAAAAGCCAAAGGATTGATTAATCAAATTTCATCTTTTGATTTATTATGTAGAATAAGTTACATTGTACCATTAACAGATGAAGTTATAATCAAGGCATCCAATATTTATGCTGACTTATATAAATTTGGTCTTATCATAAGTGATGCTGATATTTTGATAGCAGCATCCGCAATAGTAAACGGATTTAAGTTGATTACGAATAATACGAAGCACTTTGAACGAATTGCTGGTCTTAATATAGAAAATTGGTTAAAGTAATATAGATCATTTATTGTTTTGAGTGCTGAAGCAGTAGCTTCAGCACAGCGAAAGCTAACGCCTTCGCACTCCATATTTATATACCCAGATCGTCATTCAGTTCCTTCTGATAGCCTTCGATCTCGCAGTTCTCGATCTTGCTCATCTCGACTGGCTGATTGAACCATGACGACTCAAGGCAAGCCATACATATCGCTTCGTCCTTGAGACCTTCAACACCGTCAACCTCTGGCTTACTGCCTGTGAGAATCGCAGAAGCGAAGCTGTTAAGTTCGATAGCCACTGTATCAGTTATACCTCTTGGGAAGAATTTCTCCTTTTCTTCTTCGCTGAGGCTTGCCATGAACATCTCATTGATCTTTGCGCCCTCTATGCTCTCTTTGCGGAGAGTTACGTTACCGCCAAGGTCTATTGAGCCTTCGCTTCCGTGTATAACGTGACCGCCAAAACCTTTACCGGGTGCGGCACGGCAAGTAACCCATTGAGCTATAATGTCATTTTCAAACTTAATTGTCGCAAAGGTTGTATCTTCCACCGTTACGTCAATAGGGTCTTCCATCGTATCAGGTTTTCTGTATCTGAATGGCATGTAACTCCTGACCGCCGCAAAGACTTCAATAGCTTCACATCCGAGGTGATACCTCATAAGGTCTGTGAAGTGGACTCCACCGTCAAGTAGCCATCCTGCGCCTGCCTGATCTTTGAAGTCACGCCACCCCCAGGGACCGAGCGCTTCGCCAACGTCCTGCCAGAAAAATAGTCTCGGTTTACCGATATATCCCTGCCTGATAGCCCAATTAACCGCCTTATGAGATTGTGACAGACGATAATTTTCTGCCACAGCAAGAACTTTGTTGTTTTTCTTTGCGGTGTCTACTATCAGGTTGCATGCCCTCATCGTGATGCCAAGCGGTTTCTCAATGGTAACGTTTATGCCCGCTTCCAGACACGGTACAGCTAATATATGATGCGCCCTGTGAACAGAGCATATATCTACTGCATCAAGATCGGGTTCATTTTTCAGCATATCCTCTACGCTGGTGTAGATTTTTGGCATTTTCCCCTGAAATGCCATTATCTGTTCCGCTCTAGCCTTTGCATTTGCCTCAACAATGTCGCAAGCCGCTACTATATCAAAAGTCTTTATATCCTTCTCCCAGAGCTCCTTTAGACCATTACCGTGAGCGCCAGACATCCCCCCACAGCCAAGCATTGCCATCCGTATTTTTTCAGACATTTTTTCCTCCTCAAAGTATATAATGCGCTCAAATAGGTTCCCCTTATCACGAATTTCACAAATGAGAACAGGTCTATGGGTCTATAGTCAATAGGTCTATGAATTTGAAACCTATAGACCCATAGACCTATAGACCTATAGACCTATATACTTTTACCACATATATGACTATAACGTCAACTGTTTTTTGTTATTCCGAATTATTATAGATTGACAAAGTGTATCTTTTGCTCTAAAATAACATCTATCATTTATCGTATACAGGAGAAAAAGGTATTATGGGAAAATATAGATTGGCTTTACTGTGTGACTTTGATGGCACAGTGACGAAAAGTGACGTTGGTTTTCGGGTATACACACGCTTTGGTGATGAAAGATGGGAGGAAATCAACAAAAGATGGCGCAGAGGTGAAATCTCCTCAAAGGAATGTCTGATCGGAGAATATAGCCTCAGTAGTTCACAATTTAATAGACAATGTAAAACCATAAATACTCTTGATCTCTTCACAGAGAAAGTCACAAAACAAAGCTAGAGGAAACTGATTGTCATTAAAATCAGTTC
>Ga0315274_10002332_pt1 | contig 28725 bp, 27 predicted proteins | sample YL17G02_20_MG_FD_203700 | JGI IMG/M metagenome (GOLD analysis project Ga0315274, IMG submission 203700) | Sediment microbial communities from Yellowstone Lake, YNP, Wyoming, USA - YL17G02_20 | ecosystem: Environmental > Aquatic > Freshwater > Lake > Sediment | place: USA: Wyoming | collected...
GAGGTTTCTCTGCGCGCGAGGCCGGAGAATACCTCGTGTAAGCTTCATTGATGGGCCTCGATCTTCGATGCGACGCCCGACAGCGCCGTTTGATGCTCCGCCTGTTTGCCCTGAAGCTCGGCCAGGTCCTGCTGATTTGCCATCGTGCCCCCCTAAGTCGATGCCTAAATCAAAATTTAGAGTTGGTGACTTCTTTTCTGTAGTCTGACGCCAGTATCGGCCGATCACGAGCGACGGAGCGCAACGCTTCGCTGAAGGTCACGCCATCCTCTTGCGTCTTGGCTTTCACGCGCCGCAGGAATTCAGCCGTGGCAGGGCCTTGGGGCCCTTGCCGTTCGGGAGTGGGAATCAGATACTCCGTGCTGGGCTTTATGACCTCCGCCCGGGAGTCACTGGCGAGTTGAGGGTTTTCTCGGGCGACCGCAAGAAGAGCCTCCGAAAACGATAACTTCTCATCCTCGGCTTTGGCTTTTGCTAATCGGATAAACTCAGATGTTGCTCGTTGCATTTGTGTTACTCCCCTACTTTTGAATCACGCGCGTCCTGCCCGCTCGTTTCAAGGCTCGGCCCGACGATGGACCCGACGCTTCAAGGGACGCCTGGGGCGCGAGCAGAGAGCCGCGTGGGGCAGGAATTGCCACTGCGGCCGGAGACTCGCGGCCGCATCGGGCCGAGCCTTGAAATCTTGGGCAAATTCACGGTCGCTCTCCCGGATCGACGGTCCGGCTTTCGAGGAAATTTTCGAGATCGCACGCACGATATAAAATCCTGTGCGCGTGAACTTTGATGTAGCGCGGGCCGCAACGTTGTCCCCGCTTCCTCCACCAATTTAGTGTACTCGGAGAGATGCGGAGAAACTCGGCGGCCTCGGCAACGGTTAACATCTCATGCGCAAAAAGCGACTCGGGGCGGCCCGGAGCGCCGGGCAGCGCGAGCTGGCGCGGCCGGATTCGAGCCCCGAATTGGCGAAGGGTTCTCATTTCAGATGCCCCGTGAGCAGTCCGATCACTCGGCGTGGCCGAAAGTAGTCGGCTAATCACGGGAACTTCTTCCCATCCATTCGGTGAAAAAGTTCCCAGGTCCAAGAAATATAGAGATAACTTCGCCGATCACCTCAAGCCCTTCAGGGAGGCGGAACTGCTTCACGGCTCGCTCAATCGCACGGTCCTCCTCCTCTTTCGTGGACGCGATAGGCAAACTTTCCTCCCAATGCCCTAGGGAGAGATCCCCGGGACCCGCTACGCCCGCCGATGGAAAGAATGTTACTGTCCCGAGACACTTGTCGCCCTCAATCCTGCCCACTGGGAATGGCCGACCAACAGAGAAACCATGCTGCCAATAAACAGAAAAGCCAGTAGGCCAAGCGCCAGCTGGGCGAGTGAATTTCACCGCGATGAGTCGGCCCCAGAACGGTTCTAGGCTTCGAGGGTCCTTCTCGGAATCAAGCCTATCAATCACGACAATGTCACTTCTCGCCAAAGCGTCTCCACAGGTGGGCGATTCGAGGACGATGTAAGACGTTGAATCAGGATTTGGCACGCGCTCCGCTGGCAGCAGGATGTCCGCGCCTTGTGCATCCAGAGGGGCAATGCGAATCAGCTCCCCTTTCTCCGCAGGTCTACGGCGGTTCTTTAAGTAGTTAGCAGCGGCAAGAATCATCTTGTCGAGGCCCTGGCCGCCCCTCTTCCAGAACCATGCACGATCTTCATCTCGGGCAAGCGTTGACAGGTTTAGCCAGGCTTCGGGTAAAGGGTACGATTTTCCCTTCTCCCACGCGCTTACCGTTGTTTGGGAGACACCTAGACGTTTCGCAAATTCCTCTTGTTTTTCGCCACGCTCGGCCCGAAGTAAGCTGATCCGTCTGGCAATTTCCGGGTCTATCCGTTTCGGGCGTCCAATAGCCTTCCGCTGCTTAACGGCCTTCTTCAAAGTGCTTGACACGCGCTTTCCAATTCGTTATGCTTTTAGCGTTGCAACGATTCTTAGGAATCGCTGCTAAACAGTAAAATGGTAGCACAAGAAAAACCCGTGGATGAGACGAAATCAAAAAAAGATTCGTCGCTACTCCAGACCTTGGAACCAGAAGCGGCGCTGCGCGCAATGCTCACACGGGTCCGTCGCAGATACGGCAAGAGCCGCATACTTGCGGATAAGCTCTCGGCGGCGGTCGGCCAGAAGATCACGCCCCACATGTTGTACAACTACACCCGCAAAAGCAAGGGGCATGGCCAATTCCCACGGCCTTGGCTCGTTCCCCTGTATGACATCACCCATGATGAGGATGTGCTGCGGTTTCTGTTTTCGGAGCGCCTTTTTGCGACTCTCGCGATTGGCGAGAAGGTGTTGCAGCTCCCTGGAATTCTACAAGACATCGAGGCAGGGGTCGCAAGGCTCACCGTGCCTCGACCTCCAAAGAAAAATAGGCTGAAGCGGTCACGAGCGGAGCGGCGCCGATGAATGCGACCAACCCCATGAGCAAACCCGACGCGCGCGGGCCGTCTGTGCCGCTGAAAAAGGGAGCGGAGCTGGCGCGAATATCTGAGGCTGCATTCTATAAGGACGTGAAACGCCGAAAGGTATTCTGCCCGCCCGACCCCGAGAAGCGGAGCCAAAAACTTATTTACGTTGCCGATCTCCCGGAGGCCGCGCGCGAGAACTGGCAGAGTCGGCAACTTCAGTCATTGCCCCCGCAGGCTCCCCAGGCTGAAGATGAGCGACTGTCGGCGCCCCTCCAGGGCACCTTGGCCCTTGCGCCGGACCTGGGCGAATCCGCTTACCTGGGCATCCCTGAGAAGCACCAGGACTTTGTGAAGCGTAGGCTTCGCGTGGTTCGCCAACTCCTCTTTCGGGAGTGGGAGAAGGACCACAGTTCTGAGCGCGAATTCATCCAAGCGGTATCGTTCCAAGAAGGAAAAGGGTTTGCTGCCTCCGCGATCTACACGATGAAAGCAACGGCTATTGCCGTCCTCAAGGACGCGACGATTCCCGACGAAGCGAAGTGGCGGGAAATCGCTCGCCGCCTGACACCCGGACCGCATCCTGGAAAAAGCGGCCTTGGCATTTTCGACGGACTGCTCGCTCATCACTTCGAAGATTTGAAGAGAATCCATCGACGGGAAGGCGGCCTTTCCAGAAAGCGCACGGGCGCGATATTTCGCGCGAAGTTCTTCCCGGAGGGCGGAGGGCCGACAGACCGCCAAGTCCGCACGGCGCTTTCGAAACTCCTTTTGAAGGACACCGTGCGCGGCCGTGAAGCCATCAAGGTGATGGCTGGCTACATCGACCGGCACTACAACGACGAACTGGCGGGCGACGCTTGGTGCATCGATGAATGGGAACTCGACGGCTGCTTCTATGATGAAGAAAATCGCAGGCAGGTCATCAACTATGGCGCAGGCCGTCCTATCGCGCACATCCTCTCCGTGGTCGACGAGCGTACTACCTGCATTCTGGCCTACGCCGTCACCTGGAAAGTTTCGCTTGAGGAAGCCACGCTCGACTTGGCGGAATATCTGCTGCGCACTTACTGGGCACCCTTGCGCCTGGTCGCAGACCGGGCCGGGCGCTTCCGCCGCCTATCGCGCGGACGCGTTACCGTGGGCCGCGATGGCGAGTTGGTTGAGCTGCTCGCGGGGCCGCTCGGGGAACTCGGCGTGAAGCCACGCTTGACCGAAGAAGCCAACCCGCGCGGCAACCGCATCGAGCGAGCCCTCCATCGTGAATACGCACGAAGAGCCACGGAGTTCGGCATCTCCTGGCGCGGCGCGAATACCGACGAGCGAAAGCTTACCGATATTGATGCTCGGGTCGCCCGGCACCTGAAAGAACACTGCAAGAATGGTACCTGTGGCCCCCAACTGAAATCCATCCAGCAGGCAGAGCAAATTATCGCAACATGGATTAACGACCTTAATACTATGGAAACGAAGGCCAGGGGCTGCAAGGGCTTGAGTCGCCTGGCGGCCTTCAACTGGTTCAGGCCGGGCGAGGAAGAGATCGCCCGAAGAAAATATAGTGACACCCAGATAGACCTTGTGTTTGCCGAGCACGACGAACGGACGATTCAAGTTGGCGGGGTGATTCAGCTCTCAGACGCCACGCGCTACGGCCTGCCGGGCGAACTCTCGGCCTGGACAGGTAAGAGTGTCGCGCTCACGCGGCGTCGGCGCGACCATTCGTTCATAGAAATCTCCGTGCCGGGGCAAGAAGCGCAGGTGATCGCGCATCGGCGCAGGATGGTCGGAGTAAATGAGCCCGAGGCTCTGTCAGAGGAAATCGCGCGCCTCGAGCACGCGCGAAAGGCCATCGCGCGAGAAGAAAAACCGGATGAACCGATGGACCGATCATCCGATGGCCCGATTCACCCGGAGTTAGGCAGCGTCGAGTATTTGATGAGCCGCAAGAAGGCTCACGTCGAGCGCCGCGCGGCGATGTTCAACGACGATGCGGCGGCGGCGGTGCTCGCCGCGATGAAGGAAGAAGAAGATGCCCACAAGTCTACCTGACCAGGCGCGCGCGGAGCTGCGCAACTATGCCGGACGCACCGGGCTTCCCCTCGGCGTGCTGGCCTCGCGCATGGGCTACGCGCGGCAAACCCTGATGCAGTTTTCCTCCGACCACTACCCGAAGGGCAATGGTGACGTGATCGCCCGCGTGGTCGTCGATTACATTCGCGCGCATCCCGTCGAGCGCCCGAAGCCGCCCGGCAAACTCTATTCCACGGCGAACGTGCGCTTGATCGACGAGCTGCTCAGCCTTTCGATGGAAGGCGCGGTTTCGCTGGCATACGGCCCGCCTGGAACTCAGAAGACTTTCGTTTTTCGCTCGCGGCTCGCGGAAGCCTGGCAGGACTCGAATGACCCCGATCTGGTTTACGTCTATGCCGCCGCCAGCATGGCGCCGCTTCACATCCTCAAAGAAATCGGCCGGGGCCTGGGCGCTTCGGTCTCTGGCGACCGCTACACGGTGTTGACGAATCTGCTTTACACGCTCGAACAGCGCCAGCGCCCCGCCACCATCATCATCGACGAGGCGCATCATCTCGGCAAGCGTGTCGATAGCTTGGAAGTTTTGAGAGAAATCATCGACCGCGCGGGCGTGGGGATGATTCTGGCCGGCCACGATAACCTCGAAGACATCTTCATGGCGAAGCGTGGCGGGCCCCTTGAGCAATGGTTTAGCCGCATAGACTACCACAAGCGCCTGCCGGGGCTTTCCTCGTCGGAAGTCGAGCGGATCGTGCGCGGCGAGTTGGGCGACGTGTCAGAGGCGGGCCTGCGCGCGGTCATCGAAGGCGCGCGAGTCAAAGACTACCGGGAAGGCTCGACATACATCTCCGCGCGGCGCGTGTTCAAGATGACCGCCCAGGTCGAGCGCTCGAAACGGGTCTCGACGAGCGCACTTGAAGCTGCGGCGGCAACGGTAAGATGTAATTAATTTTTGTAAGGCGGGGCGGAACGCTCTAGTCCAGCGAAACCGCCCCTAACTCGCAACTGACACTGGAGGTGCCAGATGAAAGCTGGAGCTAAAATAGCACAGAAGGGTCGGATGCCTGACCCACTACCCAACACGAACACTGGCAGCGCTGAATCGCGGAAGCGCGCTCTGTCCAAAGATGAACTAATCGATCTCCTTGAGCGGTCGTTGGAAAAGTGCGTGAAGTCGGCTGAGAGCGCCATAATTGACGCGATCCCTGTTCTCCTGTTTCTAGGGCAGGCACTCAATCAGGACGATGTCCTGGAGGACATCCTCCTGCACACAAAGGACGGGGATATCAAATATTGCAACGGCGCCAACGGGGTGGCGCCGATCCTTCATTGGTTGGCTTCCATCCTCTATGAAGGTTGGAACGAAATCGATGCCTCTCGGATGAACGCCTGCAGGGATATGCGAAGGTACAGGGGATCTCACCCGAAGGCTGCCAACTCTCGCTCGGGCCGTTTATTAGGCGACGTGGCGTGACGGCAAGCCCGTGGGCGGGACCGCCCGCGATGGAAAGCAATGGGCGGTCCCAACCCCACTTTTCGCTACGTTTTTCGACATCGCATTTCGCCTCCCCTTTTGGTCGTGCGTTCTGATACCCTCTTTGGCATCCCTTTTCGCATAGATGTTTCGCCTGCCTTTAGTATGACGATTTCCGATGCTCATCCCGATACCATAAAGTGTCGTCGATCCCGTCTACTGTTTCGGTTATGATTTCGCTCTTCCCTTACTCTTTCTCAAAATTGTGTCCACGAATTTTCTGCCCTATTTTAGTGCATGTCCACGAATTTCCTCTTTAATTTCAGGTAGTTAGACCAAATAACCAAATGTCCACGATTTCCGCGTAGTTGTCGCCCCCTCCGCTCTCTAACTTATTGAATCTTAAAGACCCTCCTAATAGACATGTGCGCGCTTGGTCTAACTACTCAGTCCTTGCCTGTAAAGTCCACGTTGAAAACACGCCACTTGCCCGTATTCGCTTCTATCCGCCACTCCAGCTTTCTAGGTCATCCCATAGAGGCGGAGAGGTTACGACCGCCACGATGCTGCTATAATCCTTCTGACACTCAAGACCAGGAAGACTTCGTGGAGGCATGATGGAACCAGGAACCAACCCGCCCCCGAGCGGCGAATGGAAAGTTCGCCGGGTGGGCAGCACGACTTTCGCAATCTCCAAGCCCAAGCGCAAACGGCACAAGCTTCGCCAATCGCGCCTGAAGAGCCGCCGCCGCGGTCGTTAAGAAGCGCGTCCCGGTGGTCTCGCAGTTTGACTTTCCGGTCGCGGCCATTAAATCGGGCTTCCACTTTCCAGCGTCGATTCCGAGCCTGGAGTCCCAGACGTTCTCGTTGGGTTCCCGCGAGCGCGGGGGAGTTTATCTTCCTCCATCGTCGAGGCGACGTGGTTCCCGGGTCCGACGGGTTGAATCGTCAGATTGCATGGTGCATCAGATTAGGGAGACATGGATAACCTGCTCGTCCAGACTCTTCGCCAGCACGGGTACTCGCTGCTATTTGCAGCAGTACTGGCTGAGAACCTTGGCCTGCCTGTGCCCAGTTACGCTCTGGTGCTGGTGGGCGTGGCGCTGGCGAAGGAGCTCGGCCTCAGCCTGTGGGGCATTGTGCTGGTGAGCGTAGTCGGCGCGTTGCTGGGCGACGGCATCTGGTTTGCCCTTGGCCGGTATCGAGGCCGTCCTATTTTGTGGACACTGTGCTCCATTTCACTTAACCCCGACTCCTGCGTGAGCCGCACCGAGGACCACTTCAGTCGCCACGGCCTGAAGTCGCTGCTGGTGGCCAAGTTTCTTCCCGGACTGAACACCATCGCGCCACCGCTGGCCGGGCTGCTGGGGACCTCCGTGCTGCGATTCACGCTGTTCGACTTGGGCGGCATCGGCATTTGGGCGGGTTCTGCGCTGGCCTTGGGGATGGTTTTTCATTCCCAAGTCGAGTGGCTGCTGGAATGGCTTTCAGCGTTTGGCCGTACCGGCGTCCTGATCGTCGCGCTGATGCTCGCCGGATGGATCCTGCTCAAGTGGATTGAACGGCGGCGGTTCTACCGGTTGCTGGAGCGGTCGCGGATCGCGGCGCCCGAACTTAAGGAGTGGCTCGACCGCCGCGAAGACGTTGTGATCGTGGATCTGCGCTCGGACTTCGGCTACCAGGCGGACGGCGTAAAGATCGCAGGAGCGATCCACATTCCCCCCGGCGAATTCAAGAGCCGCTATCGCGAAATCCCGCCCGGCCGCCCGGTGGTCATGTACTGCACCTGACCGAACGAGGCCACCAGCGCCAGGATGGCGCGGCTGCTGCACGACCAGGGATACAAGGACGTTCGGCCCCTCCTGGGCGGGTTCGACGCCTGGATTGCCCTGGGGTATCCCGTGGAGCGGCACGTCGCCCTGCCACTTACTCAGGTAATTGTTGCAGCGCCCGATACTTCCGCCTGATTTCAAGAGATACAACTTTTGCTCGCGTGTTAGACTCTATTCTAAGGTGGGCTTCTGCTGGGGAGGGTTTTCCTGGCAGAGGAATTTCAAGGTTCTCAAAGGGTGAAAGCGCCGTGGTGACGAAAGCGTTGGGAAGGCTTGCCGTTTTGATTCTTGCCAGCTTGATGGCGGTGGCGGTGCGCGCTGCCGAGAAACCCCTGGACCCGGACGACGTTACTTTGCTCCTGCTGGGAGGGGCGTCAACCGACCGCATGGTGGCGCTGATCGAGCAGCGAGGCCTCAGCTTCCGCATGGGTCCCGACCTCGCTAAGAAATTCCACGACGCGGGCGCCGACGATGTCGTCATCGAGGCGCTGCAGAAGGCCAGCGCGAAGGCCCAGCCTGTCGCGCTGCCCACCGCCCCGGCCTCACCTCGGCAGGAACAAACGTCCAGCCCCCCGCCTGCCGCTCAAACTGACGCGGAATCGCGACCCAAGATCGCCCCCGCCTCCGGGGCGGCAACGAACTCGACGCCTTCCGGCGCGCCCGCTCCCGCGGTCAAGAATTCCAAAGGCTTGTCCGAGCCCGCTCCCGGAGAGATCGAGAACATCATTCAGGAGTTTGCCGCCAAGGAGAAGGTTTTTAGGGAAGCGCGCAACAACTACACCTACCACCAGATCAACAAGGTGCAGCAGTTAGATCCCGAAGGAAATACCGTGGGGACCTTCCAGCAGGAGTGGGACATCCTCTACGACGACAGCGGCAAGCGGATCGAGCGCGTCACCTACGCGCCGCCCGACACGCTGAAAGGCCTGATGGTTACCAAAGAAGACCTGGACGCCATGCGCAGCATCCAGCCCTTCGTCCTCACCACGGATGAGTTGAAAGACTACGAGGTCAAGTATCTCGGCCATGTGAGGCTGGACGAGATCACGGCCTACGTTTTTTCCATCCGCCCCAAGGCGATTCTTAAGGACCGGCTCTATTTTCAGGGGATGGCCTGGGTGGACGACCGCGACCTGCAGATTGTGAAGACCGAAGGTAAAATCGTTCCAGAAATGAAGACGAAAAAAGGCGAAAACCTCTTCCCGCGATTTACCACCTACCGCGAGCAGATCGACGGCAAGTTCTGGTTTCCGACTTACACCATGGCCAAGGACACGCTCTTCTTCTCCAGCGGCGCCATCGACATCAAGCAGATGATCCGGTACACCGAGTACAAGCAGTTCAAATCCAAGGTGCGGATCCTCTCGAGCGAAGCGGCGGACACGCCGGGTGCACCGTCAAATCCTCCCGCCAAAGCCAACAAGTAGCCCATCTCTTTTGGAGTGCGGAAGCTCTGGTTCCGTTTTGCTTTTCGGGAGCTCTGCTCCCGCTCTGCTACTCGGGAGGTCCGTCCCGGCGGAGCAGAGCTCCGCCGGCAGAAAGCGGCAGCAGAGCAGCCGCACTCCAAGGGCAACCTGATACAATCACGCGCATGAAATCGGCCAGCGTGTCCTGGCGCATCGTGCTCGTTCGGCCTCGCAATCCCCTCAATATCGGCGCGGCGGCGCGTGCCATGGCCAATTTCGGCCTTCGCGATCTGATGGTGGTGGCGCCGCACGACCCTGTCTGGCAAGAGACGCGCTCGGCGGTGGGCGCCGAAGATATTGTCAAATCCGCACGTGCGGTGGAGGAGTTACTCGAGGCCATCGGCGACGCGTCGCTGGTAATTGGCACTACCTCGGGTTCACGCCGGACGCTGGACCGAGAACTGATCCCGCTGCAGGAATTGCCCGCCTGGCTGGCGGCGAAGGGTTCAAAACGCGCCCGCGCGGCCTTGCTTTTCGGCTCCGAAAAACATGGCCTTTCGAACGAGCACCTGAGCCACTGCCACGCGCTGGTGCGTATTCCCACCGAGCCGAATTGCCCCTCGATGAATCTCGGTCAGGCCGTGGCCGTCTGCTGCTACGAACTCGCGCGCGCCAACATCGTGGCAGCGCGGCCGCCTTCCTCGCGTGTGTTCCTCTCCGACCCTGCCAACATCCATTCCCTCGCGCACTTCTTTGACCGCGTCGTCCGCGTGCTCGACCAGGCCGGTTACCTTAAACCGAAGAGCCGCAACGCGACCCTCATCAAGCTGCGTCGGGTGCTCCTCGACCTCGGACTCACCAACAATGACGTCCGCATCGTGGGTGGTATCCTCGCTCAAATCGAGCGGAAGCTCGAAATGCAGGAGTCAGAAGTCAGGAGTCCGAAGTCAGAATCGTGAACAGTGGATAGTGTATGGTCACCTGCCAGCTATCCGTCTTGAGCCCTTAATCCTAGATCCTCTCCGAACGACCTTGACAGGGTGCCCCGGTTCGCCTAGGGTAACTGTGCGGTTCCTCTTACAGGGCAGACACATCCTACAGGCACGAGGCCCGTCATTTTGCCGGCGAAGTGGGTTCGCCGAAATCTCACGTTGAGGGGGGAGTATGCGGAAACGACTTTTCGGTATTGGTTGTTTGATGGTGCTGGGGCTGGCCGCGGCGTGGCCCGAGCGGGCCAAGGCGGACGATAAGAAGCCGCCCACTTACACGTACATCGCGGAGTGGGCCGTGCCGCGCGACCAGTGGCGCGACTACGCGAAAGTGACCGCCGATGAAAGGGCCACGATGGACCAGCTGGTGGCCGACGGGACGCTCACCGGCTACGGCGAATTCTCAAACCTCCTTCACCAGGAAGGCCAGCCCACGCACGGCAGTTGGTTTTCCGCCACCTCGCGCGCCGGACTGCTGAAGGCGCTGGAAGCTCTCTACAAGCTCCCGCAGGTGACTTTCCCTGTATTGGGCAATTCCAAGCACTGGGACTACCTTGTCATCAACCGCGTGCACGGCGAGCGCTCCGGTAAGTTCCAGGGAGGGTATCTCTCCGGCGGCGGATTCGATGTGAAGCCCGGTCAGGAAAAGGCTTTTAACGATGTGATGAACAAAAACATCGTGCCGATCATGGAGAAGCTGCTGGCGGAGGGCGCGGTCACGTCCTATTCCGTGGATAGCGAAGAGTTCCATTCCGAGACGCCGGGCCGCGTCACGTTTGTTTACACCGCCGCGGATGCCGCGGGAGTCGATAAGGTTGAGGACGCGATTGTGGCAGCATTCAAAAGCGATCCGGCCCTCGAGTCGGCGGCCACCGCCGCCGTCGATTGGAAAGGCCATCGCGACTTCCTGGCGCGCATCGGCAACATGACGCAGAAGTAGCCCTGCGGGCGCGGGATCCAAAACAGTCGTTCAGCCTTCGCCGATTTGCGACGGGATTTGGACGAGTTCATCGACGGGGATGAAGGCGGGGCGGGTTTGCGGGTGGCGCCAGTTGTCGAGCATGGCGACCTGCTGCACGCACGAAACGGTGCAGTGGGGCGCGCAGGATTTCTGGGTGTGGTACTCGTGCTCGCGGATGGCGGGGGAGTAGTTCTCGAGCGGAATGGCCGGGAAGCCGCGTTGCTGCGAGCAGTAATGCACCAGGCCGTCCTCGCAAATGTAGAGGTAGCGGCTTCCGGCGCGGCAGCGCCAGTCGTTCGGCAGGCCTTGCGCGATGTTGCGCTGGAACTGGTTGAAGCGCGCGTACGAGCGCTTCCCCATCTGCATGATCTCGCTGTAAATCTGCTGTTGGCGCTCGCTGAGCGGCTGGAGTTGGCCGTCGCGGTCGTGCAGGATGCCGACCGTTGAGGTAAACCCCAGTTCGAGCGCGCGCCGCGCCACCGCCAGAGCGTCTTCCGGATTCCGCACCGAGCTGCCGATGACAGAATTGATGTTCACCTGAAAGACCGCGTATTGCGCGAGCATTTCGAGCTTGCGGTCCAGCACCTTCAGGCTCTTCTTTGAGACGTCGTCGGGCATCACGTTGTCGATCGAAATCTGCAGATGGTCGAGCCCCGCGCGATTCAGCCAGTCGATGCGCTGCGGCGTGAGCAGGTAACCGTTGGTGATCATCCCGGCGAGAATGCCGTGGCCGCGAATGCGCCGGATGATGGTTTCGAGTTCCGGATGCAGCAGCGGCTCGCCACCGCTGATGGTGATGATGGTAATTCCGAGCGAAGCTAGCCGGTCCACGCGCCCCAGCATCACTTCCGTCGGCACGGGCATTGAAACCGCGTCGTACTCGTTGCAGTAAGCGCAGGAGAGATTGCAGCGGCGGATGGGGATCAGGTGAGCCAGCACAGGGTGCTTGTTGGAGAGCAGTCCCTTGGCAATCATTCTCCATTCGCGCAGACGGGTATTGATGAACCGCAGCGTGCGGAGGATTCTGATGCTGGTCAAAGGCTTGATTGTCCCAGTGCCTAGTCGAATCTTGATTCCCTCTGGGTGTTGTTTCTCACACCTCGGATCGCGGGCGCGTGAAACCGCTCAGTTCCTCGGAACGACCGCAGCCCCTAGCGGCCTGCAAACAAGGAAGTTAGGTTACTACAGCGCGACCCAAAAATGAACTGGAAAAGGCTGAATTGGGATTTCAGAGGCCCGAAATGTTAGTTTTGCGAGTCGAGCGTTTCTTGCTTAACACGCCCCACGCGGCTTAGCCCTCCTCTCTAACCCTTGGCAACCCGAATGCTTCGGGTACTTGCGTCCGAATACGTGCGGGAGTATGCTGAGCTTCCCTCGCAGTGCGGGCAACCGCACTTTTCGGACTCGAAGTCTTCCTATTCATTTCGGCCGATCCTCGTCTTAGTTCACTTCGTGCCGCAAAGGAGCCGCTGTGCCGTCGATACCGTTTGCCCGTGCTGCAAGGATGATCGCACGCGGCACGTGGAGCTTCTGTACGGATCGGCCCCTCGTGGTCTCCTTTGAATTGACGCACTCCTGCACGGCCGATTGCCGACACTGCGACAAAGGCGGCATCAAACCGGGGCCTCTCGGCCTGCTCAGCGCGGAAGACTACGGCCGGCTGCGCGCCGCCTTCAAGCCCATGGCGGTTCAGCTTTCCGGTGGCGAGCCGCTGCTGCGAAAAGATATCGCGGAGATCGTGCGCGCCGTCAAAGAACCGAGCGGCTTGCCGTACACAATTCTGGTCACCAATGGCCGACTGTTCACTGAGGAAAAATACTTGGCACTGCGCTACCTGGGCGTCAATCAGTTTTCGATTTCGCTGGATTTTCCCGACGAGCGTCACGACGATTTCCGTCGCTCGCCCGGTCTCTTCAAGCATCTCTCGGAGCTGGTTCCTAAGCTCGGCAAGCATCGGTTCGGGGATGTTGTCCTCAACACCGCCATCACGCGAGAAAACCTACCCACGCTGCGCGCCGGGTACGAGAAGGCCAAGGAGTGGGGCGTGCAGATTTCTTACAGTTGCTACACGCCATTGCGTACCGGCAGCATGGAGCACACCATCAGCGCGCCGGAAGATCTCGAGTTGCTGCGGCGCACCATGAACGAGCTGCTTGAACTCCAAAGCAAGAATGGCCAAATCACCAACTCGCCCTGGACGCTCTCGGGGACCTACGATTTCTACAAGAGAGGGAGCATCCCCGGCTGCCAGGCGGGGCGACGATTCATGGTGGTGACGCCTGATGGCGGCCTGCGCGCCTGCTCGATGTTCGACGAGACTTACGGCTCGCACCGGGAAGTGATGGAAAAATTCGTGGCTCACAATACCTGTGGCGGCTGCTACGTTTCCATCCGCGCCTATCTCGACGCTTCTTTCTGGACTCTCCTCAAAGACAACGTCCGCACGCGCGTCCTGCACCGCAGCGGTCACGCGCAGCAGTGCTGAGCCGATCCGCAGATTACGCAGATTCCACAGATTCTTCTGGCATCCGCTCTGACCGGTTATTTCCCTGTAAGAAAGAAGTGTTCGTAAACCAGAGTTGGAACCATCCAATATCTGGCATGGGGATACATCGAGTCGGTTCAGGATCTTAGATTTCAAATTTGGAATTTGAGAGGGCTAATTCATCTTGACGCGTTTAGCGTCTTCGGCGTCCTTGATCTGGAAGGTGGACGCCGGGAGTTGGCGGTTCACTTTTACGGCGGTATAGCGGGCCAGGAAATAATCCCCGCCGGGCTGGAAGAATTTCTGCTGGACGGGCAGCCAGGACTCCTCGCTGACCCAGAGTTGAACTTTGATGAGCTGCGCCTGGGCGCTCTCGGAAAGGGGAGTGAGTTCCAGGAGGGCGGTCGTATCGCCGTCCAGTTCTTCCTCGTTCAAATATTTCACGTCGTAAGTCTTCCGCAGTTCGCCGGTCTCGGTCCCGAAGCCCAACAGGAAGAACTGCTCGACCAGCCCGCTCTTGCCTTCCAGGTTGTACTCCTGGACCTGATTGATCTTGGGCAGAAAGATTTCCGCGCGGTTTTTCTTGAACAGGATGGTCTTCCTCTCGGGCTTCTGGATGTCGATAAGGATCTCGGGGTTCTTACTTTTGCGGAAGAAGAGCCGGCCGGACTCGGTGGACTTGTCGTTCACCAGCGCGGTGACCTTGGTGTATTCGAGGTTGGCGGAAATGGTCTTCAAGTTCTTCGCCGAATCGTTCATGCGGGAAAGGATCTCGGTCAAGTCCGGCGGCATCTTGCCCTTGCGGGGCCCGGCGCCTGTTCCGGCCAGAAGCGAGGTGGTGGCGAGCGTCACGCCCAGCGCGGCCAGCCAGCTTCGGACTTTAAGCAAACGTTTCTGCATGTTGATCAGTTTCCCAGGCCGATGTCGCTCGTCACGTTAGCCACACGCGGGCTGCGGCGGCTTCACTGGAAGACCACCGCTACCGTATAGCCGAGGATGACGTTGTTCCGGTCGCGGATGGTATCAACCGACTTGACGGTGAGAGGCTTCTCGACGCGCTGGCGGAGAATCTCGCGGATGGCGTCCTCGGGTTTCTGCGGCGCCTGCGCTTCCACCAAGCGTGCGTCCACGAGGTAGCTCGCCGTGTCCTTGCCATGCGCGACTTCCACGAAGCCCTGGTTATGACGCAGGTCGGTCAACTGCAAGGTCGGGCGGTCCTGGAACCAGGAGCGCGGGCTGAGAAAAATGAAGGCCAGGATGGCGAGGACAATCACATCGTATTGCCATGAGCCGCGCTCGTACGACCAGAACACGGCGCGCTCGAAGCCGAGCTTCAGCTTCTCCCACACCCGCCTCAGTGCGGTGGTTTCAACGCGGGCTTCGGTTTGCGGCAGGGCGTGGTCGCCGAGTTGCGGGCTTGGGGCCATAAGCGTCCGTCTGAAGAAAATAGCGGGAAATACGGCGAGAATCAACCTGAAACGACACGACCGTCCCGCATGCGTACCACGCGGTCGGAAACCGCCGCGGCTTCGGGGTTATGCGTGATCATGAGGATGGTCTGCCGGAAAGAGCGGTTGAGCATCCGCATCATGTTGAGGACGATCTGGGAGTTCTCCGTATCCAGGTTCCCCGTGGGCTCATCCGCCAGCAGGATCTTGGGCTCGCAAATGACGGCGCGGGCGATGGCCACGCGCTGCTGCTCGCCACCGGAAAGGGCAAAGGGTTTGTGGTTGAGCTTCTCGCGGATTCCCAGCATGTCCACCACCATGTCGAGGCGATGGGGGTTGAAGCCGTTACCCTGGATGTCCTGCGCGATATGGATGTTCTGCCGGGCGGTCAGCGTGGGCAGCAGGTTGAAACGCTGAAACACGAAACCAATCTTGTGGCGCCGGAAGCGCGTGCGGTCGCCGTCGTTCATGACGGAAAAATCGTTTCCGTCCACCAGTACCGTGCCGGACGATGGTCCCGTCAATCCTCCCAGAATGTGCAGGAGGGTCGATTTCCCGCAGCCCGAGGGTCCCACGACGGCCAGGAACTCGCCCTCCTGGACCACCAAGTCCACTCCCCGCAGCGCCGGTACTTCGACCTTGCCGACGCGGTAGACCTTCTTCAAGTTTTGGGTGGCAATGATGGGTTCCATGGCAGCAGCTTTCAGCTATCAGCCTTCAGCTTTCAGCGACCAACCCCCGGCGTTAATCCTTTTGACTTTCAACGTTCGACTTTCGACTGTCTCTTCTGACTCCTGACTTCTGACTCCTCACTTTGCACCACTTCATTCATACGCCAGTGCATCGACCGGGTCAAGCTGTGCGGCGCGCAGCGCGGGATAAAAGGCGCCCACCAGGGTCCCGGCTATCGCCAGCCCGGCAGCCCGAAGCGCCCACTCGACCGAGAGGTCAACCGACAGGGTCGGGAAGGACGCCAGGATCAGCCGGCGCGCCAGGATCGTTCCCGCGATGCCGGCCAGGATTCCGATCAATGCGAGCAGGCTGGCCTCCCGCAGGATGGCCTCAATGATGTAGGTTTTCGACGCGCCCAGCGACTTCAGAATCCCAATCTCCCTGGTGCGCTCGGTGATGGTGGTGTACATGGAGAGAAATATAACCAGGAACCCGATGGCCACCGCCACCGCGATCATCACCGTGATGAAGGCCGTGAGCGCGGGCAGATTATTGGAGGTCATCAGGGACATGTATTCCTTTACAGAGAGGATCTGGTAGCGCGGCAAGAGTTGGTGGATGGAGTTGACGACCTGGTCGGTATACCCGGGGTCTGAGCAACGCACGAAAAAGATCGAAGCCTTGTCGTTGGCGCCCGAAAGCTCCTGCGCCGTCTTGAGGGGAATAAACAGGCGCGCCCCTTTCCCATGCTCGACGATTCCCGAGACGTGCCAATCGTGGTTCAGGAACTTGAGCGTTTGCCCGACCTTAACGTGGTTGGCGCGCGCGTACCAGTTGTCCACTAGGATATCGTACGGGTCATTGAAAGGTCCGCCGGCGTGATACACAAACCCGCCGGTCACCCGGTCGAAGCTCTCCATCTCGATGCCGTAGATGATGTTGATCCCGCCGGAGGAATTGAACTGGAACAATGCCGGCGCCACGCCGTAAACCCTCGGGATCTCGGCCAGTCGGTCACCAATCTTGATGGGCATGGGCGCCTGGGTCAGCCCGAAGAAATAGGATGCCCCAGGCGGCTGCACCAAAATGTCGGCGCCCACGCCCTCCACGCGCTTCGCGGTCTCATGGAGCAAACCCGAGGTCAATCCCACCACCAGCATCACCATACTGACTTCAATGGCCACGGCCAGGATACTGACCACCGTCCGGATGGGCCGATGCATGATGTTTTGGAGGATCATTCGATTGATCACCGGGATCCTCCTGCTTCGCGCGCGCCCAATTCTACGAGTTCAGCGTTGTCGGGCTTCTTCAACTCGAATTTCTCCGCTTCGATGGGCTGATTGAAAGTCGCCTTCTGGATGGTGATGGCCAGGCGGTAGTCCTCGATGGGCCGGCTGATCTCGATGTGCGTGGGGTAACCTACGCCTTGGAAATCCTGATAGGCCGAATACCGCACATCTTCAATGTAAGCGCCCCTGGGTCCGTAGAGCTGCTGCCGGGCCACTTCCAGCGTGGAGCGGTCGAACCAGACCTTGCGCAGCAAGGCCAGCTCGCCGTTCTCGGCGGCTTCCAGCGCCGACACAACATAGTACCGCCGCGATCCCTCCTCGGCTTCCTCGAACATGTACTTCTCGCGGGCCGGGTCGATGCTCGGGACCAGTAACGCGTCGAGGATGTGCTGCGGGCGCAAGTTCTCGAGAGAATTCTTGGCCGGGCGATGGAAATCCGTTTTTCCCACGATGAATTTCTGTTTGGGCGGAATGGAGAGCCGGAACTCCCGCCCGTCGGAAACCATATCGAAGATCGTCGTTCTGACCACGGGCGCCTGCCCGAGGATGCGAATCATTGCAGGTTTTTCCAGAAGGATGAAACCCCGGACGTCGCGGTATTCCTTGATAACCCCGGAATACACCGACCCGGCCGTGGGCTCCAAATCAACCGTGGCCACGAGTGTGCGAATCGCCTTACTGCGGGCATTAATTTTGGCGACGAGATCGGCAGCCGAAGCATCCAGCGCCGGGGGCGGAAGCTGAGAGGGATGAACTCGTGTCTCCCGTCGGACGGCGCAGCCGGAGACTGCCAGGATTACAGAAAGGAGAGCCAGGCCACCCCAACTAGGTCTTATTCGTCCTGGAAACTCTTTTCGCAAATCCCTAATCCTCCAATTTAACAAAGGGCATCAGAAGTGTCAATCAAAGTCGCCAACGCAACTAGCCAACCAACTGAATCCAAAAGAGTTGAAAGAGACCATCCTGTCACCTTCCGGTGGAGTTTGATGCGCTTCGACCGGGCTGGGTTTGCGCGCCGTCGAGTGTCATCTACATCCTCCATCGCTAGGGCTTTACACGGCGTCTGGGTCGCCTGCTCTTTCAGCAACTTGTTGAAAGCACAAGCCCCACCTCGTACTCACGTTTCACCTCCGGCTTGTATCAACGCAAACGGCCTTCCAAACAACAGACCCGGTCGTGTGCCTTTGTCTTCCTCCACTTCCTTCAAAGGGCGGGCGACACCTATGTGGATTCTTAATGTTCGACCGGCGTCTCGGTTTGAGTTTCAGGGACCTTCAGGCTGCCGACGATTTCGGGAAGGCGCAGGCGCTTGCGTCGGCAGTAGTCCTGGATGCCCTGAATCACACGCAGCGAGGTTTCGGGGGCGTAGAAATTGGCCGTACCCACCTGCACGGCCCGGGCGCCGGCGATGAGAAACTCCAGCGCGTCCTCCGCGCTTTGGATTCCACCGATGCCGATAATGGGGATCTTCACGGCGCGATAGGTCTGGTAAACCATGCGGAGGGCAACAGGCTTGATGGCGGGGCCCGACAGACCCGCCGTGAGGTTTGAAATGCGCGGGCTGCGGGTCTCCGCGTCGATGGCCATCCCCACGAAAGTGTTCACGAGCGAGAGCGCGTCAGCGCCGGCGGATTCCGCGGCCCGTGCAGTCAGCGTGATGTTGGTGACGTTGGGCGAGAGCTTGACGATCACCGGGAAGCGCGCAACTTTCTTCGACGCACCCACCACTTCCTCGGTCAGCTCCGGGTCGTTGCCGTAAACCATCCCGCCACAACGCGTGTTGGGACAGGAAATGTTCAGCTCGTAAGCGTCGATGCCGTCGCCTTGGTTGAGGATCTCAATGCAGCGCACGTAGTCTTCCGTGGAGTATCCGAAAACGTTGACGATGCAGCGCGCTTTGAGCGTGCGCAAGAAGGGGAGCTTCTCTTCCAGGAATTTCCTCGCGCCCACGTTCTGCAGCCCGATGGCGTTCAGCATCCCGGAATCGGTTTCGTAGATGCGGGGAGGGGGATTGCCCGCCATCGGCTCAGCGGAGATTCCCTTCACCACAATCCCCCCCAGTTTGTTCAGGTCAATGAGGTGGGCGAATTCCCGGCCGTAGCCAAACGTGCCGCTGGCCGTCATCACGGGATTCTGGAAGCGGACTCCGGCAATCGTCGTCTCAAGCCCCGGCGCGGATTCCTTGGGCGGACTAAACTTCTGTCCGCCGTTCTCGGGCGCCCCTTTTGCATCCTCTTTGACCCTGCGCGAAGCCTTAGCCATGACGCTATGCTCTAACCTGGCACCTGACTTTTGCCTTTTGACCTTTGCCTTTTGATTTCTCTTTTACGTCTTCGGGATGCTCTCGCGCTCCCAGACTACTTTCTCCGCCCAAAATACCGGCCCCTCGGTACACACACGTTGATAGGTTCCGTGTCCCTCGCCGACAACACGAATGCAGCAACCAAGGCACACGCCCAGGCCGCACCCCATGCGGTTTTCCATCGAAACGAGACACGGTTGGCGGTACTGCCGGGTGAGGTTGACCGTGGCCTCAAGCATTGCCCACGGGCCGCAAACCATCAGCAGAAACTTCCTCTTGGGGTGACGCGCCAGGTAGGTTTCCAGGGGCCGGGTTACAAATCCTTGATGGCCGCGCGACCCGTCCTCGGTGGCCAGCGCGGTCTGCCGCACGAGCGGCTTGAAATCTTCGACGCCCACCAAGTCGGCCTTCGTCCGCCCTCCAAAGAACAGCCGCTGGTGAATCCCGGCTCGCGCGAGCTGTCGCGCTGGCAGGAGCAACGCGGCGATGCCGATCCCGCCGGCAATGTGGAGAACCTCGTCGGCCTCTCGCGCCTTCGGCAGGTAATCCTCTTCGAAGAATCCGTGGCCGAGCGGTGCCAGCAGCCCAACCTTGTCGCCCGGCACAAGCTTCGCCATCAAATCCGTTCCGCGGCCGACGACTTTGTAGAGGAATTGCAGGACCTCGGGCGAGGGCTTTTTCCGGCTTCCGCGCGCGCGCCCGTTGCCGGCTGTCACGTCGTAGATGCTCATGGGACGGCGGAGCAAGACGTCCGAGCGGTCGAGCAATTGGATCATGGCGAACTGGCCGGGGCGCGTTGCCTGCGCCTGGCGCGGGGCGCGAACGCTCAGGAGGAAATGCCCGCCGGTGAGAGGACGATTTTCCGTCACAGGCACAATTTCGTCGTACATCTTCAGTATGCTAACACAGAAATTCCGACCTTGCCGCACCGCCTAAAGGTGTTGCTGAATCCAGCGGCGGATGTGGGGAATCGCCGTCCGGGGGAACCGGTGGGGCGACTTGTAGAAGCGGAAGTCGAGCGAAGCGGCGCGCTCCGCGAGCTGGCGGCGAAATTCGAGATTCTTCTCGCGCGGATACCATTCGTCGTTGGTCGCGGCAATGTGCAGGACGTGCGTCGGTGCCGGCTGGTAGCCGTGGTTCTCGCTCCAGTCGCCGGGCACGCCTCCGCACACCGCGATCACTCCGCGCGCCTTGTGAGGGTGAGTAAAGACGAAGCGGTAGTTGTAGGAGCACGGTTGCGAGAAACCGAGCAGGAATACTCTTTCCGGGTCGGCATGATATTTGCGAGTCCCTAGCTCGATGAGCGTCTGGAGATTGCGGTGATGGAGTTCGACGGACTCTTCCATCTTGTAGCTCGTGCCCCAGCCGAAGCCCACGTTGTATTTGTTCTGGTTTTCACCCAGGCGGACGAAAAATTGATAAGGGCCCTGGAGTGAAATCACTATCATGCGCCCATCGGCGATTCGCCGCGCCAAACGCATCATCGAGTCCTTGTTGCCTTGGAACCCGTGCAGGGCGATGAGCAGCGGCCAGCGCTTACCCGCGCGATGGCCTCGCGGCAGTTCAAGGTCGTAGTAGCACCGGATCGAGGTTCGGAGATAGGGCTCCATCGTCTGTTCGTAGTTCGTAGTCCGTTGTCGAATGCTAACTTCCTACTCCCTACTCCCTATTCCTTACAGATCTCCACGAGATTGCAGTGGAACGTCGAACCTCCTCCGAGGTCCGTCAAGCGATTCGAAACCAGCGTGTTGATGCCGCGCCCGCCGGGCGAGTGCTGGGCCCACCAGATGGATTCCGCCGACACCACGCCCTCGCGCGTATCCTCGGTGACCTGGGCGGAGAGGCTGCACTCGCCGCGCTCGTTGAAGACGCGGACGAGGTCGCCGCCGGCGATACCGCGCGCCCGCGCGTCGGTGGGATGAATCTTCACCGCCGGCCGGCCCACGCGCTCGCGCTGCTCCTCGACGGCTCCGAAAGTCGAATTGAGAAAGTGCACCGAGGGCGGAACGACCATCTGTAACGGGAATCGCTCGTGCAGCGCGTGGTTCTCCGGGCTCTCCGTGCACGCCGAATAGCCCGGCAGGGGATCGAATCCGAGTTCTGCCATCGCCCCGGAATAGAACTCGATCTTCCCCGAAGGAGTTGAGAAGGCCCCTTCCGATCCGATCCCTTCCTCGGAAACATTCAGGCGCACCGTCGCGCCGGTCTTCAGTTTTTCAAGCTCGATCCCCGCCACGAAAGGCGAAGGCGAGTCGAGCGCTTCCTGCATGACTTCATATTCATTGAGGCTGAAACACGAGTCGTCAAATCCCATTCGCCGAGCCAACGACTGGAACACTTCCAGGTTGGGCTTGGCTTCGCCCAGTGCTTTGATTACAGGCTTGCCGACCTGGAGGTAGTGGTGCCCGTAGCTCTTGTAGAGGTCGAGGTACTCGAGGAACGTCGGCGCGGGCAGCACGACATCAGCGAAATCGACGGTATCGTTGTGAACCTGCTCGTGGACCACGGTAAACAGGTCCTCGCGCCGCAATCCGGCGTGGACGCGCGCCTGGTCGGGCGCGATCGCGGCGGGGTTGCAGTTGTAAACGTAGAGCGCCTTGACGGGTGGGTTTTTCTCCGCGAGCAAAACCTCGCCCAGCTTCACCATATTGATTTCGCGCGTCGCGGGCTGGAACTGGTCTTTGCCGGTCACACGGTCGTAGTTAAGCTCGAAGCACGGTACGCTGTCGTGATGCGCGCCTCCGCCGGGCTTGCGGAAAGCTCCGACCAGCCCCGGCAGGCAGGCGATGGACCGCATCGCCAGGCCGCCGTTTTCGTGCCGCGTCAGCGCAAACCCAACGCGCAGAAACGGCGCGCGCGCCCGGCCGTAGTTGCGTGCCAGGCGGAGGATCTGGTCTTCTGAAACTCCGGTGATGCGGCTGACGCGCTCCACCGGATAATCTGCGAGGACGCGCGCACGTAGCGCGTCGTAGCCGTGTGTGTGCTCGCGGACGTACTCCTCATTTACCAGCCCGTCGCGAATCAGCACGTGCATCAGGCCCAGGGCCAGCGCGCCGTCGGTGCCGGGACGCAGCATCACTTGTTCGTCCGCGAGGTGCGACGTTCGGTTGCGGCAGGGATCGACCATAACCACCCGCGCACCGCGCTTTTTTGCCGCCTTGACGATGGGAACAAAATGCACGCTGGTCGCCGCGATGTTCATTCCCCAGATGAGGATGAAATCCGCGCCCTCGGCTACTCTTAGGTCCGTCGAGGTGTTTTTGCCGAGCGTCATCTCCCATCCGGCCATGGCCGCGGTGTCGCAGATGGTCCGCAACAGTCGGCTGGCGCCCAGGCGATAAAAGAAACGGTGGCCGGCAAGACGATGCACGATGCCCAACGAGCCGCCATAGGAGTAGGGCAGGATGGCTTCGCCGCCGTGGGTGGCGACGATGGCTTTGAAGCGCGCGGCGATTTCGTCGAGCGCTTCATCCCAGGTGATGCGCGCGAATATTCCTTCGCCCTTGGCGCCCACGCGACGCATGGGGTGAAGCACCCGGAGCGGCGAGTAGAGCCGCCGGTCATAATTCGCCACTTTGTGGCAGAGAAATCCCCGCGTTAGCGGATGCTCTGGGTCGCCCTCCTGCTGGGTTTCTCAAGCAGGGAGAGTGTTAGAATATGCGAGCTGGGGACACTCATTTCTATTCGGGAGTACATCACCCATGACGAGCCCTCCGCATCCGCCACCCTCAACAAGGCCGGGGGGCGCTCGGGTGCGCACTCGGGGCAACGTTTCTGGTTCCTTTGGCTTATGGCATGATCCTGGTTGGGCTGGGGATGCTGGCAGGTACCGGATACGGCCTCCACCGGGTGCTTAAAATCCGAACCTGGCCGCAAGTGGACGCCTCGGTAACGAAAACGGGGATGACCACCCATACCCCAGCGGGCTGGGAGCGTTTCTCGAGGCAGGGCTAGGAAAAGAACCGCGACCAGATTTGGTATGAAGCTCACACCGAATTCCGCTACGTGGTGAATGGCAGGGAGTACTTTTCGCAGGACTTTGCACAATTCAACTACGGGCAAACCATGGAGTTACAAACCTACAAGAATACTTACCTGCCCGGCAGCCACCGCTTGATCCGATACGACCCAGCGAACCCCGCGATCATCCATGCCGGCGACGTTTCCACCACGACTCTCGCTGGACTGGGCTTCGGGGCAGTTTTCAGTCTGACGTTTTCCACCCTGGGCGGTTGGTTCGCCTTCCGCATGCGCAAGGCAGTGCCGGGCCGTTGAGGGAACAGCGTCGACGGTAATGGAGCTGCTTCACGTTTTAGGCCAAACGAGCGCGCAGATAGTCCTACAGAACTGTTTTGCCCCGCATGCGGGCACGCGGTGGAGTCAGGCTAGAACTTCTGTCCCAACTGCGCGGCGCGGCTCGATGGCCGGTGACGTGAAGACGTCCCGCAGCGGCTGATCCATCGCAAAATGTCTCGGCCTCGCATCTTTTTCCCGTCAGCTGCCTCACGGGACTTTGAACTTGGCAGGAGTTTGAGGCTAGAATTGACGGCTCACGGGGATTCTCGTTATGGCTTCTCTCGCCAAGGCCCTGCTGATCCTGGGTCTGGTTGCGCTCAATGCTTTTTTCGTAGCGGCGGAATACGCGCTGTTGAGCGTGCGCCGGACGCGCCTCGAGCAGTTGGCGCGCGAAGGGGAGATGCGCGCCCGTCTCGTCCTGACCCTGCTGTCTGACGTCGGCCAGCTCTTTTCGGGAATCCAATTGGGCATCACCGTGGCCAGCCTGCTCATGGGCGTGCTGGGCGAGGCGATCATGGCGCACGCCATCGAGGAAGCGCTGGAAGGCACGTTCACCCGGTTCGTCGCCGTGACGGTGGCGCACTCCATTTCCGTGGGCATTGCGTTTCTTCTGATTACCACGCTCCTGATGGTTCTGGGCGAGCTCGTCCCCAAGGCCCTGGCCTACGACCGTGCGGAGCAGGCCTCCTTGCTGCTCGCTCGCCCCATGCTCTGGTTCATGCAATTGAGCAAGTATCCTGTGCGGGCGCTGGACGGCATGGCGGGCGGGCTCCTGCGGCTCCTGGGACATCATCCGGGTCGCGGTCATGGCGCGGTCCACACTCCGGAGGAGGCCAAGCTGATCGTCTCCGGCATCCGCAAACGCGGCCTGCTGGGCGAAGAGCAGGAGGAGATGATCCACAGCGTATTTGATCTCCACAACGTCCGCGTGCGCGAAATTATGGTGCCGCGGCCCAAAATCACCTGCCTGCCACTGACCCAGGACCTCCGCGCGCTGCTGGGCAGGGTGGTGGAGGATCGCTACTCGCGCGTCCCGATTTACGAGGGTTCGCCGGACCATCTCGTGGGCATTCTAAACACCAAGGACCTGCTGCGCGTGACGTTCGACCGGCTGCGGCAGAGCGTGCCGCTCGATGCGCCGCTGGATTTGCGCTCCCTGCTCTATCAACCCATGATCGTGGCGGAGACGATGTCGCTCGACCAGATGCTGGACGAAGGCCGCGCGCGCCACTCGCAGATGGCGCTCGTCGTGGACGAATTCGGCACCTTCGTCGGCCTGGTCACCATGGAAGACGTCCTCGAGCAGATCGTGGGCGAGATCCAGGACGAATACGACCGGGAGGAGAAGGCCATTCACAAGGTGGCGGAAAACATCCTGGTGGTGGACAGCTCCCTTAGCCTGCGAGACCTGGCGGCGGATTACGCCATCATCCTGCCGCGCGGCGCCGGATACGAAACGCTGGCTGGGTTTGTCCTGGAGCGCCTGGGAACGATTCCCCAGGGAGGGGAGAGTTTTCTCTTCGAAGGACGGCGCTACACCGTCCTGGAAATGGACGGGCGGCGCGTCGCCAAAGTGAAGGTTGAGAAGATTCCTGTCCCGGCAGCCACGCCCAAGGCGTCAGCGTAGCGGGGTCACGGGCCGGGCGCGCTTTATGCGCCCACCATCACGCCCACTTCCGCGCCACGGTTGGCGTTGAGCGCTTTGGCGGCGGAACCGCGGTTGGTGCACACCTCAAGGAAGCCCGAACTCCCCACGATGGCAAAGATCTCCGAGGGCTTGCCCATCGAGTAGGAGAGGTTCAGTTTGGTGATCTCCTGCTGGTTGATGAGGATCTTGAAGGGCGGGGGATTTTCCTGGAAGAGCTGGGGGACGTCTTCCGGCGTAATATTCGTAATCATATTTCCGAACTTATCGATTCTCAGGACAACGCCCTTGACCAGCTGATCGTTCACCTTCTTGGCTTTGGGGGACGTGAATTTGGCGTAGTCGGTGATGGGCTCCCCGAACTTGTCCACCTCCAGGCCCTTGCTGAGCCAGCCGACCACGGGTGCAAAGATGTCGCGGGCATGGAAAGTGTTGCTGACCGGGTTCAGGAAGTAGTGGTCGGAGGTGACGTGCCGCACCTCGATGTTCTCCTCGCGCTCGTAAACCAGCGAGAGCACGCCGTTATCCGGCGCGACGAATTTCTGGTCCATGGTGCGTGCCAGCAGCGGCCGGCGAGCCGTGCCCACGCCCGGGTCCACCACCACCAGGTGAATCGTGTCGGAGGGAAAAAAGCGGTAGCTCTGCAGCAGGACATAGGCGGCGTCGAAGATGTCGTAGGAGTTCACCTGGTGACAAACGTCCACGATTTCCACTTCCGGGTTGATGCCCACGATGACGCCCTTCATCACTCCCACGAAGTGATCGTTTTGGCCGAAGTCGGTGATAAGCGTGACCACCTGTTTACGCGGCAAAATTCCCTCCCTCAACTGGGGCGTGAGTGTTGTCTTGGTAAAGAAGGCAACGTAACCGAACGGCCCACCTTTGTCAAGCTGCGCGCGGGATGCGGAGGATCGCGGTCTCAGTCTGGATGCGACGCCGCGACGCGGCCGAAGCGCGTGAAGTCATAGTCAGGATCGAGCTCGAGAGTCCGCAGCCAGGCGCGGACGGCGTCGTCCAACTCGCCCAGTTCGGCGAAGCTGAATCCCAGCACGTGATGGACGAAGGCGTCCTGAAAGCGGAAACCGAGCGCCTCTTCGTAGGCGGCCCGCGCGCCCACCCAGTTGTCGAACCGGACGCACTGAAAGCCCCGCTCGCACGCCGCCGCCCAGAGCGCATCTTCCGGCGCGGTCTCTACCGGCACGGGCCAATCGGATTTCAAGGCCAACAGCTTGCGCGCGCACTCGAGGAGGTTCGCGCGCGCGGGGGACTGCGAGAAGATCGCGACGGACTGGATCAGTTGACGGAGCGCCTGGTTCAGGTCCGCGGCCGAGGGCGCAGCGGAGTAGAGCAGCTTCAAGCCGGCGCGGTAGTGCTCGCGGCTTTCCAGCAGCGATTCGGCTTTGATGAGGAATTCCTCGGCCTTGGCGTGGTCGGGGTCGATTTCCAGGGCTCGCCGATAACACGCCGTGGCTCGCTCCAGGTTGCCGGTCGAGCCGTGGGCGTTGCCCAGAACGTAGTGGGCGGTGGCGTGCTCGGGAGCGGCGTGGACAGCGCGGGTCAGCGCTTCCAGGGCCAGCTCGGGTTGTTGCGTTTCGAGGTAGCACACCCCCAACTGCATCCACGCCTCGCCGTTCGAGGAGTCCTCCACCACGACCTCGCCCAGGAGTTCGATGGCGGCAGGGAAATCCCCCTGGCTCAGCGCCTCCATGGCGCGGTTGAAATCTCCCTTTTGTCCCCCATTCGGCATGACAGCCCTGCCCGACCGTCCGTACTTTTCTGTTTCCCCACTCCCCACTTGCTATTTTCTATCTCGTCATCATCTCTCGAAACTGCTCGAGCGACAGCGGCGGCACGGCGGCGGTGGCGAGGTTCTCTTCGACGTGCTCGCGCCGGCTCATCCCCACCAGCGCGCAGGTGATCCCGGGGGTCGAGCGCACAAACTGAATGGCGCACTGCGCGTCCGTCTTCAAGTTCGGAAACCATTCCCGGATATTCGCCGGCAGTCCCTGCGCCAGATGACCCTGCATGATGCTGGCGCTGGCAAAGACCATCAGCCCGCGGGCGCGCGCCACTTCCAGGAAGGGGACCTGCTTGCCTTTCCACTCCTGGGACCGCGCCACCAGGGCTTCCGGCATGGCGAAGCTGAAGGGCAGTTGCACGGCGCGAAAGTGGTGATCCTTGCCGCCCACCTCCTCGGCCGCGCGCAGAACTTCGGCCAGCGAAACCGCGTCCGGCAACTCGGTCCCCACGCGGTAAGCGTTCCAGGTCGCCGTTCCGTAAACCCGAATCTTGCCGGCCGCGACCGCGCGCTCCAGCGCTTCGAAGGCGGTGCGGAGACGCCGGTAGAATTCCTGGCGCGAAACGGCGCTGAGCTGGGTCTCGGGATTATGGAGGTAGTAGATATCGATGGTCTCGACGCCCAGGTTCTGCCGGCTGAGGTCAATCTGATTCTCCAGGTAAGCTGGCGACATGACGTGGCAGCCGGCCGCGACTTCCTCGGGCTTGACGAGTCCGGTTTTGATCAGTTTCTCTTCAAAATAGGCCACCGGATCTTCGGGCTCGTCGGCATCGAACGTGAGAAACCCACCCTTGGTGGCGAGAACCACCTCATCGCGGCGCAAGCTGCCACCGGAGATCATCCCCGCCAGCGCTCGGCGGATGGCGCGCTCGCTGCGCTGGTGGCGGTAATTGATGGCGGAGTCGAAGAGGTTGACGCTCAACTCGGCGGCGCGCATCACCGCGCCCAGGTAGAGCTGGTCGCAGGATGCGGTCGGCTCGCCCAGATACGTTCCGAGACCGATCGAAGAGACCCAGAGACCGTTCGCCGGCCGCAGATGCCCCGGCAGGCGGCCGCTCGAACGATCGCGAAAGCGTGCGGTTCCCTCGGTGGTGGCGAAGCCTGGAATTAACATGGGCGGTCTGTTCCCCGAGAAAAGCAACTCTATTCTTTTAACCTGTAACGTCGCGGTTGGCAAGAATGAACCGCGCGCGACGGGGTCCCTTTGGCCTGAAGTCAAGCGGTACGATTGAACTCCGGTGCTGTCAGGTCTGGATTATGGGCCGGCGAGAAAGTCCCAACGGCTGGCTGGGACAGACCGTTTAGAGCGACGGTCCGTGTCTGCTGCCGCTTAATTACTATTCACCCCGAAGGCGCTTGTAGGCGGTTGGGTAGCGGTTCGGAAGGCTGTAAACCGGATTCCACTCATTCCTCACTCTGCGGAGAGCGGCGAGGTTCAGGTCGCCCACCAAAACACCCTCGGCATTGTCGAGCTCGTCCTGAGTAGATCCTTCGAAGTCGAGAATCGAGCTGGTTCCGGAGTTGCGTGGGGCGCCGTAATTCACGCGGACAATAAACAGGCGGTTTTCGAGCGCCCGGGTTTGGTACAGGTGAACCAGCAGAGGCCGGGAGAAATCGTCGGTGCAGTAGGGATTGAAG
>Ga0315274_10002333_pt1 | contig 28719 bp, 30 predicted proteins | sample YL17G02_20_MG_FD_203700 | JGI IMG/M metagenome (GOLD analysis project Ga0315274, IMG submission 203700) | Sediment microbial communities from Yellowstone Lake, YNP, Wyoming, USA - YL17G02_20 | ecosystem: Environmental > Aquatic > Freshwater > Lake > Sediment | place: USA: Wyoming | collected...
GGAAAGCAACCATAGGACAAAGATGCCGCACAATAGCTCGTGAAGTTATGCGTTCTATGCTAGAGTTATGTAAACGTTTATTTATGGAGGGTAAATCTACTGATGATATTATGGATATGTTAATGCCTGCATGATACCTCTTGGGAGTAAGGGGATTAACCTTCCAAGCCGTGTCTATGATACGAGGTTTATGTGTTCAGGTCAATCCTGAACACACTTTTTATGATTTATGACCAAGCCTCAGCTAGCAACCGAGCAGGTACACAAACAAAGAAAAAGCGGCGTATTGGGATGGACGAACCGAGGTGGGTGAACGTGTTGCTAGTGGAATTTACTTCTACGTGTTCAAAGCTGGTGGATTCACAGCCTCAAAGAAGATGATCCTTCTCAAATAATACCGTAATCAGAAGTTTAGCCACGAATTAAAATGAATTTTTACGGATATAAGAAAAGATGCAGGATTTATGATACAAGATGAAAAAATCCTGCATCTTGTATCTTCTCTATTTCGTGTATCTCCGTGACTAATAAGAATTTTGTTACCTTTACGAGTTTTTCACTTTTAGCGTTTTATAACACCCCATGTTGTAGAAAGTTTATTTTTTGCTTCTACGGAGGCGATAACTGACAGCCCTTGTCCCATAACGGTTTTAAATTCATCTTCAGATAGAGTTTTGGTGAAAAAGCCAACTTCATCAAATATACCTGTAGCCGCTACATCCCCAGGCCTGGCACCAAGCCACATAGGGTCCTCACCATTTACTATCAGTTTACCTGCCGCTAATTCTCCATCTACTTTTCCATCCACATATAGCCTCATAGTTTTACCATCGTGCCATTCAGCAACGTGGTGCCATTCCCCATCGGCAACTGCTGTCTTTCCATCAACACGACCTTCTGTACCGTCGTCGAGGTGCCACATCAAAACTGCAACATTTGATCCATCCATTATCCACATATCCGTATGCCGTCTCAAGTGTTTTTCAGGCCATTCAAGCCCGTCTCTCCAGAAAACGTATTGGTAACTTTTAGGTTCCAGCTTTATCCATGCGGTTACGGTATATGGATCTGCGTCAAAATATTCTTTGTTGGGTATACTGACATAGCTGTCACCCTTTCCGGGAAGCTCTAAACCACCCCCAAACTTTCCTTGCACCCATTTAGAACTGCCTTTGATTACTCCATTATTCCCACCGATAAGGTCTCTGACTACCGTACCGCTGCCATCATCAAATGTCCATGCACCTACAAGGTTCATACTAGCGGATTGAGTTGCATTTACCATAATTCCAACAAGAAATAGACTAATGAGAATCAATATTGCGTTTTTCATTGCAGAATCCTCCTTTTGCTAATAATTACTCTCAAAAGGGGAGTTACCTAAAACTCCCCTTTTTGAGAGAAGTTAAAGAGTGTGCAAATCAAGCAAGGCTCACGATGGGTTGATTAATATAATCGTGATACTTGTCACCAACGTGTCCATCTGTTGCATCACCAACGTGGACGTATACCCGATAGTGAAGAACCAGCTTTTCATCAGCATTTAGTGTCCAGCTTCCATCTTTGCTCGGATCACCTTCAAATGAACCTCTGCCAAAGATATTCGCTGTCATAAGACCATAGTTTCTGACGTGCCAGTAAGTCGGATACCGGAAGTTCTTCGGATGATCAAAGACTGCTATACCGACTTTATTTTCATCAATCCAACCAGAGTAATCACACCACTGAGCCATTTTACCCCACGTCTCATTCTCGTTTATACCACCGATTGCGTTTTCGATTTTACCTGTGCCGGGAGGACTTACAGTCATGGTCGGGTAAACTCGAACCGATACGAGACCAGCTTCTTTTGTATCACCAAAGAACACATCACCATCTGTGGCGCAGAAAGTGACAGTCATGTCAATGATACGCTGTGATTTTGGCAGGTTATAAAATTTCATATCCCTGCTTTCTTCGACCATCTTTTTCTTGCCGTCTCTGGTTATCCATTCATTAGTTGCAAATATCTCACTGAATACTGCACCTTCGAGTATTTTGTTAAAGTTTTTATGTAACTGACGTCCTGCCTCGTTACCTTCACTCCAAAAATCAGCGTGATTTACCTCACCATAAGACACCCAAAGAGAACGATGATGTAAATGATCGTGGTTATGTCCTTCGGGGGACTCATCTCCCCTTGTTACAGTATGCCCAAAAGGACCAATCACAGGACTGAGGAAAGGTTTAAGCAAGTTTTTATCGTAATGATATGACGTAAAATGCTCATCACGTATAAAAATATCAATAATCTTGCCTTCAGTGTGTTTCAGCCTGACAACTGGTGCATCACTAGAGTCTGGTGATAGGATATATTTCTTCTGTGAACCTGCCTTCATACTGTCAATTATCCAAGAGATAGTAGCTGATTTTCCATCTTCACTTAACTCACACTGAGCAGGAAATTTTGATTTAGATTCGCCTGATGTTATTGTGCAGGATTGAGATTCCCATTTTTTGCCTAGTTTGTCGGCGTCAATGGTGAATGATACAGGACACATCTCTCTATCGTGCTCACCTGCTTTTACCAAAAATTCAACTGACATAATTTCTCTCCTTATAATAGTTGTTCAATTCCGCTAACTCGTTGCTGATCCTTCTTATGCTTTTCAACAACCAGCTTTGTCATTTCAACGGCGGTATTATAGAACTTTTCCCAACCGGATGACCGTTTTATGCCTTGCACCCATTCTACAGGCGCAGAATCAATACCATTTAAGGCGCCGCATAATTGACCATTCAGACTGCCAAGAGTATCCGCATCACGACCAGTATTTGCCCCGCCGACCACAGCTAATCGTGTGTCTCCACGAGAGGCTTTGAATATACCAAAAGTTAATGCAAAAACCTCTTGAGGATCAATTGCGGCATATTGCAGGCATTTTTCATAAAGTCCTTCTCTAGCAGAGAATACGTCATCATACTTGCTGGCAACTTCTACAGCCTGAATTAAGGTATCTTTGAGATTATTCGGTTTTCGCTCATCAAATGTAACAATAGGTTTTGATGGGGCAACTCGAATAGCGACTTCAATTACACTGTCACAGGTTGCTCCCGGACGGAAGGCTTCTGCAATAGCGGCGGCGATAACACCGGGTATAAACATATCAAGGTCTCGCTGAACGATTGAAGCGAGATTAACACCCTCAACGTAAGCTTGTTCCGGGTTCCCTGCATGGAATATTCCCACAGGATTGATCGCCATTAGACCGGAACCTGTAACGATATTAAGCACTCCGCTTAAACGAGGTGAATACCCCATTTTTAATAGCTCATAAGTGTTCCTTAAACAAAAGAAAAACTTGAGCGGATTCATCTCTTTAAGCCAATACTCAGCATAATCTTCAACAAGGAGAGGTCTTGCCTTATCAATATAGCAATGGCAGAGAATTTGCCCAAGAGCAGTATCATCAGTGCCAACATCAAAACCAGTATCTCCACCACCTAAACCAGCCCATGGGTCATCGAGACATCCGTATTTCTCTATGATATTCTTATAGTGCCAGCCTTCTACAGGACGTCCCAAATTATCCCCGATTGCACCAATTGCCAGACAACCCAATACCTTCTTGAATAAACCAGTATTTTCAATGTTGCTATCTATATCAGCAGAATCCATTATCATTCTCCTTCTTTTTAGTTATCCAAATATGGACTTCAAAGCCTTCATTGACTCTACAGCGATAGTTTTTGGATCAGGCTTGAAGTCAAAAACTTCTACCGAAACGTATCCATCATAACTGATTTTCTTCAAAGATTTGGCAACAGGGGCGTAATCAATACTACCTGACCCGGGCCAACTCTGGTTGTCATCGTTAATGTGAAAATGTGCCAGATATTTGCTATATTGCTCTACAGCCTTTGCCATGTCTACGTTATTACAATTCATGCTGTAAGTATCCAGAATAAGCCTGAAATTGGAATGGTTTACCTCCTCTATAAGTTTGGCACCATCTTCGGGTGAGTTTATAAAATCCGTCATATAGCTGGCAAGTGGCTCAATACAGACCTCAACCCCTCTTTCCATAGCGTATGGGCAACAATGCTGAAAGGTCTCTCTGGCAAATTCCCACGATTGTTGAGGTGTAAGAGGAGAAACTACATTTCGATTCTGCGGGGACCCAAAGACTATTACACGTCCTCCCAGATCACCACAAAAATCAATCAACTCCTGAAGATAATCACGAGTTTTTAGTCGTATCTCAGGATCAGGATGGCTTATGTGTAAGCCTTTGGGAGATACCAAAACCCAGTGTATACCTACAATTTCGACTCCTTCATCCTTTGCGGATTGACGGATCCACTTACGCTCTGACTTTGATACCTCAGTCACAGAATCGCATATTGTGAAATGAGCAATCTCTACACCGTCGTAACCAAGCTCTGCGGAATACTTGAAAACCTCATCCAGTTTCCATCCCTCAAACATTTCATTGCAGATGGAAAACTTCATATTTTTCTCCTTTCAAAGTGGTTTTTCAATACAGCATGACTAGAGTAGCAAGCTTCCTTACGTAACTAACGCAAGTTAAAACCCGTTGCTCTGCATAGAAAATTAAACGGTTTATGTGTGGCAAATCATTCTTCACCCACCAAATAATCCGTTAGATGTTCCAATCTTCTTCTTGCGCTATCATTTAGGTAATGCTGTTTGTAATCCACTGCAAGTGTCTGGAATAACTCTTTTGCTTCTTTCAGTTTTCCTATTTTGACGTAGCACTCCGTCATCATATAGGTTATTTTCACTCTGATCAGTTCGTCTTTCTCTTCCTCCAGAGCTTGTTTATATTTTTCAATCGCTTTCTCGTAATTATGCTCCTCGTAATAGTGCTTGTTCCCTAAAGAGAAATTCGTTTCTAGATCAGACAATTCAGTTTCATCTTTGGTTTCATCAGTTTCTTCAGAGGAAGGTATTCTCAAGTTCCATCTCCTTTCTGTATGCTTATACAACCAAGCTTGTTAATTTTTGACTTTATATCTTTACCGGTGATTTAGTTTTTGCAGACTCATAAGCGGCAATTGCCACTTCGAGTGCTTTTAAGCCATCTTCTCCTTTAATTTGAAATGGCTTTTCTCTGCGCACGGAAGCAACAAAGTCATTTACAAGACCGAAGTCCATATTGTCACCCCAATAAATCCAATGTGCGCCGCTGGCATCGCTATAAAGGTCAATATCCTGAGCAAACGAATCAACGGAAATGACACCATCCGTGCCAACTAATTCCATCGTAACGTCACCCCACGTTGGATATGACTTTGTTCTCGACCAGCTTGTATCTAACGTAGCAAAAACGCCATTGTCGAACTGCATTGTCAGTATACCAGTGTCATCAATATCCATGTTATAGAATTTGTTATCTATCTCTGCATAGACTTCGACAGGATCGGATTTCATAAACCATCGCAGAAGGTCTACTACATGAGGAGTATGGTCCATCACTGCACCGCCACCGCTTTTTTCCTTTTGTATAAACCATCCACCGGGCATTCTGCCATGGTTTGTAGTCTTTGCGGCGAGTACCTTACCAATGGAATTGTCGTCTAACGCTAATTTGGCATTTATAACTGCCGGTATATATCTGCAAGGGAAAGCGATACCAAGCTCCGCACCGTTTGCCTTGCAGCGGTCTATCATCGTCTGGGCATCCTCTACTGTCGTCGCAATGGGTTTCTCACAAAGAATGTGTTTGCATCCAGCATCAGCGGCGGCTACAACGTATTTTTTATGATCCGCATTAGTAGAGCAGACTATGACACCATCTAGCTTTTGATCAAGTAGTTTATTGTAATTAGAGTAGAAATTACCTCCGTACCTTTGGGACAAGGTTTTACCTTGTCCTTCATCTTCATTATATATTCCAACGATCTCCACGTCATCCATCTGCTTCAGGCAACTGGCGTAGCTTGTGGCGTGCATGTGTGCAAAGCTGAGTATTCCAATTCTAACATTCATTACCAGTCCACCTCCATTTTATATAAGTGGGAATACTATGGGTTTACCTGTCTCCATAGACTTCAATGCACCGATAGCGATCTCGATTGCACGGAGTGCATCTTCTCCAGTCACAGGTGGTTCTTCGTCTTTTTCAACTGCTTTGATGAAATGCCTCAGTTCTGTTGTATAAGGGCTTTCGATAACCGGGTTCTGCGGAACTTCCACACCTCCGCCGGAACCTTTAGCTGTTTTTGATGCTACCCGCAACGGGCTTGATGTCCTGCTGTCAAATTCAAACAGCCCGCCATCGCCAGCTACTTCTAGCTTAACAAAGAAACCGGATATATGCGCCCAGCTTCCTTCAACGTGTGCTATCACTCCATTTTTGAACCTTATTGTGACAAGTGAATAGTCTACGTCAGGCACATTTGCATAAGTCAGTCCTTTAGCATAAAGGTGATCAACCTCTCCAAAACACCATCTCAGGAAGTCAAAATCATGGATTATCAAATCAAGAGGCACACCGCCAGCCATTTGCACATTTGAATACCAGTTTGACCATCCCTGCGGATGTCCAGCCGCTCGTGTAGACCTGATCATAACTGGTTTTCCGATAGCACCGCTTTCGATTATACTTTTTGCGATAACATATTCTTGGAAAAACCGCAGGACGTGACCTACCATGAGTTTAACGCCTGCTTTCTTGCACGCTTCGATCATCTCCTTACCATCAACTAACTCTCTGGCAATGGGTTTCTCGCAGAATACGTGCTTTTTTGCAGATGCCGCTTTCAGCACGTTTTCCTTGTGCATCGGTGTTGGAAGGCAAACGTCTATGATGTCAACGTCCTTCATGGAAATTAACTTATCTATATCGTCAAGGGCTTGAGCGGAATGTTTCTCTGCCGCCCGTTTTGCTGCCTCTATTCTGGTATCTGCTATCGCAATGACTTTTGCGCTGGGTATTTCAGAATAACAGTCAGCGTGCATACTGCCCATTGTCCCTGCACCGATGATACCTACTTTTAGCATACTATCACCTCTTTTAATGTTGGGTCTTTTTCCTCAACTCAACTTACGATTAACAATTACTTTTAAGCTCTTCGGTTTTGTTGAGTAATTTTAACCATTCAAACTCTAATTCTATGAGTGTGACATATTCCTTTTTTATTTTTCTTCATACTCCAAAATAAGATTACTTATTTCGTTAAGACTTTTCAAATCGCCTTTTCTCATGTATATTTCCGAAAGCCAACCGAGAGATTGGTTGAGGTGAAAAATGAGATTTGTCTTCTTATAGAATTCTATCGAATCCTTCATAAGCCTGATTGCGGTTTCGTCATCACCTTTTCGCATATATGCCCATCCAAGCCAGAAGTTGGAATGTTTGATAGAATATATGTCCCCAGATTTTAGAGCTGCCTCTACAGACTTTTTGGCACATTCAAAACCTTTATCCATTTCGTTGACATTATATGATGGTTCCATATATGCAAAAAGGAGTCCAATGTATAACTGAGCTACTGCAAAATTATTTTCGGTCTTTTCGCCTATTTCAATCCCTCTCTGAGCAATCTTTATAGCTTCCGCCGTATTTCCATCGTAAAGTGTAGGCCAAAATAGTGAAATGGAAATCCATGCCATCTCTGGTGACTCTGTGCTATTCTCAAGTTCAGTAATCCCTAATTTGGCATGCTTTAATGCTAGATACGAATTCCCTTCACGTTCATACGTCCAACCCATCAATCCATAGATATTGGCCCGATCTTTCTTATCAATTGTATGATCCAAAGCCTTACGGCAATACTCCAATACATCCTCATACCTTGCAAAAAAGAAATATATTTCCCCTAAGCTCTGATATATATGACCAAGTAAAGTAGTTTCAACACCTTCAGTTTTTATTAACTTCAGTGCTTGATTGTAATACTCTATTGCTTGATTATTATCATAAAGCTTTTTGGATTTATCACCAGCTTCAATTAGACGATAAATGTCCTTGCCATTATCAGTTAATTTTTTCGTTTCTAGAGATGCGCAACACATAATAAAACATACAATACACAAAAGCATAAAACTAAATATTTTACATTTCATTTTGTTTCTCCATTGTAATACTAATTTCAATTAGTGATATTGGTATTATCCGCAAGATTTAGTTTCTCAAGTGACTCGATAAGTCCATTATGGTATCTGGCACAGATCGTCTGTGACATTTGGTGTTAATCTTTATTCATTGGGAAGTCAGGGGATATCAGTTGATAGAAGCTTTTGTATTTGTTTCACAAAATCAGGCAATTGATCCTGTGTAATCCGCCATATAATCTGAAGATCGATGCCGAAATAGAAATGAGCGATTATATTTCTAAGTCCGATAATCCCTTCCCAATTGATATAGTTGAATTTCTCCATTAATTCTTCAGGTATAAACTTTGAGGCTTCGCCTATAATTTCTAGATTCCTAATAACCGCATCTACTGTCTTTTGGTCACTGGCAAATTCTTCATAAGTCATGCTCTTGATATAATCCTGGATACGCTCCGCGGATGTTATAATATCTTCGACTCGCAATTTCCAATGACGTTTAGACATAGATTATATCTTCCTCAATGTATTTCCATCTATCGGATCTTATAGCTCCACGAGAAACAAGGTCAACTTTTTCTCCAATAAGACGCTCAAGGAGCATGGCAAGATTGACAAATTCCAAACCTGGTACTTCGGTAAAATCTACGAGGATGTCAACATCGCTTTCGGTAGTCTGATCTCCTCTAGCATAAGAGCCGAATATACCTATCTGATTGACCTTGAATCTGTCTGATAGATTTTGTTTGTTTTGGTAAATGATTGATTCTATTTCAGCTAATGTTTTCATTTTGGTTCTACCTGTTAGCCTTATTTATAGATCTCCATAGATTCTGTAAACGTCATCTATCTTCATACCTTCACGGATAAGCCTGCGTTCTTCATTCTCTTTTGTCATAATATCCTCGCAGACAAGCATCACTTCATCAACGTATTCTTTCGGTATGATTTGCACACCGTCTGTATCACCAAAGACGAAATCACCCGGATTTATACGAACGTAATGGGTAAGATGTCCATGAAGGAAAATCGGCTGTTGAACGTGTGTTATTCGCCATCCACCAAAAGCATTTGGACGTGTGCCTGTGGTATATACCGGGAAATCTTCCATCTTCAAAACATAGCGTGTATCACGGATATTGCCATCTATCAGCATACCTACACAACCATGTGCTTTTGCAAGCGTGCAACTCATTTCACCAAAATGTGCCGGTTGTTTGTCGCCGCCTGTATCAAAGACAAGAATACTGCCGGGATATACAGACGTCATCATACGCTTTTGCGGTGAGCCAATGCGTTTCCATTCCTCGTCTCGTGCTTTTTGCTCTTCCTCGGTCATAATCTCTCCAGCAAGTGAGTGAAGCTTGATTGTGATAGCTTCGCCCGCAAGTATCATGTCCTGTCGGAGAGCATAAAATTCTGATGAAAGCACAGAATTGGTTACTCCAAGACCAGCGAGAGCGTCAGAGACGCAACCACCATAGAATTCTTTATAACGACGTACACGTTCCATTGTAGTGATGTCGAGATGTCTTATCTGTCTGTTGCCCATAAAATTGTGCCCTTTCGTTTGTGTAATGGTTATTAGAATATAGATTTCTCAGTATTCTTGTCAAAAATATGCATTCTTTCTTTATTGAACCAGATATTCACTATCTGACTAATATCTGGAAGCAAGGTAGGCAAGGTTTTTGCTTTGAGCATATTTTCACCGATTCTCAAGTCAATAATATTTTCTGATCCCAGAGGCTCTACAACGTAAACTTCTGCATGAATAGTGTCATCTGAAACATCATCCCTGATGAATATGTCCTCTGCTCTAACGCCAAGAATTAGTTCTGCACTCGTAGCAGATTCCTGAATTCTCTTACCCATTGATTCTGAAATTCCAAGCCTGAAATCATTCTTGCCGATGGTAAGGATTGATTTACTATCTTCTTGTTTGTATATACATTCAAAGAAATTCATGCTTGGACTTCCAACAAATCCTGCGACAAAAAGATTAGCAGGATGATCGTAAACCTCTGCTGGTGTTCCGGTCTGCTGAATGACACCTGAATTCATGACAACGATTTTATCTCCCATAGACATGGCTTCCATCTGATCATGGGTGACGTATATTGTTGTGGCTCCGATGTCTCTCTGAAGGCGCTTGAGTTCCGCCCGCATTTCTGAACGAAGCTTGGCGTCAAGGTTAGTAAGGGGTTCATCCATAAGGAAGGCTTTCGGTCTGCGAACCATAGCTCTGCCAAGAGCTACTCTTTGCATTTCCCCACCGCTGAGTTTATCCGGTCTGCGATTTAGTGACTTTTCAATTCTCAATACCCTAGAAACTTCCTTGATTCTCTCATCAATATCAGTTTTTGGCATCTTAACTGCTTTTAGAGGAAATGCCATATTGTCATAAACGGTCATGTGAGGGTATAGGGCATAAAACTGGAACACAAAAGCAACGTCCCGATCGGCGGGTGGGAAATCATTTACCAGAACGTCGTTTATATAGATATTCCCTTCATCTGGATGCTCAAGTCCAGCGATTGACCTGAGAGTTGTAGTCTTGCCACAACCCGAAGGGCCCAAAAATACAGCGAATTCTTTGTCTTTAACTTCAAGGCTAATATTGTTTACAGCTATCACCTCGTCAAAACGTTTGACAATATTTTCTACCCTCACATCTGCCATGTAAATCCTCCAAAAACCATGAAACTTGCTTAATCTGCACCTTATGCAAAAATTCTATATTAAATCGTAGGATATGTCAATAGAATTGAAGCACCATGATGGATTTCGATAAACGAATATGATATATTTATTGTCCAAATGTCTACATGCTTTCAATCCTTTAAAATGTATCAATGGTGAGTGGATAATCCACCTGAATACTATTATACAAATGTCTACTTATAATTTGTTATCCTTCATTACCTTGACAGACTCACCTATGGATCCCTTCTCTATAGTTCCAGGTCTGCTATCACAGGATAATGATCGCTTAGTCTCATGCCGCTATACTCTTCCAAATTCTCCAGGTTGATGATATGGGTGTTTCCGTTTATAGTATGTTTTGCTGCATATATCATATCGACTAAAATCCTATACTTTCTATGCGTGTAATCAATGCTCGGTGTGATAAATGGTACTAGCTTGAGATCAAGATCCTTCAGTCCATCCAATTCACTTGCTGTAGGTTCTGCGTTGAAATCTCCCAATATTATTATAGGTTCTACAATCCCATCCATCTTACAGCGTGCCTCCTGGTAGCTTCTGATGTATTGTGATATCCAATCAATCTGTTTTGCTCTTATATTTATGGCCTTCTGTGTAGCAACTCTCTTGTCTTCCCCATGTTGCTTGATATTCTCTTCTTTCAACGTCGTTAAATGGACACAGCAGAAAAGAATATATCTGTCAAATAATTTTATTCTTGTAAGTATCAGAGATCGAGGTTGTGTATCTCGGTTGCCGAGATAGAAGGTTGCTTTATCAGAATACCAAGGAATTATCTGTCCTATAGCGTAACCCGATTTGTCATTTCTCCAGAAGTCACAAATACAGTGTTGTCGTTGTACTAAAACAGCAATTCCTTCTAATATATAATATCCTTTCTCATAATACGAATGGAAGATCCTACTACTCCACTTGGAGGGATGCGAGTGCTGCGTCGAATCGAGATATGGAAAGAAATAATGCTGATAATCTGATAATCTGGAATCGTCCTGTAAATGCCTAATATCATCCCGGATTGCACTATGCTCATCCGGTCTATACACCTTCACAACTTCCTGTAACCCAATAATGTCGACTCCTGAAAGCATATCTCCGAGGATTTTATATTTACGGGGATCGACCTCCTCTTCGCGAGCGCCTCCAGCAAGATTTGCAGTCGCAACCTGAAATCTCATTCTCCTTACTCCTGTATGATGCTATGAAAAATTCTGGTAATATCTAAATAAATCTTCTTAGATCATATATGTTCCTTTAGTATTGCTACCAAAGGTGTAGATGCTTCCATGAAAAATCTATAGCCAAGTTTCTTATCTATATCAACACACTCTTCGTAAAAAAGTGAATTTCATCAGTGACTCTACATTTCTTAACTCCTCTCCGATCTTATCTGTATCTTCAATATTGGCATTAGTATAAAAGGCGCTATATAAACTTAGTTTGCTTTCACCAACATCTAGTGAAGCAGGCCATTTATGGTATGTCTTGATGAATTCTCGCGATGGAGACCCACCAGTATACATCAAAGTAACTGCGTATTTAATATCAACCTCTTGACCGCGTTCGCTATACATGCGCTTAATCGTTTCTACTATCACTTTTGCGCTATATCCTGATTTAAACTTCACATCAACAACCAATACCTTTATCTTTTGGGGAAGGTAAATGTTTAGTTTATCCTTTTCTTTCTTAACAGGGTATGTTTTTTTGTTATCCTTGTCAGTTATCAACCACTTGCTATATTTCTCTTCGATCGAAACAGTAACGTTCTGAGAAAGCAAAATTTTATTTTCTTTAAACTTTTGCTTTAAATTGTCGAAGATATTATCTTTATCCAAATCAGTTTGATACTCCAATCCAACACTAAACAGTAACTGGGGAAGATTAGTATTATTATTTGGAAGGTTAATATACTCGACGTACCTATTTGTTCCAGTATCTGCCGTATGTATAACCCCCATTGGCTTCTGATATAGTGTATGAATAGCTGTTGCTACAACTAAACCACCCCTATTAACTCCGATTATAACGTCGGGATGAAATTTACTTTTTTCAATCATGGCATATAAAAGACGTGCTCCTGCTTTCATGTAATCAAAAGACAAAAATCCCTTATTAGGAAACTTTTGAGTTTGAATATTTTCTCCTTCCACTATTTCCCTAAAGCGATTTTTTCCCAATTCGTCTAATATGTAACATACTATACTTGGAACCACAACCCCTAATAACGTAGCGGCGATACCAATAGACAGGTTTTTTATCAATTCACGATCTCTTGGTATATAAATTGCAATAAGGATCGGTATGATACATAATACTATCAAAATCAATGAAGGAATTTTACCTAATCTCATATTTGGTTATCTCCTCTAAAGTGGATCATCCGCACACATCCTTAGCAATGTCAACCTTCTATAAGCTTCAAGATACTTCTCAGTTGTCTTTTTTACTACCTTATCAGGCAATTCTGGTGCTGGTGGATTCTTGTCCCATTTAATTTCTTCGAGGTAATCTCTGACGTATTGTTTGTCAAAGCTCTTTTGAGATCGTCCCGGTTTGTAATCATCCATAGGCCAGAACCTTGATGAATCCGGGGTTAATACCTCATCAATCAGTATTACTTTACCATCATAAATGCCAAACTCAAATTTTGTATCTGCAATGATAATCCCTTTTGATTCTGCTTCTTTCCCTGCGGTAATGAGTATCTGAAGGCTTTTTTCTTTAACTTCCTCAAAAATATTCTTGCTAGCAAGTTTTTCTGCTTCAAGATACGTCAACTCCATGTCATGACCTGAATCAGCCTTGCTTGTTGGAGTAAAAATTGGTTCTGGTAGTTTATCTGACTCTTTTAATCCTGATGGCAACTTAATCCCGCAAATCTCTCCCTTTTCCTTATAAGCCTTCCATGCACTGCCAGAAAGGTAAGCTCTAACAACACATTCAAGGTTTATCCTTTTCGCCTTTTTAACTATCATGCTCCTACCATCAAGGATTTCTTTGTATGGTTGTAGTTTCTCCGGAAACTCATTGACGTCAGCAGTAATGAGGTGGTTATCTATTATATGTTTTGTCAAACTAAACCAGAATACCGACAACGCATTTAGAACTTTGCCTTTATACGGTATCCCTGTCGGCAGAACAATGTCAAATGCCGATAGGCGATCTGTTGCTATGATCAAAAGCCTGTCATCAAGGTTGTAAATATCTCTAACCTTACCAACGCTAAAAGGTTTTACGCCAGATATATCTGTTTCAAGTATCACGTTATACATTCTGTTAGCCCTCACTAAACTCATAGTCTATTCCATCATTTTCTCAGGATCATCTTCTTTATATCAGTTGTGTCGCTTGTTTTAAGCAGGCAGAAATAAACACCTCCAGCCACTATTTCTCCATCCTCATTCTTACCATCCCAATAAGCCGCATTAATCTGAGATAAGTAATATCCCGGATTCTTGACACCAAGTCTAAGAATTCTTACAAGACAACCGGTAGAATTGAGTATCCTTATCACTACATCAGACTGCCAGGCTATTTGGTATGGAATCCAAGTTTCAGGATTAAACGGATTGGGATAATTGCTTAAAAGACGTGACGTATTAGGTAGATTTTCTTTCACACCAGATGATGGACTTCGTTCATCAGATGTCTCCACAGCAGAAACATTTTCTTCAATAACAATCAAACGATTAGCTTGAATATTCTTTAATCTAACAGATATACCCGATGACCATGTCACTTCCAACATATCAGCTCTGATGTATTCACCAAGCCCAAATTCAGCAATAAGACTATTCTGTGAACCATATCCAGAACCACCCGATACTTCTCTAATCTGTGTGATACCATTTGATGAAAGCTTCAGTCTTGCCCCAATGGAATCTCTATTACTCAATGAACCGCGAACTTTGACTTTTAACCAGTTATTAGCACTACCTGTATTTTCGTATAAAACATTTGATCTGGTGGTATACGAAGTATAGATGTCTAAATTGCCATCAAGGTTATAGTCACCCCATATAGCACTCCACGAGTTACCAGATGCACTCAAGCCTAATTCATCAGTCACATCATTGAATGTTCCATCCCCGTTGTTTCTATATATAAGGGATTTACCTTTCCACACAGCCAAATATAAGTCAAGATAACCATCGTTGTCATAATCACCAAAAGACGGGGTGCAATTTTCACCAGAATAGGTTAGTCCTGCTTTTTCAGACACATCTGTGAAAGTACCATCATGATTGTTGTGATACATATAAACCCAACTATTACCGCAAACACAAATATCGAGATAACCATCGTTGTTATAATCTGCGAAGGCAGTGCCGGTACTGTTACCGTTTCCTTCTACACCAGCGATTTTAGTAACATCTTTGAATCCATTACCATCATTGCGATATAGTACATTAGGTGCACCTTTATAGGTAACGTAGAGATCAGGGTCACCATCGTTGTCGTAATCACCCCATGCACAGCACCTCCCGGGCCCTGTATGTGCGACGTCCATAGCAAGGGAAACATCGTCGAAAAACTTACCATTTAAATTCCTGTAAAGAATATTAGGAGAACCTTCATTAACCACGTAAATATCAAGGAAGCCATCCTTATCAAAATCTGCAAAAGCCGCGCTTCTTGCTCTGGCTAAATTATCAATTTTCACGTTTCTAGTAACATCCCGGAAAATCTTACCACCTATATTCTGAAAGAAAACGTCAGGTCCATCATTAACAGGTATATAAATGTCAGAATCCCCATCATTATCATAATCTCCAAAAGCGATACCAACACCATCACCTAAAAATGATATACCAACATCCTCCGTGGCATCTGTAAATGTTCCATCACCATTATTATGATAAAGAATATCATTAGGATCAGAAGATACGTAAAGGTCAGGCTTGCCATCGTTATCATAATCAATAAAAGCAACACCATTACCTATACCAGTTCCTGATACATCTGCATTTTCTGTCACATCCATAAAACCTATACAGAAAACGGTTGGCAAAATTGTCACGTAACATAAAGCCAAAAGAGCTAATAATAGCGACTTAGATAATATTCCCATTAATATTCCTTAAAGCATGTAGTTGCTGTTAAGCAAGATTTTGGCATATTAACACACAAATTCTATCTACAATTTAGCACTGTTATCTAGTTTAGTCAAGTATAAAAGAAATGAGAAAGCAGAAAATGTATAGAAAGGAATTTGGAAGGAAAAACTTAGATATGGCTTTATAAAGAGAAAGGTAAAAGGTGAGGGGTATGCGGCGGCATCCAAAAACCTTTTACCTTCCATTATACAGAATCTAGTATAGTTGAATATGCACAAACCATACCAGAAAATTCGTAATCGAAATATACTATCATTACCAAGTAGTAATAAACTCATAACACAAGCGAATATTACAACGACAAAATATAGTAGATAATGATAATAGGCTATTAACACTCTATTGTTAGAGCTAAATAAGTGTTTTATAATGCAACATGAAGCACAAAAAGACAGATAATACTTGCCACGATATAAAGGTATAATGTCATCCCTTAACAGAAATGACATTATAAATTAACAAAAATCACTAACAATCAATAGTGATTTATTCTTCTTCTTCAATTGGTGCGGCTTCTACTTTTTCAACTTCAGGGATAGCTTTCTTTAGTTCCTTTTCTACAAAATTGCGTATAGTCATCTGAGAAAATGGGCAACCAGCGCAGGCTCCCTTAAGTCTAACAGTCACAACATTGTTGGCAACACCAACAAGTTCAATATCGCCTCCGTCCATTTTTAATGCTGTACGTATGCGACTAAGAACCTCTTCGACTTTCTCTTTCATTATTTACTCCTTTACGTTAAGTCAAATTAACTTAAGGCCTATCAAAAGGCTTTCTTATATAAACACAGAATTGAGCTATACAAATTCCTGCTAAACATAAAATAGGATAAACACTTATATAATACCAGAGTACAATACACAACTAGCATATATAGCCATCCGTATTTACGATATAAGCTTTTAATGTTACTTAACCTGCGTATAATTTATTTAAGTTTGCTGAGAATGTAAGGAACTCTAATAAAGATGATTTATGGGTTCTCAATACTAGATGCCACATAATGATAATTATGCAGAGTGAGAACCCCTTTACCCCTTCGCATTAACGTTACAACGCCCCTGTGACGCTGTCATGCCTTTTGCTATCCCATTTCAAAGCCAATGAGCTGGTCCACATCCACGTAGCTCGATAACTTATAAGCGCACAGAGCGAAGCAAAAGGCACGCCAGCTATTACACGGTTTTCCCCCTTTTAACGTCAGGAGCGAAGGGGTAAAGGACTACTGCATAATTCAAGTTATTTGGCGTTGCCCTGATTTAAGGTTGTCGGTCTTTTTTTTCACTCTGGTGGCTCTGGCTACGTCATCACCGATTTGAATGTCCTTCAGGAGCGCCGATTTATAAGTTTGTCTGGAATCCGCACACCCAACAAGTCCCCGCTTAATCGTTTTCAAAGCAAAACGATAAAGCTTCGTTCCTAGTGTTTTTTTTGCCTGGTTCGAGGTGCTTCGCTACGCTTGCACCCTCACCTTCGGCAAAAAAAAACAAAACCAGACCAGAAGCATCCCGGAACATGCTTAAACGGTTTTATTTCGTGAAGGGTAAAACGGATTTACCTTTATCGCTCTGTCCTAGTTCCCTGGTCCGTTTTACCCTTCACGAGAAAGCATGAGAGCCTCAAGGCAGGCTCTCATGCTTGCATATCCAAGCATTTTGTGCTAAAATCCAACAGGTACTCCTTTGTTACAACAGGTGACCCTCTCAATTACATCTACTGACTCCACAGTCAAATGAGTTTTTTAGAATTTGAGAGGATCATCTTCTTACTCGATGCAAAAACGGCGCAGTTTTAATGCACTTTTATGATCCACACTCACTGGTGATCCTCTCTTCTTTGAGGCACAACGCATGGCAGTGTCCGACATACACATTCCCTCATAAACAGAGAATCACCAGCTTTTATCAAAGGATTCCATGGATAACCAAACCCACATCATGATGCAGCTTCTATATCTTGCCCTTGAGCATCTGCGCTGCTGGGTAATAGAAGTCCAAAACCAGCTTCTTCGACTTCTAAAAAAATAATGCCAAGCCGGGCTACCGAAACATTCCCCTTATTTTCCCCCTGAGCCATGCAGAAATCAACAAACACAGCACTAAAACTACAAAAGTAATAATGGCTTCACCTGAATTCATAAGCCCACCTTAAAGTAATTTAGAAATTGACATTTTAAAAACATCCAGTGTATACTTGCTTGCGTGGACACTCAAAATCTAACCCAAAAGCGAGGTGATCCCCAATGGAAGATACAGTACTTTGTCCCAAATGTGATGGAGAAGCCTTTGAGTTCAACATCTCAAATAGGGACAGGATTCTTTACAGGTGTAAGAAGTGTCACTACCGATTTAACTCACTCAGCGGCACCCGGTTAAAAGGTTCCCGACTGAGCGATGAGCAAATCCTCCTGCTGCATGAATTGATTTACGACAAGCAATGGCAAATCGTACAGATTGCCAGTGAGCTTCAGACCACCAGAAAAACAGTATACCGTTACAAAAAACTCTGGGATTCAGAGCGAAAGGAGCCCCCAAATGAAGCTTGAGGTACCCCACTTGAGAATAATGAGGGGAGAAGCTGCGAACCTCTCCCCTTCTGCTTCTAAACTACTGCTCATCCTCATTGGCTGCCAGGACAAAGAGAGTATGACAGTATCCAGAAGCAAAAATTCATTCCTACGACTCACAGGCTTACAAAAGTCATCCTTCTTCATTGCTAAGAAAGAGCTAGCAAATAAGCAATGGATCACACTGGACGGTCCGTTTATCGTAATCCAGCCAGACGGACAGTTAGTCCAGTCTGACGGATTAAAAGTCCAGCCAGACGGACAGTTAGTCCAGCGAGAAAAACCCTTAGTCCAGCGTAGTGGACAGTTAGTCCAGTCTGACGGACTAAAAGTCCAGCCACGTGGACACAGATCAGATCAAGAAAGAGATCTTGATCAGGGATCCGCAGCGACCCCGGATGACGCCCAGATGATCGGGCATTATTACAGCATGGAACAATGGGGCATTGAGGAACTCTGGAAAGTGTGTAGATTACACTCCAGAGATGCCGTATTAGCCGTATTCCAAACAATGAAGCGGACAGGCATCAAGGACCCCCTTGCATACATGCGAACCTCGTTAGAAAACAACGGACATTCCGGTAAAGAACGTCGTTTACTGGAACTATTTGCCGACACCCTATAGGAGTTACACAGATGCACACAGTACCTGACGACATCGAGTCTGCGCCCACTGAATTAACAAAACTTAAGGAACTAATGACAAACAACAATGAGTCTATGCTCAGCCAACTTGCAGACCTTGCTGAAACCCTGGCAGACATCCTGGTCGAACTGGACAAACTCATATCGCTGTTACGAAGCCGACAGAAAACTTGGCAGCAACTCATCAAATCCGACAAAGCAACTGACGCCACATAACAATAGTTATTCCGAGTAAAGTATTACTTCACTTACCAAACTACTTAACAGCGAAGCTCTGACCTGAAGTAAAACTTTAAGACATTCGCTCATACGGTTTTCGTTCCGAGAGGGGAAAAACGGATTGACCTTTATCGTGCTTTTAACGTTCCCTGGTCCGTTTTCCCCTCTCGGAGAGGACTCATGACTATTGGCTAAACTTTTTTCTGGCCCCTTTGCGAACTACGCAGGGGTTTTCCCGCACATCTAAAAGCCTAGATGTCGGGATGTATCTATATGCAGCAGTTTCTCCCAACACAACGATTGGCTTAGTATTCCCAAACATCTCAAAGTCTCGATGTCCTATGACTCCAAGTCCAACGTTTATCACAAGTTCCACCGCCAGAGCCACCAGAGTCAAAAAAAAAGACCGACTATTGATCTGACGGGCAACAGCTCAAATAACTGATAATTATGCAGAGCAATTACTACTAAAACGAAAAATGCGTTACACTATACAATCACATCATCAACATTAACTTCAAAATCTTTTAATAGCTTTGATTTTGCAGTTTCACCAATGCACCACTTTCCAAATATCTCATAAGCGCCATTTACCAAAGCAAATATTTCAATGCTCTGTTTAAATGGGTCAATTATCCAGTATTCCAAAACTCCAGCCTTTGCATATTCAAAATATTTTTCCGTCCTATCTTCTTTGCTTGTGGTCTCAGACAATATCTCTACCACAAGATCAGGCACACCCCACCACTTTTCAGTGATCCTATCTTTGTGTTCGTTGCTCATGAAAACAATGTCAGGTTGGCGTATTTTATCCTTCCACAATTTCACATCTAAAGGAGCATAGCGAATTTTGCCAAAATTGTTTGATAATACATAATTCCCAATTAAAAGAAACAAATTAGCCGAGATTTCTTGATGTTGATCAGTTGGTGCAGGTGTAATGATAAGCCTCCCTTCGGATAATTCAATTATCTTGTTTGTTTCAGGCAATTTAAAATAATCCTCTTCAGTCCATTCACCTTGGCATGGAAAAAGTTCAGTAATTTCTATTGTCTTTATATTTTGGTTTGTTTCTATTGTTTCTGGCATTTCTCATCACTCCATTTGATCTTTTACAAATACCCAAATAATCTTTATTGTTTATAATAATCTCACAATTCTGTATCATTACCGGATTTACCAAGCAATCTCCAGAACGATTTATCACGTTTACGTTCTGGTTTTTGTCCCTGACAAATCTGTCGCTGAAATTCCAACTCCTCTGCCAATTTCATAATTATTGAATCCGATCTTTCCCGGCTGTTTTTCAATTCAGTTTGTAAATGATCTATCTGTTTGTTTCGCTCCTCAAGCTCATTTTTTAGATATTTTATAATGTCATCCTTGTCAGATGATGTCATGACATCTGTGTCATTGTTGTCATTATTTGTCGCTATTTTGACATACTTCTTTTTCCCTTCTGTTTTGGCTTCAATACTGCCATTAGCCACTTTTCTCCATACAGTTCTCTCTGACATACCAAGTATGACAGATGCTTCTTGTATTGTCACCCATTTTGTCATTGTACTACCTCGTTATCTTATCACGGAACGTCTTTATAATACACCAAATAATTAGACTTAAACTAAAACTTTAACGTAATAAATATATAGGTTAATTGTCTTATCTATACTGACATTATGTCATAGTATGTCATGACAGATTTTGTTTTTTACTGTATATTAATAAAGTAGTAAAAGCCCAAAACGCTTATATATGTCTCCCACATTTTTCACAACGTCAATCTCGTAACCCGCTTTTCTTGCAGTTTGATAGACGTCAATTCCACATGCTTCCATTGCAGGTCTTGCTTTTCCCTGGTGTCTGCACATTCTTTTACTAAATGGACTTGGGTTATCAATTTCAGAAGCCGGACAGCTTTCACAAAATCTACATGGACCAGCGGAATAAGCAAAGGCTTTATAAAAACCATCAAGGAATGCTTTTCTTTCCAATTCATACATTATTTCATGGATATTGGGTTGTTTCCCCCCTGACTTCAGATTGGAAAATTCGATTAGCAATGCTTGATTATATCCCTCTAACATTTTCTTGGTTTCATCAGGAGTTGGTGTATATGGTGGGCAAGTGAAACGCTGCGCATAACCTCCACAACCATACTGGCATTTGTATCTAACCCATTGTTCAACAAAGACGTCTTTTGCTGGAATAATTTTTGCTGAATTTGCATTCATGTCTATGGCATTTCCAATCAAATTTTCTATAACGCTGTTAATTTCCATATTATTCTCCTAACTAACTTTTTATTCGGAGTCTATATTGTAAACAAGAACATTATAAACATTACTATACATACCACAAATAGAATAATTGGGCAGTCGTATTTGCTATATGAACGTTAATTTTACTAGAACCTTAAATCCCCTTTAATATTATAAGCTATTAGTAAGTATTATTACGATTTTACTTGATTTTTTTGCTTTAGTTGAGAATTTCCTGAAAAAATGGGATGACTCATTTTCTGCATAAATTACGGTAACCAGTAAGTAGTAGTTAACCAGATTAATTTTTTTTATGGTAACGGAGTAACAGGTTTCAAACCTGTCACTACAATAGGGAATCAATAATGAAAAATGTGTTTGGTCAAACAGTAGATGGGTAATATTCATCCTACCTTTGAGTAACCTAAAATTTTACTTTAATTGTGAAACATGCCAAAAAAATCTATTCAGCTATTGTGTTTCATATTCTTTCATAATATCTCGTTTATTTTTGATATTTTCTTTTAGTTTAGATTCCTGTTGTGCCAATGATTCTTGCATATTTGGTAAGAACCATAAGCTGGTATCTCTTAAGTTTACTGGAATGTCTTTCATTACCTTGAATGATATTGCATCTTTTAATGGAGGGTTTACTGGATAGAAGGCTATAACCATGAATATTATACTTATTAGAAGGATCCCTTCCATAGCTCCAAAGAACACTCCGATGATTCCACTTATTATTCCTCTAATCAATACTTGTGTTAGTATCTTATTTATTATATAACTTACATATCTTGTTATAGCTACAAATATAGCGAAAAATATCGCAAAACATACTAACCTTGCTAAAGGCGAGGGTGTATCTAATGTTATCTGTAGATACAATGAAGGTTTTTCATATAAAATCATTGTGGCTATAAATGAAAGATATAATAAGAACAGACTGATAAATGATTTGATTCCTCCACGTCTATATCCAGTAAATCCAAACAATATTATCACTCCGAATACAAACAGGTCAAATGCGATTAGTGCTATTAACACTTTATCAACCATAAATGTTACACCTTCTTTTCATTAATCCTTATTATCGGTTTATCCTGGTGGCCAGCCAAATAATCTACCGCCTAGCATGTGGATATGGATATGAGGAACTTCTTGCCCACCAGATTCTCCGCAATTTACAATAAGTCGGAAACCACTTTCTGTCAGGGATTTATCAGCTGCAATTTTATTTACTACCAGATATAGATAACCCATAATATCTTTGTCTTCATCCGTAATGTCAAGAACTGTGGGTATATGTTTTTTTGGTATTATTATTATATGTGTTGGTGCTTCGGGGTGCATATCTTCAAATGCTATAGCTTTATCATTCTGAAAAACAATCTTAGCTGGGATTTGACCATTTGCTATCTTACAGAATAAGCAATCAGACATTCAATTTACCTCACTGGTTGGATTGATAGTTTTATTACATTAGTTTATACTTTTGAATTTTTCGGTGTAGAGTACGTAAACCCATTTTTAGTAATTCAGCCGCTTGAGTTTTGTTTCCATTAGTAACATCTAAAGCTTTTTTAATCGCTTCTTTTTCAATTTCGTCTATTGACATATTTGGCTTGTCTATTAATTTCGTGGCAGATATGTTTATTCCTCTTATGTTTAATGGCAAATCAGATATTTCTAATCTGTCAGATTGAGCCATGACAATCATGCTTTCTATACAGTTTCTGAGTTCTCTTATGTTCCCGGACCAATCATAGTTTATCAGCTTGTCTAAAGCTTCTTTATCAATACTTTTAACGTTTTTATCGTTCTTTTCGCTAAATTCCTGTAAAAAAGCATTTACAAGAAGTGGGATGTCTTCTTTCCTTTGCCATAATGGTGGTATATTTATTGTTACGACTTTTAGGCGATAGTAAAGATCCTCACGGAATCTACCGGATTTTACTTCTTCAATAAGGTTCCTATTTGTGGATGATATTATTCTAACGTCAACGGCAATTTTCGTTGTTCCTCCAAGACGCATAAATTGCTGGTTTTCCACGACTCTCAGGAACTTTGCCTGTGTCTCATAACTCATTTCACTTACTTCATCAAGTAGGAGTGTCCCGTTATCTGCAAGCTCAAATGCACCTTGTCGTTGCTTTATCGCCCCTGTGAATGATCCTTTTTCGTGACCAAACAATTCACTTTCAAGCAAGCTACTACTAATTGCTGCACAGTTTATTGGTATAAACGGTTTGTCTTTACGAGGACTATTACTATGTATTGCACGAGCAATTAGCTCTTTACCTGTTCCTGTCTCTCCGTATATTAGAACGTTTGCTTTCGTGGGCGCTATCAATCTTAACTGATTGAAAATGTCGTGCATTGGTTTAGAACTTCCAATTATATTCGAAAAACCAAATCTCTCATTGATCTGTTGTTGCAGAACGACATTTTGGCTTTGTAAAATCATATTTTGGTTTTGAAGATCTATATTTTGCTGTCTTAAACTTTGAATTTGCTTTTCAATAGCTTTTTTGACTTTGCCACGTAATCCATTTAAGCTTTTGACAGGCTTTTCTATAAAATCTACTGCACCTGCACGCATTGCTTCAACTGCTTTGTCTACAGAACCATGAGCAGTTATTAAAATAACCTGAACATGCGGATCCATATCTTTAGCCGCTTTGAGAATTTCCATACCATCAACGTCAGGCATTTTTAAATCTGTTAAAACAACGTCAAACCGTTTTTCCCTTATTACTTTTAGTGCTTCTTTTCCGCTGGATTGGCTTATGACTTCATATCCTTGCGAATTCAAAGCGTCAGACATGGCTTCAAGGGTTGGCTTATCATCATCAACAATCAGAACGCTTTCCATTATCATTACCAGACTATTAGGATATTAATTGACGGATGGGCAAAATCATTGAAAATGTTGATCCTTTCCCTTCCTCACTTTTAATCCGAATTTCACCGTTGTGCATATCTATGATACGTTTGGTTATGGATAAACCTAAACCAGTTCCATTCTCTTTAGTTGAATAGAAAAGGTTAAATAGCTTGCCAATCCGTTCTGTTGGTATACCCTCACCTGTGTCAGTGACATCTATTGATACGTGAGAATCTGTTTTGCAAACTTTCACAGCCAATTCTCCACCAGATGACATGGATTGGTAAGCATTCAAGATTAAGTTAAGTAATGCTTGCTTTATCTGACCGCTATCTAAATAAATTTCTGGTAGGTCAGGATTTATATCCCTTTTGATATTGATGTTTAACTGCTGTGCTTCAGGTTCAGTGAAATCAAGAAGCTCATTAACTAAGATAGCGATGTTATTTTTTTCAAAAGTGGGTTGTGGAAGCCTTGCAAACCGTAGGAAATCATTAAGAATTTCTTCTAGCCTATCAATTTCGCTGTTTAAGGTTCCCAGCCTTTTACGAGTTTTCGTTATGGAAGATTTATCAGATTGATCCCATTCCTCCTCAAGTAACTGAAGGTTTATCCTCATAGTATTAAGGGGATTCTTGATTTCATGGGCAAGAGCGCCTGCCCAAATAGACATGCCATTTCCTGCCTGAAATTTTGTATCATGTTTTTTTTTAAGTCTCCGAAGGAATTTCATAAAAGTTTTGGCTATCAGTTTTTATAAATTAACTGATAGCCGTTTTGAGATCAACTTTCTGCTTTTTTCAACTTTTTCGGTATAATATGGAAGTGCCATGAACGGGCAATTGGACTTGCTATGTATAACGTAGAATAAACCCCAGAGATAAATCCTATAACTAATGCCAGTGACATTATATGTAATGCTCCAACTCTAGCAATGATGAGTATGGCTAACACAGTCAGGAGTGCTGTACCTGTTGTGATAATTGTTCTACTCAGCGTTTGATTGATGCTTATATTTAATATCTCATCAAAGGTTTTTCCTTTCATCAATTTCATGTTTTCCCTTACACGGTCAAAGATAACGATAGTATCATTGATCGAGAATCCTATAATAGTGAGAAAAGCCGCAATTGCTGTCAAATCCACTGGTTCGTTTAAAAGGGAGAATATACCCAATGTCACAAATACGTCATGGAATAATGCTACTATTCCACCAAGACCAAAGCGGAACTCAAATCTAATCGCTACGTAAACTAGAATCAACAACAAGCCAAGCAACACCGATTTTATAGCGCTAGATATAAGGTCCTTTCCAACACTTGGACTTACTTTATCTACATTAATTGCTTTTTCGTCAATTGTCCACGTATTGTTTTTTATAAGCGATTCCTTCATGATGTCACTGGTCTCTATGCCTTTAATCTGTTGAACTTCAGGTGTTGATACAATGACTTCATCTTTAGTCTGTCCATGTTGTACAGATACGTCGGAAATACCCGCTGATTCAATAACTGAACGCACCTCGTCTGTAGTTACAGCTCTATCAAATTTCGCTTGAAGGACGACACCTCCCTTGAAGTCAACTCCCCAGTTCGGTCCTCCCTTTACTATAAGAGAAATCAATCCTGCCAGTATAACTACAGCAGAAATTGTGTAGGCAATATATCTAAAACCTATAAAATCAATATTTGTTTCTTTTAGAATCCGCACTTGACTGCCTCCATAATAATGGGTCTACTAACTTGACACAATTAAAGATTAAGTCAGACATTAATTATATGCTTAATGTCTCAAGGTGACGTTTGCGATAGTATGTCCAGTTATAAATTTCTCTGGTAACAAAGATTGCAGTGAATAAGTTTGCAATAAGACCGATAGATAAAGTCACTGCAAATCCTTTTATCGGACCCGTTCCAAATTCGTATAAGATTAACCCCGTAATGATAGAGGTTGCATTTGAGTCAAATATTGCTGAAAATGCCTTGTGGTATCCCGTGTCAATAGCTGACCTTACTGTTTTGCCGGTTTTTAACTCCTCCCTGATTCTTTCAAATATCAGAACGTTTGCATCCACAGACATACCTATTGTCAGGATCAAACCTGCGATACCCGGCAAGGTAAGTGTAGCTCTGAAACCAGCCAGCACGCCTAGAATGATTTGTACCTGGAAAATTAATGCGGCTATTGCTATCGCCCCAGACCACTTGTAATAGATCAACATGAATACAATCACGAATCCCAAGCCAAGTGCAAAGGCGAGTTCACCTCTCATTATTGACTCCGCTCCCAATGTGGGACCGACTGTGCGCTCTTCTGCGACTTTCATAGGAGCAGGGAACGCTCCTGCTCTGAGTATTTTTGCCAGATAATCCGCTTCTTCCTCAGTGAATGTTCCTGAGATTCTGGCACTTGGTGAAGAGATTTTTTCATTGATTCTTGGCGCAGATTGAATGACATCATCGAGTAATATTGCCGTTAGTTCATCTACGTGTGCTCCTGTAAACTCCGTGAATTTTTTTTGTCCTTCCGAAGTTAAGTACATTATAACTTCAGGTGAGCCAAATTCACCTCTTGAAACTTGAGCCGAATTACTCTTTAAGTCAGAACCCGTCATAAATATATCTGGTTCCAACACGTACCAATTTCCATCTACGTCATGTCTAAGCTCGGAACCGGGTGGAAGTTGATTCTGTTGCGGTTCTGGACTACCAGCCTGTCCGTGCCATGGACCCCCAGACATAGGATTCGTTTTTACGAGCTTAAATTGCAGAACACCAGGACTTTTGATAGCCGCTAGAGTTTGAGTGGGATTCTGTTCCTCTGGAATTTCAATGAGTATTCTTGGACGCCCACTAACACGTCTTATTGTAGATTCTGCAACACCGAACTTGTTTATTCTATTCTCCAGGGTCTTCATGACTGTATCTATATTATCTTTTGCAAGCTTTTCGGCACTTGCTGCGCTTAGTTGCAGAGAATATACAACCGTATTATCTTTAGAACGAAGAAGAGCCATCCGTTTTGGTTTGTCAAAATATTCAAGCTTGCTAAGTGTCTCATCGGCTGTCTTGATATATTCATCTCTGTCAACGCCCTGAAATCTTTCTGGCACTGTAATAGTCACTAACAATGGAGAGCTACTATTGCCAAATAGTGCTTTTTCTATATCGCCAATATCTCTTGCCGTTCCCATATTGACTGTAAGTTCTGGACCTTCTTTTGAAGTATCATGTATATTTGCTTCATTGAAACCTAATTCAACTAACTTTTGCTTTGTATTTATTATATATTGGGCTGGATCAATCTTGGAATCTTCTTCAGCATAGGGCCTGACTACAAGCGTTGTGTCTCCGATTTTTTCTGCGGATCTCACAACCGATTTAGCAAAAACTTTGTCTCTTTTAAGGTTGCTAATGACTAAATCCTTTGCTTGACCGCTGAGATATGCGTCAATAGCCTTATCTATGTCCAATTCCAGCACAACGTGCATACCCCCCTTCAAATCTAACCCCTGTTTGATTGGATTGTCAGGGAATATAGGTCTTATTGCCATCGGGAATTTACCGTAAAGCTGAAGATCACTGATCAGGCTTTCCAGTTCCTCAGGTGTATTTTTAGATTTGAATTTAAGCCGAATCTGATCTGCTGTTCCGTTTTCAAAGCTATAGTCATTGGGGCTATATCCTAAATTTTTTAATCTTCTTGAAATTAAGTCTGTAACTGCCTGAGTAGCTTCCTGAAAATTTGTACCTTTAGGGAGATTACTACTTGGGATAATAAGATTAATAAACTCGCCATTTTTATCGCTTTGGACGTCCGGCGGTGGGATTCTACCTTGCATCCATATATCAAAGTAGCCATACAGCTTGCCATACATACCCGGTATAGATGGCAGTAAGTATAGTCCCGTGAATATGAATATAAGTATGATCAGGATAAGTTTCCATTTACTAATCTTATACATTCAGTTCTCCCTTTTCAGTTTGTTAATACAGCCTTACTTTTTCATAAATCCGATAAACGAATAGTTTTAAAATTTTTGGTTTTCAGCTTTAGTTGGAAACAATACTGAAAACTGAATATCAGGTTATTATTATAAATGTTGTATTGGTTTTTGTCAACGTAAAATCACTGATCGAGTGCAATTCAAATTATAGGTATCCCTGGATAACTAGAACGATAATTCATCCAGTAGTCTTCCCATTCATTGTTCTTCCATTTCAAACGTAGCGATGTG